>Ga0302271_10000007_pt1 | contig 185300 bp, 155 predicted proteins | sample III_Bog_N1_1_FD_198767 | JGI IMG/M metagenome (GOLD analysis project Ga0302271, IMG submission 198767) | Peat permafrost microbial communities from Stordalen Mire near Abisko, Sweden - III_Bog_N1_1 | ecosystem: Environmental > Terrestrial > Soil > Wetlands > Peat | place: Sweden: Abisko...
ATTCTTTTTTGCCAGCATTTCATCTACAATTCTTTTCTTGTACTTCTTCATGTTCATCAGTTTATTATCGGAAGCAAATATACAATGAGTTAATTAGAAATACCTGTTTTGGCCAAGAAAAAATACCTGTTTTGGCTAAAATTAATTACTATGTTTGGCTTTTGTCGGATTAAAACATTTCTTTGAGACGCATAGTTTTAATGCGTTTGTAAGGTTTATTTTCAAGCGATTGTGCATTCGTTTTCATGACACTTTGCCGACCGCCCCAAAGGTCTATATAAGGATCTTGGCAAAATAAAAATAATTCCAGTATTTTTTTGATAGGGTAAAGTAAACAGCGTCAGGCCATCTACGACAAGGTGTTCATGTCGTACATCATGCGTGGCTATAAAGTCAGTGTGCGTGGTGCCGGCTGCTTCTATCTCTATATCCAAGAGACCCTATTCAAACCGGACACATTCAATGTCTCCCGCAATATCCCGAAGGTCTATGTATGCAGGGAACCCGAGAAAATGCTCTGTAAAGAGATTCGTGTCACGGAGAAGGATCTCAAACGGTATGAAGAGGTGAAGGTGGAGGAGGGGGAGCTGTTTCCATTCGTGTATGGTCAAGGTCGAAGAATTTTATTTTCCCATCGTATAATTTGGGACGTCCTTTCTTTCCTGTTCTTTGGGCTTGACTGAGGTACATCAAATTGGCATCATCGCGAAGACGGCTGACAAGATGAAAGTTCATTTCCTCTATACCTTGGGCAAAAAGGTTCTTTGAAAAGAATGAATGTTCACTTCGAAATACGTTCCGAAAAACGAGTTGTCGATAAGTCATTATCTTTCAGTGACTTGTTGTGTCAATGGGTGTGCACTCATAAAAAAACGATTCACAATCAGGGCAACGCAATTTATTGCTATTCGTTATAAGAACGAAATTATATTTAAATATTTTATCAAAAAAAGAGATTATCCAAGTTATTGTAATACCTTGCACCCGAAACAATTAAGTTTGTATTGAAATTTTTATTTAGCAATATTTTCCCCCTATCTGTTTTTCGGGGTTTTTCTTCGCCATATTTAATGGAATTCAGCTTCTTTTGTTGGCATTTAAGGTTCGCACGTAACTACAGATACATCATGCGAATCCGATTTATGTGTTTGTACGTAATAATCACCACATGGGCAAAAAGCCCAACTTCTCCAGGTGTTTTTATTGCGATTATTAAGTAGAAAAAAAGATTGCGATAGAGCGCAATCATACAACTTTATGACATTATAGTATAAAATGAAAAATTTATTTATCGGAGATTTAAAAATACGAATTCCCATCATTCAAGGTGGAATGGGCGTAGGAATCTCTTTATCCGGCTTAGCCTCGGCCGTTGCAAACGAAGGAGGCGTTGGTGTGATTTCATGTGCCGGCCTAGGACTTTTGTATAATAACTTATCGACTAATTTTAGCGAAGCATCCATTTTAGGACTTAAAGAAGAACTGAAAACCGCTCGTGAAAAGATAAAAGAAACACAACAAAAAACGAAATGCATTATAGGAGTCAATATTATGGTCGCTATGTCAAACTTTGCCGATATGGTGAAAACGTCCATATCAGAAAAAGTTGATATCATTTTCAGTGGAGCCGGACTTCCGCTCAATTTGCCGGAATTCCTGGAGAAAGGGAACAAGACGAAACTGGTACCTATCGTTTCATCAGCTCGTGCTTTGGGAATTATTTGTGAAAGATGGCACAGCCTGTACAATTACCTTCCGGATGCCGTAGTAGTCGAAGGACCAAAGGCTGGAGGACATCTGGGCTACAAAGAAAATCAAATCTTCGACGAACACTATTCGTTGGAAGAAATCTTGCCTCAGGTAGTAAGCGAAACCGCTATCTACGAAGAGAAGTATCACAAAAAGATTCCTGTCATTGCAGCGGGCGGCATCTATACCGGATCAGATATATGCAAGATGATGGAATTGGGTGCTTCGGGAGTGCAATTGGGCACTCGGTTCGTAACGACAGACGAATGCGATGCTTCGATGGAATTCAAACAACAATATCTGAATGCAAAAGAAGAAGATATTGAGATAATTAAAAGTCCGGTTGGAATGCCCGGCCGTGCAATCAGCGGTTTCTTTCTAAGCCAAGTGGAAGAAGGCATCAAACAACCCAAGTATTGTCCTTTCCACTGCATCAAAACCTGCGATATTTCCAAGAGCCCCTATTGTATTATGCTGGCTCTCTATAACGCCTTTAAAGGAAATTTTCAAAACGGATTTGCTTTTGCCGGTGCCAATGCTTATCGTAGCAGCCGAATAATGAGTGTAAAGAATACGATTTCCGAATTAATGACTGAATGGAAAGAGAAAGAACTTTCTCTCAAAAAGAAATAATGTGATATCAACCGCAATGTAATATCACAAAAACAATCATAATAAGAGATTTTATAACAAAAGAAAACTCGGATTAGTTGACTTCCTTTATTATATAGATTATAGTAGGTAGATGGTCGCTATAGCCATTGAGCCATACTCCACCCGTCATTAATGAGTCTTTGACAGCCCTTACCTGACGTCCCGCCGACTCACGGAAAGGAGATGATAGAATATGAAATGAAACGATTGGAGTCCCTGGGTGATATGGTTCTTAAAATTAATGGAGATATTTATACTGTGAAAAATAAATAGATGAAAAAAATTGCAAGATTCAAATTCATTTCATTCTTTTGCTTAATTTTAATTTTAAAAAGTTCGCAAAATTACTCTTACGTAACTGAAATTACGTTGTTTAACTCTTGATGAGTAAGATACTCATGTTTTTTAAGTAAATGTATTAAATCTATTAATTATGAAAAAAATATTTTTGAATGCATAATAGACAAACTTTTTCATAAATTGGATTTTTGGATGTTAGTATAAGAAAAATTGAAATTTTCTTTGAAGTAAGAAAATAAATATCTCATTTTACAATGAGTAAAAAAAGTATATTAATGATAATGTCTTAATTAATAATAGTATATCGCCAATTCGATGATGTATTACTGGTGTTCGCTAAGTAAAAGCAGAAAAATTAGTTTGTCGAATCATCTTCATCCGAAAAATGTTTGTATTTTTTAATTTCTATTTTATATTTGTTGATTAGCAATCCCATAACTCTGCGTGTGATACCTAGTTGTTTAGCAGCATTTGTCACATTTCCGTGCTTTAGAATAAGCGTATCAACAAGCATTTGCTTTTCAACATGCGCTAATACATTGTTTAGTGAACCTTTATCTAAAGTATTGGAAGATACACCGGTCTGCAGAGTAGGAGGAAGATTATAAGAATGGATTACATTGTCCGTTGAAAGTATCATGGCCTGTTCTATCACATTTTCCAGTTCCCTTATATTACCCGGCCATGAATAAACCATCAACATATCCAAGGCTCCACCTGTAATCCGTTTGATATCGGTACCATTAAAATTATTGAGTTTCGCTATGAAATGGTCAACAAGCATGGGTATGTCGGCACAACGCTCTCGTAGCGCCGGGACATAAATAGAAAAGACATTAATCCGATAATAAAAATCCTCCCGAAAAGTATTTTCTTTGATCAGTTCCTCCAAGTTCTTATTCGTTGCAGCTATGATCCGTACATCTATATCTATGGTCTCATTGCCTCCTATACGCTCAATTTGCCTTTCCTGCAACACCCTAAGCAGTTTAACCTGAATGGTAAGAGGCACATCACCTATCTCGTCTAGAAAAATAGTACCTCCATTTGCCATTTCAAAACGCCCGATATGCAAGGTACTGGCTCCTGTAAATGAGCCTTTCTCATGGCCGAACAATTCGCTCTCTATTAGATTTTCGGGTAAGGCAGAACAATTGACCTTGATAAACGGCCCCAGTTTTCTTGAACTGTTATTATGTATCGCTTCTGCGATCAGCTCTTTTCCGACTCCACTTTCCCCTCTTATCATCACAGTGGTATTCGTGGGAGCCACACGTTCGATAACACCGTAAAGATCTCTCATCAAAGCTGAATTTCCAACAATATTATCAGGTTTAAGTAGTTTACCTCCTTTTAATCGTTGGTTTTCCCTGCGCAGCTCTTCCAATTCTTCCATTTGATTCCGGCATATTGAAACATTTTTTGCGACAAGCATTCCCACAATACTAAGGAATTCCACTTCGGCGAGGAACTCAAACCTTGTTGAATGAACCTTATGTATGCTTAATGTTCCCATTATCTCATCTTCAATAATAATAGGGACACAGATAAATGCGGTTAATTGACCTTCCTTATGTTCGAAACCTATCTTATTTAAGAACTTGGGGTTTTTTGTAATATCGGGAATCACAACAGGAATTCCACGTCGGGCAACCTCACCTACGATTCCCTCTCCCATATTGTATACCCCTCTGTTTATTTCATCCTCTGTCAGTCCGTATGAAGAACTGATCATCATTCTCTCATAGTTTCTGTCAATAATGGTAATCATACTACATTGCGCATCCAAGAATTTGCACAATTCCTTCAGTACTGTTTCCAGATCATCGTGTAAATTCTTGCTGTGACCTATTGTATTACATATACTGACTAAGAACACCAAATCTGTCTCAGCATAACAACTTTGTCCAATTCGTTTACATAACATAGCTTACCTCCTATTTATATTGATGTGTCCCCCTGAATTGCGATGTGCAAAAGTACACAAAATCAGCGAATTTATAATCTTTTTGAGTATAAATAATTAAAAATAGTATCATTTTGATACTATCAAAGAAATAATTCTCTATTAAATCCACTCTTAGTTCATGTTTGAAAGCTTTTTTAATAATTGTATTAAATGTAAATATTAATAGATAAAGTAAGCCACCTTTCTATTAATATTTACATGGACTAAAAAAGCTTCTCATAGAAAACCAATAAAGGAATAATTAAATAGAACCTTCTTTGTCTCCGTGACATATATTTCTATATACAAGCGGCTCCCCGGCATTATATATAGAAATGAGTGATGGAGATAGGTTCATCCGGATTTCATCATTAATATCAACTGCTGCTTTAACCTTAGAATTGTCTTTCCCAATTACTAATTTTGAAAATTTGCGAACCATATCCGCTGTCCGGGGATAATCATGCCCTAAAAGTCCAACAGCGTCAGCACGGCATCGAGAACAATGTCCCATAGGTTTTATATATTTTGATATTTGGGCCTTGATATTTCTCATCATCTCTGCAGACGGCTCTTTTATATTTTCGAAAGCAGTATTGGCTGTAGGGTAAAGAGGAATACTATTCATTATATCGGCCCCCAACTCAGACACTTTCTTTGCGAGTTCTTCAATGTCCTGATCATTTACACCCGGTATAACGACTGTATTTATTTTGACCGTTATCCCTTTTTCCTTTAGTTTTTTGATGCAATTCAATTGTCTGTCAAGTAATAATTGTGCAGCCTCTGCACCCCTATAAACCATATTGCCATCATCTACCCATGAATATATTTTCGTTAATGTATCAATATTTAATGAATTGATTGTAATTGTGACATGTGATACATGAAGCTTTGCAATACTATTGATGTATGGTGCTAAATTAAGACCATTGCTTGATAAACAAAAAATCATATCCGGAAACTCTTTCCCTATCAATTCTATCGTGGATAATGTTTCTTTGGGATTAGCAAACGGGTCACCCGGACCGGCAATGCCCACAACACTTAGACTTTCTAATTTTTGCTTTAACGTCTTAAAATAATAGTATGCCTGAAAAGGCTTAAGAACAGAGCTGGTAACTCCCGGCCGACTTTCATTACAACAATCGTATTGACGATTACAATAATTACAGTGTATGTTGCATTGGGGAGCTACTGGCAGATGAACCCTCGCCTGTGTATGTCTGGCTTCTTCATTGAAGCACGGATGTAATGACAAATCTTTCATTCTTGTTTAATTTAAATTGTTTTCTCCAAACAGTCTTTTAGAGTGAATAAAACTATCCTCAATAACTCATTTTCCTGGATATACAAAGGCATGACATAATCCATTTTTTCTCATTTCTGTTTTCACTGTAAAATTCAAATTGACCAATTCCCTCTCTATCCATTTAGGTATATGGAGACAAATAATCTCAAGTTCGACGAATTTATTCTTTTCAAAAAAAGGCACAAGGATATCTTTAGAGTTCATAGAATCATTTTTTCTCTGCACTTCCACCAGATCTATTCTATAAAGACCATTTTCCAATTCACCCACAGGAATAGGACTTGTACTATTAGTATTTTGCTGTTTGCATAACTCGGCTTTTTTAACTGCTTCTATGAACTCAATCCTAATAAGCTCTCTAACCTTATCAAGGACGACAAGCGGTGATCCTTTTATTGGGAAAATACGGATATGCAATTCCTCTTCAAAAATAGCATTAAATATGCCCATATTGTATCGGGCAATAAGCGCCTTACATCCAGATAGACTAGGAGCTATCGTATAGATACTTTTCCTAATATCCTTCAGGTTCATTGTTTTTTCAATACAGAAAGGAACCACACCCACACAATGCCATTGCAGATCATTATCTTTTTCGTATATATGAACTGTCCCTGACGAATCAAATGACTGTGTATTCCCCTCCGTACCAACAAATGCAGCTATTCTCATACTTCTTTTATATTAGTCAATGCCATGTTTCTTTCCCTTAAGAGATGATATGTCAATGCGAATAACGGCTGTCGCGCTCAAGTTTCCTTTCGGGTATTCAAACTTCTTATCAGTGAATTTAGCCACAATACCATCCAAAGCCATGATTTTTTCTTCTTCACTCTCAACGAAATCAGCCTTACCGAAACCAATCACTGTGCGATGTTTAGCCTCGAAATCACAGGCCTTGTCACTCTCCACAATTCCATGATCAATAGATATTTCAAAACAAACATTGTTATTTTTCTTGATAATATCTATTTTTGTTCCGGCTTTGGCCGAATGGAAATAAAGGAACATGCCATTATATGTATAAAAAACAGGCACAAGAAATGGCATATCTTGATCAGAAAGAGCTAAATGCATTACTTTTCCAAGATGTAGAATCTCATCAATTTCGTTTCTATCTATTATTTCCCGTTCCTTACGTCGCATTGTTCCATGCGGATGTACAGGCATCTCTTTTTCCATAATTATTCTTTATTACAATTTTAACTTTGACATAGTCTTATCTGTTCCAAAGCGGTTTGCACGAACGTAACCTTTTGGAGGTCAAACATCTTTTTCACTCTCTCACACAGTCGTAATGCTTTTTTTGCATCTGCCTCTGTCGGTGTCCCATGAAAGTAATTTTCAAGAAAACAAATTCCAAAAATCTGATCCAACGACTTAATCTCATTACTCAATTCTTTAGGAACCTTCATTAATTCATCCACAGTCATCATCAAGGTAATGAAATTATGATTTCTAGGCTCAACGCCATAGAGTTCGCAGATAGCGACCAAATATCTCTCAAGAGCAACCGAGGCGACATTAAAAACTACACTGAATGCCAATCCTTCATGCTCAAACTGTAGTGCACGCCTATGATAGGCTTGCGCATCTTTGTAATCATCTTCGAAAAGGGACTCAACACCGTAATCATATACCGGATTTTCTACCATAGTTTTTATGTCTTTTCAAAATTACCAAACATTCAAAACCCACTCTTTGTTGTGTTTATATTCCATATCCGTGAATATGGCATTTGCAATCTCTTCGGCAAGCCAGATAGCTCCGGAATAGCCCACAACAGGATGACGGAAAGACCCAGCACGGTCATAAACCGGGAATCCGACTCTTACCATTGGGATGTTATTGTCAATACCGATGAAGCGTCCTTTGGAATGTCCCAAAATAAGATCAAGCTTCAGATCTTCATTCTTTATACGGTTTTCTAATTCCCAAAGATCTGCATTGGTTACTATTTCCATCTTCCAATTTACCTTCTCCTCTAAAGCCTTAATACGTAAATCGTGAGCATAACCAATGTTATCATCACCAAGAAGAAGTAACACAGGTTCCATTTCCATATCAATACAGAATTCTGCCAAACCGATCACCAGGTCAGGACTGCCATATATTGCGACCTTCTTTCCCGCCAGAAACATGTGCGACACGTCGGTTATGGCATCAATGGCAATACCTCTTTTCTTGACAAGAGATTGTGGAATAGGTTTTCCGGTCATCTTTTTCAGATTATGTAAAAACGTATCTGTATTTCGGATGCCGATAGGTGTAGGCCCGATAATAGAGGGAACGTCAAACTCCTGCTCAAGATATTCCGCAGCCTTTCCTCCCTCATATTTATTAAGCGCGATAGTGCCGATGGCATCTGCTGTACTCTCTAAATCCTCTATCGTCGTTTCTCCATGAGAAATATGATTGCCATCCGGCATCAAAGGGGAATCGAATGTTTCAATCTCGAATAACACAGTAGCGTCTATTTGCATTTCAGCTAAGATAGATTTCAGCTCTTTCACATCACCCGGATTGACCCAACCGGTAATCAAATTGATCTTTCCATTTGTTTTCTGTCCTTTCTTAGCAAAATAAGAAACGAAGTCTTTTACAGCGACATCATATCCGCTAATCATGCTTCCAACAAAACTCGGAGTATGAATCGGAACAAGATGAACCTCACGGCCAGCATATTTTTCTTTCAGCAAGCCATCATTCAATTTCATAATTACGCCATCAATATCATCACCGATAATCTCGGTGGAGCATGTCGTAATAATAGGAATTACCTTTACATGAGGATAACGCATCAATAATACGTCCACGCCTTCTTCCACTCTTTTCAAAGCTCCGAATACAGCGGCATCTTCATGTAAAGAAGAAGATGCCAGCTCGAAGCTTTCCTTGAAATGTTGAGAGAATATAAGACGGACAAACATGACACACCCTTGTCCTCCGTGCACAAGTCCGATACAATCTTTTATGCCTATGCTGGCATATTGGGCACCCGCCGGCTGACAGGTAAATATAGGGTTTATTACCCCAACTCGATCTTTAACCTTTAGTTCGCAGCTCATAATTTAATTTTTTACATGTTCTTTCTTACTTGCAATCTCTAATAACCTAACAAGATATCAATAGCTCTCTTTGAGAAGTTCCACATTCAAAGATCCTTTGATCATTGTATAATCCATTTTTTCTTTTAACTTTTGGAAAATTACAGTGATATCTTCTTTACTGGTTTCTGCCAACCATGGAAAGTATCTCTTGAATTCATACACTAAAGTCATTGCTTCACTCCAATAATACCTATCTGTATAACCGTTATCTTCAACTGCCTTTTCGCCACAAAGCAACTGTTTTGTTTTACCTAAAATACGTTCATTCTGTATTTCCCTATCCCAGCCTCGTGAATTATACTGCCAAAGACAATGTTTGGATATATACCACTCTAATTGGGCCATCTTTTCTTCAATCGTCTGCTTATCCATATCCTTGATAATTAATTATTGTTTGGTTCCAACAACTTTGTTCTTCCATAATCTTTCCGTCGGAACCTCCCTTAATACTCCGGTTTCAGGATCAGGAAATAAATATGCACCTTTCGTATTCAATTTTTCTCTCAGTCTGGGAATAGGATCATACGGACTGGTACATTGCCTCAATTCTGTAGAATTCTTGATTTCATCGCCGAGTCCGATATCCGACAATGTCTGTCGGGTTTCAAAACCCATACCAGTTGGAATTTCATCCTTGCTGATATCAAGGAGTGCTAACTGATGAATAGGAGAATACACGGCATTATAAATGTCTCTTGCAAGCCTTACCCATCCCTCATAACCTTTATACGGACCATTATGGTAACCATGAACATTAAGATATGGCACACGTATCTTTTTAGCGACCTCACCGGGGCGCTTACCTGTGAAGATGACATCCGGTTTTAATTTATACATAGCCTCAATGGTCTCCAATTCATTTGGGTCATCAATGGCTAAGGCTCCGGGCTCACATCGTGAGATACCTTTTTCCATATCTCCCTGATGTCCGAATTTTGTATATACCGATACAACGTCCACTCCTATCTCCTTATGAAGCAAATGAGCCCAATGCCAAAGCTTTGACCCTCCCGGCCATAGACAGACTCGGACTCCTTTCAAACGAGCTGCATACCAGTCCAACTCTGGTCTCCAACGGGCTGTTTCTTCTTCAATAATTTCACGGGCTTTATCTTCAATACCAAAGAAATAACCGATTTTTAATAATGAATCCGAAATTCCTTCAAAACCGAATCCGTCTATATCCATTCGTGGTATTCCGTATCTCACACGCAACTCATCACAAATATATTCGGCAGATCGTGCACATTCCAGTACGTTTAATTGAGCGTGGTGCATGGCCCTAAGATCATCGAAATAGGTATTACCTGTAAATGTAGATAATATCTGGATGCCCATACGATAGAAATAATCTCTCATTACTTCCTGATCACCCTGTATATTATACTCTCCAACGTAATTGATGACATATTTGCTGAAGATCTCGGGTTCAGCAGTACCAACCATTTGTGACAACCACGCAAGATTTATTTTATGGTGGCCACCTGACTGACTCGGTCCGGCAAATCCCGGAGAATTGCAAACGAATATCGTTACATCAGGCATTTCCTCCATGACTTCTTTAGCCGTTGCCTCTATATCATCTCCAATAAGAGCTGAAGCACATGTCTGATAGATAGACATTCTCCTGATATTGGGGAAAGCATGAAAGGCTTCAAGAATATTTTTCTTCAACATTCCACCTGCACCAAACACAATATGGGCTTCCTTCATGTTAGACGCAAAAGTATATTTCAATTGGAAATTTCCGTTATCACTGATATAACGTTTGGTCTGCCATGTGTCATAGGTACAGCCAACCGGTCCATGACTGAGGTGGATCACATCTTTCATGGGTGTGCCTATTACATGCTTTGCCCCGCAATAGGCACAACCTCTTTCCGAGATTGTTCCCGGAATCGTATTCAGATATCCTAATGGGAGTGCATCAGTTAATTGTTCACCAGGATTTTTATCTACAGCATGGTGTAGACGTTCGGGTATACATTCACTACATTCAAATTGATGATATGGCATAATTTTCTATTTTTTATATTTGATACTCGATTACAAAGCAACGTCACCACTTTCTTTAGTTCTTACTCTTAAAGCATTATCAGTAGGACAGATGAAGATTTTTCCGTCACCTATATAACCAGTTTTATTCGATTTGACAATTGCATCTACAATTGTATCTACATCTTCATCCTTTGCAACAATAATCAGCATACGCTTGGGAACGAACGTCATTCCTGTCACATGACCTTTTAACAAGGCGTCTTTGCTAATATCGATACCACTCAAAATAGGATTTAACCCTCGCTGATGTCCTCTTCCTAAGACAGGCGCTGCCGTTACAGATGAGATGTCTAATTCGTCAAGAATTTTTTTAGTGGCATTCATTTTACTAGGACGAATGATTGCTATTATTTCTTTCATAACATGCTCCTTATAGTTCGTTTGATCCTGTGCGTACGGTACGTACTCCTTCTACAGGTGAAATAAAGATTTTCCCGTCTCCTTCACTGCCTGTATATGCCTTATATTGGATTATTTTTAGCGCTTCATCCACAGATTTATCTTCTACTACAATGATGATAAGAGTCTTGGGAAGTTCATCGTAATGAACTTTCCCTACTGTTAACCCTTTTTGTTTACCTCGGCCAAATACCGACATCTTCGTCATAGAATAAAATCCAGATTCAGCTAATCCTGTTACTACATCGTCAGCTGTCTCAGGACGCACGATTGCTCTTATCATTTTCATATTCAATAATGTTTTAATGTGAATAATTTAACTGGCAATACCATATTTAACAACCATCGCTTCAAGTTCAGGCATTGTAAGAGGCTTTGGAACAACAAAATCTTCATTGAAAATAATTTTACGTCCTAATTCGCCATATTCTTTTGCTTGATTACATTCAGGATCATATTCAATAACAGTTTTCTTATTGAATTCAGCTTTCTGGACAATATTGTCGCGAGGAACAAAATGTATCATCTTGGTTCCTATAGCAGCAGCAAACTCTTCAATAAATTCCTGTTCCCTATCCACTTTACGACTGTTGCAGATAAGTCCTCCCAAGCGGACACCACTCTGTTTTGCATATTTCACAAGTCCTTTACAAATATTGTTTGCAGCATATACTGCCATCATTTCCCCGGAACACACGATATATACCTCTTGTGCTTTACCGTCTCGAATCGGCATGGCAAATCCTCCACAGACTACATCACCTAATACGTCATAAAATACATAATTCAACTCTGATGTATAGGCACCCTGATGTTCCATCAAGTCTATTGCCGTAATAACACCGCGACCTGCACAGCCAACACCCGGCTCCGGACCTCCCGACTCACAACAGCGAATGCCTCCGAATCCTGTACTGATAACTTTATCAGGAGTGACAAACTCTGCACCATCATCACGCAATGTATCCATAATTGTTTTTTGATTCATACCTCCCAGAATCATACGGGTAGAGTCAGCCTTAGGATCACAACCATGAATAAATATCTTTTGATCGTGAAATACCGCCATTGCGGCAGCTGTGTTTTGTTGCGTTGTAGATTTTCCAATCCCACCTTTTCCATAAAAAGCAATTTTCTTCATAATTATTTATTTTTTATATTGAACAATATCCTATAATTCAATAAGTGTGCCAAATAGAAAAAGCACAAGTAGGAACACTGTCAACATTCCTCATAAACGACTGATATATTGCATTTTATAAATATATAATATTTATGAAAAAGAATTTTATGGAAATAATAATATCCAGATTTTGAACTTATCAGAACTTATTTCTGTTAAAATGTTCACGAATGAACATCTGGCACAAGAGTGACATCTCAGTGGTACCTAAAGGAGGAATAGGCCCTCATAACACTCTAATATTCAAAACAGAGGGTCTGCTGAAATATATATTTCAGCAGACCCTAAATATCTAAAAAGGTTACACCATTTTCAGCTCTTAACGGTCCGAACACATCCTTACACTTAATGGTGAGATGACGGAGTGATCGAACAACATTTCCGAAGGGAAAAACTCAGATATTCTTCATAAATGCCGAATCTAAATCAGCTATCAAATCACCTATATCTTCTATTCCCACCGAAACACGAATAAGTGTATCACTTATTCCGGCCCTGTCCCGTTCTTCTTTCGACACAGAAGAATGCGTCATAAGTGATGGTATTTCTATTAAAGATTCCACCCCTCCAAGGCTCTCTGCTATAGAAAATAAATGTAAGCTACTTAGAAAAAGCTGAGCGTCAGTGGTTGTTCCGTCATATTCAAACGACAGTAATCCGCCAAAACCTGTTGTCTGACGTTTTGATAAATCGTATTGTGGATGACTGCTCAAACCCGGATATATAACACGCTTCACTTGACGTTGAGATTGAAGAAAATCTGCCACTCTTAGCGCATTACGTTGATGCTGCTCCATTCTGACTGCCAAGGTTTTTATTCCTCTTAATGTGAGATAAGAATCGAATGGGGAAAGTACCGCACCAATTGCATTCTGATTAAAAGCGATACGTTCATAATAATCAGTATTATTTAAAGTTACCGCACCTCCTAACACATCACTGTGACCACCAAGATATTTCGTCGTACTATAAACCACTACGTCTGCACCTAAATCAAGAGGCTTTTGGAAATATGGGGATAGAAAAGTGTTGTCAACTACTAAAATCAAACCTTTTTTATGTGCGATATCTGCAATGGCATGAATATTTGTTACTTTAAGTAATGGATTTGACGGGCTCTCTATCCATATTAACTTAGTGGATGATGTTATGGCGTTCTCCACATTTTTCGGAGCTGTTGCATCCACATAGTTTACAGTAACACCGAAATTAGAGAATACCTTATTGAACAAACGTTTTGTTCCTCCATACAAATCATCTAAACCGATAACATTATCACCATTATTCAATAATGAAATAAGCACGGTTGATGCCGCTGCAAGGCCTGACGAGAATGCTAACCCATAACGCGCATTATCTAATGCAGCCAATTTATCCTCTAAAGCTTTACGAGTGGGATTGGATGATCGCACATACTCATACCCACCTGTGGGTTCATCAACTGTCTTCCGTGCGAATGTTGTTGTCAAATGTATTGGCACAACAACATCACCACTGGCACCATCTCTATAATCAGGTTCCTCACCACTATGTATTGCATTTGTAGCAAAACTATATACGTTCTTTTCTATACTCATATTATTTACTTTTTATTTTTTGTAAGATAATTAATAAAATCAAATCTGGTTATCAATCCTTCGAAATCACCATTTGGATCAATGACTAATGCCGTCAATCCTTCATCTAATATCTCGACAAGGGACTCTTTATCTTCAGTATACTCTATCGTTTTTACGTTCTTAGTCATGAAGTCGTTCACCGGAGAATCTAAAGACGCCCCCTTACGATATAGTGCGTACAATAAGTCTGACTCATCTATAATACCAACTGCCTTATTCCTGTCTACAACAGGCAACTGTGATATATCATACAATTTCATTTCTCGGAATACACGTTTTAATGTATCATAGGGATGAGCATTTATCAAGAAATGGTGCGGCATTAAATCTCTCAAATCTCCATATACCTTATTATTTCCTAATCCTTGATCAAGCAACCAATAGTCATTATACATTTTTGACAGATACTTGTTACCGCTGTCACACGCTAATGTGACAACCCTCTTTGGAGTGTTCTGTTCACGGCAATATCTTAATGCTGCACTCAATAACGTTCCTGTTGAAGAGCCAGCCAATATGCCTTCTTCTTTAAGTAAATTTCTTACGGCCTCAAAACTTTCCTTATCTGTAACAGAGTATGCGCGTTTCGTAAGTGAGAAATCTGCGATTCCCGGAATATAATCCTCACCAATGCCTTCGACAAGCCAGGACCCGTTAACCTGATGCAGTTCATGTGTGTTTATATAGTCTGCTAAAACAGAACCTTTGGGATCGGCAAGTATAAATTCCGTCTGCGGAGAAACCTTACTAAAAAAATGTGTCAATCCGGTCAACGTTCCAGAAGAACCGACACCCACCACAATTGCATCTACCTTATGATCCATTTGTTCCCAAATTTCAGGCCCTGTGGTCTGCTCATGCGCCAATGGATTGGAAATATTCTCAAACTGATTAATATAGTATCCATTTCTCTCGGATGCGATTCTGCTCGCCATATCCTGATAATATTCAGGATCACCTTTGTTGACATCAGAACGTGTTAAAATTATTTCTACGCCCAAGGCACGTAAATGATTTATTTTTTCCTGGCTCATCTTATCCGGTATAATCAGAACCAGCTTATAACCTTTCATTCTAGATGCCAAAGCCAATCCCAATCCGGTATTTCCTGCTGTTGCTTCGACAATAGTATCGCCAGGCTTTATCTTTCCTTGCTGTTCTGCCTCATTAATCATTGTAAGCCCGACACGATCTTTTATTGAACCTCCGGGATTCTGATTTTCTAGTTTTATAAACAACCGGCTGTTACCTGTGTCTATATGTGTAACTTCCACCATAGGAGTATTTCCTATTGTATCTAATATATTTTTCGCTATCATAATTTTTATACTATTCTACTATTCCTAAAATATTATCAGTTCCTCCACAATACTTTCTAACTGTTTGGATAAGCTCGTTAGCTGCATCTTGGATATACCTCAAAGGAGTCTCCTTGTTACCTTGCACAATAAAAAACACATTTCGCGTATTAACATCGACTGCTGTTTTCTTTACCTGTCTGACATCCAGATAACAAAGGATCTCATTATTATCATCAACATAAGAATATGTGCCCGATTTAACTGTGGACTTATTTTCAGTTTCACCTATTGGTTCAAAGTTCTCAGTACCGTCTATAAACTTCAAGTGTATATTTCCTTCAATACGATCAAAATCATGTGCACCAAGTGCAAGTTTATATTTTATGGATATCGTATTATAAATATCAACTAGCAAGTTTATATGAGGAATATTACCACCCGTTTTCAATAAAAGCTTATACAGATTCTCGGGTGCAGAAATATTCTTTCTGTTTGATACATTTACCGCCTCGTGAAGACATCGAAAGCCATGAATGATTGAATCTGTTTTGATATCATGATTAAAGCCATACTCATAAGCTGTTCTTAAGATTTTTTCTTTATATGAGTCAAACTCACTATCTGAATCTTTATTTACAATACCTTGAATCGAAAAATAAATACCTTTCAACCCTATCTTTGATATACCCTCATCAACTATGAACTTTTTATCTTCTTTACTCATTATAATTTATTTATTAAAACTGTTGCAAAGGTAAGGTGTTTGGAACAGCCATAAAATAACATATTGACGTCATTTCACATACCATTATTATGGTATTTTTATTATGAATATGTATCATTTGTACCATTAAAAAAATTGACTGCGACTCACCAAGAGCAGCAATCAATTTAGCTTAATAGCATATCATAAAAAAGGACGTTAAAATGTTACGCCTGCAACAAAATAAGCAGCATCTGCGGCTGTATTGAACACGACTTGGCCAAATACAGGAAATCCTTTTACTTGTTTTTCTGCACGCAATGAAAGGTTTGTCAGTCCAAAACCATCTGTCTTATAATATTTACTTTCGATAGGAACTACTCCTGCATAAGCTTTAAAATTCAAATCGCCTAATCTAAACGGAGAACTAAGTTCAATATATGGTGAATAGTCTTTGTCTCCATAAACATTTGTATACCCATTTAAGGCAAATAACTTAAAATCAAGACCTAATCCAACTTCACCGACATGATTACCATGTCCGAAATCCCATTTACCGTACTCCGCACCTGTAGAGGTTGAGTAATAATCAGTAAAACCAATAGTCAGAAGTTTATATGTATATCCTGCATAAAGATCTAATTCCTTATTATTAGCTTCCTCAAATCCAACAGAGCCAAATGCACCTACATAAAAACCCCCACTGTTTAATTGTAATGTTGGTTGGATACTGACACCACCCAGATCTTGACCACGCCAAATATATTTGCTGACCAACGCTACATTCAACGATGGCTTTATCTGACTAAAGACATTAACACTAAAAGCTATCGCTATCGCTGTTATAATAAATTTTATTTTCATTTTCATTTTGTTTTTTATTATACCTTTTTTACACTATATTCCGATTCTATTCTTTGTACATCAGTCCTTATATTTACTGATATATTTCTCTTTGAAGAAAATTTCAATATTCCAAAATAAACGACACCGACTAATGCATATACTAAAAAAAGATACGGAAGTATCGATTCGGGAAACGTTGATGGAGCAGGATAAAAATTACCTACAAAGGCTATACCTAAGAATATGATAGCTGCAACAGGTATCACAACACCTTTTGCAGTAAGGCGGCCTCTCTGTTTTAAATAAATTGGAGCAGCAAATGAGATGATTATATAAGTTGTGATAAATCCCAAAGTGGCTATAGCTCCTACCCAACCATAAATCTGGAATCCATCCGCTCCAAAGAACACAAAAGGTTCTGAAAGCAATAATGTGATTATTGAAGCTAATAAGATAGCATGAGAGGGGGTTTCGTTTTGTTGGCTTGTTTTTACGATTGTATGATAGAACAGTCCATGGCGAGCCATGTGGAAGATAATGCGTGCACCGGCATTTATACTTGCCAAGGTGCAAGCAAAGAAACTTATTACCGCTCCAAACGATATTAACGGTATAAGAAATGGAATACCTGCATCAATAGCTAATTTGTTAAGAGGGGCATTGGCATTTGAAAATGCACCACCCAGTGTTTCTGTGTATGCAACGAAAACAAAAAATACACCTACAAATAAAGCACTTCTTACTAAAGCCTTTGGTATTGTGCGCAAAGGATTTTTAGCCTCATCACCTAAAGATGCTGCACTTTCAAATCCCACGAAACTAAATATAGCAAGTACCAAACCATTTTGAAGATGACCAAAGTCAACATTCTTCAATGTTAGAATGGAAGTATTAATAACATGAGGATGATTTATTAAAGTAACAACCGTAAGAATGAGAATCAAAGTTATACTGAATAACTCCAAACCTAAGATAAGACGAACAGAAAGTTGAATATCCTTGTATGCAACCCAGAATGATATAGCTATAGGAACAATGGTCAAAATTGCCGGCGAAATTCCATGGATACCCCAGAAAGTCAAAAAGACATTGAAGTAGTTAGTAAATCCACCGGTAACTGCTGCTGCCGTACCTATATAGGCTATTATCAATAACCACCCGGTTAACGCTCCTACTTTAGGACCTAATGCATTTGACGCGTAAATGTATATGGAACCGGGGGCTGCAGAATCTTTTGCGAATACATTAACTGACCATGCCACCAACAATATTGCCACTGTTGCAAAAGCATAAGCTACCCAAGAGCCGACTCCTGCAATGGCAAACACTAAAGGAATCACAACTGTTGGAGATGCAGTAGGTGCAATATTTGCAACTGATTGGGCAAAAACCTCTATCGGAGATAGCACTCCCGATCGCAACCCGTAAACAGAATTTTTCTTATCTTTACTCATGATTCTTTCTTTTAAAATATTTAACTTTTAAATGTTGCTGAAAAGGCCTGATCCAAATCCCATATAAGATCTTCAACATCTTCTGTTCCGATGGACAAGCGTATCTGTTCCGGACGAACACCAGCCAGAATCTGCTCTTCGGGTGTCAGCTGTCCATGCGTAACAGTGGCCGGATGTACAATAAGTGATTTTGAATCACCGACATTTGCGAGAAATGAAAATAACTTAGTATTCTCAATAAATTTTTTAGCATTTTCAAAACCACCTTTAATACCAAAAGAGAGAATTGCACCGGGTCCTTTGGGGAAATATTTTTTCGACAACGAATAATATTTACTGGATTTAAGTCCCGGATATGATACCCATTCCACTCCATTCTTATGTTCCAGATATTTAGCTATCACCTTTGTATTGGCCACTTGTTTCGTAAGACGAAATGAAAGAGTCTCTATTCCTTGCAGAAGTAAAAAAGCATTAAAAGGACTCAACGCAGCTCCAAAATCACGTAGATAATGAAGTCTGGCACGTATTATATAGGCGATATTACCGGCACCAGGATAGTTTCCCCAGCGTTCCCAGAACACGAAACCACTATAAGTAGGATCTGGATTGCTAAACTCCGGATATTTCCCGTTGCCCCAATTATAGTTACCACCATCAACTATCAACCCACCAATACTATTACCATGCCCTCCAATATATTTTGTTGCAGAATGCACAATAATGTTGGCTCCATGATCAAACGGACGAAACAAAAAAGGCGTACCAAAAGTATTATCAACAATTAAAGGAATTTCATGCTTTTGAGCAATAGCTCCGACTTTATCAAAATCTATAATATTAATATCCGGGTTTCCTATTGTTTCAATAAAGATTACCTTCGTTTTCTCAGTTATAGCCTTTTCAAAATTATTTGTATCGATTGGATCCACAAACGTGGTTTTAATACCAAACTTTGGTAATGTATTTTTCAACAGATTGAAACTACCACCGTAAAGATATTTAGATGCTACGATTTCGTCACCTCCGTGAACAATGTTCAATATAGCATAAGAAGTAGCAGCAGAACCCGAAGCCACAGAAAGAGCTCCCGACCCTCCTTCCAATGAAGCTATTCTATTTTCCAAAACATCGTTGGTCGGATTAGTTATACGTGTATAATCATACCCTAACTCTTCAACTGAGCTAATTACTCTTGCTTGCTCAAAATCTTTGAAAACAAACGAAGTTGTCTGGTATATAGGAACCGCCCTCGCACCTACAGCAGAGTCGGGCTCTTGACCCGCATGCAATTGTAGTGTATCAAATTTATATTGATGTGAATTACTCATTTCTTATCTTTCTTTAATAAATTAAACCTTATAGAACCGGCAAACGCTTTTTCGGGATTAACGACATATCCATCTAAAGATTCATCCGGATCAACTTGTATGATACTATTGAATATATTGTTTAACACCATTAATGCACCAAATATGACCAATTCAATAATTTCCTTATCACTCAAGAACGCTTTTATTCCCTCATAAAGTTTGTCTGACACTCTATTGGGATCACGTGCAAGCTGTGTTCCGAAATCAATAATGGCTTTATCCTTTTCATCCAACCGGAGATTATCTGGATCATCTCCTGCCTTTAATATTGAACGATTCATAAAAGAGGAACACAATATACAGGCATTTTCACGTGAAATAGCGTCACAATACAATATCGTTCTACGTTCACCGAGAAACGATTTAACAACGTCATAAAGCTTATACCAATCTAAAGTTGCATCCAAAGCAGGCTTTGATAATAGAAGTATAGCCTTCATGTTCGTAACATCCTTATACTCGGCTTTCACTTCTTGGTACAATTTTTTTAGATCAGGAGTAGCCTCCTCATAAATTACCTTTTTAATTCTCGACATGATTTCTCTTTTTAATTAAACATTATTTTGTAATTCCTCTATTGTCTCTATTACTATATCTGCTATCTTATCTGTTTGTTCGTCATTAATAATCAATGGAGGAGCAAGACAAATGATTTCACCTAGCATACGTGTAACAAGTCCTTTCTCATATAAAAGATCTTTTACTTTTTGCCCTATACCTAATTCCGGATCAAAAGTTTTTTTTGTTTCTTTATCATTCACTAATTCTACTGCCACAAGAAGGCCCAAGCCTCTAACATCTCCTACATATTTTGTATTGAGCAATGGCAGCAACCTCTCTTTCAGTTTTTTTCCCTGACGCGCTGCATTTTCCACCAGGCCTTCATCCTCTAATATCTTGATGTTAGCATTCGCTATAGCACAACCTACAGGATGAGCAGAACATGTATATCCGTGCCACCAACGATTCGCAGAAGAAACATTGTCTAATATGTTTTTTATATCACCTGAGAATCCAACACCTCCAAGAGGGAAATAGCCACTCGTTATACCCTTTGCAAACTGAACAATATCGGGTTTAATGCCAAAATGTTCTAATGCGAACCAACGTCCTGTACGTCCAAATCCATTGATTACTTCATCACTGATAAGAAGAACATTATATTTATCGCATATCTGACGTACCTTTTTAAAGTAATCCTCGTCAGGTACGATTATTCCGCCTCCACCACCCTGCACAGGTTCAATAATGAATGCAGCCACAGTATCGGCACCTTCTCTCAATATGGCATCTTCCAATAAATCAGCAGCAGCAACACCTCTGGATACATCCTCACGTACTGTTTTGAAACGATATGGATTATATGTTTCTATCCGTACGAAGTATGGAAGTCTTGGGCCAAATCCTTTTGAAAACTCATCGCATCCTGTAGCAGATGCACTGCCGATTGTTGAACCATGGTAACCTGTATTACTAGAAATAATCTTTAATTTATTTTTGAATCCTTTTGCTAGCCAATAAAAGCGAGCTGTACGTATTGATGTATCAGTAGCGTCTGACCCTCCTTGTGTGAAATAAAATGCCTCAATATTTGGATAGATATGTTGCTTGATCTTTTCCACTAATTGTATTGCCTGAATATGTGTTGTTCCCGCATAGGATGTTGAATAAGCTAACTTCTTCAACTGAGCATATCCTGCATCGGCTAATTCCTTGCGTCCATGACCGAGGTATACATTCCACATACTGCTCAATCCGTCTATATAAGTATTACCTTCATAATTTGTCAGATAAATACCGTTACCTGAAACCCACAATTGTGGATTTTTATATTCAATCGGGTGATGCTGCGGATGAATTAATCCTGCCCTGTCAGCCTGTATCAATGCGTCTTTTTCACTTTGCTTGTAACTCATAATTATTATTTAATTTGATGGTACAAAGGTATGGAGTTTCCAAAAGCCATAAAATAACACGTTGATGGTATTTCATGTACCAAAGATTGGGCATTTCTACTGCGATGCTTCTTTCCATCAGGAGTTTGGTCCCAAATTTTTCAATTTTCGACTTAGATTTTTGCAGAAATCATCTATTATCTAACTTTTATATATAGCATTTTAGTTGGATTAAACATTAATAAACACACAAATGAATACAACTCAAATCGACTTGTATGATTACCTAAAGCAATATCTTGTGTCATTAGATAAATGGGAATTATGAGAAAAATGGTGGAACATATCCGAACCTCTTTGATGCACATCCGCCATTACAGATTGACGACAACTTCGGTTGTACAGCCGGAATTACAGAAATGATTTTGCAGAGTCATGATAATTTTGTATATTTGCTCCCTGCTTTACCCAACGTATGGAGAGATGATAGTGTAACAGGGCTGAAAGCACGGGGAGGATTCATTATAGACATATCATGGAAGGGCCATAATATCGAAAAAGCCATAAACATTTATATGAAACGGACATTATTATTCATCGCCTTATCGCTGATAATAACAGGCATTCAGGCAAAGACGAAAGGCGGTGATATCCGCGGTGACATACATCCTGAGATATGGGATGCTCTGGCCAGAGCTATCAAGAAGGCTGACCCCAACCATCTTATGACTTACCATCCAAGAGGCAGAACGACATCAGCCACATGGTTTAATGACTGTGAGTGGCTCGACTTCAATATGTACCAAAGCGGACACCGTCGTTACGGTCAGCGCAACGGTGAGGGAGACTATACGGTCAAGGAAAATACTGAAGAGGACAACTGGAGATATGTAGAGACTTCACAAGCGATGAGACCATTAAAACCGGTACTCGACGGAGAACCCTCTTATGAGGATATACCGCAAGGACTGCATCATCTTGATGAACCTCGCTGGAAAGATTATGACATTAGAAGAATATATTGATTGAATAATCACGACGCAGAAAGCGAATCAAATACGTTGAAATAAAATATTAATGATGAAGATTAAATACTCTTTACTACTAGCAGTGTTATTCTCTATAACAATCTCAGCACAGATCCCTACCTCAATCGCAGGATTATTCCCCATGAGAGGTAGCGGGCGTATTGTTTATAATTTCAATCAGGGATGGAGATTTCACCTCGGTGATGCTGCTCATGCAGAGAAAACGGATTTTGACGACAACAAATGGGAGATCGTTTGTGCCCCCCATACTGTACAATTGGAACCATCAGAAGCTAGCGGATGCCGAAATTATCAGGGCATCGCATGGTATCGCAAACACTTCGTCATGCCTAACGACATCGAAGGAAAGAATGTGACCGTACATTTTGAAGCAATTATGGGTAAACAGTCCATTTATGTGAACGGTAAATTGGTGAAAGAGCATCTCGGCGGTTATCTGCCTATCACCATTGACCTCACAAAAGAGGGTATAAAGGCTGGCAGTAAATGTATTATTGCGGTAAAAGCAGACAATAGTGATGACGGGACATATCCTCCAGGGAAAAAACAGACAGCACTTGACTTCTGCTATCATGGCGGGATGTACCGTGACGTATGGTTAATCGGTAAGTCGCCCGTGGCTATCACTGATGCAATAGAAGCTAACGAAGTGGCTGGCGGGGGCGTATTCGTTCATTATGGGGAGATCTCTGAAAAGAACGCACAGGTATTGATGAATGTGGAGGTGGAAAATAGATCAAACTCATTTGTCAACGTTACCGTCACAGCAAAGATAAAGGATAAAAACGGAAAAGTTATCAATACTGCAAAAGGAAAATTGATACTGAAAGACGGCGTAAAAAGCACGGTAATGCTTCAGACAACGATGAGCAAGCCTCATCTGTGGTCGCCAGAAGACCCCTATCTATATAATATGGAATTGTCCGTTACTGACGGTAAGAAAATTAGTGACGGTGGAATGATTCGTATAGGCATTCGTAAAGTGGAATTCCGTGGCAAAGACGGTGTCTGGCTAAACGGGAAACCGTATCACCAACTAATCGGCGGTAACCGCCATCAGGACTTTGCCTTAGTCGGCAATGCTGTGCCCAACAGCCAGCAGTGGCGTGATGCTAAACGACTGCGTGATGCCGGCATGACAATCGTCCGTGCTGCCCATTATCCACAAGACCCTTCGTTCATGGATGCCTGCGACGAACTGGGACTTTTCGTCATCGTCTCTACCCCGGGCTGGCAGTACTGGGGCAAAGATGCGAAATTTGCAGAGTTAGTCTATCAGAACACACATGATATGATACGCCGCGATCGAAACCATCCGTGTGTTATGATGTGGGAGCCAATACTCAATGAGACACGGTTTCCAGCAGACTTTGCTCTGAAATCGCTTCAGATAACGAGAGATGAATATCCGTATCCGGGTCGTCCGGTGGCAGCTGCAGATATGAACTCAGCAGGGGTGAAGGAAAATTACGACGTGATTTACGGTTGGCCTGAGGATATTGGTAAGGAGACTACACCCGATAAATGTGTATTTACAAGAGAATTCGGTGAATACGTTGACGACTGGTACGCACATAATGCCATCAATCGGTGCAGTCGCGGTTGGGGAGAAAAGCCACAGCTCATGCAAGCACTGTCGCTAGCCGACACTTATGGACTGATGTATCACTCTCAACGCCAGTTTATCGGTGGATGCCAGTGGCATCCGTTTGACCATCAACGCGGTTATCACCCAGACCCATTTTACGGAGGTATCTACGATGCGTTCCGTCAGAAGAAATACGCCTTCGAAATGTTCCGCAGCCAGACACAATACGGCGGCCCATCGGTATTCATTGCCAATGAGATGACACCTTTCTCCGACTCTGATGTTGTGGTCTTCTCGAATTGTGACAGTGTGCGCCTGACACTCTTCGAAGGTGATAAGAAAATGACACTCCCTGTTGTACATAAGGAGGGAGAGATACCTTATTCGCCAGTCATATTCAAAGAATTCTGGGACTTCACTAAATCCCGTAACTACAGCTATAAAGAACATAAGATAGAGAAAATATCACTTCTCGCCGAAGGGATAAAAGAGGGCAAAGTGGTATGCAGTGAGAAGAAGATGCCATCAAGACGTTCTACGAAGATACGTCTACACGTGGATAGTCTCGGCAAATCACTTGTCGCTGATGGTAGCGACTTCATCGTTGTAGTGGCTGAGATAACAGATGACAACGGGAATGTACGCAGACTGGCAAAGGAAGAGGTGCAATTTGCCGTGGAAGGTGAAGGACGGATCATGGGCGATGCTTCTATTTCTGCCAATCCGCGTGCCGTGGAATGGGGAAGTGCGCCGATACTGATACAATCAACGAATAAAGCCGGTGAGATAAAAGTTATCGCACATTCGCTATATGACGGCACATACGCTCCCGCTGCTGATACCATCACATTCAGTAGTATTCCTGCGGATATATCTCCATGCTATAGCGAGACAGCAAACAACCATGCAGAAATATTTCACCCTACAGTCATTGTTGACAAACAAAAAATGTCTGATGCGGAAAGGCATAAAATTCTCAAAGAAGTGGAACAACAACAAAAAGATTTTGGTGTTAAATAAAATATGAACCATATCATTATCAACTATTTCCAACGATTTTACTATTTTATTGCATTATTTTTCTATCCTATAAGAGATATTCGATATATCTTTGCGACTGGAAAAAACAATAATCGACTATGAATCGTATTTTAACTGTATTCACCACAGCCGCACTAGGTGTGTTGTTCACATCAACAAATCTGAACGCTGCAATAAAATCAAATTTAGCACTGAAGGCGACAGCCACAGCGTCGTACACTAGTGACGGCTTCAGTACAAGTAACATGAATGATAATAACACAACCACGATATGGGAAGATTATCGTGGTGAGGATTATTATGACACATGGCAGTATGTAGAGCTGGACTGGGAATACGCCCACCAGATTATCAACACAAAAATATTGTGGTACGTAAATGGTAATATAAAGTTACCTTCAGAAGCCTACATTTCTTATTGGGATGGGCACCATTGGACAAAGGCTACAGATTTGACAATTGCCCGTACGACAACACAGACCGATACGATGTACACTAACCGTATAAGGCTCTACATGAAAGGTGTTGCAGCACAAGGCCTGACGGAATTCTACGTATATGGATATGAGACAATGTCATGCGAAGCAGCCACACTGACAGCGATGTATCATAAGGATGGAGCTAGCAATATAAACAATAGCACAGTGGAACTCAATAACAATGAGACCGTCACAATATGTCCACAGCTAACGCTTCCAGACGGAGAAGAGGAAACACCGGTATGGAATTGGTCGGGGCCGGACGGTTTTACGGCAACAACCCCGACTATTTCTTTAAATAAAGACAGCCACGGTGGTTTCTACACCGTCACGTACATGCGTTCGTGCGGTAAGGAGACCACACTAAGATATACTGTAAGTATTAATGGTGCTATTGACCCGGAGGTGGGATATGTATGGCCTAGCTATTCTCCTAAACTCAATTATAATTTTCGTCAGGAGTACCCTGCACTAAAAGCACCGACGAAGTTACTGCCTGAGAATGTAAATATGAAAGGGTATAAGGCTGACGGATGGTGGGCTGTGAGATACGGGCCAAAGACACGCAGTCTGGTAACGGATACGGCCATGGTATTACTGCTGAAGAAGATGAATACCGATTTTGCTTACTTCCGTGACGTTATGGGATGGCCGCCAGATAAACGTGCCAAGAACGGTTATTACAGCACAGTTGACGTTTATGGCAGTGGACTATATACTGACAGTGAAGACTCCACTGCCCTCGGGGGATGGCAGAGTGCAACGACATATAATGGTCAGAGCTGGGCCGACGTTCTGCTTTCATATTACCCAATCTATAGTTTCGATCCCAAATGTCCTTACTCAGATAAAGTCTCACAACAGAACGCTTGCGTGCACGAAGGTATCCACGCCGTGCTGGCTGACCTGCCAGGTTGTAAACAGTCTGCGTGGTTCCAAGAGGGAGGTAACACATGGCTTCAAGCTCAGGCAACAGCTCAGCAGACAGGCAACTTTTCAGAACTGGGATTCCTAGATGGTGCGGCCATTGTCGCCCCGTTCTTGCCGATAGAGTGCTACAGCGGTTGGCTTCAGGATGACAGTTTCGGCGGTCCAAGTGCAGAGGGAGTAAATATGTACGATAGTAATAACAAACAGATATGTACATGGCGTAATCTGCTCGGTGGGGTTCAATATGCCAACAACTGGCCGATGTTCTTAGGTGAGATTCTGGGAGTTGAAAGTGTGCCTTGGATATGGCGTTATTGTCCGGGACGTGTGCTTGAGGGTATGGCCGACAGTCTGGGTGAACTTCAGATGCGTCATCTCATCGTCGAATACCGTTCAAAACAAGCTACACTGGATTTGGGAAAATGGTCAGGCGCTTTCAAGTCACTTCTTGATGGCTGTTTCCAGACCAATATCATCAGTGAGGCCGCTGTCGATAACATGCCTACATGGTTGTCGCCTAAAGCATGGAAAGCAACTCCTTATGCAAATATGACGGCACTCACAGGAGATTCCATCGGATGGTACAAGCCAGAATACCGCACAACACCGGGATGGAGCGGTGCCAATCAGATACCTATCATTGTCAATGGTAAAAAGGGAGACAGCATCAGCGTTGATTTTCTTCCGATAGGAAAGAATATGGTATGCCAGTTGTGCTACCGCACAAAATCAGGAAAAGTTTATTATAGTAGTCCTATAAAAAATGGAACCTGTTCGATGATACTACCAGAAGCACCGGCAAATTATGTAGTCTTCGCTGTCGTAACCAACACTGACTATATATATAATGGTGAAGAAACCCGCAAAACACATTACGACTATCGTATTAGAATGGGCAGCAACGCATGGAAACCCGCAAACAGCGCCTATAAATGGTACGACTGGACATTGACACTGAAGGATCCGGCATTCAATTACACTGCTATCGAGAATACCAAGACAGACAATGACAAATTTAATATTTCACTTGCCAAAAGCAAGATCAGCGCAGGTGATAATGTGATGCTTACTATAGGGGGAAAATATAATAAGACAGTTCCAGTATTATTATTATCGTCAAACGGTAGCCTTATCTATCAGCAGAATTTTACTGAGAGCAGTATATATCATTTCCCAACGAAACTGACAAAAGGTATATATATGTTAGAGGCTGTAAATGGAAATAGCCAACAGACTATAAAATTAGTAGTAAAGTAAATATTAGGAATTATTATTAAAGCCGCCTTCAAGTGATTGAAGACGGCTTTGTTTTTTCTCTATATCTGCATGTATCTGCTGAGCAACACGTTTTTATTAATTATCCGCTTTTTTCCCCCAATAAGTACGTGTTCCTGCAGAATTATAACCAGCATACACAATAGTTGGTTTACGAGTCGTAAGTTCCCAATCAAGTTCACGCTGCACACAGAACTTATAGGTATATCCACCTACGTGTAACGTAAGGTAATTGTTAGCACTATCGAAATTCCACGTACCATTTGTATTATAAATACCTCCATTAGAGCTACTTCCCATATTAAAGTTAGTAAATGTATGATCAGACGCAAGTGACATATAGGTGCTTGTATCCTGTGCATTAGCATCGTTGCCATTAATATACGCGAGATAGATTGTTTCCCATGTACCCACCAAATCACTATCATTAAGGCTGGCCTGAGCCACATTGGCATAACGCTCCGGCATAACCACAGGCCATCCGTCTGCTGTCCAGGCCATGCTACGGACATGTCCCATCATCAGTGCATTTGCATAACTATTATTCTGATAACCGGCTTCACAACGTGCCTGACAAGCGAAATACCAGTTGCCCCAACCGTCATCAAACGCACAGCAGTGGCTGATGCCTTCATATCCCCATATACCCGTTGCCTGATCAATATCATTTGAACTTCTAAACTTATATGGATGAGTGAGCACAGGGTAGCAATCACCTCCGGTAGACGTCAGGTTGGTACCATTCATGGATAGGTAAGGGCCGGTAATACTCTTCGAGCGGCCGACACGGGTGTTGTATTTGTCGGCAAGTCCATCATAAGCCAGGAAAAGATAATAATATTCTGTATTAGGATTATATATAACCTCAGGAGCTTCCGAGCCTTGCCAGCGTGCCCAATAGTTGCCTGTAGGTACACGAGTGTTTACACGGGTACCATACGTAGTTGTTATCCCAGTTCCTATATTCCAAGGTTCTTTACCCATAATGCCATCGGCTTTACCTGTTGTGGGATTCAACTCAATCGCACATTCGCCACTATGCCATGAACCATATATAAGCCAATGTTTACCTTCAGGAGTTATCATATATGAAGGGTCTATGGCGTTCCACCTGAAGTAAGTCGTCGTATAATCGCTTTCACTGTTCCTCGTATAAGCGTCCATTGCCTTATCTGAAGCGCTGCAGATGACATAACCCTTATCCGTCCAGTTGTTTGAAGCAGGATTGTTGGTCTCCATCAGACCGATAAAAGCACGCTCACCCCAAGACCCGTCAAATGTCGAGCTACCCGTCTTTATACAGTTATTCAAGACGATCACATAATACATTCTGTAAAGCGTATCATTGACCATACGTGCACAAGGAGCCCAATAATCATAAGAGGGCTGGTTGGTGGATGTTGAGCCGAGAGCAGCAAGACCCATGCGATTACGTATAGAGTTGACACTGTCAAGCACCCATAAAGGGGTTTTCATCATCGTTGGCCCAATGACAGTCCAATTAACAAGATCCTGTGACCTACGGCACATAAAATGTCCACCACTAGACTTATGTGCATCACCGTAAGATGCATCAGTCTGATACATATAATAATAACCGTCAGCTGCACGCATGACAGTAGGGTCATGAACATTTGCCAGATTCCATGAGTCCTTATTGCTCCAACTTGCAATATTGATATAATTATCACTATACGAAGGCCATCTGCTATACCTTGTAGCATAATCATTTTCTTTAGTCAACAAGTTATATGGTTCGGCAAATGAAACAGAATCCACCTCAGCACATCTGAATTTAAGTAGTGATGAGTCCATACTCCGAAAACACAAACTATCGAGTGACGGTATATTCTTTTTGTTAAGTTGCAAATATACCTTCCTTAAGTTATCACGGGGTATTATCTTTGTCGTCTTTTTACTTTTATATTGGTTTATATAGACCTTCGACATCTGAGCCTGAGATACCAATGCTGTACAAGTTAATAATAAATATAATAACGTACGTTTCATCATCTGCAGAATTTAAATGTTGATTTTTCAGTGCGGGCTATATACATTCCGCTAAGTAATGATACGACTGACACCGAATTAGCACCAGACCTAAGCTTCGTCGACAATATTTTTTTCCCGTCAATGCTATAAATAGTAAGAACGGAAGCCTTGTCCGTATTAATAGTAAGTGTATTACCACTTAGTAAGATACAAGAAGTGTTAGCAGCGGATACATTTTCAACCTTTGTCGGAGCAGAACCGAAATAGATATAATCTATTACAGTCGTACTTATTGTATCTATATGATTGTCCTTGTAAGTAGCTTTCATCATACGTTCCGACGATGTTCCAAAAGAGAGAGTGCGCAGATTACTAATATTTAAAGGAATGACACCGTTAGGGTTTTGTACATACAAGTTGTTATACACCAGAAACCAGTCAAGGTCATCAGCATGTACATTGTTTGAAAAAATGACCATCACTGAAAATAGGATGGTGGTAAGTGAGGTTTTGTTAGTTATCATGGTCAGTAATAAAAAGTTATATGCTACAAAGATATAATAAAAAAGTAATGTGTACACCTGAAACTGCATTATTTTGGCCTTTAAGTGTATTTTTAACACTATTGATTGACATTCACTATACATGTCGTTTATCAATTTATTCATATTTATCTGAATAAAAATGTAAAAAGCTTTGGAAATTTAGCTATTTTATATTTAATTTGCAACAGAAATTTCAAATATGAAAAAGAGGAGATATACTATTTATGGTCTTTTTTTTATAATCCTGATATTAGGGTTATTAATTTTACAAGTGTATATTTTTACACTTTCCTTTTCTATTTTAGCCATTGCGAGCATATCCATATCAGTATTGCTTGCTGCTGCTTTAATAGAACGATTTGTATATTCTATCCATAAAGATCAAATAAACTCAAATATAAAGAAAACAAACACGGAACTTGAGCTGTCGCTCAGCGCCTGTAATATAAGTGTATGGAGGTATGAAGTAAAGAATGATAAATTCAAAAAGATATACGGGCTCCCTATATGTGGAAGTAATGTTAACAAAGAACAGGTCATGCGAAACATTCATCCACAAGACGTACTTGCATTTAAAAAAGAATTTAATAGTCTATTCAACAGGAAGTGTATATCCACAAATGTAACTGTTCGCTGTGTAAATAAGGAAATGGCATCGGGGTACGGATTTTACCAACTCAACATGATTGCCAATTCAGCAAAAGACGGCAGTCTGGAATATATTATTGGAACAGAACGAAATATAACTTTCGATAAACTTAACGACACCAACTATCAGAATGTTTTGGCTTCACTTAATATGTCAATTAAAGCATCAAATCTGATTTTCTGGTATTACGACGTAGATGGAGATATGCTTTACAAACTTGTAAACAAAGAATTTGTCGCCACACGTAACTTACATGAGTTCCTGTCCCAATCACTTCCACCTAACGACCGGTCGGAAATTCTAAGATTATATCAGAACCTTCTCGATAACCGTCTTGGCGACTTCCATGGCAACTTATCTCTCATGAATCCAGAAGGCAGCGATTACCTCACCTACGAGTGTTCTTTCACGCCAACCAAGGATGCCACCGGCAAAATGATAAAGGTGACAGGCACCTTACAAGACATCACTGCGAAACATGCAGAGCATCTAATTGCAGCAGAAAACAATAACCGATTTATGCTGGCAATGAAGACATCCAACTTTGTATTATGGGAATATGACTGTAATACACAAATGTTTACGGCTTTCAACGAACCGCTAAACAACTACAACAATGATGCAAAGCTCAGCATCATTAACTATCTGCACTTCTTACATCCGGACGATGTTAACAAGTTGGTGCCTATCAACGAACACCTTAGTCTAAGACATGATGTAGACTTCTCTATCGATTTAAGATTCAAAGATACGGAGAATGGTGAATGGCAATATTACACGCTGACCGGTGCTCCTTTCGAGAGAGATGACTTCGGGCGTGTCATTAAGTTTGCGGGAGTAAGAAAGAACAACACCCACTTCATGAGACTCAACAACGAGTTGAAACTTGCAAAAGAAAAGGCGGAACGCTCAGATAAACTGAAAACAATGTTCCTTGCAAACATGACCCATGAGATAAGGACTCCTCTCAATGCGATTGTGGGATTCTCACAATTATTACAGAGCACCACCAGCAAGGAAGATTTGGATCATTTCTGCAAAATCATCAGTCAAAACAACGATATTCTTCTGACCATCTTCAACGATATCATAGACCTTTCACGTGTTGAAGCCGGTTTTATCGACTTCACGTGCGTTGACTTCGATATGGCATCACAAATAGAATCATTACGAGAGATTTACAAAGATAAAATTCCAAATGGAGTGGAGTTAATAGTGGACAATCCGTATTCATCCTTCGAGGCATGTCTTGATTGGAACCGACTGGTACAAATTTACACCAACTTTGTAAATAACGCCTGCAAATATACAGTTAAGGGCTCTATCACCATCGGCTACAGAGCCGACGATAAAGGTATAAAGATTTTCTGCCAAGATACCGGGAAAGGTATTGCCGAAAAAGATCAAACACGAATATTCAACAGTTTTGAGAAGGTCGACAGCTACGTACAGGGCTTAGGTTTAGGACTATCGTTATGTAATGCCATTGTCAAAGCAGCCGGCGGCGACATCGGAGTTGAGTCAGAATATGGAGTAGGCTCGCTATTCTGGGCAGTACTGCCATGTAAGCCAAAATATGAACTAAAAAAAGATTCTAATATATCTATATGAAAATATATACCATAATATAATAAGAACCTACCATCTCATAAGAAGCTTATATTCGTCAATCATTTGGAGAGTAACCTCATTTTCATCAAACTTATCCACAAATTTTCGGCTCCGCTCTATGCGTCCATCACGACCACAAGCACCCTCAAGTAAACTCTCTATGGCTACAGCCATCCCCGGATCATCATCAGGATCCACATATAAGTTGTCCGGCCCCCCAGCCTCTTCAAGACAAGAACCTGTACAGGCCACGACAGGAACACCAGAATAAATGGCTTCAATAATAGGTATACCGAAACCTTCGTAACGTGACGGATAGACAAAAACCTCCGCCATCTGATAAACAGCCGGCAGGTCAGCAAAAGACACATCATTAAGTATCAGCACACGTTTGCTTAGATTATTCTCTTCTATATAATCAAGTACCTTATTCATATAGGAGGTATACTTGCCCACAATCACCAATGACACGTCATTCGGCAGATGGAGCAATGCCTTGATGGCCAGTAGAACATTTTTTCGTTCTTCGATGCTACCCACACTGAGGATATAACGCTTAGGGAGTCCGTAATAAAGGCGAATGCTTGTTTTCCGCTCTACATCTACAGGATGTTTGAAAGTATCGCTACAGTCCTGATATATCACCTTGATCTTATCGGGATCAACATGTCCAAACTCGATGATATCCCGTTTTGTACACTCACTGATAGCAATAATACGCTCTGCCTGACGGCATGTGACATGAAACTTATAAGCATAAATCTTTGCATCTATCCAACTATAATATTCTGGATGGCGAAGAAAAATCAGATCATGAATGGTCACAACACCATGGATACCACTTTTACGCAGTCCCAAAGGCAGTTCACCTGAGAGTCCGTGATAAATATCCACACCATCGTTACAGAGGTCTTTCACAATATCCTTATATCTCCATAAGTCCTTCTCTATTCGGAAATACTTATCTTTAGGATAAACAAACTTTACCCGTTCACTCTCATTCACACGCTCACGCAAAGCATCACGCCCTTTGTCGGGAGCATAAAGACGAATATCAAACTTATCATTACCAACCTTGACTATATCATTAATCAATGTCCGTCCATAATTTCCCAGTCCGGTGGCATTACGTACAATACGTTTTGCATCAAATCCGATAATCGTGTTCTGTTTGTTGTTCATCTAAAAATATTCTTTTTGCATCCAAAAGTAATTAAAAATATTTTATTTATAAGGGTTTCTATCAGTTTTTTCTTATTTTTGCATCTTGTTTGTATATAAAATAATGATGAAAAATAAAATTATAGATAAAATCAGACCACTGATAGCTCCATTTGAGGCAGTATGCATCAATCTTATATCAGCATATATCCTATATTTCCTTGCACGTGTAATTTACTTTCTGGTAAATTATAGTTATTTTTCCACAAACCTTTCATTCGGTCATCTGATGGAAATGTTCCGTGGAGGAATTGTTTTCGATACATCTGCGATACTCTATACCAATATCATCTATATCGTCATGATGCTATTCCCACTCCATTACAAGGAGACAAAAGTGTATCATTCTATTTGCAAATGGACATTTGTAGCAATCAACGGGATAGCCCTGATCATGAGTCTGTGTGATTCTGTATATTTTCAGTACACCATGCGCCGCACCACAATAACAGTTTTCAGCGAATTCGGCAACGAGCACAACCTCGGAAGCATCATCGGAGCAGAACTGCTTCAGCACTGGTATCTCGTGATTATTGTGGCCTTGATAATCTATGGCATGCAGAAGTTGTATTATCAACCCGGATGCAGCATCAGGAAATTGTTTTGGTGGCAATATGACCTCACCCAACTGGTTGCGTTGTGTATTGTCGCACCATTTGCCGTTGCAGGAATACGAGGCGGGTTTGCCACTGCCATACGACCAATAACAGTAAGTAATGCCAATCAGTATGTAGACCGTCCTATAGAAGCCGCACTGGTACTGAACACACCCTTCTCTATCATTCGTACGATAGGCAAAAATGTTTTTGTGACACCCACATACTATAAAAGTGAGAAAGAGATGGAACAGGTGTTTACGCCCATACATACTCCTCAACCGACAACCTCATTTAAAAAGAAGAACGTGGTAGTCTTAATTGTTGAGAGTTTCGGTCGTGAATATATAGGAGCATTCAATAAGACTCTTGATGGAGGCAAATATAAGGGTTACACCCCATTTGTAGACTCCCTCATATCACAAAGTGTCACCTTTAAATACTCATTCTGCAACGGACGGAAGAGCATTGATGGAATGCCTTCGATACTGTCTGGCATTCCCATGTTTGTTGAGCCGTTCTTTCTCACCCCCGCATCCATGAATCATGTGAGCGGCCTTGCAGGAGCCTTGGCGGGAAAAGGTTACTACTCAGCATTCTTTCACGGAGCACAGGATGGTTCTATGGGATTTCAAGCTTTTGCACGTACCACCGGCTTCAAGGCTTATTTTGGCCGCGAGGAGTTTGATGCTGATAAGCGTTTTGACGGTGATAAGGATTTCGACGGAACATGGGCGATATGGGACGAACCGTTCCTGCAATACTACTGCACAAAGATGAGCGAGATGAAACAGCCGTTTATGACAACCGTCTTCACGGCCTCGTCACATCATCCTTATGTGGTGCCCGACAAATATAAAAATACATTTAAGGATGAAGGCATCGTCATACACAAGTGCATTCGTTATACAGATTATGCCATTCGCCGTTTCTTTGAAAAAGCAAAGACACAACCATGGTTTAAGAACACGATATTTGTACTCACAAGTGATCATACGAACCTCAGCGATCATCCACAGTATCAGACCGACCTAGGCGGATTCTGCTCACCTATCATCATCTATGATGCGAGTGGGGAGCTTAAACCGGGCATGCGCAATGAAGTGGCTCAACAAATAGACATCATGCCTACCGTGTTCGGCATTCTGGGATACGACAAACCTTATCTGTCTTTTGGATGCGACCTGCTGAACACCCCTCCTGAAAATACGTATGCCGTGAATTATCTCAACGGAATCTATCAATACGTGAAATATAATTACGTGTTACAGTTTGACGGTGAAAAGACGAAAGCTATCTATTCACTTAATGACCTGCTGATGAAACATAATCTGATAGGAAAAGTACCTCAGCAACAACAGATGGAAAGAGAGGTTAAGGCAATTATTCAACAATACATGACTCGAATGAATAACAACCGCCTGATTCCACAACCGTAATCAACCGTTACGAGATATTATAAAATATGCCGGAATAAATAGTCGAAACGTTGAAATGAATCGTCTGCAAGAGGGTCTGAAGCGTTTTCTATCCAATAAAGAGGTAAGTCTCTGTACATGGCAGCCACAAGTGAAAAAGTACTTGGAGCCCCGATAAGGTAATCGCATTTTGACAACAGATACAAATCCTCTCCGGGATTACCATCAGGAAATGACACGCAGTCCCCACCGAGGGCATCAGTAAAACAGTCCTTATTAATACTAGGGTCATTTCCACAAACAAACACAACCACCTTCTGTTGATGATGAATCTCCATAAAATTGCGTATTATCGACACATATTGCTGATCGCTGTATAGATATTTTCCACCCTTCCACCTGGCATAGTCACCACGACGTATGTGAACACCCAATTTTATGATATCGTGATGATTGTATTTCTCCAATTTCTTATCAATCTTGTCACTGATTGTCCGGTCAAATCCAAACAACTCTTTTATCTCATCCTTATATTTGATGAAAAGTTCCGGGAAACAAGCATACCACCCTTCAGCAACGACCATTTTATCATGCAACATTTTCTTTTCATTCATAGAATAGTCCGCCCCATCATCATTAAACTTGACAACAGGTATAATTCCCCATTTACTTGCATATTTTGCAAACAAATAAACAGTAAAATGATGATAACGCGTATGGCATATCTTGAAATACTGATATTTATATGCAAACCTCATCGATATGGTTAAACGTTTATGCTCTCTACCCCAGGCATATAAATGTCCATATTGCAGAATATTGTTACACATCCTGCCTTTATCCCGTACAAAAATCATAATGGCCCAAGATAAACCCGTCCTGTTTCGGGATCACAACGCCGATTGAATTCTTCATGCGTTCTTTTCCACCTATTGTGGCTCCAAAGCCAATATTTTGGATCACGCTGTATTGTCTTTTCCAACTCACGGAAGTACATCTCTGTCAGTTCAAAATCCTTGTATTTCTTAGGCTCGCGTGTCATGAGTTTAAACTCACATTCATAATACCCTCGACGTACACATTTTACGTCCATATAGAAAACAGCATGATTAGCAGACTTTGCTATACGTTCCGTCCCGGTCAATACAGGAGTGTCATGATGCAGAAAATCTGTCCAACAATGTATATTATTCCAGTATGGAACCTGATCTGAGATATAACCGACAACCACCTGCTTCCCTTTCTGCTTGAATTCAACGATACGTCTTAATGTCTCAGCCATAGGAATACATACAGCTCCCATTCTTTCACGCAAATTGAGGAATAATCGGTCGAAATCTTTATTCTCAAGAGGATGATATATTTGTCCGCACTGTGCATTCTTCGTTACATAAAGCGGCAATGACGTTATCCATTCCCAGTTGCCGTAATGTCCCAGATAAACAGCACACGACTGTCCGTTTTCTATAATCTCATCTACTATCTCCGCGCCTTTGAATGACATACGTCTTCGTAGAGTTTTTTTACTGATTGTCAACAGCTTCATTGACTCTACGATATAGTCGCATAAGAATGAATAAAATCCTTTCTCTATCTTTATGATATCCGATTTACTCTTTTCAGGAAAAGAATCTTTAAGGTTTTTCCTCACAAGTTTCCGTCGGTATCTGAGCACATAATAGGTCAACACGAAAAGTATATCCGACAAGACATACAATATGCTTAACGGAAGTAATGATAATGAATACCAAACAAATAATACTATGTAATATAAGAACTTCATTTCCTGTTTTTTAAATCCTTTGCTGTTGTTTGTAATACTGCTTTCCCCAAATCTTCGCGGTGTTGATTATGCGATGGTATATCCACAATAGCTTTCTTACTATTCAGGTCATATACAGTAAAGCCTGTGCTGTCCACAGTTGACAGGCCATCACTATAAGTATGAACCGCAAACGGATAAACGTAATTTCTGCTCATGACATCGCGACTGAACGTAAACTCATGATGTTTCATGCCGAGTTGCCCCAACAGAGTAGCAGGCAGGTCTGACTGGTTGCAAATAAGACTGACACGGCGTGCTTTTTTGATTGCCCCTCCAGCCCAGATCATTGGTATATGATTGCGTAACTGATCTGTTTCTTCAATATTCCCGAACTTGATGCCATGATCCGGCAGGAAAATCACGAGCATGTTCTTCCATTGTGGTGATTTCTCCATCCGGTTCATGAAATGTCCTATACAATCGTCCAGATATGCAAAAGCATTTAAGCGCTCATCACTGAAACGGTGAATCGGAACCACCCAAGGCTCATGGCTGCTAAGTGTAAGGAAAGTCGTAAACCATGGCGTATTCTTACGATGAGTGATATTATTATACAAGGTTTCAAAGGTGATCTCATCACGTACACCCCATTTTGATGTGTTCTGCTCAGCCGTCGTGTAATTTTCCTTACTGAAAATATGTTGATATCCCGTACTGAGCAGATAACTTCTCATATTTGTGAAGTCGATATCCCCGCCATATAGAAAATCTGTAGAATACCCGTCTTTCACAAGGCTGTGTGCAATAGAAGGAAGGGTACGACTCTTCGATGGAATCTTCATCACCGATGTGGTGGGAAACGACAGATATCCGCTCAACGCGCAGACTGTACCACGGTCGGTTCGATAACTATTGCCATAACAGTTCGTGAAGTACACACCTTCATTTGCTATTCTGTTCAGGTTCGGCATAGCTTCGGGATGATTGCCCAATTCGGTAAACTCGCCCCCGCAACCCTCCATGATCACTATTAAGACATTTGGACGGCGCGTATTCAGCAAGGTATCGACATCTGTACTCTCCGTGTTGTACAACCCCTTCATGATAGAAGCGCACACTTTATCATCTAATAAATTATAGTCACAATTATCATCCGCAGTCCTTTCGAACGATGACATGAAACCGAATACAGGATTGACAGCAGAATGATTAAGAAACTGATTTGAAGAGTAGTACACCTGACCTATATTTGTTGTCGACTCGCTTGTGCCTCCACGTATGCCTATAATGATAGGAACCACCATCAATAAAGCAATGATACTCCCGTAAACACTAACTTTCCTGTCTACTTGATTCAGAGACTTCGGAGTTAATCGGACAAGAGCCTTGTAATAGAGGTATCCAACCACACTTATAACAAGAATCCTGACAAGAATAAACCAGATCGATACACTGGCAAAAGCATCACCCGTCGTATCAATATACTGAAAGACAGAGGAGTCCAGTTTGAAACCCCAGAACTCATACAGACTCATATCGACCGTAAAGATAAGAGCAAAAGCCGCAGCAATGATTCCATAATACGACTTCAGGACATATCTGATTTCACGCCAGCGGTTGCACCATAATGTCACTACGACAGCAAGAAACGGGAGAATAATAAAATATAATGATGTAGAAAGGTCGAGAGTCAATCCATGTCCCATCACACTGAGTACATCACCAGCACTGAAATCATGACCCGAGTGATTATAAAACATGAAAAAAGGCTTAATGACAATAAATATTATCACTAAGCATAGATATAACTTGATAAGATATAAAACCCTTTTCATATAGTCATTAAAGATCAAGGCCATTGACTTAAGAATAATAGGACTAAAGTGACTGCATATCGTTCAGTTTCTTGTAATATCCATCTATCTTCAGAAGCTCATCATGAGTGTCTCGTTCCACAATCTGCCCCTCGTGCAGGACACAGATCTCATCGGCGTTCTTAATTGTTGACAGTCGGTGGGCTATTGCCACAGTGGTACGAGTCTTCATGAGCCGTTCCAGAGCGTCCTGCACCAGTCTTTCACTCTCAGTATCGAGTGCCGACGTAGCCTCATCGAGAATCAGTATCGGAGGATTCTTCAGTATGGCACGGGCAATACTGATGCGCTGACGCTGACCACCCGACAGACGACCTCCGCGGTCACCGATGTTTGTATCATAGCCATCCTCAGATGCCATGATGAAATCATGTGCATTAGCTATCTTTGCAGCCTCTATCACCTGTTCCATCGTCGCGTTCTCCACTCCGAACGATATGTTATTGAAGAATGTATCATTAAACAAGATTGCCTCCTGATTGACATTGCCTATAAACGAACGCAGGTTTTGTGATTGCATATCCTTCACATTGACTCCGTCGATGAACACCTCGCCCTCCTGAACATCGTAATAGCGGGGAATAAGGTCGACGAGTGTGGACTTTCCACTTCCGCTCTGACCGACAATGGCTATTGTCTTACCCTTTTCGATGGTGAGGTTGATATCCTTGAGCACCCATTTCTCATCATATTTGAATGACACGTGGCGGAACTCTATTTTGTTCTTAAATTCACTCAGTGTCTTAGGCTGTTCAGGCTCTTTAATATTATTCTCCGCCATCAATATTTTGTCTACACGTTCCATCGAAGCAAGTCCCTTTGGGATGTTGTAGCTTGCACGGCTGAAATCCTTCAACGGATTGATGATACTATAAAGCATGACTAGATAATATATGAAAGTAGGACCGGAGAGCGTGGAATTGTTTAATACCAGAATACCACCGAACCAGAGCACGATGACGATAAGTACTGTTCCGAGGAATTCGCTCATCGGGTGAGCCAGCTGCTGTCGGGTGTTTACACGACCGATATCATTACGGTAAGCGCTGTTCACCTTGTCAAATCTCACATTCATCTTATTCTCGGCACAGAATGCCTTAATGATTCTCAATCCGCTGATAGTCTCTTCCACCTGACTCATCGTGTCGCTCCACAAAGCCTGCGCCTTAAGAGAGTTCTGTTTCAGTTTTTTACCGACAAGTCCCATAAGCCATCCCATGACTGGCAGTACGACAATCGTGAATAGTGTGAGTTGCCAACTGATGATGAGCAATGTGGTGAAGTATGCAATGATAAGAATTGGATTTTTAAACAGCATATCGAGACTGCTCATGATAGAATTTTCTATCTCCTGCACATCACCACTCATACGGGCAATAATATCACCCTTACGTTCCTCTGAAAAGAAACCGAGCGGCAGAGATGTAATTTTCTGATACAACTTATTACGTATATCACGCACCACTCCCGTTCTTATCGGAATGATGGTAGCCGAAGAGAAGAAGTAAGCTCCTGTCTTAAGAAATGTTATAAACGCAAGAAAAAGACCAATCACTAAAAGTGTCGTAGTGGGGCCTAAGTCAGCGATAAGTGCTCTTATATAGTAATTGGCATTGTTGCTCACTACCTCTTTGATATTATCTATTCCACCGCCCCAGCTCCACTCCATCAGTCGATAGACTGTGTTTGAAGAATCCATCTTAAACAGGATCTGAAGAATAGGAATGATGGCGGCAAAAGAGAATATATTCAGTATCGCAGAAAGGATATTGAATATGATAGTAAGTATCAGATACTTCTTGTATGGCGGAACAAATCTCCGCAGAACTTGTATAAACTCTTTCATCTAATTGTTGATCTCACTTGATATTTCATTCAGCCTGCAAAGGTAATGTAAACCAATCGGAAATGCAAAAAAAAATGAGTTTTATTTTGATTTTCAACACATTTGCAGTAACTTCGCAGCCCCAAACAATAACAATTGATGAAGAAACTCTTGATAGAAACCTATGGCTGCCAGATGAACGTGGCAGACAGTGAAGTGGTGGCATCGGTGATGAAGATGGCCGACTACGACGTGTGCGAAAATATTGACGAGGCTGATGCCGTATTTCTCAATACCTGCTCTGTGCGTGAAAATGCTGAGCAGAAGATTTACAACCGTCTTGAAGCTCTGCACGCCATGCAACGCAAAGGACGCAATCTCATTATCGGTGTTCTCGGCTGTATGGCTGAGCGCGTGAAGGACGACCTCATTCAGAATCACCATGTCGACCTCGTGGCAGGGCCTGATGCTTATCTTACCCTGCCCGACCTCATCGCACAGGCCGAAACCGGTTCTAAAGCGATGAACATCGAACTCTCTACCACCGAGACATACCGTGACGTTGTACCCGAACGTATCTGCGGTTCGCATATCAGTGGTTTCGTGAGCATCATGCGCGGCTGCAACAATTTCTGCCATTACTGCATCGTGCCTTACACCCGCGGCCGTGAGCGCAGTCGCGATGTGGAAAGCATCCTCCGTGAGGTGAAAGACCTTCATGACCATGGTTATAAAGAGGTTACGCTGCTAGGTCAGAACGTCAATTCATATCAGTTTAACGATATTTCCTTCCCTGTATTATTAAGAAAGGTGGCAGAATCCGTGCCCGATATGCGCATCCGTTTCACCACCAGTCATCCTAAGGACATGAGTGATGATACACTGCATGTAATCGCGGAGGTGCCAAACGTGTGCAAACATATCCATCTGCCGGTACAGAGCGGCAGTGACAGAATTCTTAAACTGATGAACCGTAAGTACACCCGTGAATGGTATATGGACCGTGTCAATGCTATACGTACGATTATTCCTGACTGCGGACTGTCCACCGATATCTTTGCGGGCTATCACAGCGAGACAGAGGAAGACCACCGGATGTCACTGTTATTAATGAAAGAAGTGGGCTACGACTCTGCCTTCATGTTTAAATACAGTGAACGCCCCGGAACTTATGCGTCGAAACATCTTCCAGACGATGTGGCAGAGGAGGTGAAGCTACGCCGTCTTGCCGAGTTGATCGACCTGCAGACTGAGCAGTCGGCCATATCCAACAGCCGCTGCGTAGGCAAGGAATATGATGTTTTGATCGAAGGTGTGAGCAAACGCTCTAAAGAACAGCTCTTCGGCCGTACAGAACAGAACAAAGTCGTGGTGTTCGACCGCGGAATTCATCATATCGGTGAGTTCATACGTGTGAGAGTGACCGACAGCAGCAGTGCAACACTGAAGGGAGAAGTGGTATTGTAACAAAATACCCACATCTGGGGATTGCCCATCTGGATATTTTTTTGTTACTTTGCAGTCGTAATGAAATAAGATTATGGCAGACAGATATACGGAAAAGGATAAGATGAGTGAACTCATCAGGGATGATTACAGACTGTTGCAGGTGATAAGCCGCTTTGGCCTGTCCCTTGGTGTGGGTGATAAGTCGGTTAAAGAGGTATGCGAAGGGCAGCATGTAGATACCCCTACATTCCTTGCCGTAGCCAATTTTACTAAATATGGTGAGAAAGTCGCTATTGACTGGGTAGAGAAACTATCCATCAAGTCTCTCACCAATTACCTCAGGCAATCACATTCATATTATCTCGATTTCCTTCTTCCCAATATACGCAGAAAACTCATTGAGGCCATCAACTGTGCCGAGCGCAATGATGTCACGTTTCTCATTATGCGTTTCTTTGATGAATATGTTGAGGAGGTACGTAAGCATCTGGAATACGAAAACTCTAGGGTTTTTCCTTATATCGACGATCTGATTAAAGGGCGAGTGGATACTCAGATGAGCCTTAGCATGTCGGCTCTGCATCAGGAGCCGATAGAACAGAAGTTGAAAGAGCTCAAGAATATTATTATTAAATACTGCCCACAGTCGGCAAATACCAATCTCCTCAATATCGTTCTTTATGATATTTTTATCTCTGAGGAGGATTTATCCACTCATTATCGCATGGAGGATGCATTGTTTCTGCCTGCCGTAGGTATGTTGGAAGAGGAGAAGACAAGCGAAGACCGGGAGTCGGATGATAGAGTCATTGATGACAACTCTGATGTGCTCAGTGACCGCGAGAAGGAAATCATCGTGGGAGTGGTTAAGGGTCTGACCAACAAGGAGATTGCCGACAGCCTGTTTCTCTCTATCCACACCGTCACCACTCACCGCCGGAACATTGCCCGCAAACTGGATATACATTCCCCAGCCGGACTCACCATTTATGCCATCGTCAACAAGCTTGTAGACATCAGTCAGATTAAGGATGCTGCCATGATGCACTAACAGACAGAACTTACTGTCTATCCTTAACAGAATCGTGGTCTATTTCTCTAATTGATATGAAACAACATTATTGTATAGCCTTATCTTTCCCAAAGAAGAATCGGGAGATGTGCAACTTGTCCATGATATAGGTAATAAGGAAACAACCTGTGAGTGTAAATACTAATGCCAATACTAAGAAAATCATTCCGGAATGGTCAAAACGAAGAAATGGCAAGAAAAATTTTGCCAATATGGTAAAGATTGGAGAGAATAGCAACAGGGTCAAAGTGTTACGACCAATAAAGAGAGAAGATTCTCGGACCAATCCTTTTGTATATTTAAAAAGAAAAAGGCTTGTGCTCATAACGAGATAAACCATAGCGACACCCGCAATAGTAGATTTGTCCAGATTCTGAGGATACATCGCTATGAATATCACTGGAATAACTGATAATGCTGACGGCTGAATGACATGAAGAAATGACATTCCGCTCTGCCGGACAACGGCACCTGCGAAAAAATAACATGCGCTATAAAACGAGACAATATGCAGATAATGTGAACAAAAATAAAGGCAAAGACCAAAGACTATAAATCGAGAGAGGTTCTTAATGTGCATAAATTGAAAAATACTATAATACAATATGCTGCACAACACCAACGTATGCAAATACCAATATGGGCCCAACGGATGAACAATGATTTTATTGACCAGTACAAAAAAAGTAAGATGATCTATATGATCGTTTATCGGAAGTAAGGATGCCATGACAACATATCCGAACTCCATAATAGCATAAGGAATGAATATCCATTTTATTGTCCGAAGAAAAATTGGCCATTTCTTATTTATATTTAGTAGATAACCCGAGATGAAAAGAAACGCCGGCATGTGAAAAGTATACACTATATTTTTTGCGTAAGGATATAAATTTCCTATATAAACTAAATGAAAAGCTATCATCAAGATGATAAACACAAATTTCAGAAAATCAAATTCATCTATTCTATTACTTGTACTTTTTATATGCCACATCGATAAATATAAATTAACCACCTTGAATTCCGCAGCTTAATAATAATATTTTTGTAATACTCTGAGGAATAATAAGTTCCTCAGAATTTGCGCATGTCAGAAAATTCACTTACCTTGGTGCTACGAAATGAAACCAACTAAGAACTCTAACATGGTTACAAAAATAATATTAAAATCTGAAATAATCACCCATTTTAGTGAAATTTTTACGTATTGGGCCAATTCCACAAAATGATAAGTTCCACGATAGACAGAGAACTGGGATTGAGATTTCTTATATCTTCACGTTTATTGCACTAAAAACTTTCTCTTATTTTTTATATAAAGGCCCTTTTCCGGTTTGGCGGAAAGCTTGCGACCGGAGAGGTCGTAGATCGAAGCATTCTTGTCCTCTGATATTTTAATCGGGGTGACGTTGGTTACAAGATTGTACATCTCCAGATTTTTGTAGATGGTATCGTTATTAACGATACAGGTCACAAGACAGTCGTTATTGCCTGTCGTTACGGTGTTCAAGTCAGGCCTGGATAGACTTCCTATTCCGCGTACCCATTCGGTAGTAGTCTCATTCCCAGAACGTAACTCAAGAGTCGTACGTTCCTGTCCTAAATACGTCTTGTTCTCCTTGGAAACGACGGTCAGATCGCCCAAACTACCACCAATAGCCAGCCCGAAGTCATACAGGCACACTTCGTTGCAGTCCTTCTCCCTGTAGTAGACTTTCTCTCCGTCTTCACGAAGAGCTCCGTTATACGTATTTCCTTGATATAGCTTCTTGTACGTAACATCACTGATTACCGTGTCACCTTTCAACTGCATCCGATAGGCATACTGATATTCCTTTGACAGTGGATAGTGGAATATCGTCCATGTTTTTCCCTCCACGACAAACTTTTCGTCATTATTCTGTGCATAAGTCGTCAAAGATAAAAGACAAAATACAATAAGTACAATTTTTTTCATAAGCATTTCCTCCGTATTATTGATTATAAAACATAAATTTATTTATTCTCTTAGTATAAAAAATTATGCTGACAAATATATAGAAAAAAGAGTTAGCATCCAACAAATATTAACATTTTTAAAGTTATATAATGGCAAAGAATACCTTCGGACTGTAAAATACATAAGGCTCATCCGACGTTTAATTGGCATTGCTTGTGGCACAATCAAAGTAAGCCAGAATACCCGACTTGAATTTATGCATAATTTCAGCCTGATATGATAAATTTGACAGCCTCAACGGCCACGAAACGGTCGGCAATGGGATTGCGCTTGCATTCAAAGGGGCTCAATATGACGGCTTAATAGGCAGAAGAAAAAAATTGTGCCGTTCTGACCCATGAAGAGTGACAGACAAAGAGAACGTAAATTAATATAAATAAGAATCATTAATTTTATATCAAATCATATAGAAATTGTTCATTCATGTATTTTATATTATCGCATCCATCCTTTATATACAAAAAATATATATTACCTTTGTGCAAAGAATATGTGGTCTTCTTACTAAAATAAAGCGTTTTGTAGATGGATAAATATAATGCACTAACATCTTGCCTGGGAAAATATATAAATTTTGTATTTCTGTTGATGATCCTTTACAGTTGCGAGGGAGGGGATATGCATCGTCAATTGGTGAAAGCCGACTCATTAATGAATGATCATACGGACTCTGCATACAAGATACTTTGCAAGATTGATTCGTCCAGAATCTCCTCAGATGCCGATATGGCATATTATGGTCTGTTAGTGACGCAAGTAAAATATAAAAAGGAAAAGAAGGTTTATACTGATCTGCTTTCTCGAAGTATTGATTATTACAATCAGTATTCTAATCCCTCACTTTTACAGCGAAGCTACTTCTACCGTGGGGCTGTAAATGAAGATAATAAAGGATCTTTAAAGGAATCCATCCTTGACTACAAACGGGCGGAAAAGTTGATAGAAAAAACGAATGACACTATATTAAACCTACGGATATATGAGAATTTGTCTGTGGCTAATTACATGAACGTATTGTCTGCGGAAGCTCTGAAATATGCGAAAAAAGAACTTTACTTAGCAGACAAGATAAAAGATAAATCCTGGATAATATCAGCGATGTGTAATGTTTCATCAGCGATGTTTATAAATAACCAAAAAGATAGTGCAAGGATTTATTCGAAAAGATTGGAATCGATTATTCCTGAGGACACAATTGATCCAGACATAGCTGCAACATATAACAATATCGCTTTTTTATATATGGAGAAGCCCTTCAGAAATGTTAAGCTTGCCGAACATTACCTTATTCAATCTTTAAAATGCTGGTATTCAGATGCATCTTATCTTTTACTTTCCGAATTATATTTTGATAGTGGCCGTAAGAAAACTGCATTCCAGATGATTGACACACTCCTAAAAAAGAATAACAGAGAAATAAGTGTGGCAGTATATGATGATGTAAGTAAATTCTATGAACGTATCGGAGATTACAGAAATGCTTATTCTGTAAGATTGAAATACGAAGAGGCAAAGGATAGCGTAGAAGATACCATTGAAGCAAATAATCTGACAGAACTCCAGATGAAATATGACAACGAGGTGGTTAAAAATAAAAGAAAGGAAGATCAATCACAGTTTTTGATTATTATATTATCTGTAACATTGTGCTCTTCCATATTATTTATTTTTCTAACATGGCTGTTACGCAAGAAAAGCATGAGAATCAGACGGTATGAAAACCTATTAAAAACCACCAATAACAAAATAGAACGTCTGAAGTCCGACAACAGCAAGTCGATCGAAGAGAAAAGCCATGAATTGAACGATATCATCAAGTCCAAACAGAATGATATTGACATACTAAATATGAAATTGACGAATGTTTCAGACGAAACAGCATATTACACGTCGGTATTACAATCGACTCGTCGTGGACTATCAACCTTATTTTATATCATGCGTGACGAAGATGTCAGTCAGTTGGGGAAGAAAGACCGAGAAGATTTTATCGATTGTTATAAGATACTCGATTCAGATTTTCTTGAAAAGTTGGAGCATCTTAATGGAAACAAACTGACGGTTCAGGAAGAACTGTTTTGCATCTTATACCGTATGGATAAAGATTCCGTTAAGATCAAAAAGATACTTTGTATGTCAGACGATGCCTTCCGTAAAACAAAAAGTCGTACACTGAGAAAGTTGAATATCGAAGAATCGATGAAGATCTTTTGTGACAAAATGGGTCTAAATTAAGAGAGTTTAGATACTTAACAGACTGACATTAAATACGTTAAATATTTTTATTTAGTCACAGGGTATTGCATAATTAAATAAGTTGTCATATCTTTGTATCTGTTTTTAATACTGAAGTTTATGATGAGAATCTCATTGTTAATTTTTGTTCTTGATACTAGATTTCTGCTATTCTTCCGAAACATCGTTATTTCATTAAAATTATATTTATGAAAAAAAACATCTTTCTTATATTGATCGTCTTCATGATGATAGCCTGTACCGCACCATCACAGAAGTCAAAGTCTGCACAGGAATCAACAACTCCTGTAGCCAAGAAGGAATTTGTAAAGGCTGATTCTTCAAAGTTATCTATTCAGGCACGCTTATACAATATTACATGGGAAAACATTGACTGCTTAAATGAGTTCATACAGTTTGATAAGGACAGCGCCCACTTTTTAAATGAAGACCCAGGGGAAATTGTTCGTTCATATACACTGAGTGGTAACAAGATGATCACTCATTATGATAAGGATTTTGATATTGTCCAAGAAATATCATTCCATAAAGATACTCTCCTGATGAAAAACGAATTTGGAGAAATCACCCATTTCCTGCCAGATAAAAAAGATTTCATATGAGGATGAGTAATAAAACTGGTTGATTCCTGTATTAGAGAATATTTATATTTACACGAGAGATGTAACTTGAAATGAATGAGAATTCATATTTTGTATGAAGAAATCTTAGACGTTTTATTAACATTAAAAAAATATCATTACTTTTGTAAACAAATAATAAAAATAAGAAAATGCACCCCGCTTACAGAATATTTATTAAAAACAAGATAAAATGAAAAAACTATTACTGATATCATTATTGATATTACTATCGACAGGAGTTTATTCTCAAGTGAATTTCATAGTAAAATGCGGCCCATGCTGGAGCAACTACGGTGACAATGACGGCAACACCAGCGATAAGAAATCGGGTATTGCCTTGGGAGCAGACGTGGATATTCCCATCAGTGACATGTTATCATTCCGCACGGGGCTGACATACATCTCAAAAGGAGCAAAGGAATCCGGGGAAGTTGATATTGATAGTTATCAGGCAAATGCGAAGGAAACGATCAGCCAGAACTATCTGGAACTCCCTTTCCGCTTTGTTTTCCATCTGCCCTTAGGCAATGATTTCAGTTTGATGGCATCGGCAGGTGCATATATGGCTTATGGTGTAAATGGAAAGATCAAGGTGTCGGCGGAAAAAGACGGCTATACCAGCTCTGTGGAGGCAAACACATTTGACGGAAACCAGAACATCAACTGCTTCGATGCCGGCTATATGTTTGGTGCAGGAATAGCGTATAAAAGAATACAGCTGGAATTAAGTGCAGAAAATGGATTCACATCAATACAGAAAAACACGACGGGAAACCAATCGGTTTTCAACAGGAGTCTTGTACTCACACTGGGGTATCAAATCAATAAATAATATACGAACAGATGAAACGAAAATTTTTACTTATATTGATGCTTATCACAGCATCAATATCCATACACTCACAAAGTAAAATACTATTTAAATACGGTCTTTGCTCTAGTTCTTACTGGGGAGAAAACTCCAACGGTACGAGTTCAAAACAAGGTTATATGGTGGGGATAGGTATGGATTCACCAATTGGAACTTCTGCCTTCTCTGTAGCGCCAATGATTGAACTCATATCAAAAGGCGCTAACCTGGGAACGGGCAGTAGCTATACTTTGAACGCAGTTTATATAGAAGTACCTCTTGATTTCATTTATCATTTGAGAATTAACAAAGAAAACTCTGTTAGTTTTGCCGCAGGTCCATATATGGCTTACGGAATAGGTGGGAATGATGGTAATACTTTTGGCACAGGCCCATACGCCTACGGAATGGGTTGGGGCAGCAATACGTCTTATAAAGCTGGGCTGGAACGTATGGATGCCGGCATTAATTTCGGCCTGGGTTACGAATATAAAATATTGCTTTTAAATGGCAGCTGTGATGTGGGACTGAAGAATGTAGCCAGCAATTGGCCCAAAAACTTTGCTTTTATCTTATCTATGGGGATTAAAATATAAAAGAAATGAACTACCAAGGATTAAATTTTATGGAGATAAAAGATCTGGCAGATCAAAGCAAAATTGAATATATAGATCTTTATTCAGTAGTTGGAGGCTATGCAATAGGCTTCACTAGAGAGAATGCCTTACTTATAGCAAAGGAAATAAGACAAGAAAACATTCCAATAATTGGAGGAGATGTATACGACTTGAATACTGGTGAAATAAATACAACGTATGATAGTTGGTGTTGCGACGAAGAAGACAACGAGACCTTACGCCAATATATAGAAAGGAGTTATCAGGTTACTATTGATTACATAACCAAATTTGGTGAAGAAAGGATTTCTTATTTCTGGAAAATACCAATACGTAAACGATGGAACTGTATTTCTATGTTAGCTGGAGTTCCTCTTTTTAATTTTGTAATACCTGCAGGTAAAGAATCCTGTGGGTGTTTATTTTACTGATAGCAAATGAGACGGATCTCGAATAAAACCAATGTAAAGTGCATCCTAATAAATAAATAGAATAAAGTATCTTTCAATATATGGAAATATCAGAAATAACAGAAGCATATAAATATTATGCGCATGAACATTCTCATGATAAATATGGAGGAATTTCGGCCTTTGAAGATTTATCAAAGGCTATATTGAAATTGGAGAATAATGATCAGCAGTATGTATATCGCGTGTTATTATCGGAGATCATCGAAGAAAAACATGGATTATACGATTTTGCTTTATTCTTCTTTAATAATTATAAGTATAAGGACTGTACTACAATAGATCTGGAAAAGATCTTCTTAGATCATTGGAAGTCAAAGTCGGATGAATGGGGTTGTCGACTTATGTACGTATTGTATGAACAGAGAAATGTGAAGAATGCAAAAATCTATCATGATTTTGTTTCACATTATATACCCGATCATCCGAATGATTTTTCAATCATATTTGATTATATGAATTCATTTCCTGAACAAGGGACGCAACTAGCTGTAGATTATTTCGATGGAAGACTTATTGGACGTGAATCTATATCGAAGGATCAGTGTTTGGACGGAGATATTTATAGTTTTTGTAGTACTGTAAAAAACATAGATGCAATCTGTATTCTTATTAAATCACTTGCAGACAAAAACAAATATGGGGCTTATATATTGAAAAAACTTTTAATATCTGCTTATAGGTTTAATCATTTAAATCAGCTTAAGGAGGAGTATATAAATAAAGTAATAGAAAACATTAATGCAATCAATATAATATTATATGTTGATGATGCAATAGAATTATTTGTAAAACACGCTAAAATACAATGTGATTCTTCCCTGTCTGGAGATAACAAAACAGGTGACAAAAGTTATGATATACTGAATAATTGTATTTCGTTTCTCTCTAAGAATAATAAGTTGGACAGACTTTCAGCATTTCTTGATGATAAAGACGTTTCACTTCGTCTATGGTCTGCGTCAGCACTCCTAGACACGAAGACGAAAGAATGCGAAAGAGTTCTCAAGGAAATTGCCGAAGACAACAATTATGGGGCCTTAAGGTTGACAGCTGAAAGAATACTGTCAGAGTATGACAAGAAGAAGAGTGAAAAAAGACATCTTTTCTAGAAGGAAATTAAAAGTATTAAATTGAATATAATATCATAAATTTTAGATACTAATTGAACAAGTAATTAAACGTCTGAGATTTATGAATAATATTTAAAATATTTATATAACTTTGCAGACGGGGAATCCTAAACGATTTAAAGGAGAATAGGAATAAAGATATGAACAACATAAAGTTTTTAATCATCATCGTATTGTACGGAAACAAAAGATTTGGCAGATAAAAACAATATAGAATATATAGATCTTTCTTCAGCAATTGTAGGCTATGCAATCGGCTTCACTAAAGAGAATGCCTTACTTATAGCAAAGAAAATAAGACAAGAAAACATTCCGATACTAGGAGGGAATGTATATTATTCTTTGGACAATGGTGATATACGATCTACACAGGGGTTTTATAATTGGGATTGCGAAAAAGGAGATAACGAGACCCTACGCCAATATATAGAAAGAAGTTATCAGACTACTATTGATTACATAACCAAATTTGGTGAAGAGAAAATTTCTTATTTTTGGAAAATACCAATACGTAAACGAAGAAATCGAATTTCCATGTTAGATGGAGTTCCTCTTTTTAGGATTGATATACCTGGAGGTAAAGAACTATTTGGATGTTTATTTTACTGACAGTAAATGAGATAGATCTTTAAACAATCATATATTGAGGAACTGGCGTCCTTGGTAAAACAAAAGTTAGAAGAAATGGAAATAAGAAAATTGATAAGAAAGTTTTTCTTGAAAGGAAATAATAAGCAACAGAATGATGAACTTATTAAAAAAAGTATTCCTAAAAAAAGAAATTGGGGGAAAGTTGTGGCTAAAATTATCTATTCTAATATTGAAATAGAGTTCATGTATCGAACGACAAAAGATCCTGGTTGTTGTCCTATATGTGGAAATACACTGCGCAAAATACCAAATATGCAATATGTAATAAGGAAAAAGAAAGGTGATTATTTCAGTACGGATGACCATTTCACTATTGTTTCTGAAAAATTTAAGTGTTTCTGTGAAGAAAACAAATATCCCAATTTAACGTTTATTCCTATAACGTCTTCAAAAGGTTATTATTTCTTTCAACCTGAAAGAATTTACAAACTTGACTATAAACGAAGAGATGTTCAATTTAAGAATCAACGGGAATGTTGTGGAACTTATGATGAAATAATAGGATCAGCACCGTCTTTTAAAGACAGAGATTTCTTTTTAGGGACAGATGATTTTATTTGTCGGTCGGAATATCTTTTCGGTTCTTATGAAAGAAAAGATTATCTTATAATTGTGGGATTGAAGACTCAATATCTGATGAAAGCCTACGGATTAAAAGATTTTTGCTTTTCACCTGTTTATGTATAAACACATTATAAAGAAGAAAATGAAAACATCAAAAATAAAAAAGTCTATATTTCTTTTACTTAGTATCTTCATGATGATAGCTTGTACGACACCATCACAGAAGACAAAGCCAGCACAGGAATCAACAGATTCTGTAGGCAAGAAGGAAATGGTAAAGACTGATTCTTCCAAGTCATCCCTTCAAGCACGTTTGTGCAATACATGGAGAGATGTGGACAATGATGAGGACACCCCACTTTATTTTAATAAAGACAGTATGTGCTATGTAGATGAAGACCCTGGAAAATTCTATTCTTATACGCTGAAGGGTAACAATCTCACCATCCAATATTCTGAAGGAGGTTCTATTGATACGATACGCTACGATATATCCTTCCATCAGGATACCCTCTTGATGAAAAACGAATTTGGAAAAATCTTTCACAGCGTGCCAATGGAATAAGGCAGGTCATGGAATAAATAATAAGTTTATGAAAAAGAATTGCTTTATTTTTATTATCATCTTCATGATGATAGCTTGTACTACCCCATCACAGAAGACAAAACCTTCACAGGAATCAACAGATTCTGTAGACAAGAAGGAAATGGTAAAGACTGATTCTTCCAAGTCATCCCTTCAAGACCGCCTGTGCAATGGATGGACAGAAGTAGGAGATGAAGTCACAATTATGCAATTTGACAAAGACAGTGTTTATTATGTAGATGAAGACCCATCAATGGGTTATTCATATACGCTGAAAGGAGATAAACTAACCATCCATCTTGGCGATCAGGATATTGTCCGGAAGATCTCTTTCCACAAGGACACCCTTCTGATGGAAAACGAGTCAGGAGAGGTGGGGCGTCTGTTGCCGGTAAAATAAAGAAAATTATGGCAAAGCGCATAGTAACAAAAATTGGCAACATTTTTTGTGTTGAGATAGACAATCAATACAAACGCAGCTTTCAATATGTAGCGAACAGGAATGTTTTCTGTAGAAGATCTCGAATAGTTACAAGAAATAAATAGAATAAAACATCTTTCAATATATGGAAATATCAGAAATAATAGAAGCATATAAATATTATGCACATGAGCATTATCATAATAAAGATGGAGTAGTCTCGTTTTTTGAAGATTTCTCAAAGGCTATATTGAAATTGGAAGATAATGATCAGCAGTATGTATATCGTGTGTTATTATCGGAGATCATCGATAACAAACATGGATTATACGATTTTGCTTTATTCTTCTTTCATAGTTATAAGTATAAGGACTGTACTACAATAGATCTGGAAAAGATCTTCTCAGATCATTGGAAGTCAAAATCGGATGAATGGGGTCGTCAACTTATGTTCGTTTTGTATAAACAACGAAATGTGAAGAACGCAAAAATCTATCATGATTTTGTTTCGCATTATACACCCGATCATCCGGATGATTTTCCAATCATATTTAATTACATGAGTTCATTTCCTGAACAAGGGACGCAACTAGCTGTAGATTATTTCGATAGAAGACTAATTGGACGTAAATCTATATCGAATGATCATTGTTTGGACGGAGATATTTATAGTTTTTGTAGTAAGGTAAAAAACATAGATGCAATCTGTATTCTTATTAAATCACTTGCAGACAAAAACAAATATGGGGCTTATATATTGAAAAAACTTTTATTGTCTTATTATAGCGATAATTCCTTAAATCAGCTTAAGGAGGAGTATATAAATAAAGTAATAGAAAACATTAATGCAATTAATATAATAATGTATATTGATGATGCAATAGAATTATTTGTAAAACACGCTAAAATACAATGTGATTCTGTCCTGTCTGGAGATAACAAAACAGGTGATAAAAGTTATGATATACTGAATAGTTGTATTTCGTTTCTCTCTAAGAATAATAAGTTGGACAGACTTTCAGTATTTCTTGATGATAAAGACATTTCACTTCGTCTATGGTCTGCGTCAGCACTCCTAGACACGAAGACGAAAGAATGCGAAAGAGTTCTTAAGGAGATTGCCGAAGACAACAATTATGGGGCCTTAAGGTTGACAGCTGAAACAGTACTTTCTGAGTATAAGAAAAGACAGAAAAGAAAATACTAGTAATTGTTTATAAACTTGAATAGAAACATGGAAACAAAAGATTTGGCAGATAAAAACAAAATTGAGTATACAGATCTTTCTCCAATGGGAGTTAATTCAGTAGCTTTCACTAAAGAGAATGCCTTACTTATTGTAAAAAAAATAAAACAAGAAAACATCCCGATATTAGGAGGGGATGTTTGTTTGATGAGTAATGGTAAAATACAATATTCAAATGATCATTGGTCTTATTCAAAAAAAGACGACGAGACCTTACGCCAATATACAGAAAGGAGTTATCTGGCTACTATTGATTACATAACCAAATATGGTGAAGAGAGAATTTCTTATTTTTGGAAGATACCAATACGTAAACAAAAAAAGCAAAAATCAGAACTAAATGAAGTTCCTCTTTTTGATATTGTAATACCTATATCTAAAGAGATATTGGGATGTTTATTTTACTGAGAGCAAATGAGACAGAAGGTATCTTGTTTTGGAGAGAATTCTATTACTCTTAGTTCTGTTTTCAATATATGTGTTTATCCAAACAATTTATAAATCATGAGAATAAGAAAAAACATATTTATAATTTTAAGCTTGATATTTGCACCTCATCTATTGAGATCTGTTTGTGCAGATGAAAAGATTGTGAATACTCCTGAAAAGGCTGTATCTGCATCATCATCTATTATCAATAATTTCTCGTTTAAACTGTTACGGGCAATAACAGAAGATTCTACGAGACAGAAGAATATCGTCGTTTCACCTCTAGGTGCAGCTTTTACACTTGGTATTCTGAATGATGGTGCTGACGGCAAGACAAAAGCTGAAATAGATAGTGTGCTCGGATGTGATAATGCCAGTTTTGACTCGTTGGCATATAATATGCTGATTGGTTTTAAGAAAAAGGATACCCTCAAATATATAGAAGAAAGAGTCAATATATTACCAGAACTGGAAAACAATTCATTGCATTCCTCTGCCGGAAGATCCACTCATAAGGACTCTTTATCGCGTATATCGTCACAAAGTTTTGAGAGGGTTGAAACACTCGCGCAAGTGCTTATGTCCAATTGCATCATTGTGAACAATAAATACAGATAAAAAAAGATTATCAGGATAAGGTCGGCAATATATACTCTGCTTTCGTGCAAAACCTGGATTTCAGTTCTCCTCAAACGAAGGATTTCATCAATAACTGGTGTTCAGAAAGGACTTGCGGGATGATACCCGAGATTATTGATGATTTACACTCCGAAGATCGTATGTATGCACTGAATACATTGTACTTCCAAGGCAAATGGACTGATGAGTTCGACGAAGAAAACACTAAATATGATTCTTTCAAGAAAAGCAATCATCATAGTGAGAAAATCATGATGATGAATAAAGAAGCTAATTGTCTATATCATGAGAATCAACTATATACATCTCTCAATATGAAATATGGTAGCGGAAAATATAGTATGATCATCTTACTCCCCAATAAAGGCAATAGCACCAATGATTTGTTGAAAAGAATGGATGATAGCACTTGGCAAGAGAATCTTAAAGAAATGAAGCCGGAGGCGGTAAAAGTAAAAATACCAAAGTTTACGATTAAGACAAACCTAGACTTAATTAAGCCACTAAAGGGTATGGGCATTATTTCAGCATTCGTTGGTGGTAAAGCAAATTTCAATCATATAAGCAATGACTCCTTGCCTGTTTCCTTAATGATCCAGAAAGTTAGAATTGACGTAAAGGAGAAAGAGACCAGAGCTGAAGCTGCTACACTTGCAGGTCGTTTAGCCGGATATGGTGGTCCCAGTAGAGAGCCTCCTATTAAATACATAAAGTTTTATGCTACTCACCCATTCGTTTATGCAATCATAGAAAATGCTACTAATACAATATTGTTTATTGGAAAATATGAAGGAGAAGAATAATGAAAAAGGAATACTCAATGGCAAAGCGTATAGTAACAAAAATTGGTAACATTTTTTGTGTTGAGATAGACAATCAATACAAACGCTACTTTCAATATGTAGCTAATGATATGGAACAACTTAACAGTTCTGTGATTCGGATGTTCAAAGGGCAGTATCCTATGGATTATGTTCCCCAAATAGATGAAATAATAAACGATGAAATCGATTTCTATACTCATTTAGTTTTGCGATCCGGCATAGCTGAAAATGTCTGGTATAAAGTTGGAACATCATTAGAATTAGGCGATACAGAACACATTACGTTCCGAACGTTTGGCATATCTGGATCTATTAAAGATAAAAAATCGGATAATTGGTATGTATGGAGAATAAATTGCGAGAGTTTTCGTATAGGTGTATTAACAGATGAATACCGTGAGGCTTATGTAGGGTCAATCTTTTCATATATACATCTATTGAAAAAGATACGGACAGGAATGTTTCCTGGAGAAGATATTGAATAAAAACAAGGGATTCCCGCCCTGATAGGAGTACGGGGTAAAGTGGCAGACATAGCCGGAGATGTCCGTCCATTCGTCAAAGTCGGTGGGGAACATGCCCCCTAACGGAGGTGATGGAGCAGGGCAGGAACTCTGACAGCTCAGTGAGGGCGGCGAGCAGGTCACTCTTCTTCAGCGGATATCTTTCAAGAGGTCTTTGGTGGTTACGGTCACCGGATGCACAGCCTTTGGGAACCAAAGACCGTCATATTCACGGAAGGGATTCTTTAATTTTGTCATTCTAAATCTGAACATTGCTTTTTGATTTTTTGTCGTTGTCGTCACGGTTGATGTGATAAGTCTTTAATGACGAATATCTTACAGATTGTTTTCTTTGGGTTGTACTGTCACTTTTTGTCATGGTGTCGTCACAGCGGAGTTTCTGCGGAGCTTGTATTTACGTCTGAGGAAGTCGATGAGCAGCGACATCTGGATGGTCGGTTCGGGGTTGGTTCAGAGTTCTTAGCTACTTATTTTCTTTCTTTTAGTTACTTGCTTCTCTGAAGATTGCTCTCACTTGGGCAGAGCACATCTTTTACCCTAGCGGAGCATATCTCCGCAAGACAAAAACAGCAGAATATGAACTCGAGAGCGATGCTCCAGAGGTTCGTTTTGATACCTCTCAGGCACTATCTCAATACTTTTTTGTGACGTTCTGGCGTCATTTTGTGACAGTCCGGGCGGTCGTCCTATAATAGGATCATGTTGTTGGTCAATGGTTTAGGTTTTCGGACGTGACGACAGGGGGTGTCTTTTTAAAAGTTGTTTTATCACAGGGTATTGCATAACTAAAAAGATTATTAGACCTTTGCGTCAAGCATTAAAGATCCTTCAATCAAACTATCAATAATATTTAAGAAATTAAGATCATGAACTTAAAATGAATGATAATTCATATTTTGTATGAAGAAATACTAGACGTTTTATTGACATTTAAAAAAATATCATTACTTTTGTAAACAAATAATAAAAGTGAGGATGTATCCCGCTTCAGAAAATTTAATAAAAACAAGATAAAATGAAAAAACTATTACTGATATCATTATTGATATTACTATCGACAGGAGTTTATTCTCAAGTGAATTTCATAGTAAAATGCGGCCCATGCTGGAGCAACTACGGTGACAATGACGGCAACACCAGCGATAAGAAATCGGGTATTGCCTTGGGAGCAGACGTGGATATTCCCATCAGTGACATGTTATCATTCCGCACGGGGCTGACATACATCTCAAAAGGAGCAAAGGAATCCGGGGAAGTTGATATTGATAGTTATCAGGCAAATGCGAAGGAAACGATCAGCCAGAACTATCTGGAACTCCCTTTCCGCTTTGTTTTCCATCTGCCCTTAGGCAATGATTTCAGTTTGATGGCATCGGCAGGTGCATATATGGCTTATGGTGTAAATGGAAAGATCAAGGTGTCGGCGGAAAAAGACGGCTATACCAGCTCTGTGGAGGCAAACACATTTGACGGAAACCAGAACATCAACCGCTTCGATGCCGGCTATATGTTTGGTGCAGGAATATCGTATAAAAGAATACAGCTGGAACTGAATGCAGAAAATGGATTCACATCAATACAGAAAAACACGACGGGAAACCAATCGGTTTATAACAGGAGTCTTGCACTCACACTGGGGTATCAAATTAACAAATAATATATGAACAGATGAAACGAAACTTTTTACTTATAATGATGCTTATCACAGCATCTATATCAATACACTCACAAAGTAAAATACTATTTAAATACGGTCTTTGCTCTAGTTCTTACTGGGGAGAAAACTCTAGCGGTACGAGTTCAAAAAGCGGTTATATGGTAGGGATAGGTATGGATTCACCTATTGGAAATTCTGCCTTCTCTGTAGCGCCAATGATTGAACTCATATCAAAAGGCGCTAACCTGGGAACGGGCAGTAGCTATACTTTGAACGCAGTTTATATAGAAGTACCTCTTGATTTCATTTATCATTTGAAGATTAACAAAGATAATTCTATTAGTTTTGCCGCAGGTCCATATATGGCTTACGGAATAGGTGGAAATGACGGTAATACTTTTGGCACAGGTCCATACACTTACGGTATGGGTTGGGGAAATAATACGACTTATAAAGCAGGACTGGAACGTATGGATGCCGGCATTAATTTCGGTCTGGGTTATGAATACAAAATGTTGCTCCTAAATGCCGGCTATGATCTGGGACTGAAGAATGTAGCCAGCAATTGGCCCAAAAATTTTGCTTTTATCTTATCCATGGGAATTAAGATATAAAAAAAGTTGAACTACCAAGGATTAAATATTATGAAGATAAAAGAACTGGCAGATAAAAACAATATAGAATATATAGATCTTTCTTCAATAATTGTAGGCAATTCAATAGGCTTCACTAAAGAGAATGCCTTACTTATAGCAAAGAAAATAAGACAAGAAAACATTCCGATACTAGGAGGGGATGTATATTATTCTTTGGACAATGGTGATATACGAGCTACACGGGGGTTTTATAATTGGGATTGCGAAAAAGGAGATAACGAGACCCTACGCCAATTTATAGAAAGAAGTTATCAGACTACTATTGATTACATAACCAAATTTGGTGAAGAGAAAATTTCTTATTTTTGGAAAATACCAATACGTAAACGAAGAAATCGAATTTCCATGTTAGATGGAGTTCCTCTTTTTAGGATTGATATACCTGGAGGTAAAGAACTATTTGGATGTTTATTTTACTGAGAGCAAATGAGATAGAAGGTATCTTGTTTTGGAGAGAATTCTATTACTCTTAGTTTTGTTTTCAAAATATGTGTTTATCCAAACAATTTATAAATCATGAGAATAAAAAAAACATATTTATAATTTTAAGCTTGATATTTGCACCTCATCTATTAAGATCTGTTTGTGCAGATGAAAAGATTGTGAATACTACTGAAAAGGCTGTATCTGCATCATCATCCGTTATCAATAATTTCTCGTTTAAATTGTTACGGGCAATAACAGCAGATTCTACGAAACAGAAGGATATCGTTGTTTACTTTATATTTATTACAATATTATTGATACCTTATCGATTATTAAAAAAATGATTATTTTTATTAATAGAATTTTATATTCATATTATTGCTTTGAACGTTGGAGCTTTAGATTAATGGATCGTATTTTTAGACCCCTAATAATCTCCATATGTAAAGTCATGTTTACTTGGGACCCGTTTGGAATTATAAAGAAAAGAAACAAAAATTTGGATGATTATATTAAAAATGTATTTTTATTAACAAATGAAGTCTCTAACAATCTAGATTACGGAACGTGTATTCTGCGTGGAGAAACATCATTATTCTTTAGTTTCTTAGCTTACCTGATGCTTATTGCAGCTTTGGCAAATTATTTTATGCATAATTTTTTCTCGAAAGACTCTTTCAATACATTTGTGATTGTTGCATCTTTTATTTCTTTATTAATTAACTATCTAGCAGTACATAGAAATGATAATTTTAAAAGATATTTTAATGAATTTAACAAAGAACAAAGCCATTTAAAGTGGCATATTATCACTGCCATATTCTATGCTGGAGTTATATATAGTTTATTGTTGAGCCTTCAGCTTTGGTAAAATAAGATTTTTCTTTGTTTTGACATTTATATTATTCGGATCAAAAGTTGAACACTAAAAACTGATAAGGAAAAACAGGAAAGAGATAAATGAGTTTTTTGTATGGAAAAATGTTATTTTAATTATCATATTAAATAAAATATCATTACTTTTGCGAACAAATAACTAATAGAAAAAGATGAAACGCAGTTTACTACTTATAATGTTTATAACAGAAGCATCAGTGTCTATGCATTCTCAAACATGAATCATAATACGAACGGACGGGTATTGATTACATAGATGAAGGGATTTTTGATATGGGATATAAGTATTAGGAACTGCTTCTAAATACCAGCTGTGATCTAGGGTTCAAAAAGATCGCAAGTGATTCTCTCAAAATAGTTACTTTAATATAATATATCCAGAGTTTTAAAATATAAAGACAGGTGGACTACCAAGGATTAAATTTTATGGAGATAAAAGATCTGGCAGATCAAAGCAAAATTGAATATACAGATCTTTATTCAGTAGTTGGAGGCTATGCAATAGGCTTCACTAGAGAGAATGCCTTACTTATAGCAAAGGAAATAAGACAAGAAAACATTCCGATAATTGGAGGAGATGTATACTACTTGAATAATGGTGAAATAAATGCAGCATATGATAGTTGGTGTTGCGACGAAGAAGACAACGAGACCTTACGCCAATATATAGAAAGGAGTTATCAGGTTACTATTGATTACATAACCAAATTTGGTGAAGAAAGGATTTCTTATTTCTGGAAAATACCAATACGTAAACGATGGAACTGTATTTCTATGTTAGCTGGAGTTCCTCTTTTTAATTTTGTAATACCTGCAGGTAAAGAATCCTGTGGGTGTTTATTTTACTGATAGCAAATGAGACGGATCTCGAATAAAACCAATGTAAAGTGCATCCTAATAAATAAATAGAATAAAGTATCTTTCAATATATGGAAATATCAGAAATAACAGAAGCATATAAATATTATGCGCATGAACATTCTCATGATAAATATGGAGGAATTTCGGCCTTTGAAGATTTATCAAAGGCTATATTGAAATTGGAGAATAATGATCAGCAGTATGTATATCGCGTGTTATTATCGGAGATCATCGAAGAAAAACATGGATTATACGATTTTGCTTTATTCTTCTTTCATAGTTATAAGTATAAGGACTGTACTACAATAGATATGGAAAAGATCTTCTCTGATCATTGGAAGTCAAAATCGGATGAATGGGGTTGTCGACTTATGTACGTATTGTATGAACAGAGAAATGTGAAGAATGCAAAAATCTATCATGATTTTGTTTCACATTATACACCCGATCATCCGGATGATTTTCCAATCATATTTAATTACATGAGTTCATTTCCTGAACAAGGGACGCAACTAGCTGTAGATTATTTCGATAGAAGACTAATTGGACGTAAATCTATATCGAATGATCATTGTTTGGACGGAGATATTTATAGTTTTTGTAGTAAGGTAAAAAATATAGATGCAATCTGTATTCTTATTAAATCACTTGCAGACAAAAACAAATATGGGGCTTATATATTGAAAAAACTTTTATTATCTTGTTATAGAGTAAATCCCTTAAATCAGCTTAAGGAGGAGTATATAAATAAAGTAGTAGAAAACATTAATGCAATCAATATAATCATGTTTGTTGATGACGCAATAGAATTATTTGTAAAACACGCCAGAATACAATGTGATTCTTCCTTGTCTGGAGATAACAAAACAGGTGACAAAAGTTATGATATACTTAATAATTGTATTTCGTTTCTCTCTAAGAATAATAAGTTGGACAGACTTTCAGCATTTCTTGATGATAAAGACATTTCACTTCGTCTATGGTCTGCGTCAGTGCTTCTAGACACGAGAACAAGAAAATGCAAAAAAGTTCTCAAGGAAATTGCCGAAGACAACAATTATGGGGCCTTAGGGTTGACAGCTGAAAGAATACTGTCAGAGTATGACAAGAAGAAGAGTGAAAAAAGACATCTTCTCTTGAAGAAAATTAAAAGTATTAGATTGGATAAATAGCATAAATTTTAGATACTAGTTGAACAAGTAATTAAACGTCTGGATTTTATGAATAATATTTAAAATATTTATGTAACTTTGCAGAAGGTGAATCCAAAAAGATTTAAAGAAGAAGAATAATGAATAAGAAAATTCTATTACTATTAGTCCTGTTTTTCAGTATATGTGTATATGCCGGAGACACGGTACGGGTGAAAAATCTAACGAATAACCCGGTGAACCGTTTCACCTTCAATTTATTTAGAAGTATAAAATCTGATGATGTGAAACAGAATAACTTCGTTATTTCTCCGATGAGTGTCAGCTTCTTGCTGGGGATGTTGAATGATGGGGCCGGAGGTGAAACACGAGCAGAAATAAGTAATCTGCTGGGATGTAATGTCGAAACATTTGACAGTCTGACCCGTGCTACTCTCCTAAATGTAAAGTCGAATGATGACTCTACGAATATGAGCATTTCGAATTGTATGATATTAAATGATAAATGCAGACTGAATAATTCATATCAAGATAAAATTGAAAACACCTATTCTGCTTTGGTAAAGAATATGGATTTTAAGGCTCCCAATACCTTAAATGAGATTAACGACTGGTGCTGCAAAAAGACAGATGGAATGATACCTACTGCTATTGACTATATCATCCCTGATGCTTATGCCTATTTGTTGAATACTGTCTATTTTAATGGAAAATGGAGGGTCCAATTTGATAAAAAAAACACAAAGAGTGAGAAGTTTATAAAGTTTGATGGAAAATCAGTAAGAATGAAAATAATGCATGCCAAAAGAGAATATAAATATTATAAGAATAAGATTTACTCTACTATTGTCATGGATTATCATGACAGAAAATTTCAGATGATGATTTTATTACCAAATAAACGTAAAAGGATCAATGACATTCTTAAGAATATGGATGAACATCAATGGAATGTCATTGCAGATAAAATGTCAGAAAAGGATCTGGATGTCAAACTTCCTGTCTTTACAATTGAAACGAATGTAATGCTTAATCCAGTCTTAATGAATTTAGGCCTATCATCGGCTTTCTCGTTAGAAAAAGCTGACTTCAAAAACATGAGCTGCGATCCACTATGTATATCTTCAATGATCCATAAAACAAAAATTGAGGTAAATGAACAAGGAACCAAAGCTGTATCAATGACAGAAACCTGTTGGTTAAAAGCCACAAAAGGACACTTTAAAAGGCATCAATATAAAAAGTTCTATGCAACCCATCCATTTATCTTTGCAATAAAAGAAAAAGGCTCTAACACCATCTTATTTATAGGAGAGTTTGATGGAACTGGATATTAATGAATGAAAAAGAGCCAATAACTATTTAGAATAAATTATAATTAATCATGAATAAATTTTTACTTATAACAATTTTTGCTTTTACTACATTAGAAGCATTTTCACAAAGCAACGTGAAGCCTAATCAAAACAAGAAGTGCATCATGATAGAGGCAGGAAAGACGTTTGATGACAAAAATCTCGACAGGTATGAACTGCGGGCTGCAATTGGTCTTCATTTGAATAGATATTTATGTATTGGTGGAGGATTGGGACTTGATTATCACAAGGGAGACGTTGATGACAGTTATTACTATCAAGGAAGCAATAACACAAGTTATACAACTGCACCCATATTTGGAAATATTCGCTTTTCGATACCTGTCAGCAAATCCTTTTCTCCATTTATAGATATCAAAGCCGGATATGCAGCAAGTCTCTCAGGGAATAACAGCGACGGCGGATTATATGGGAACGGCTCATTAGGCATTAGATTCAATGTCGTGACATTGAGTGCCGGCTACACACTACAGAAAGTTCGTGGCCGTCATAGCTGGGAATATGGAAAAAGCAATTCAAAAGAAGTTAGTAACGGTTTTACGTTCCGTGTGGGATTTGAATTGTAATCATATTGCCGAAATGTAACAGACGAATATAGGACAGACTTTCTAAGCCTCAATCCCTGTAAACTCTTTCAGTAAATAGCCAATGAAGAAACTAAGCAACGCAACGGAGAAACTGATCAGTGCCATCTCGCCAAAACGATGGAGAAAAGACTCCTCACGCACTACGGAATAATAAAAGTTGAAGGCTGCAATAATCAGTATTGCCAGTACCAGCATCACCGCTGAGGCGATAATGGCTTGAGAAATCCAAATATACGGAGCTATCAGCAGGAATACCGTCATAAGGTAAGCAAGACATGTATATATTGCCGCATGAAAAGCATGTCGGCCGTCACCTGTATCTGATTTCGTTGAAAGATACTCCGAAGACCCCATACTTAATGCCGCCGCAATACCGGTGATGCTACCTGTCAGAGCGACAAGGGAACAACTGCCGAGGGCCAGTGTATATCCGGCTAATGCTCCGGTGAACTCGACCAGTGCGTCATTGAGCCCAAGAACTATTGAACCCATATATTTCAGACGAGACTCATCGATCATATTGAGCAACTTTAATTCATGCTCATCTTCGGTAGTAGCAAAGTTACGCAGGTTCTGATAGTTTGTATAGGTACCACTCGTCTCATGTTCATTCTTTTCTAACAGTTTAAGAGTAAACATCAGACCGAATGTGCGTGCGAATATGACCGTACGGATAACAAACCACTTATTATATTTAAGTTGCTTCCCTGTATATTTGGAAATGAAAATATAATGTCCGTATTCTTCACCGGACATCTCAAGTAAAACCTGCTTGTTATTCTCATTTTTAGACATTTGACCAAGGCGGCGATAAATCTCCGTGGCATTGATTTCATCCTGCTGGAAAGCAAGATAATCTTTCATCTCTTTTTCGCTGAGTGAAATATGTTCCATAACTTTGAATATTATTTATAGTGATTCCTCTTAAAAACGTTGCTTTCCAACTATTTATTGTGATATAAATTGATTTATATCAAATAAAATACGAAAAGGGAAAAATAAAGGAATAAATATATTGTGTGCGAGCACAAAACAATTATATTTGCAACGTGTTCGGGAGAATACAAGTTTCATTAGGTTAGTAGTTAATAGATTTAAGGTAAAGATTATGTTATTAGATTTTCAAACAACGGTTATATTGGGATAATATAAGCTACAATAATTTTAGGTGTTGTAGCATTGATTAAAACCAATATCCGCTAAAGAATTATAAAGGACGATGTGAGTGATTCATATCGTCCTTTAGCTTTAACACAAAGTTAAAGATGTATCTCATTAAAATGAAAAGGAGGCATCCTGCTTAATAGAATGTATATATTTACTTTCCAGCGACTACAAGTTTATGCCCATTAAGGTTGAGACAAGTAATACCCTCCTCGTCTGTCATGTTCTTATAGGTGACAGAGGTCAGATAACTATCGGCTGTCAACGTAACCTTTGCCCCTTTACATAAAGTGAGTTTCACTTCTTTTGACTGGTTTTCGGCATTGATAGCACCATTAAAATCAGTTCCGCTACCTAAAGTGATATTGACACTGCTTATACTGTCAATCTTCATATCGCCTTTCAGTATCTGATTGTTTGCTGTAAACTCCACCTGAGCACCATTCTTGCCCTTGCGACCCCAGCGACCTGCACCGTCAGCTTTGAGTATTACACCAGAATCAAACACCAGATTATTATTTGTTAGATTGATAGATGTATGGGTGTTGGTACAGTAAAAAATTGGACCGGTAACAGCTGTCATCTTACTATTACTCATCGTCAGCACACTGGTACCTACCCCCGCGTCGCCCGAGAAACTCTGATAAAGCATAACCCCACAACGACTATAACCAGTAAGGTTGCATGAGTCAAGCGTAATAGAATTTTTCCCTTCTATCACACAGGCTTCCGAACCGGTAGCAATAAACTTACTGTTACATGCAGTTATATTGCCGGTAGAATAGATACCGGGAGATCCGTCTCCAGCGGTCTGGGCCTTACAATGGTTTACTGTGACGGTACCCTCGCCACGGTCTGTAGCCAGTGCTGCGCAATGTGACCCTGCAGTAGTAATGCTTATTCCATCTGCAATAATCGTGCCTCCATAAGTGGCATCTAGTCCGCGCGAAGAGTTCTTTTTTGTCTCAATAACCATATTATTGATGGTAATCTTAGCCTCCTTGCCATGAGCGAATATAGCATTAGAGCCTTCAGCTGCCGTATAAACTATGCAACCGTTGAGTGCCGACGAGGATGGACTTTCTGCAAGTACTGCGGCATTAATCCCAGTAAAGTTGCTCTGTTCTTCTGATGAGGAAGCTCCGTCACCTTTGGTTATCGTTATATTCTCGCCGGTCAGTGATCCTTTATCCTTAATGATAATGACCGACTGATTTGCTTTCGTCGCCGTAAATATCTTATTCTTTATCTCTTTTTTCCCGACGATTGTCTTTACTGCAGTAGCTTCCACCTGTTCATTATCACTCTGCCAACCAGGAGGCATTCCAGGAGCACCATTTCCAGGAAAGCCGCCCATGAATCCACCTCCGCCACCATCGAATTGGGCAAACGACATGGTTGAAACACTTAACAGCAAGGCCACCAACAGACATAATTTCTTTATTTTCATGATTACATATTTTAAAACGATTGTAAAGTTAACTTTTAATCTGGGATTAATAAAATATATTCTATGAATACCGTATTATCAACACCCAAAGACAATTTAATAACCTTTTTTATAAATGCCTACGTATTTTGCCTTTGTATTTCGTATAATAATATAAACAGTGGATTATGAATAAGAAAAATATAATTGTATTATCATTAACAATCTCTTCGCTAACATTATCAGCAAAGACAGCATCATACATTGACAGACAGCTAGGATATTGCCGGGCTAAAATATTATCAACCCTTCAAGAGATTGATGGTATGAAGGACTATTCTTACGTGCCTTGGCATATATTGAACAATGAAAAAAAATGGGATTTGCAGAAGGTGGCTCTGGAGAACTGGACTTCCGGATTCTGGGCAGGGCTGTTATGGTATGATTATGAGGTCTCAGGCGATGAGAGAATTAAAGAAAAAGCAGTCCTTTATACGGATGCCCTCAAGCAACTGGCAGAAAAACCAGTCTATGACCACGACTTAGGATTTCTCACCTATTGCGCCAACGGAAATGCTTACCAAATGACAGGCGAACAAAAGTATAAGAATATGATTATCCGATGTGCCGACTCGCTCGCTATCCTCTTTAATCCCCGCGTCGGAACAATTCTTTCGTGGCCACGTGAGGTGAAGCCTCGCAAATGGCCTCATAACACCATTATGGACAATATGATAAATCTGGAGATGTTGTTTCGTGGAGCTCAACTGAGTGGTGATAAGAGACTTTACAATATTGCTGTCAGTCATGCTGACGTAACGATGAAAAATCAGTTTCGCAAAGACTACACATCTTATCATGTGGCTGTTTACGATACGATAGACGGCCATTTCATCAAGGGCGTGACCCATCAGGGATATGGCGACAATACAATGTGGGCACGGGGACAAAGTTGGGCTATATACGGTTTTGGTATGGTCTATCGTGAGACAAAAGACCCTAAATATCTCAATTTCGTCCAGCATGTAGCTGATGTCTATATCAAGAGGTTACCTAAAGACCTGATTCCTTATTGGGACTTTGACGATCCGAAAATTCCAAACGCGCCCAAGGACGTATCTGCTGCTTGTATCACGGCATCAGCACTGATAGAATTGAGCACTTCTCTTTCTGGTGAGAAAGGCAAATACTACTTGACTGTTGCAAAAGAAATTTTGAAGAATCTCAGCACGCAAAAATACCTGAGCGGGAAATGCAATAGTGCCATGCTCATGCACTCCACCGGTAACCTGCCTGCTGGCTCCGAGATTGACGCTTCGATTATTTATGCAGACTATTATTACATGGAAGCTCTTATGAGATTAAAACATTTAGAAAAATAATTTGTATCTTTACAGCATGAAAAAGGACATCATCATCTCTATACTGCTAATATGTTTACCGCTCACGTTATTTGCAGAGGTTAAGAAGAGTGAGTTTGTAAATGAGAAACTAACTTCACCCGACGGAAATTTTGTTTTCTCGTTCTGTCTGGAAAAGATAAATGGCGAAGGAAAGGTAATGTTGTATAACGTGAGTTACAAGGGAAAAACAGTCATTGGCATTTCTAGAATGGGTGTGAATATAAACAACAAAACCTTTGAGAGTGCACTTGGAGTTCCTCATGATTCATGCAAGACATGGTGTGAGAACATGAGTTTTACAGGTGCAGAGCACGCGTATAAAGATACACTCTGGCATCCTGTCTACGGTGAATGGTCATCAATCAGAGATAATTATAATTCACTGACTCTAAGATTTATGAAAGGCAGCAACAAAAATAGTGGTGACCCTTTCGACAAGGTGAAGTGCTATTACATGAATATAGAAGTGCGTGCCTATAATGAAGGTATCGCATTCAGATACACATTTCCCGAAACAAGCAACGGGCTTTTTCTTCATCTCACAGACGAACTCACCACTTTCTGTTTTGAACCAGGAGCAAAGGCATGGCATACAGCATGGGCTCAAGGTCCATATTCATTACTTCCGCTGAAAGATTGGAAGGAAGAATCGGAACGTCCATTGACTATAAAACTGAAAAATGGTCTTTATGTATCACTCCTCGAGGCTGAGATGGTCAATTATGCAAGAACCAAATTCAGACTTATCGATGAAAATATAATAAAAGCCCAGATCTATAGTTCGGTGGATATAATCACTCCGTTCTCCACGTCTTGGCGTACCATCATGGTGGGTGAGAAGGCGACTGATCTTATCAATCACGATTACCTCGTGCTCAACCTCAACGAGCCATGCAAGATCTCTGATACATCATGGTTGAAACCCGGTAAAGTGTTCCGATGCGGACTAACTCAGAAAGAGGCCATTGCGGCAGTCGACTTTGCCAAAGAACGTGGTTTGCAGTACATCCATTTTGATGCACGCTGGTACGGACCGGAAATGAAGGTATCAAGTTCGGCACTCGCCGTAGACAAATCGAGGGATTTAGACATCCCAGAAGTTGTAAAATATGCAAAATCAAAAGGTATAGGTCTCTTTCTTTACGTAAATCAGCGCGCTCTTTATAATCAACTTGACTCTATTCTCCCTTTATACGAGAGTTGGGGTGTAAAAGGTATTAAATTCGGTTTTGTACAGGTCGGCAATCAGATGTGGAGTACATGGCTTCATGATGCAGTGAAGAAATGTGCCGAGCATCACCTGATGGTGGATATTCACGATGAATACCGACCAACAGGTTTCAGCCGTACTTATCCTAACCTGATGACGCAGGAAGGAGTTAGGGGAAACGAGGAAATGCCCGATGCCACTCATAATGTGACATTACCATTTACACGTTTCATTGCAGGTCCTGCTGACTATACGCTCTGTTATTTCAATAAAAGAGTCAAAAATACTCATGCTCATCAACTGGCAATGGCTGTCGTATACTATAGTCCTTTAACATGGATGTACTGGTATGACAGCCCGAAAGACTACAAAGGAGAGCCCGAGCTTGAATTCTGGAAAGACGTTCCTACGGTATGGGATGAGACCTGTGCCCTACAGGGTGAACCCGGATCATATATCGTCACTGCCCGTCGCAGTAATAACGACTGGTACCTAGGAGCTATGACAAATACAGAAGCACGTACTTTAAAATTCAAATGTGATTTTCTTCAGAAGGGAAAGAGATATATAGCTCATCTTTACGAAGATGATCCGAATGTCAAAACCGCTACTCATGTTGGGTGCAAATCTCTCAAAGTGAACAAGAATAAAGAAATAACATTAAATTTGCAATCGAGTGGCGGTGCCGCCATCAGATTTGAAATGATAAAATAATATTTATGAAACGAACTATAATAATAATTTTCTCTATCTTCGTCTGCATAGCAACTATGGCTGGAAAGATTGAGCATCCTTCACTGCTCTTCACCCAACAGACGATACAGTCTGCCAACAATAATCCAATGAATGCCAATTACAAAACGGAATTATTGAATAAAGCCGACGGTTTATTAAAATCCAATGATATATCAAAGCTAGATTATCTCTCTCTCGCCTTTTCTATTACAGGCGACAAGAAGTATTCCGATCATATTAAAGACGTACTTATAGATGCTACTAAAGCACAGTCTTGGGCGAATAGCGAGATGATGCTTCGCAACCCCGCATGGCACACAGAACTGCAAATGGCGCACCGTAGTTTCGCTTGCGGACTGGCTTATGACGTGATTTATAACACCCTGTCTAAAAACGAACGCAAAACCATTGCCGAAGGCTTACAAAGACTTGCAGTAGAGCCGGCGATGGAAGACTGGGTAAACGACGACACACGTATTCACTCACTCAACTCGATGGGGCACAACTGGTGGTCGTCATGTGTATGCATGGGTGGTTTTCTGGCGCTAAGCCTCGAAAATGAAATTCCTTCCAACAAGGAATATGTAGAAAAAATTATTAGTATACTCCCAGAATGGTTTAGTTTCAGCGGCGATATTCTGCAAAATAAAATGCGTTCTTTCGACCCTGAAGGTGGTCAATATGAAAGCGTGAACTATGCCAACTTTGCGATACAGGAGGCAGCAATATTTCTATTTGCATGTAAGAACTCTTCACCAAATATCAAACTGCCGGACATTCCTCAGTTGCATGAAGCTCTTAATTATTTCATCCATGTCTCATACCCGCGTCATGGAGAATTGTGGAGTATCAATTTCGGCGATAGCCATAAAAATATCACTGCCGAAAGCAGTCTCGAGATTCTCTATGCACTAGGATACTGTCATGACGAAAATGCTCTGTGGTACTTTTCTCAGGTGAAAGACGAACAAACTCGAGATGGTTTCTTCCGTACCCGGCCAATGGGATATGTCTTTATGCCTTCCACAAAGGGAGCTCCTCAAACACCAAATTTATCAAAATGTCAACTATTCAGTGACTTCGGAATAGCAACTCTGCGTGACTCATGGAGTAAAGACGCCACCATGCTTGCAGTGAAAAGCGGCCATACATGGAATCACTGTCATGCTGATGCGAATTCGCTGATACTTTTTCATCATGGAGTAGATCTGATTAAAGATGCCGGCAACTGCTCTTATGGTATGTCCGACTATAAAAATTACTTTTTTCAGAGTCAGGCACATAATGTGGTTCTTTTCAATGGCAAAGGCCAGTCAATGGAACAACAATACCATGGCTCATATCTTGACGGTAGTCTCAGTACAATGATCGATGCCGACAACATCAAATATATCCTTGCCGACGGCACCGGCCCTATGAGCGATAAGTTCAGTCGCAATTTTCGACATTATCTATGGTGGAATAATGTAATCTATGTCATCGATGATATCAAATCCTACGAGAACGGTTCTTTTGAATGGCTCTGGCACCCTGGAGGAGACTACAAAAAGAATAGCGGCGACATTGAAATTTCTAAAGACAATGCTGCTGTCATCCTGCGTCAACTATATCCTCAGCCACTTATTCCGAGTGGATTTCTACAGGACTATCCCGAACATTTCACAATGGATGAAGTGGATGCGCCTTCTGAGGATGGGAAAGGTGAGAGATATCTATCGTTCAAATTGCCTTCTATCACCAATCAGGTGAAAGCTGTCATGGCTATCATTCTTGAAGACAAACCCGGTCAAAAGGAATTACCCGTTATCACTCGCCGACAGGGCGAGAACTGGATCGGTCTGAGAATAGAATACAAAGACAAAATAACAGATCTGTATATCAATCAATTAGCCGACGGTCGTCTCATGCACCTTAATTCCTGGATAACTGCGGATGGTTGGAATACTGATGCATATATGCTCGGTGTCAGTTATCAAAAAGGAGCAGACACAACTCATCCTGATGAGACCTTCATCTGTTATGGCAGCACATTGCGAAGGGACAAAAAGGTGTACTATTCATCATTTACGAAACATACCCTCGTAAGAAAAGGTAACAAAGACATTATCGCAAAAGAATAAAAAAATGAAAAGACAAACCACGACAGTAATCCTCCTGTTCATATTTTTCTATCTCCAAACTTTTGCAGTTGGAAAAACATTAATTACCTATCCCGCTCCACAGGGAGCAGAACTTAACAATGACTATTCAGTACAAGTTCGCCAAAACGGAAGCAACTGGCAACAGACACCTTCATATCTTGTCAAGGTGGACAGAGTCCGCGATACTAAACACAATGAAGAGCGTTCTTCAGTGAGTTCATTTGACTTCAGCGGTGAAGTAGAGGTTTCAGTAACATACAATAAAGGGGATGTCAAATCTGTTCGCATCCGCCCTCTTTCATACGGAATAACACCTACAATAAAAGATAATACGATTACCTTTAAACTAAATAAACCATGTAATATATCCATAGAGGTTAACGGAGATATCTACCATAATCTCCAGCTTTTTGCTAATCCGTTAGAATCCATAACATATAAGAAGTCATCGAAGAATGTCATTTACTTCGGTCCCGGCATTCACAACTGCAAAGACGAGGGGTGGGTTATTTCCTCAGGTAAAACTGTCTACGTCGCCGGTGGAGCTGTACTAAAGAATCGTTTGATCATCGACAGTGTCAGTGATGTAAAGGTTCTCGGTAGAGGACTTATCGATTATTCAGTAAAAGAAGGTGTACAGATACGACATTCCAAGAATATCTCCGTAGAAGGATTACTGATGACACAGATACCCATTGGCAATTCGTCAAATGTAAAGATCAACAATGTGAAGGTGATCAGCTATTATGGATGGGGAGACGGTATGAACGTGTTTGCTTGCAACAACGTGAGTTACAATCATGTATTCTGCCGTACCAGCGATGACTGCACTACTGTTTATGCCACACGGAAGGGTTTTATTGGCGGTGCCAGTAATATCACGATGAGCCATGCCGTGCTTTGGGCAGATGTCGCCCACCCTATATTCATCGGCTTGCACGGCAATCCCGAACGCCCGGATACTATTCAGAATCTAACTTATTCAGATATCGATATTCTTGAACAGTGTGAACCACAGATTGATTACCAGGGTTGCATGGCTATAGGTGCCGGTGACAACAATATAATTCGTAATGTTACTTTCGACAGCATACGTATAGAGAATATCCGCAAAGGTCAGCTCATCAATATCCGCACCACATTCAACAAGAAATATTGCCGTGCACCCGGTCGATTGATCAGTAATATCACGTTCAAGAACATCAGTTATAATGGCGACAGACCCAATCTGTCCATCATCTCGGCTTTTGATGAACAGCATCCGATAACAGATATTCATTTCGAAAACTTTCGCATCAACGGGAAGTTAATTTCCGACGACATGCCAGACAAACCGAAATGGTACAAAACAAGCGACATGTGTAATATGTATATTGGCGAGAATGTCTATCATGTAACATTCAGTAAATAATAATCAAATATTCTTATGATAAGAAAAATCATCTTATTAACCATTTTATTATTTTCACTGATACCGACTCAAGCTGCAGACTGGCAATGGTCTGTGTCTGTTAGAGGTGAAGTATCAAGCGAAACGAATACACAGCCAAGGGCTTTTCTTTGGATTCCGCCCCACTGTCATCAAGTACGTGCTGTCATTGTCGGCATGCACAATATGATTGAAGAGGGAATATTCGAGCAGGCCGAATTCAGAAAGACGATGAGCGAACTCGGATTCGCCATTGTTTGGACATCACCGATACTCAACGGTTCGCAATCGTGGGAAGGATACGACGTTCAACAGACGTTTAACAATATGATGAATGACCTTGCAAATATTTCCGGATATACCGAACTGAAGTATGCCCCTATCGTCCCGTTAGGTCATTCGGCACAGGCAACCTATCCATGGAACTTTGCCGCATGTAATCCCGACCGCACCCTTGCCATACTCTCCGTACATGGCGATGCACCGCAGACAAACCTCACAGGATACGGAAGGAAGAATATGGATTGGAGGAATAAGACCGTTGATGGTATTCCGGGACTAATGATAGAAGGAGAATATGAATGGTGGGAAGCACGTGTACAGCCGGCACTTGACTATCGCAAGACCCATCCCGCATCGCCCGTCTCATTTCTCTGTGATGCCGGACATGGTCATTTCGACTACTCCGACGAGATGATTCATTACCTCTGTCTATTCCTTAAAAAGGCAGCCTCACTTCGTCTTCCTAAGGACATGGCATTTGATTCACCATCAAAGTTATTATCTATCGATCCATCCCAAGGCTGGCTTGGCGACCGATGGCGGCCAGATGGCGTCAAACGTGCCAAGGCGGCTCCATACATTAAATATAAAGGCAACCGTGATGACGCTTTCTGGTACTTCGACAAAGAAATGTCGGATGCTACAGAAGAGTTCTATGCTACCTCACGAGGGAAAAAATATCAATATATCGGATACGTACAGAACCGTAAACTGCTTGGTTATGACATACATGACCATGCCCGTACCCACGCAAAATGGTTGCCTGACAGCGACGGACTTACATTTCATATAAGTGCTACTTATACCGACTCCACACGTACAAATATAATTGATGATCACGCATCTGTACCCATCAAGATTTCACGCATCTGCGGACCGGTTATCAAACAAAACGATACCACATTCTCCGTTCGTTTCTATCGTATGGGAATGGATAATCCACGGAGAACAAGCAGCATCTGGCTCCTCGCTTCATCGGCAGGAAATGATAAATATAAGAGTAGCGTCCACCAGTTGAGCCTTGATTTCCCTTTAAAAAACAAAGAAGGACAAGAACAACACATCACGTTCCCCCAAATAAATGACGTTAAAAAGGGTACGAAGGGTATCACACTCAATGCCACAAGCGACAGTGGCATGCCTGTCTACTACTACATTCAGGATGGCCCCGCCATGATTGATGGCAATAAAATTATCATTACCAACATTCCAAAACGTGCCAAGATGCCAATAAAGGTCACCGTTGTGGCCTGGCAATATGGCCGTAACACTGAACCAAAGATACAGACTGCCGAACCGGTATACAGGACGTTCTATATCGTTGACTAATATTTTTTATTTGGCAGCACATTGATCATATAACAGATATTCAACATCACATAACTTGGAATTGAATTGACCCACGTCTCCGTCTTTCCCATCACATTCACGAAAGATGTTGTTTGTGACATTTGATGAAGCAAGTCATAACCGATAATCTTTGCAATCAGACGAGATTTGCAAAAAGCACGTGACAAAGAAGCATTCCATATCAGATTATTAGTATTCATTGAACTGTTATCATATCCCCGACGACTATACATCTTGAGATCTGTGGCAAGTTGAAGGTTCCATGGGAATGTATATTCACCTGTAATGCCATAATTATAATCATAAGCATTGATCGTGGTGAACCCTTCACGATGACTCGACGAGTTTCTCCAGGTCACATCACATTGCGCACCTAGAGTGAGCTTGTCACGCTGATAACGGAGACGGAGTACATCCTCCAGCTCATGGTTGTCCACCTTGCTTAATTCACTCTCTTTCATTCCGGATTGAGAAGTAAAATCCACACTACGATTATAATTCCAGGAAAAACGAGTCTCCCACATCCAAAACTTCTGCTTATCGATGGCACGTCCGAAAGTACCGTCCAACGAGCAATGCCAAATTCCATTCACATTCTCGGGACGATACGCAGATCCTCCTGTAGCATTATTAAAGATGCGCTCATAACCTACCTTATTCGTGTATATATTCACTGTTCCATTGATACTGAAGTTCTGCTGTGTTTCCGGTTTATTGTCTGAATATCTGAAATCAAAATTATAATTAACCCAATTCTTCAGATTCGGATTTCCAACACGTATGTGTGAGGGATCTGAATTATCTTTCACATCCATCATATCATAGACGGATGGTGTACCGAAGTCTGTATAGTAATTGAAATAGTACATACGGTTATAGTTGTGTGTATAGACATACAAAGTCATATCAGGTTTAAACACCCAGTTACGAAGATAGACACATGAGTCAATCGTCTTCCTTACAAAACGTGTACGTTCTATATAGCGTTGTAATGGCAGATGAAGATTAAACCATATATAACCGTCCTTGGTTTTCTTATCTAGAAAAATCCGCAATCCACCTTCCGTGGTGCGTGCAAGATACGTAGAATTGTCTGCCTCACTTGCATCCAGTCCCAAAAGCAGAGAATCACGTGTCGAAGGCAGATCACCAAGAGAATGTTCTGATCCCAAGCCCCATCCGTCTATAAGGTCGAGATGATACAAATCATTTTCCTTTGACTCATATTTCTGGTTATACAATGCGTAAAACAAGAAATACCATTTACTCGAAGTACGAATGGTATATTCAATTTTGGGAGAATAGCTATACCCTGAACATGAAGAATTCGTATATTTATTACTAAAGTAGTATGTTTCATTTCTAGGAGAATCAATACTATATTGCCTATAAGTCTTTGTGTTACTATTCTGATAAGACAAATCACAAGACAGATCCAGATCATCTCCCCAAGGTAGTCTCTTGCTTATATTAAATTTTTCATTGGCATAAAGATGGTCAGAATTATCTTTCGTCATTGTACGGTCTCGGCCCGCGATAACACTTTCCAATGTTGGATTTAGAACAGTCTTATAGATAGAATCGAAGACCTGCATTACTCCGAAATATCCGAATATAGGACCTCTACTCCACGGACTGTTCTTACTGTGATCATACGATAGATAAGTCAGAGAACGAATCCATATCGGTTTTTTCAACATAAAGTCATTCGTCATGTTAAAAGATAGATCCTTCGACCGGCTGGCTGATTCTCTACAAGGATAAGGATTTTCTGCTGAAATATAGTTATCAAATAGATCCCTTTGTTGATCGTCATCATCCTTCCATGATAATTGAGAGTAAGCCTTTTCCGTAAAGCGTTGGTCCTTGTCGTCAATAAGTAGGTCTATACCAACTTTTTTTGTATCGCACGTACCTTGAGGAGCGTTTGATGGAGTCCAGTCTACATCATTTCCGGGTTTACGATATTCATTGATATTATTAAGATTACTAAAGATAGATATTCTCGAGTTTTCAGTAAACCGGAGTCCAAATCCCCGGGCGAAATAACGGTTCTTAGTACCTTCTGAAGCTTCAACATTGGCCATATATCCTTGAGAGTACTCAGGCTTTAGCGTCACATCCAGCACGTAATCTTTCTTCTCTGTATTGTATTCCAGATACTTGCTCTTATCCGTCGTTCTTTCATATACTTGAATATTCTTTACCGTATAATAAGGTATATTTTCCAACAGTGCTTGATTATTTCCCTTAAAGAAATCCTTTCCGTTAAGCCTCAGATAATCCACCTTCCGTCCATCAACGTATATCTCGCCGTTATCCTTCAGCAGAACTCTCGGCAACTGCTTGATCAGGTCGTCAACCATGCTGCCTTGCTGAAGGTAAAAGGCATCAGCACTATAGACAATGGTATCACCCTTATACACCAGTTTCACCTTGGTACCGCTGCTGACAGTCATCGTATCAACGGTGTTATCTGTATTCATGAGGGTTTTCTTCGCATGTCTACTAAGGGCTGTCTTACGTTCTTTCTTAGGATGTTTCGTATTTAAGGTATCCGCAGTTTGTGCCTGAATCAGCCCACAATAGATGAATAAAGATAAGACTGTTGGTATAATTCTCTGACGAAATCTTCTAGTTAACTGTTCAGGACTTTTTTGTTTCATTTTACATTAAAGTTTAAGATTAATCATTCAATATACAGTATCCTCTCAAGAGTTAAAAGCTCTTCAAAATATGCACATGTCAAGAGTATCACTTACATTAAGTGTCACAAAGGAAACGAATAAGTAAATCCGACATGTCTACAAAAGTATAACTAATAATACGAAAAGTATGAAACCTTTTTACTATTTTCTTATATTTTGAATATATTTAACAAAGTTTAAACAGAAAAGCCATATTGACAACTATCAGTATAATTTCTTCATAATTGATTTCATCTGTTTCTCAATCGGTACTCTCTTGGCGAACATCCCAGATGCTTGCGTACGAATTTTCCGAAGAAACTCAAATTGGAGAAACCAAGCTTAACACATATTTCCTTTACAGAAAGGGTGGTTCGCTCCAAATGGTATCTCACATCATCAATCACCATTTCGTGAATCCAATCCAATGCAGTTTTACCACTAAGTTTTTTGCATACATGAGACAGGTATTTGGAAGTTACATACAGCCTCTTGGCATACCAGCCAACGGTCTGCATCTTGACCGTCTCTTGTGAGAGCATATCCATGTATCGGCGGAATAGTTCGTTGGTCTGCGTTGTGACGGTCAGTGCAAGTTCGTCATTATCTGATTCGTCTCTGATAATGGCACATAATTCCAACAGCACGGCTTGCATAAGCGACAAAAGAATCTCCTTGTTGAAAGTCAAATCGGAATGTTTCCACTTATCTTTTAGGAGGTCGTAATAGGCAGTGCTGACGAGATCGGCAATCCAAGGGTATATATAATGATGTCTGAGATATACTTCCCGGTTAATGATTTCGGCTTTGCCGGCAAGCAAATTCCGAAGCAAACAGTCGCTGACACAAATAGTCTTACATTCAAAATCCGGACTGACCATCGGATCATCATATATCATCTTCGGTGGACATGCAAAAAGTTCACCTGCATTGAGGACAATCGGTTGCCCGTTGAGTTTGAAGGTTATCTTACCTTTGAAACAAAGACTGAATACATAGAAATCTATTTTGGTCTGGTTCAGTTCTGGAACATCCTTCATATTGTCTATCAGTATCATTTCTTTATCAATATATCTCAAGTCAAGGTTTTCCACCTCCACGTTGCCAATATTAACGACTTCTATCTGCTTATTTTGTTCCATTTGAACTTTATTTATTGTTTTTATGATTGCAAAGTTCGTCATTTTTTCTCAAATAAACAGGTGCAAGGCACCTTAAAATTGTTACAAATAGCTATCTATTCTATTTTATAACACTTTACAAGATATTTATAACACTGATTAGTGGTAAAAAAAGCATTCCTTTGCTACCAGTTTCCGAGAAATTAAAACCATAAAATTAAATATTGAAATGATGAAGGAAAAATTGATTGTAATGATGATGACTGGTTCACTACTTCTCTCTGCCTGTTATAATACTGCAGAACAGAAACGTGGACCGATAAATGTAAGGACCACTATCGTTGGAATATCGACAACTGACAATAGTCAGAATTATTCTGGAACGATAGAAGAGATGAATGGAACACCACTCAGTATGGTAGGTGGAGGAACTTTGAGACAGTTGAATGTCTCACAGGGCCAAATGGTAAGCAAAGGACAACTCATTGCTACAGTAGACGGATACAGCCAGAGTAGTGCCGTTACAGCCTCTCAGGCACAGACCCAACAGGCGAAGAACGCTCTCGCCCAAGCTCAAGATTATTATAGACGTATGAAACTCATCCATGACAACGGCTCCCTGCCCGAAGTGCGTTGGATAGAAGCAAAGACACAGTTGAAACAGGCCGAATCAGCAGTCCGGGCCGCCAAAGCAGGAGAGAACATCTCCCGCAAGACTTTGACAGACACCCATCTGTACGCACCATTCAGTGGCTATATCTCCGCAAAGATGGCAGAGGCAGGACAGAATATTGGTCCGGGTATGCCCGTAGCTAAATTGGTTAAGATTGACCAAGTAAAGGTAAAGGTTAGTATTCCGGAAAACGAAATAGCCAAGATACAGAAAGGTCAACAGGTCTGGCTCCGGATAGCATCACTCGGTGGAAAGGTATTTACGGGTCAGATTGCGGAAAAAGGAGTATCAGCCGATCCGATGTCACGCTCTTACGAGGTCAAGGCTATGATTGAAAATCCCAACCACGAGCTATTACCGGGCATGGTCTGCCAAGTGGAAATCAAGAGTAGTCATGCTTCACAGTCTATCGCAGTACCCGCTGATATTATACAGCTCACTCCTGACAACAAGACTTTTGTCTGGACCGTAAAAGGTAACAAGGCACAAAAGACATACATTACGTTAGGAGAGAATATGACTGACGGTGTAAGAGTGGAGAGCGGTCTTACTATCGGCGACAAGGTGATTATTGAAGGTCAGCAGAAAATCAGCACAGGCATGATCATTAAGGAAGAAAACAACAAATAACAGCGAGAAAATCATCATGGAGAAAAAACGAAATATTGTGGAATGGGCCATGCACTATCGGCAGATAGTGATTCTGATTACCGCCATACTGGTGGCTTTCGGTATCTATGGACTCGTGAAGATGAACAAGAATGAGTTCCCGAACTTTACTGTTCGTCAGGGTATCGTCATTGCCGCTTATCCCGGTGCCACCTCTGACGAGGTTGAGGAACAGGTAACCAAACCGTTAGAAGACTATATTTTCTCATATAAGGAGGTAAAGAAAGCCAAAACCGTTAGCTATAGCCGTAACAACATGGCTATCGTTCAGGTGGAGCTTAACGATGACCTAAAAGACAAGGATGAGTTCTGGTCAAAATTCAAGCATGGTGTACAACAGTTTAAGTCAGAACTGCCCAGTGGCGTTTACGCGATCATGGTGAATGATGACTTCGGCGATACCTCGTCACTGCTTCTCACGATGGAAAGCGATGACAAGACCTATTGGGAGTTGAATGACTACATGAAATCACTCAAGGATTCGCTCCGACAGATAGAAAGCGTGGGACGCCTCACCGTAAGCGGCATGCAGAAAGAACAAATCAGTGTGATATTTGACAATGCCAAACTCTCTCAATACGGAATCAGCGATGTCCAGATATTACAGGTATTGCAGTCGAAAGGCGTGGTCACCACGGCCGGCACCCAAAAAAGCGGTGACTACGACACACCTATCATTGTCGATCGTTCGATGAATCAGGTGAAGAACATCGAAGACATGATCGTCTATAATGATCCGTCGGGTAACAACGTACGACTGAAAGACGTGGCTAAGGTGAAGCGTGAATATCCCGAACCTGCCGAGGTAATCACCAACAATGGGCACAAATGCCTGCTGCTGAGCGTAGAAATCAAGTCAGGACGTAACATCACTGACATGGGAAATGCCGTGAAAGCCAAGATTGCGGCTTTCGAGAAGACCCTCCCTCAAGACGTGAACATATTCACCATTACCGACCAGAGTAAAGTAGTAAGCGACAGCGTGGTCGACTTCCTTCAGGAACTGCTCATCGCCATCATCGCAGTGGTAGGAGTCGTGATGTTACTGCTCCCCATGCGTGTGGCATTAGTTGCAGCCAGCACCATCCCTATCTCCATCTTCATCTCTTTAGGGCTCTTCTTTGCCTTTGGCATTGAGCTAAACACCGTTACATTAGCGGCACTGATCGTGACACTGGGTATGATTGTGGACAACTCGATTGTCATTATCGATAATTATATGGAGTTGCTCTCACAGGGAATGTCGCGCTGGCATGCTTCCATCAGCAGTGCCACCCATTTTTTCAAGTCTATCCTCTCGGCAACACTGGCTATCTCTGTAACGTTCTTCCCCTTCCTGCTAACCATGAAGGGTATGATGCACGACTTTCTGCTGACTTTCCCCTGGAGCATCACGATCGTACTGATAGTTTCTCTGCTGGTAGCCGAACTGCTGGTTCCGTTCCTACAATTTTATTTCATCCGCAAGCCGATTGGTAGTGAACTGCCTCAGAATGGGAAAAAGAAGTTCAGCTTCCTTGATGTCTTGCAGAAATATTCTGACCGGTTGGTCAACTTCTGCTTCCGCCACCCTTATAGAACGGTGTCCGCAGGTGTCATCAGCGTCATACTGGGTGCTTTCCTCTTTCAATATATTCCACAGCGCGATATGCCTTATGCTGACCGTAACCAGTTCGCCGTAGAGATCTTCACGCCGACAGGAACAAGTCTGCAAAAGACCGGCAAGGTGGCCGACTCACTGGCCAATATCCTCAGAAAAGACAAACGCACGGTTTCCGTGGCGGTCTTCAAGGGCTGTTCCTCACCTCGTTTCCAAACCACCTATGCCCCACAGATCGGCGGCACAAACTTTGCCCAGTTTATCGTGAACACCTCTGATCCGGAAGCCACCACTGAAATGATTGCCGATTATCGCGATCAATACTCCGATTACTTCCCGGGTGCTTACGTTAAATTCAAACAACTTGACTATGGCGCAGAGGCGAATACCATCGAGATTCGATTGAGCGGCAGCGATTGGGAACTGCTCAAACACGATGCCGACAGTCTGACACAGCGCCTCCGCCACATGCCGGAACTGCTCCAGGTGCGTAACGACGTGTATGAGCCGCAGCAGCTTGACCGCATTCATCTGAAAGAAGATGAAGCCAGTCGCATCGGCGTGGAGAACAGTACGGTAGAAAACCTGATGGCACTACGTTACAGCAGCGATGGTTATCAGGTAGGATCTGTATGGAACGGCGACCACGAAATGCCCGTCCGTATCAAGAGTAACAAGGGAGACAGGTCTACCGTTCAGAATATACTTGATGAAATGGTGCCCGCTAATGGCGGACAGACATGGGTTCCACTCCGACAAGTGGCTGACATCAAGACAGCCCTGACCGACGGCCAGATCAGCCACCGGAATGGAATGCGCACGATTACAGTGATGGCTAACGTGAAGACCGGTATGAACGGACTGGCGATGACTGAGACCGTACAGAACCGGCTGAAAGATTTTAAACCATCCGATGGCGTAAACCTGAGTTATGGCGGTGAACTGGCAGAGGCCAATGAGACAGCTCCTCAAATTATCAGTGCCTTGGTAATAGCCATGATCATTATCTTCTTTATCCTACTGTGGCATTTCAAGCGTGTCTCTACCGCTGTATTGCTGCTTGTAAGCTTATCACTTTGCCTCTTCGGTACTGTTGTGGGCATGCTCGTCATGGGACTTGACTTCGGTACGACCTGCTATCTGGGTGTCATTTCGCTAATGGGAATCTTAGTTCGTAATGCTATCATCATGTACGACTTTGCCGAAGAACTCCGTATGACCGAACACCTCACTGCGCATCAGGCCATCCAAGAGAGTGCGAAACGACGTATGCGCCCCATCTTCCTCACCTCAGCCGCTGCTTCGGTGGGTGTATTGCCAATGGTCATCAGTGGTGGCGGTCTATGGGTAGGCATGGGTGTTGTTATCCTCTTCGGCACACTCATCACGATGTTCTTCATCCTCTCTGTCCTGCCGGTGGCATATTGGCTGATGATGACTGGAAGCACAAATAAAAGAAACAAGAAATTAGCATTAGAAAACCAATAAAGTAGAATGAAAATGAAAATATATTTGATTGGCCTGGCATTGGCATTATCAGTGCCGACCTTCTCACAGACACTGTCATTGGAACAATGTCAGCAGATGGCACAGAGCCATAACATCGCACTGCGCACCGGCCACAATAATATCACGATGGCTGAGGAACAGAAGAAAGAAGCATTTACCAACTATTTCCCTACCATCAGTGCGTCAGGAGTAGCCTTTGCGGCAAACAAGAACCTGATTAGCTACAATCTTGGAGGCATACAGCTGGATATGATTAAGAACGGGACTTTCGCTTCAGTGGATGCTACCCAACCCATCTTCGCCGGTGGACAGATTATTAATGGCAACAAACTGGCCAAAGTGGGAGTGGAGGTAAGTAAACTGCAACTACAGCAAAGTGAGAATGAGGTTGCTCTCACTACGCAACAGTATTATTGGAATATCGTTACACTGAAAGAAAAGCTGAACACCATATCCTCTGTACAGACAATGTTGCGCCAACTCGACAATGATGTCACTATATTTGTCAAAGCCGGCATCACCACCCGAAACGATTTATTGCAGGTGCAACTGCGCGAGAACGAGATAGAGAGCCAGAAGACACAGGCAGAGAACGCACTGAGCATCTGCAAACTGGTACTGGCACAGTATATCGGTGCTTCATCAGAGAATTTCGATATCGAAAGCCATGTAAATGCAGACGAGATGCCCGAGTTCCCATTTGACTTGAAGCAGGATTACAGACTGGCGGTAAGGAATATACCTGAATACAAATTACTTGAAAAGGATGTCGAAGTCAGGAATCTTGAACGTAAGATAGAGATAGGTAAGAATCTGCCCACCTTGGGTATCGGAGCCACATACGGTTACAATCATATCTTAGACAAGGGTGAGACTTCTGGGCTTGTATTCGCAAAACTTACGATTCCCATCAGCGACTGGTGGGGAGGCAGCCATGCCATCAAGCGCAAAGGCATTGCCGAACAGAATGCCCGCGACCTGCTAAAAGACAACTCAGAACTGCTCGAAATCCGCATGCGGAAAAACTGGACAGAGATAGACAATGCCTACAAACAACTGGGGTTTGCTAAAAAGAGCATAGAACAGAGTAAGGAAAATCTGAAACTCGACACCGACATGTATCAGGCAGGAACGACCAAGATGAGCGACCTGATGGATGCACAGAGCCAGTATCAGCAGGCACGCGACAAATACGTAGATGCCTACGCAATGCTGGAAACTAAGATTCTGGAATACAAACAATCCGTTGGTATCAAGTGACAACTTATTTAGCATCCGTTCTAAGAAAGAGAAATAAGAATTAAAATCAATTCAATCTCACCTTTAGATATGTAACATTCAGATAATAAGATAAATAAGTGGGTGAGATTAGGGTGAGATTAAGGTGAGATTGAAGATGTTAATGAGGTGCGGTGAAATTAGATTAATTGTTGTCTTTCTCATTTTTTTATTAGAGATAGAAATGTAATAGATTATCAAATGAATTGAAAAAGCATATCTATCGTTTTATCTTTTAAGTTGAAAGTATTCTACTTTTAAGTTAAAAGACATTACCTTTTAACTTAAAAGATACTTTATTTGAATAGCTTTTCAGGGCTGACGCATTAAGATTTAGTCCTGTATTTTCATTATATATTATTAACTTAATACGTTGTTATATAATACATTAAATATTTTTATATGTTGTTATTATTTACTATATTTGTAGAAAATACACAACAATTTAATGTAAAGATTATGGAAATAATTTCAATTTTGAAGGATGTTGAAGATCCTAGACGCGATCATTTGAAGGAACACTCCCTTGAATGTATTTTTTATATTGCAATGACAGCTGTGTTATGTGGAGCGGAAAGTTGGTATGACATTGAGCAATTCGGACTTGACAAGGAGTCTTTTTTCTGTTCACGCATAAAAGATTTCAAAGGGATACCTTCCCATGACACCTTCAACCGTGTTTTTTCAATATTGGATCCAAAAGTGCTAGAGAACAGTTTCAGAAACTGGATCAAGCAGATTTGCGGCAAATACACCGGAGTTGTTCCCATTGACGGAAAGGAGATATGCGGGGCAAGGATCAACAAGATTGACGGAAGCTTCGAACCTCTGAGGATAGTAAGCGCATGGGCGGCAGAAAACGGCGTGACATTGGGACAGGAAAAAGTTGGGAAAAAGACAAATGAGATCAATGCCATACCTAAACTGATAGACGCCCTTGATTTAAAGGACTGTATCATAACCATAGATGCCATTGGATGCCAGAAAGATATCATCAAAAAGATTGTGAAAAAAGAAGCCCACTTTATTATCTGTGTGAAAAGAAATCAGGAAAAATTGTATAACCTGGTCAAAGAACTCATGGATGAGGATTTGGACGGGGAACACAGCAAAGGGCATGTCCCACCTACCAGATATCAGAAATATATAAGCGAAGGTACTGCACACGGGAGGCGTGAAAAAAGAATTTGTCAGGTGTATTGCAGCGGAAATGTAGACAAGATATTAAAATGGGATTACGTTAAGTCGATGGTCAAACTCACCAATATTAAAACAGATATCAGGAAGAAAAAGACTGTTGTGGAGGAACATTATTATATAACATCCATTGGACTTGAACCTCAGAAAATAGCAGCAGCCATTCGACAGCATTGGAGTATTGAGAATAATCTGCATTGGCAGCTTGACGTAACCTTTAACGAGGACAAAACCAGAATGACCAGAAATGCCGCGGTAAATTTTTCGCTTCTAAACAAAATTGCATTGAGCATCATCAAACACAATGCAAAGAAATGCAGTCTTAGGGTCAAGAGAAAATCTGCAGGATGGAACGAGAAATACCTTGCAGAATTACTCGATGGAAACTGGGTCTAGTCTTATTTGTTTACAAATCTTAATGCGTCAGCCCTGAATAGCTTTTCCAAGGTGCTATCATAGCGGATGGGGAACGATAAATAACAGAAGATGTAAGATGAATGTGTCTATAACCATCCTAATCTCACCTCAATCTCACCCTAATCTCACCTTGTTAGTAGATTGATAATAAGAAAGATAATATCAAAAAGGTGAGATTGAATTAAATTATTATTCTTTTATAAAAATAATATCTACCCATATAGCTATTATTGTAATAAACTATTCATTTTCCATCAATCTCTATTCCGTCGATCTTCATCCCGATATTCGCAGGTATGGACTTGAACTTTCCCAGACTCTGGTAGCGCAGATAGCTTTTGTTTGAATAGATGGGGAAATAGAGGCTGCCGTCACTTTCGGCATCGATATATTCAAGGCTGACATAATACTTCTTATTCGGCTCCAATACAAGATGCTCTTCCGGCTTGATAATCTGGGTAAACTTCTTATTGGTTCTTAAAATATCGATATAGATTGGTTTCAGCATGATATTATTGAAAGTCCCTTTCTCGGTTATGTCGTATACGTTCAGGCGGAGGGTACATTTGGAGTATCTGCATGATAGTACTGGTATGCTTATTTCTTTGATGATAAAGGTTTTCCTGTGCGTATTGATTACCGTGCCCACCTCTTTCCCCTTGTTGTTGAGTTTATCGAAGCCCATGATGACGTGAGGCCATTTCAGTCCACAGCCCTTGATATTGCATTCTTTTCCCTTATTGCCTGTAATCTGGAACTCACCGATACTGTGCTCGTCTTCGTTCATGTGAATGATAAGTGAATCCCGTCGGTTGGAATAGGTGTCAAAGGGTACGACGCAGGTCTTGTAAGCGATATGTGTCAGTGTGATGTCGGCATGCTTCCACCGTGGAATGTCGATGGAGAAGCGTCCGTGCCGGTCGGTCACCGTGCCGATACTATCATTCATGATGCCAAGGCTGACATATTCGATTTCTTTACCCGTTTCATCAATTACCTTGCCTTTGACATGGATATTTTCCTGTGCGTATGCCATCGTGCAGAGGATGAGCATGGCAGCTATGAGTTTAAATTTTTTCATTACGTATCGCTATAGGATTAAAACGAAAGCCAAAAGTAAGAAAAATAGATAAAACAGAACAAAATATAAACCAACATTATCAATGTTTAGACTAAATTATAAAAGGTGATAGATGGGTCTGTTGTATACAGATAAACGTTCGTGTTTGTGTTCATTTTTGATAAAATTAAGATAATAATTAATTCATTGGAAGCAAATAGTATTAATAAGTGAAAAAATATAATAGGAATATACCTTTTTATAAATAAATACTCATACATTTGCGGTATGATAATGACCATGAGAAAGTATGAATCTAAATAAAATATTTGTTTGCGTTGTATTCGTTACATTATTTTTTGAGGCTAGTGCTCAGAAAAAATGCGTCATTTTGGATATTGAGACAAAGCAGCCGGTGAGAGATGCGCATGTGCAGGTGGATAGTACCTCTGTGCTGAAGACGAATTACCGGGGTGAATGCGTCTTGCCGGATAAGTTTAAGACGATCTCAATCGCCAATCCTTCATATGAGACATTGACATTGAACTTCAGTGAGGTACGTGATACGGTCGTATTGCTGTCGAATACCAACAGGGTCAGGGAGGTCGTCGTTAACGGGAAACGCCCCGTACTGAAACTCAATTTTGATGGCATTAAGGAAAACTTGCATCTCAATCAGGTGCAAAGCCAGGGTTTCAATCCGTTAGGTCTTGTCGGATCTCTGGTCAAGGTAATAGCCAAACCTCATAAGAAAAAGGATAGGAAGAAATGGATTCTTGAGAATTATTGATAAGATTATATATTCACTCAACCTTTTGTCGTGTATGGTATTATATATCGGCTGAAAATTATATAACAATTAAATAACATTTATGGTTTTAGAAGTAACAATCAGACTCTTTATAGCCCTTCTTTTGGGTGGAATAATAGGTATTGAACGGGAATATCGTGCCAAGGAAGCGGGATTTCGTACGCATTTTCTCGTAGCCTTGGGCAGTGCCTTGTTTTGCATCGTGTCTCAGTTCGGATTTGGCGTTGATCTAAAAGATCCGTCACGTATTGCAGCACAAGTTGTTTCGGGTATCGGATTTATCGGTGCGGGTACGATTATCTTTCAGAAAAATGTGGTGCGCGGACTGACCACTGCAGCGGGATTGTGGGTGACAGCAGCCATCGGTCTGGCTTGTGGAACGGGAATGTACGTGATTGCATTGATTGCTACAGGAATGGTACTGCTTGGGCTGGAGGTTATCAACGCATTCATTCCACAAATCGGTGCCACTACGGTCGTGCTCACATTCTCGGCAGGATCGAAAGAAAGTGTTAAGAAGGTGGTGAATCAGGTCAAAGATGACGGCATGGAATTGCACTCTTATGAACTGAAGGAACATCGCACTCCTCATGGTGCGATTTTTGAAGCAAGTTTGGAACTAAAGGTGAAGCGCGGCAGTCATAATCAGCATCTCATCGATTATCTGGATGAATTTGATGATGTGACGATTTCCAGTATAGAGTGATTTCATTTCTATAGAATTAAAATCCGATAAGCCTTTGCCTGTTGATGGTTTTTGGAACATTTGTACTGCGTAATCTGTATTATATAGTTTCATTTGCTGATAATTTTATTCTTCTTGGATTCTAATTCTTGATGGACTACCTTTGCACTCGGAATATGATGGAAATCATATCAAGGTAAAAAGTATTGTTTGGTTCATCAAAAAGAATAGAATATATGTGTAATAATCAAATTGGCAAACGGGGTTTTTCTACCCGTGCAGTACGTTCCGGTGAGGAAATTAAGTTTAATAATGGCTATGGAGACGTTGTCGTTCCCATACATTTAACAACGACATACGCCCGTCAGTCTTTAGATGAGATTCAGGGAAGCTATGACTATATCCGATCCGGAAACCCTACGCGTCAGGCTCTTGAAGAGAAGCTGGCAAGTCTGGAAGGCTCCAACTATGCTTACGCTTTCAGTTCCGGTCTGGCGGCAGAGTCATCATTACTGCTTTCTCTGCTTCATCAAGGCGATCATATCATCGCTTTCTACGATATTTACGGAGGAACCCAACGATTATTTAATGATATACTTACTCAATACGGTTTTGAAATCACGTACGTTGACGCAACGAAACCGGAGAATGTTGATAAGGCAATCAGAAAAAACACGCGTCTTGTCTGGATAGAGAGTCCGTCGAATCCTTTTCTTCGCCTCTGTGATATACAGGCAATAGCAGATATTGCTCATAAGAAAGATGTGCTGCTCATTGTCGACAATACATTCCTGTCACCATACTTTCAACGTCCGCTTGAGTTGGGGGCTGATGTCGTGTCATATAGTGCCACTAAATATCTGGGAGGTCATAGTGATGTCCTGGCAGGAGCACTGACCACAAATAATAAACAGATAGCAGACCGCGTCTATCTGCAACAAAATGCTACAGGAACAGTGCTGTCGCCGTTTGATTCTTATCTCGTATTAAGAGGAGTAAAGACCTTGGAGTTGCGTATGGAGCGTCATCAATATAACGCAATGAAGATCGCGCAGTTCTTAACGTCTGATGACAAGATAGAAGAAGTGTACTATCCCGGATTGGAAGATAGCCCACAGCATGAACTCGCATTAAAACAGCAAAGTGGCTTTGGTGGTGTCGTTTCATTCAGACTGAAGGGGAATAAACATACGGTTGAGACCTTTATCCGTCATCTCAAGATTATCCCGTTGGCTGTGAGCCTCGGAAGCGTTGAGTCTCTGCTGGAGGTTCCTTCTTATTTCTCTCATGCAGAACTGGATGAAGCTACAAAAAACAAATTGGGAATAACCGATACCCTGATACGTCTTTCTGTAGGAATTGAAAATGTGGAAGATCTGATAGAGGATTTAAAGACTGCTCTCAGCCAGATCTGACATCCATAGAATATCGTACGATTATTCTAACGTTGTACGCATTCATGGATTTTTCTTCTGTTTAATGTGTTTTATTTTGGAATTTAATTTTGAATTTATTATCTTTGCGCAGATAATTTAACCAAAAGAATAATGTAGATGGAAAAAGAAGAAAAGCCGGACATGACAGATCTAAAGATCCTGAATGTATTACAACGGGATTGTCGGATGACAACAAAGGAAATAGCTCATGAAGTACATCTTTCGACGACTCCTGTGTTTGAACGAGTAAAGAAACTTGAACGAGAGGGTTATATCAAAAAATATGCAGCTGTACTGGATGCAAATAAGCTCAACCGGGGTTTTGCGGTCTATTGCAAGATCAAGATGAAGCATATCAATATTGGCACGGTGCAGAAATTCACCGAGGCAGTACTTGACTGGGATGAGGTGTCTGAATGTTATAATGTCAGCGGGGAATATGATTTCTTGTTAAAGGTGCAAGCAACAGACATGAAGCAGTATCAGAAATTTGTTATTAATGTGATCGGCACTCTTGATTTTGTTGACAGCATACAAAGTGTTTTTGTGATGGATGCAATAAAAGTAGATTATGGTATACCGATGACTCATCTTGAATAGTTAAAATCTATCCAAAATATAAAAATCACACCTGAAGGTATGATCGGCTCATATTTTATTGCTATCTTTGCAGTCTTATCAGGTGCGATATTTAGGCTTGTTTCGCGATACTGGGTAAATGATTTTCCTGATAAACGGAATTTCTGACGAACTTGTTGTTCATCGGAATATTACGAATGCTATTTAATTTAATGTCGCGAAATAAAGATAACAGCAATTCAATAGGAACAATGACTTTAAGTAAAACATTAAGATTGATTTTAAAGACAGAATCAAACACCATCTTTCCATTAATAACAGGTATTATTATCATTTGTAGTTCTTCGACTAATTTGTATGCACAAAAAATAAAACAGAAGAAGATACATGTGATGAATCATGATAGTATCAAGAATGATACGTCTAAAGTATCAAAAATCTATGAAAGGAATATCAATGAAGTTGTAATCACAGCTCAAAAAAAAGAGGAGAACATTACCAATACGATCATGGGACTTCAGAAACTCACCGGCGTCGAAATTCAAAAAGTACCGGCACTGATGGGCGAAATAGACGTGGTTAAAGCAATACAACTACTTCCGGGTGTTCAAAGCACATCAGAAGGGAGTAGCGGGTTTAACGTGCGGGGAGGTGCTGCTGACCAGAATTTGATTTTATTAGATAACGCAAATATCTACAATGCATCACACATGTTTGGTTTTTTCTCTATATTCAATAATGATGCTGTAAAAAGTGCAGAACTGTATAAGGGAAATTTACCTATAAAATACGGTGGACGACTATCTTCGTTGTTAAATGTTGAGTTGAAAGATGATTCTCCAGAGAAAGTCAAAGGTACAGGAGGTATCGGACTCATATCAAGTCGCCTTACTCTGGAAGGACCTTTAGGGGATAAGACGTCATGGCTTATCAGCGGTCGGCGCAGTTATGTAGACTTATTCCTTCGTATGTCCTCAGATCCGGAACAAAGAAAAGAATATCTATATTTCTATGATTTTAATGCAAAGGTATCACATCGCTTTTCGAGAAAAGACAAAATAGGTTTTAATATTTATAATGGAAGGGATAGATTCATATCATCTTTTGGTGATATTGGTTATGGAAATTTTGTTGCCTCTACATATTGGAATCATCTCTTCTCGGACAATTTATTATCGCGCCTAAGTCTTAATTACAGTAAGTACAGTTATGATATGGCCTGGAAAGTTACAGACTCACGTGCTGAGTGGCAATCGGACATACAGGATCTGGAGTTACGATTAGACATGAACCACACTCTGTCTGATAAGATAAGTCTTCAATATGGGGCCACCACGACATATCATGTTTTTAATCCTGCATTCATTACTCGTCCGGGCTATTCGGATTTCAGAATGAACCGTTCGTACGCACTTGAACATAGTATCTATTTAGGGGCTGAACAAACATTGAGTAAGGATCTTTCACTAACCTATGGCGCACGAATCACTGCCTTTAGCAATGTCGGTCAGGCTCTGTTGTATTCTTACGATAATAATCATGATGTGTCAGGTGCGACAGAATATGGCAGCGGTAAGATTTATCATACATACATTCGCCCGGAGTTCCGTGCAGGAGTAGTGTATAAAGTGAATGATAACTCATCAATAAAAGCTAATTTCACTCACAATTCACAATTTATTCAGATGGCTAACAATTCCGACTCTGGTTCTCCTCTGGATCTATGGTTTCCTGCGAGCCCGAATATAAAGCCACAGGAGGCTAATCAATATTCCATGGGATATTTTAAGAACTTCAAGGATAACTCGATCGAAACTTCTGTGGAGTTATATTATAAAGGAATGAATAATGTTATTGACTTCAAAGACAACGCACAGATATTGCTTAATGACAAACTGGAGGGAGAAATACGAACCGGAAAGGGTAAGTCTTATGGTATGGAGATCATGGTGAAAAAGAATTCGGGACGATTAACAGGTTTTATCAATTACACGTTGGCACACACAGACCGCACAATACCGGGTATCAACGAAGGAAAGACTTACCTTGCCCCTAATGACAAAACCCATAGCGTAAATATCCTGACATCTTACGCACTGTCTAAGAAGTGGGATGTATCAGCAGCATGGGTCTTTTCTACCGGGACTCCGGTTACATATCCAACAGGGCGGTTTGAAATTAACGGAGAATATTATCCTATTTATTCAGGGAAAAGCAAAGAACGTAAGGAATCATACCATCGTCTTGACTTATCTGCGACGTATCATCCACACAAACATCCACAAAGATGGTATCAGGGCGAATGGGTTTTCTCTATCTATAATGCATACTGGCATAAGAATCCATGGATGACATCTTATGATCAGAACACGACAGACGGATACCCCCAGGCTAAAATGACTTATCTATTTGGTACTATACCATCAGTAACTTATAATTTTAAATTCTAACAGTCAACAATGAATAAAATAAAATCAATATCGGTTTCCTTGATCGCATTATTTTTTATTGCCACTACATTCTCCTGCACAGAAGAAACTACGATAAATACAACGGATTCTGCTTATGTTCCTGTCATATACGGAACCATCACTGACCAGAATATACGTCAGCAGATACAGGTCAGCAGTTCTAGCGGTTACTTTGACAAAGAAGAGAATAAACGTATTTCTAGTGCCATCGTAACGCTTAAGGAAGACAGTTCTGTTATTTCCCATTCGTATGTGTTGACGCAAGATTCTGTTGGAAGTGGAATCTATTTGACACCCAACCCGATAGTGGGAAAACCGGGATGGAATTACAGCCTCTCCGTGATCATGGATTTTAATAATGACGGAGTAACTGAAGAATATACAGCAGAAAGCGTGATGCCTGAAAAACTGAAGATTGATTCTTTCAATATTACCAAGAAGAAAGTTGGAGAATATACTTTGTTTTCTTTAAACATAAGTGCACAGGATCAGGAGAATGAAGAGAACTATTATTTTGGGAAATACAGTATCAATGGTGTTTGGTATAATAAGATCAGTAAATATATTGCTTTCAACGATGTGAGTCTTAACGGTCAATACGTTAAAAATCTTTCTGTATCGAATATTGATGACTTAAGTAATAAAAGTAAATACAGTGATGATGACGCTAAGGATATGATATTCCTATCATCGGGTGACAGTATGGTGGTAGAGTTCAGTAATATAAGTAAGGCCTATTTTAACTTTATTAATGACTGTACCGATCAGAAAAACGGATCCAATCCGATGTTTGGAGGACCTCCGGCTAATATCTCGACCAATATCTCGAATGGTGCAAGGGGTTTCTTTACGGCTTATGCCGTATCAGTAGTAGGAGGTAAGGCTCCTGAATAAGCATGGCTTTATCATGCGATCATCTCAAAAGAATCATTCTTTTTAATATCAGATTCTTGTATCTCTTTTGCATGTCCTTTGGCAGGAAGGAATTGTTGATGTACTCAAACCATGTTGGAAGGGCTTTAATAAATTTATTAGCTGTTTTTTCGATGATTTTTAGGTCAACGCCCGATGCTGTTATTGATTTAACAAAGTCGGAACGTTTGATTTTACGTTTCTTACCATTTAATGTCAGTGCCATTTCTTCAGTGTCTTCCGGCATGACGAGAGTGGTGGATAAGAGGTCGTAGGCAGGTGTAAAGATATATTCGCCTTTGTTAATGCTATACAAGGAGAAGTTTTTCATGTGCATATCCGAATTGCCTGTAATCCATGAGAATACAACCAGTTCCCAATAATTTATCAAGTCGAGTTTCGGAGTTGTGGAATACTTGCTGATGGTTTTGGCAATCTGCTCATACGAACCTTTGTACTTGTATTCAGTGAGACGCCCGGACAGTTGGCACATATCCTCCATCAGAATTTTATTTCCGTCTCTTGTCCGGTCTATTCGTCGGGTTATATAGCACAATTCACCGTCTTTAAATCTGATGAGGCTGTGCGGAACAACGTTGATCTTTGCTATTTCTGCCATGTGCATAGTTAAATCTTCCAGCTCAGGTAATGCTCTATATATGTCTGTCTGGGGTTTTAATATGTATCGTCCCCATAGCCCTACTATGGTAAATCTGTCCTGTTCATCTCTTCCACCCTTATTGATATCAAGAGACAACTTAGCCTGTACACCGGTCAATGTTGTCTGACTGCGTACAACCTCTTTGGCCAGATCTTTCAATTGTTCGCGGATATAAGGTATTGCCGGTGCTTTTTTCACACCGAAAAATTTCTTAGCGCATGCAGGATGAAAGTCTGTCTGACCTTCTTTCAATTCCTTATAGCAGTATAAACATTTGCACATATCTTCTCTTGTCATTCAGTTTGTTCAGGTACTACACTTACTGCTCCTATGCAGTCTTTGCAACAAGCAAGTAGCAGTGACATTCTGTCTCTCTGGTTTATCTTCCAACTGGTTTGGGCTATATTCAATAGCCATCCTTCAGGTATGAGACCGTCAAAGAAGGGGAAAAGCACTGTGTCATGGTATGGCTTATCAGTAAGCGGGAGGGTGAGACTGACAGGCTCGGTATCATCGGAATGGAGATAATTGCGGTCATAGACGAAAGTGAAACCATTTTCGTCTTCAGTTAGAACGCCTGCGCGATGGTCGTGCACATAGATCACAGCTCTCTTCATTCTTGATTATCTTTAGAGATATCCACAGCTCCCAGTTGTTTTCCGAACAGATTGAGTACCTGGTTTAGTTTATCCATCCTCAATGTCTGTTTTCCCTGTTCCAGATCACGCACAAATCTTAGTCCCACTCCTGACTTTTCGGATAGGTCTACTTGCGTAAGATTATACTTCTTTCGCATTCCCTTAACGAAATTTGCTATAACTTTATTCTCCATATTATACCCGTTAGGATGCAAAGATATGATTTTTTTATCAAATTATACCCAATATGATATAATTTTATTAAATTTTATTTACCTTATACCCGTTAAGGTATATTGGTATGATTAAAGATCAGTTTATCGAAGTTGTAACAAAAGATTCGATATAACATCATCAGAAGAAAAACTCCATACCGACACCTGCACTTATCGTATTCATGATTGTTTTTCTCTTGTATGTATCAGTGATGCTTGCGTATGTCGTTGCGTCAAGTCTGTTGGTAAACTCGTAAGTGTATTTAGGTGCGGCGTAGTCATAATCCACAGACCCTCGTATTGATATGTCTTTTTTGTATGCGTAGGTTACAGACAATCCTGTACCAAACGAAATCGTATTGTTGGTTTTAATCGTCATGAAGTCGTGTTCATGCACTAATGCCGGGTCTATCTCGTCGCGTTCATAACGTGGATTTTTTATCAATTCATCAATGGCTGAATTCCATAAACTTTCAGATGTTCCGTTTTTTTGAGCAAGAATAGCATCGAGTTTAAAGTCTGGTGTCAGTCTGTTTCCTGCTAGAATCTTTGTTCCTATCCTTACTCTGCTGCTTAAAGGAAGTGACACGTAAATGCCTGCCTGGAGATCTATCATACCTAAGTTGGCAGACTCGAGACTCTGAATCTTGAAAAGATCTCCGTAGTTGCCTCCTGATGGGATGTTGTAACCGAAGTTGGGTGTGAGAATGTGATCATCCACCGCCACAGGTAGGGTTATGGCTTTGAGTCTTCCTCCTATGCCTATATAATCATTCAGGAAATAGGCACCTTCGACATTAAATGATGTAGCGCGGCCCGTTTTGAATCTTAGGTTTAATGCCTTTCCACTAGGATTCCCGTTTGCATCGTAGGTCTCATAGATATCAGGGGCATTAAGATGGCCTGTGGTCAGTCCTGAACCAATGGTTAAACTGAGGAAAGACGGACGGCGAGAGATGTCCGGTTTCTTGTCTGTCGTAGATACCTTTCCTTTTCTTTTAAAGATCAGGTCGCCGAGGAAATAACCGATATCTGTGGATACGATGCCGGCACCCGCACCTACAATCACGTCGCTTGCCCAGTGACGGTTGTTGATGATTCGTGATATGCCGGTGAACGTGGCCAGCGTGTAACCACCGATACTGTACCATGGGCTCAGATTCCCGTATTCCTTATGTAATATGGTAGCTCCGGCGAAGGCGATTGCCGTATGTCCTGACGGAAATGAGCTGCGTGTGGAATTGTCCGGACGCATCTCTTTCGAGGTGTATTTCACTCCCTTTACGAGAGCTGTCACGGTCATATATGATATAGCCGAATTGACTGTCAATCTTTTCCAGTCGCTTTCACTTTTCACGCCTAATGCTTTAAGGGCAAAAGTAAGTGCCAACGGTGAGTACTGTGAATAATTGTCCAGTGGCGTTTTAAAATGAGGTTTAAAGTATGTATTCGTCGAACCTAAATCATTCTTGTATGCCTTGACCAACAGCCCATCGGCTAGGAACAGAAGTCCCGTATAGGTCATATTTCTGGTAAACGACTGTTTAAACGCGAGATTCTTACCGGCATCTTGATGGTTATAGGTAGAATCAACTGTCTCACTCGAAACGGGGAGTGACAAAATCGATATCAGGATAATAATAATGTATTTTTTCATATTAGTATGAACTATGTGTGCAATCATCTTAATTTAGATGCAAAAGTAATATTATTTTCGCAATATAAATTGTTTTCGAATTAATTATTCTTGAATAATATCCTATTCTATTCGGAATGGCAACAGTTTCTGAATTGTCGCTGTTTACAATGAATAAAGGTGATGCTCGTTCTGAACACTGCCTTAACCTAAAAAGGTAAAATTAAAAGACATCTCTTTGCTTTATCTCTTTTTTCCTCTTCGGCTGTGTAGGCACTACTCCCACCTATATTCGATAATAAATGGATAAGTTTTCTCACGATAAATAGAATACTCTTTTGCATCATGGGAATTCTCTATCGCATACAGCATCATTTGATTAGAAAAAGATTAATTGGTGGGCGACACTTCTTTTAGCTTTACTATGACAATGAATCTTATCCGACGTTATGCAGTCTTTGGAATAAATTGTTGATTTTCATTCTGTATCTTCATGCTCGGGAAAACAGGTAAGTTCGTTCTACTTCCGCTTTATCAAAACGTTCATGTTGTCTCGAACAATGACTTACATTCTACCGGCATTATTGCTTTTTGCCAAAATTCTTGTGCAAATTCACTAAACAGAACTTAAATTTCGTTCTTTTATCCTATATTTTGCATAATAAAACACTCGAAATTAGGTCTATTTGATGAAATGTGAGTAAATTTGCACGTAAAAATTTATATAAAGCTCAGATGAAGAAGATATATTCTTTTATATGCCTGTCATTATTGACAATGTTTCTCTTGACATCATGCCTGAATAGTAGTAATGATGATTCAACATACTATGGCGATACCGCAATTACAGCGTTCTCTTTAGGTACACTCAACCGATATGTCCACGTCAAGACATCGGCAGGTAAGGATAGTACATATAAAGCTACTGTTACGGGTAGCTCTTATAACTTTTATATAGACCAGACCAATAAGACTATATATAATCCTGATTCTTTACCTCTTTGGACAGATAACTCGAGAGTTGTCTGCACAGTCACATCAAAGAATAGCGGCTTGGTCTATTATAAAAACTTGAAAAACGATAGTATATACTATCACTCTTCTACAGACTCAGTCGATTTTTCTAAACCGCGCACATTCTATATATATGCTACCGACGGTTCTGCTTACAGACAATATACCATCAGCGTTAATGTACATCAGGAATTGTCAGATACATTTATCTGGCATAAGATATCCACGAATTCTACTATTGCAGCTTTTACGGGTATGAAGGCTTTAGAACTAAACGGAAAGATATTGCTGTTTGGAACGGACGATAGCGAAACAACAATCTATGCGACCTCTGAGTCTGACGGAGCACAATGGACAAAAATAAATACAAGTGTAGCTTTGGATGCTGACGCTTATAAAAATGTAGTTATTCATAATGGCATGCTGTTTGCAAGGAGTAATGGTTCAATACTGAAATCATCCGATGGTGCTTCTTGGACTACTGTCAGTGTAACTACAGATATAACCAGTCTCGTGGCTTCATCTACCAAAAAGCTATTTGCTATTAAAAATCATAATCTAATATGCTCGCGTGATGGTGGCATCAACTGGACAAAGGAAAATCTGGATGACGATTCAACATTCCTTCCTTCACGTGATTTTACTTATTATACAATGCCCCTTGCTTCGAATGATTCTATAGATCGGGTGATGATTGTGGGTAATCGTTCAGCTCAGGATTATCCTGATGACTCAGCGTCTGTAGTATGGAATAAAATCGAAGAATATTCAAATGGTAGTGGGGCTGGCACCTGGACATACTATAACGTGGCTAAAGACAATTACGCTGGTTTTGCACCACGCCTGACAAATTTAACGATGGTGCCTTATGACGATGGTGTTCTGGCTTTTGGAGGTGATGGCTTTGGAAAATCAAAGGCCACGGCTTTTAATCATTTCTATCAGAGCCGTGATAACGGCATCACATGGAAGAACAATTCAACTTATTATTTCCCTGCCGAGTTTAGCTCAAGCAAAACTTCGTTTGCTGCCGTTAAGGATTCAAAGAATAATCTGTGGATAATCTGTGGAGAGAGCGGACAGATATGGCGCGGACGTCTTAATAGATTGGGATGGGAAACTGAAAAAACGACATTTACCGAATAATGAGCCAACCATGAAAGCCCGTATCCCCTTTTTTATACTGTTCCTTGCGGTCATGAACGCTGCCGGCGCTCAAGAGGTGGAATATAAAATGGAGATAGGAGGTGGTCTTGGATTGGTTGCTTACGAAGGTGACTTCAATGGAAATATTATGAAGGGCTTACAACCCGTGGGCTCATTTATCGTACGACGTAATCTCAACCCACGCATGGCTCTGAAGTTCGATTTGTCAGTAGGCAACCTGAAAGGTAATTCAGATAATGTGGCAACATATTATAGTGAGCCAAACGCTCAGCATGTGGCGTTCAGCAATATACTGTATGATCTGACATGCAGATATGAATATAATTTTCTGGGCTATGGTAGGGGTGCAGAATTCAAAGGATATCATAGATTTACACCTTATATGTCGTTGGGACTTGGGTTTACTTATGTCAATGGTAACAGTAATGCTTTCACTGTCAACATGCCTATTGGCGGCGGTGTGAAGTATAAACTAAAAAAACGTCTTAATATAGGTGCAGAGTGGACAATGCACTTCTCAATGAGTGATAAACTTGACGGTGTAAAAGACCCCTACGGAATAAAAAGCAGCGGAATCTTCAAGAATACTGACTGCTACTCGGTATTACAATTGTTTCTTACTTATGATATAATGCCGAAATGTATAAACTGTAATAACAATGATGATTAATAATATGGGCGAACAACTAGATATGACCCGCATACCAAGGCATATTGCAATCATTATGGATGGCAATGGAAGATGGGCGGCAGAGCGTCAAAAGCCACGTTCGTACGGCCATCAGGCTGGTGTGGATACCGTGAGAAAAATTACATCCGAGGCCACACGTCTTGGAATTAAATTTCTTACCCTCTATACGTTTTCTACTGAAAATTGGAACCGTCCTGCTAATGAGGTGTCGGCTTTGATGGGATTGGTTCTTTCTTCACTTGAAGATGAAATTTTCATGAAAAATAATGTACGTTTTAGAGTGGTGGGGGATAGAAAGCGTCTGCCTCAGAATGTGCAGGAGAAACTGCAGGAAACGGAGGCACATACCATTAACAACTCGGCTATGACAATGGTCGTCGCTCTGAGCTATTCGTCCAGATGGGAAATGACAAATGCTATGCGAGAGGTGGCATCTGAGGTGAAAGAGGGGAAACTGAATGTCGAGGATATCACTGAAGCTACTATGGAGAGTCATCTCGTCACATCGTTCATGCCAGATCCCGAACTTCTCATACGTACCGGTGGCGAATTGAGGGTGTCGAATTATATGTTATGGCAGATAGCTTATTCTGAACTTTACTTCTGTGATACGTACTGGCCTGATTTCGATGAGGAAAAGTTACATGACGCTATACTCAGTTATCAGAAGCGCCAGCGCAGATTTGGCAAGACTGAGGACCAAGTGGAATTCAATGATATTAAATAAGAATTATATATATAATGATGAATAATATAAAAAGAGGTATTATCCTGTTTGCATCAGTCGTCTGCATTGCTTTCGTGGCAAATGCGCAGGAACATAAAGTTGTAAATCCGGATATATCGTACTCAGGTACTCCCCGTACATGTACTATAGGTGGAATTGCTGTCGAGGGAATTAAGAATTATGAGGATTATGTGCTGATAGGTCTTTCTGGACTTCAAGTAGGCCAGACAATTACGGTACCCGGTAATGAAATCACAGAGGCAGTGAAACGTTACTGGAAGCATGGCCTGTTCTCGAAGGTCGCCATATCCGCAGATTCTATTGTCGGTTCAAACATTTATCTCCGCATCAAGTTGGCTCAACGTCCGCGTGTATCTACCATCAATTACAACGGACTGAAAAAGAGCGAACGTGAGGATATGGAAGCGAAGCTGGGTATGGTTAAGGGAAGCCAGATCACTCCAAATATGATTGACCGTGCTAAGATCCTTGCAAAAAAATACTTCGATGATAAAGGTTATAAGAATGCTGAAATAACTATTGGTCAGAAGGATGATGTCAGCAATCCCGATCAGGTCATTCTGGATGTAAATATTGATAAGAAAGTTAAGATAAAAATTCATCAGATTATCATTGAGGGAAATAAAGCCTTATCTGACAATAGAATAAAAGGTACCCTCTTCTCGAAGGGTATATTCTCCAAGACCCATGAAGCTGGTAAAATTAATACATTCCTCAAGTCGAAGAAGTTTATCGACGACCGTTATGTAAAGGATAAACAGCAATTGATTGATAAATATAATGAGCTTGGTTACCGTGATGCCATGATACTGAAGGACAGTGTGTATAATTATGATAGCAACCATGTGAACGTATATCTTAAAATCGACGAGGGTAAAAAATATTATCTGAGAAATGTGACATGGGTGGGTAACACTGTCGCAACAACAGACTATCTGAACAATGTGCTCCGTATGAAAAAAGGTGACGTGTATAATCAGAAACTGATGGATAGACGTCTGAATACGGATGAGGATGCCGTCGGTAACTTCTATTATAACAGCGGTTATGTGTTCTACAGTCTTCAGCCGACTGAGGTTAATATTGACAATGACTCCATCGACCTCGAGATGCGTATCTATGAAGGTCAGCAGGCGCATATCAATCATGTGAGAATCAGCGGAAATGAGCGTCTGTACGAAAATGTGGTTCGTCGTGAACTTCGTACCAAACCAGGAGACTTGTTCTCCAAGGATGCGTTGGAACGTTCTGCCCGTGAGTTAGCGTCAATGGGACATTTCGATACAGAACATTGTGTGCCAGATGTAAAGCCTGATTATGAGAGCGGTACGGTAGATATCAATTACAACCTCGTTTCTAAATCCAATGATCAGGTAGAATTCTCGCTCGGCTGGGGACAGACTGGTATCACAGGACGTGTCAGTTTAAAACTCAATAACTTCTCCATGGGCAACTTGTTCGGAAAGAACAAACAACACCGTGGTCTCATGCCTGTAGGTGATGGCGAGCAACTGGCTCTCTCGGCTCAGACCAACGGTTCTTATTATCAGTCGTATAGCGTATCTTACAGTGATCCTTGGTTTGGTGGAAAACGTCCTAACTCCCTCACTGTCGGTGCTTATTTCTCTAAACAGACTGACGTGTCGAGCAGTTATTACAACTCTGCTTACTCGAACAACTACTATAATTATCTCTATGGATCCGGTAGCAGTTCCTCAAACTCTTACGAGAACTATTATGACCCTGATAAATATGTAGAGCTGTTCGGATTCTCTGTAGGGTGGGGTAAACGTCTGCGTTGGCCTGATGACTACTTCACACTTTCCGCAGAACTTGCTTATCAGCGTTATATGTTGAAGAACTGGGAGTACTTCCTGATAACAACGGGTAACTGTAATAATATTAACTTCGGTCTTACATTGTCTCGTGTGTCAACCGACAACACCCTTTTCCCACGTCACGGTTCTGAGTTTTCAGCGTCTGTGACACTTACTCCGCCGTGGTCATTATGGGACGGCAAAGATTATGCACATCTCGCAACAAATAGTAAGGCCTCAAACTATGAACAACAGCTACAGGATAAATACCGTTGGATTGAATACCATAAATGGAAATTTAAATTTAAGTCATACACAGCTCTTACAAGTAGTGCTAAATGTTTTGTGCTCATGACACGTGTCGAACTAGGACTCTTAGGTTCTTACAACAAGAACAAGAAATCACCATTCGAGACCTTCTATGTGGGAGGTGACGGTATGAGCGGATATTCCTCCAGCTATGCTACCGAGACCATCGGACTGCGTGGTTATGAGAACGGAAGTCTTACTCCTAGCGGATATGAAGGATATGCTTACGACCGTTTAACTCTCGAGCTTCGTTACCCGTTCATGCTGGGTAATACCACGATCTACGGATTGACATTTGTTGAAGGTGGTAATGCGTGGACAGATACGAAGAACTTCAACCCGTTTGATATGAAACGTTCCGCCGGTGTCGGCGTCAGAATCTACCTGCCAATGGTCGGTCTGATGGGTATCGACTGGGCATACGGTTTTGATAAGGTGTTCGGCTCCAAAAGTTATGGCGGTAGCCAGTTCCACTTTGTGTTAGGACAGGAATTCTAGAAAATATGGCTTGAGGATTTTAAGGACTTTAAGGTCTTTAAAACCTACAAGTCCTTCAATAATTAATAACAATATAATATGAAAAGGAAATTATTTTTAATGATGGTGTTCGTCGTAACGGCGATGTCTGTCAATGCCCAGAAATTTGCTCTTATTGACATGGAGTACATTTTAAAAAATATTCCTGCTTATGAAAGAGCTAACGAACAACTGAACCAAGTCTCTAAGAAGTGGCAGGCCGAAGTGGATGCTCTTACCACTGAGGCACAGACCACGTATAAGAACTATCAGAATGAGGTTGTGTTTCTTTCCCAGGAGCAGAAAACAAAGCGTCAGGATGATATCATGAAGAAGGAAAAGGAAGCCAGCGACCTTAAAAAGAAGTATTTCGGACCGGAAGGCGAACTCTTTAAAAAGCGTGAGAGTCTGATGACACCTATTCAGGATGAAGTCTATAATGCTGTAAAAGATATCTCAGACACAAAGGGTTATGCTCTTGTGATAGATCGCTCGAGCGATACCGGAATCATTTACGGTTCACCGAAGGTGGATATTAGCAATGAAGTTTTATCAAAGTTAGGTTATTCAAATTAAATATTGTATATTTGCAAACCGAAATTAAAATTACGAATTAAATACCAAACAAAAAATGAAAAAATTGATTTTATTGGCAATGCTGTTTGCACCACTGACGATGTTTGCTCAGAAGTTCGGACACGTTAATAGCCAGGAGATTATTCAGGCAATGCCTGAGTATGCTACAGCAAAGACATCTATCGAGGCTCTTCAGAAACAGTATGAAACAGACTTGAAGACCATGCAGGATGAACTTCAGAAGAAGAATGATGCTTATGATAAGGAGAAAGCAACTCTGCCGGACAATATCAAACAGCGTCGTGAGCAGGAACTTCAGGATTTATATCAGCGTATTCAGCAGAGCTATCAGGACAATCAGCAGGCTCTTCAGAAAGCAACCCAGGAGAAGATGCAGGTAATTAGTTCTAAAGTTTCTGAAGCTATCAAAACCGTGGGTTCAGCCGGTGGTTATGTATACATAATGGATACCACAGGTGGTATACCATACATCAGCACTACTCTCAGTACCGATGTCACAGTTCAGGTTAAGGGCAAGCTCGGATTGAAATAATTTTATTCCACAAATACAGATTCAGTCATTCCGAGTTAGCGCTAGGGATGACTGAATATTTGTTTTATATTTCGTGCGTACATTATATTATTATAATTATGAAAAAGACCGTTCTCTTTTTATTCCTTATCCTTTTACCGTTAATGGCCAGTGCCCAGATGAAGTTTGGTTACTTGAGTTATGATGCAGCCTTCCAGTCGATGCACGAGTATGCGCAGGCAAAGAAGAGTGTTGATGATTTAAGAGCTAGGTATGACGCAGAGATGAAACATTCCGAGGATGATTTCAACAAGAAATATGAGGAGTTCCTCGACGGACAGAAAGATTTCCCTCTGTCGATATTACAGAAACGTCAGATGGAACTTCAGGAGATGATGCAGAAGAATATATCATTTAAGGATGAAGCCCGTCGTCTTCTGCGCGATGCCGAAAATGATGCGTACGCTCCCTTGCAGGATAAGTTATCGGGTATATTGCGTGAAATAGGCAAAGAAAAAGGTTTTGCATTCATTCTCAATACAGACTATAATGCCTGTCCGTACATTGACCCGTTGCAGGGAGAGGATATCAATGCGTTAGTTAAAGACAAAGTGAAATGACATTTCCAAATGAACCCGGTCCCATCGGGGTGTTTGATTCAGGTTACGGAGGGCTCACCATCCTTCATCAGATGAGGCAGATATTGCCGCAATATGATTATCTTTATTTAGGGGACAATGCCCGTGCACCTTACGGAACACGCTCTTTTGAGGTGGTCTATCAGTTCACTAAGGAGGCCGTGATGAAGTTGTTTTCTATGGGTTGCCATTTGGTGATATTGGCATGTAATACTGCTTCAGCTAAGGCTCTCCGCACGATACAGCAGAATGATTTGCAGGATGTCGATCCGTCACGTCGTGTGCTTGGTATCATCAGACCTACTGCCGAGTGTATCGGTCAGCTCACCACGAATCGTCATGTCGGTATTGTTGCTACGCCGGGAACCATCAAGTCGGAGTCCTATAAACTGGAGATATCCAAGCTTTTTCCGGATATCACAGTCACCGGGGAGGCTTGTCCTATGTGGGTACCGCTGGTAGAAAATTACGAATTCGATAGTCCGGGAGCTGATTACTTTGTAAAGAAACGCATCAACAACCTGCTTCGTAATGATAATGAGATTGATGCAATCATACTTGGTTGCACCCATTATCCACTATTAATCAATAAGATATTGAAATATGTACCTGCCGGTGTTAAGATTATACCGCAGGGCGAGTATGTGGCTAACAGTTTAAAAGATTATTTTGTGCGTCATCCAGAGATGGAACAGAAATGCACGCGTGGAGGCAAGTGTCTTTACATGACCACAGAGAGTCCTGAGAAATTTAAAGAGTCAGCTCAGGTATTTCTTCACGAGCAAGTGGAGGTTAGTCATATAGACTTGGAATAAGCAATATCTAAGTAAGAGATGTTATAATAATCTCTTACTTAGATATCTTACAGGATACCATACAGCAGCGTATCCTACGATAACCACTGTGATAAATATTAAGATTATATCCGTTGGATGAACGCTGACGGGATATGAGTTTATGACAAAGTTTCCGGAACTGTTGCCCAGTGCCACCAGTCCAAATTGCTGTTGCAGCCAACAGAGTAGTAATCCTATTCCGATACCTATTATTGCACCGCAGGTGGATATCATTCTTCCCTCAAACAGAAATACGTGAACAATCTGCTTGTCTGTAGCCCCCATACTTCTTAATGTCTTGACATCCTCTTTCTTGTCGATAATAAGCATCGACAGACTGCCTATGATGTTGAAGCAGGCCACCATCAGAATGAATGTGAGAAATATATAAGCTATAAACTTCTCAATTTTCATAATATTAAAGACATCCTCCTGTTGCTCATAGCGGTCTCGTACCTTATACTTGTTGCCCACAATCTGCTGCAGTTCTGCTTTTACAGATTCAATGTCAGCATTCGGCTTGAGACGCAGTTCAAGTGATGAAATCATTCCTTGTTGGTCGAAGATGCGGCGTGCAAAGGCTATAGGTGCAATGATATAATCCTTATCGTATTTGGCCTGTTTGACCGAAAATACAACCCCCGGAGAGTAAAGCTCATCCTGTACAAATCCGTCGGCCGGGTTGCTCATGTCCAACTGTCCCTTGCGTTTAGGGGCGTACACCTGAATAGCATTATCGAAACGCGAGCCAGTACCGAGAATTTCAGCCAGTTGTATACCCAGCGTACCGTAGTTGAGTACATCAGCGTGAAGTTGGAAAGCGCCGTCGCCATAGAGTATGTCATTGATGTGGGTCAACTTATTGAAGTTGTCATCCACACCCTTAATCGTAACCATGGTCTGTCGGTTCTTATACATCACTAAAGCATGGTCTTCTACACACTCCGTTGCCACATCCACATTTTTATCCTGCTTGACCTTTGTTAGCAGGGGGTCGTCTGCCGGAGCAGTCTTTCCCTTCGTAGGCGTAATCTCAATCTGTGGGTCGAAAGATGTAAAAAATGATGCCACCAAATCATGAAAACCGTTGAATACGCTCAGTGTCACTACCAAAGCCATTGTGGCAATGGCAACACCGCAGACTGAAATTCCGCTGATGGCATTGATGGCATGATGACTCTTCTTAGAGAAAAGATAACGTCTGGCTATATAAAAAGGAAAGTTCACTATTGTTTAAGAAGTTTATCGATGTTATCAATATAATCCAATGAGTCGTCAAGGAAGAATTTCAGTTCAGGAATGATGCGCAGTTGTTTGCCCACGCGTTTCCCCAGTTCAAAACGAACTGTCTTTTGATTTTCATTGATATTGTTTAATATCTCGTCACTTTTCTCCGAAGGGAAAACACTGATGTATGCCCGGCATACGCTCATGTCCGGACTGATACGTGCGTTGGTGACACTTACCAGTACTCCGTGCATCTGGCGTGTCTGTTCTTCAAATATCTGACTAAGCTCCTTCTGTATCAGGCGCGAAATCTTGTTTTGTCTTGTCTCTTGCATTGCTTTTATTTTTTGCGGATGAGCGTCAGGCCGTCTCGCAGAGGTAATATAACCTTTTCCACACGGTTGTCTGCCGCCACCAAATCATTAAATTTCAATATTCCCTGTGTCTGTCCGTCCCGTGGAGTAGGTTCCTCGATGACATGACCGTCCCACAGTGTATTGTCGGCGAGTATAAACCCTCCCGGTCTTAGTATCTTAAGCATCATCTCGTAACATTCGACATACGTGCGTTTGTCTCCGTCAATGAATGCCATATCGAATGTGATGCCGAGTTTAGGAGCTTCTGTCACGGCGTCGCCGATGATGAATTCAATCTTATCCGCCACATCCGACCCCTCTATCCATGGTCGTGTGAAGTCTTCCTGTTCGTCATTTATCTCGAAGGTATAAACCTTCCCGTCGTCTTTGAGGCCCTCTGCCAGGCAGAGGGCACTATAGCCGCTGAACGTTCCTATTTCGAGTATGTTTTTCGGCTCAATCATCTTGACCAGCATTTTCAGCAGTCTTCCCTGCAGATGGCCCGAAGCCATGCGTCCACGCAACAGTTGCACGTTTGTTGCACGGTAAAGTCGGTACAAGTAATCGCCTTCCGGGTCGATATGCTGTGCAATATATCGGTCTAGCTTCTCTGTCTCAGTCATTACTTATTGATGATGGCATCTATTGCCAACCTGTAAGAGTCGAGACCGAAGCCACAGATAACCCCCCAGCATGCACACGAAATCATCGACTTGTGTCGAAACTCCTCTCTCTTGTGTACATTTGAGATGTGAACCTCGATGACAGGTGCGGTGAGTGAGCGGATTGCGTCTTGAAGTGCAATACTGGTGTGGGTGTAGGCACCCGCATTCAGCACAATACCGTCATAGTCAAATCCTATCTCCTGCAGCTTGTTGATCATTTCGCCCTCAATATTGCTCTGATAGTAGTCTATCTGAACATCGGGGAATTGCTTTTGCAGTTCGGGCAGATAACTGTCGAACGAACTCTTACCATAAATCCCCGGTTCACGTTTGCCGAGCAGGTTTAGGTTGGGACCATTAATTATTTGTATTTTCATACCCTGATTATATGTTTCCACTGCAAAGATAGTGCAAGTTGGGCGTAATACAAAATAAAACAGGAAGTTTTTATAGGATGATTATTTGATTCTGTCTTTTGATTTTGATTCCACAATTTCGTACAAATATCTGATAATCAGGAAGAAATCAGTGGAATCAAATGCAGACATCTAAATTTTTGCTTCCTTATGTAATTATATTTCGATATATTCTATTAGTTATGATCTTGATTAGCATACTCATATGTTATGATGATGTTATTCTAACTTGCTTAATAACATATAGATACAGATCTATTCTCATAGATGTAACTTTCCAAAAGCTATTTGTTCTCTATTTTCCCCTACAGGGGAAAACATCTACCCCTATAGGGGAAAAGATGTGCCCCTACAGGGGAAATTGTCAATTAGATAGATTTTGTCCTTCTTTTTGTAAGTGATGGGACTGTGGCATGTAATTGATAGGACATGATAGAGTGACTACCTGATTTGGTAGCATGTACTATCCTGAATTATTAGTTGTGGCGATGAGAACCGGAGGCAACATGATCCAGTCTCTGGACTTTATCGTCGAAAATATTTGTCTCCACGCCAAAACCACTGTCCTTAAGGAAGTTAAATAGTAACGTGGAGACAAAAACAAAGAGCATTAGCAGAAAAGATTACCTTCCATATACAGCTTTGACGAGATGCCATTGTGCACGGATATCGTCACAATCCACACCTTCGGGAGCCATACGGTTAATGAGGTCGTTGTAATTTGTTCCCTTCTGTTTTTCCTGTTCGGCCCACTGTGTGAACTCATCATCGGTGAGATGCTTTTTCTTAATACCAGTGATCACTTCATAGTTGCTAATGCCCTCCTTTTTAAGAATGGATACCATGCGGTTGACATCCTTCTGAGAAGTCTCTGTGCTGGCATAGATATAGACCTTGCAGTCAGGCTTTGTTTTACGCATTTTCAGTTCTCCGCGAATACCGGGATTGCCAAACCGGTCTATACCCCATGAGTTGATACAGCAGTTCATCCAATTACCTTGTTGTGCCATCCCTTCACGAAAGAATATTTCGCCTTTGCCTGGTAAGAGTATCGTCATTACAGGATCAATATTACCCTTTACAGAAGCAGGAATCGCAATATTGGTAGTAATCAGGTTCACGCAAAAATGATTGGATGTTCCTCCGTCTCCTGATATCTTCGCAGGTGCTGTGCCTTTCGACGATACCCAGACTGGTGCTCCTTCAGATACACCTTCATATTCTATTTTCTTTAATGCCGACTTCGATATCTTTGGCAAATGGCCGCTTTCCAAAGGTTGACCATTCAGTTTAATTGTAGTTCTGTCTGCTAGAAATAAGTAGTTAAAGATTCTCTCTTCAATATAAGACCCATCCTTTGCTTCAATCCAAACCCCCTTGGGTAGGTGAACAAGATAAGAGTCTGTATGTTTATCACGAGGTCCCTGATTTTTATGAGACATAAAGGTCACAAGCTGCTCTTCCCCATCGGAGGTATTGTTTGCGCCGCTGGTTGTTTTTACTCCATTGGATGTTTTCCTCTGATACTGATAGTCTGTTTCTGTTTTGGCAGTAGCCGCTAGTGATAGTGCAACTACAGGAAGTATGTATAATACTTTAATCCATTTTATTCCGGATGATTTTTTCTTTGTAATCATATTGACTCGTTTTTTGAGGGTACTGTGACTGATTCCGTTAGTTAGAGAGTACCCGCTCTCGCCAACGGCTTTTCGGATCAATAAATGTAGATATTGAATAGCATTGAATCCTTGAGAGAGTACAGCCTGATCTGCCTCATATTCATGGATAGCGCGTAATTCATCACGCAGCATCCACACGACGGGGTTAAACCATTGAATGACTGAGAGTAGTTCCATGAACATGACATCCACAGAATGATGGTTGCGGATATGTCCCATTTCATGGGCCAGCAGGGCTTCATCGTGGACTTCATCATCGGATTGGCTGAGCACGATGGTATGCATCCAACTGAACGGACTGACGGGACGGTCGCTGACGGCTATCGTCACACCGTCCATATAAGGATATTGATGACATTGACTGATGAGTTGACGCAATTTGAACAGTGAGAAAAGAAAATGACCTAGGGTAAAAATCGCACCTGCGAGGAATACGACAGCTATTATTGTCGTCCAGATGTCCGGTGGCGTTACTGTCGATAAAAGTGGAGTTGTCACCGCATGTCCCTCTGTGACTGCGGACTGGGTGGTAAGTGATTCTGCTGATATTGCTTGTACCACGACTGTTTTGTGCAGCGTAATGGCACAGATAGGCAGAATGAGGGATAACGCTGCCGTAGAGAGAATGACCATATGGTTAAGTCGATGGAATGTCTCTTTGGCGATCAGCACACGATAGAACGCATAGAATACGAATATCAGAAGTGCGACTTTTGTATCATAGATCAGGAACTGAATCATTTCTTTTGTTTTTCAAATTTCTCTATTTGATCGATAATATCCCGTAACTCATTTACCGAAATTTTGTCTTCAGACACAAAGGTTGATACCAAACTCTGGTAGGAGTTATTCATGTAGTTGTCGACAAGGCAGAAAATACTGTCTTTAGCGAAGTCTCTTTCTGTTACGTTTGCGAAATACTGAAATGTGCTGCCGTACTGCTTATGGCTGAGGAATCCTTCCTTCTCCAGTTTACGCACCATCGTGGACAGGGTATTGAAGTGAGGACGAGGTTCATCATAGTGTTCGAGCAGCTCACGCACGAACATTGGTCCGTGCTTCCAGTATAGATCCATGATCTCGCGTTCCTTATTTGTTAGTTTTTTCATTCTTTTTGATTTTCAGTTATTTGTCAATGTATTCAATATCTGCGGCAAATATAACTAAATTAAATTATACAAACAACTATATTTTATAGTTTCTATAATAAATTAATATAGTTATAATGATTAATACAATAATTAACAATCTTACTATTTGCTTATAATTACCTTCAAACCTCTAATCTTCAACGTTTTTTCTTCATTTTTCGCTTGTTTTCATTTTTAATAATTATCTTTGCAAAAAAATATTATGTCACTACTCAGAGTCATACTCGCCATTGTATTTCCACCGTTTTCAGTTTTTGACAGAGGGTGTGGTTCGGTACTCATTGTACTGATACTGACGTGTATAGGGTGGGTGCCGGGCGTAATCGCCGCATTAGTCATCCTGAATAAGAAATAAAGCAGAGTCATTATTGTCTTATGAATCAGCCGGCGAAAAGGGATATCACCTCCATTGTTAGGAATTACCAACGCTTTCTGAAACTGGAGCGCAATTATTCTCCTAACACCCTCGATGCGTACATACGCGACATCGATAAACTCTTTACTTATCTGAAAGAAGAAGAAAAGAGTATTTTCGATGTAAAGCTCGAAGACTTGCAGACATTTGTCGCCTCACTTCATGATATTGGTATTCATCCGCGTTCCCAGTGCCGGATATTAAGTGGCATCCGTTCTTTCTACCGATTCCTTAATCTTGACGGTTATATGGATAGTGACCCTACGGAACTTTTGGACTCACCGCAGATAGGAGAGCATTTGCCTGAAGTGCTGTCGACTGATGAGGTGGACATGCTAGAGGCTTCAGTAGACTTGTCAAAGCCTGAAGGACAGAGGAATAAGGCAATCATAGAAGTGCTCTTCAGTTGTGGACTCCGTGTAAGCGAGCTTGTGACTCTCAAACTCTCAAACTTATATATCGAAGAACAGTTTGTAAGGGTATTGGGAAAAGGCAGTAAAGAACGTCTAGTACCAATATCGCAAAAGGCGATAAAGGAACTCAACTACTGGTTTCAAGACCGTAATCAACTCCATATTAAACCCGGAGAACAAGATTATGTATTCCTCAATCGCCGCGGTTCTCACCTTACCCGCGTGATGATACTGATCATGATCAAGCGACAGGCAGAGAAGACAGGTATCAAAAAAACGATCAGCCCCCACACCTTACGCCATTCTTTTGCCACCGTGCTTTTAGAGGGTGGAGCCGACCTGCGTGCCATTCAGGCCATGCTTGGTCATGAAAGCATTGGTACCACAGAGATATATACACATATAACTACAAGTCAATTGCGACAGGAAATTCTAAACCATCATCCACGGAATATGTCTAAATAATTTGTATATTATTACTGTCAGTATGTAATCATTAAATTCGTAATAAATACAATATTTAGAAGTTAAACATGTCGTATGATTCTTTTTTTTCTTAACTTTGCACCCGATAATAAATTCATGAATATGAAAATAGTAAAATTTATATTTAGCGCTATGGTTTTTTTTGCTGGCTCAGCGGCATCTGCCCAACAGATGCACATGCCTTCTATACCTGTTGATACGGCTGTCCGTATCGGTAAATTACCCAATGGATTAACGTATTATATACGCCATAATGATTATCCTGCGCATCGCGCTAACTTCTATATAGCCCAGCGTGTGGGTTCTATACAGGAGAATGATCAGCAGAGGGGCTTAGCCCACTTTCTGGAACACATGTGTTTTAATGGAACAGATCATTTCGCTAATGATAAGGTGATCAGATACCTGGAGACACTCGGCGTGCAGTTTGGTTCAAATCTGAATGCGTTTACAAGTATTGACAGGACCGTCTACAGGATATGTAATGTACCGACAACACGGATTGCAGCTTTGGACTCATGTATGCTGATATTGAAAGACTGGTCGTGCGCACTGACTCTTGATCCTAAAGAGATAGACAAAGAGCGAGGTGTCATCCATGAAGAATGGCGTCTGAGAACAAATGCGGTAACTCGAATGCTTGAACGTAACCTCCCGGATCTGTATCCTGGAAGTAAGTATGGCCTGAGATGGCCGATCGGAAAAATGGAGATCGTAGATAATTTCAAGCCGAAAGAACTCCGCGACTATTATGAGAAATGGTATCGTCCCGACAATCAGGGTATTATTGTAATCGGTGATGTGGATATAGATAGAACCGAGGCTAAGATTAAGGAGATGTTCGGCTCGATAGCATTGCGGAAGAATGCCGCACAGGTGGTCGAAGAGCCTGTTCCTGACAATAACCAGGCAATTATTGTCGTCGATAAGGATAAGGAACAGCAGTATAGTATGGTGGAACTGATGTTCAAACATGATGCTGTGCCAACTCAGATGAGATCAAATGTGTCATATTATATTTACGGATATGTTAATGACGTGATTTGCAACATGCTCAACCAACGTCTTTCGGAAATGGCACAAAAACCTGATTGCCCGTTTGCTATGGCTGAATGCAGCAATGACAAGTATATTTTAGCTAAGACAAAGGATGCTTTCTCTGTATCGGCTTTGCCAAAAGAGGGGCAGACAGAGCAGGCTTTGGCATCACTGATGCGTGAAACGATGCGTGCACGTCAGTTCGGTTTTACAGCAACTGAATTCGCACGCGCCAAGGCAGCATATCTCAGTAATTTGGAAAAAAATTATTCGAACCGGGACAAACGTGAAAATAGTGTCTACGGTGATATGTGCCGCGACCATTTCCTCGACAATGAACCGATCTCATCGATGGGATATATGTACCAGACGGTTTCTCAAATCGTCCCTATGATTCCTATCAATACTATCAACGAGAGTCTCAAAGAGTGGGTTAGTCCTAGTGATACAAATATTGTAGTCATGAACTTCAATAACGAAAAAGAGGGAACTACATATCCGACCAAAGAGAGTTTGAGGAAGGTAATCAATGATGTGAGAGCCGAGCAGTTTACGGCTTATGTGGATAACGTTAAGAACGAACCCCTTATGACAGTTCTTCCCGCCAAAGGTAAAATTAAGAAGGAAAAAGAGAATGCTGCGCTGGGGTATAAAGAACTGAAATTGTCGAACGGGGCTACCGTGATACTAAAGAAGACTGACTTCAAGAATGACGAGGTGAAGATGACAGCCATAGCTAAAGGTGGTTCATCGCTTTACGGTGAAGATGAATTCGCCAATGTGCAGATGTTTGATGATGCTATAGGAGTAAGCGGAATAGGAAATTTCAGCAGCACCGAACTCACCAAGGCTCTTGCCGGCAAGGAGGCAAACGTAAACTTGTCTCTTACGGTGTCAAGGCAGGTGGCGACAGGCAACTGTACACCGAAGGATATGACTATAATGTTTCAGATGGCCTATCTGTATTTCACGAAGGTAAATCGCGATGATGCTGCATTCCAGACCCTTATGAAACAGAACGAACTTGTGCTGAAGAATAAGTCGTTGTCGCCAGAACAGACGTTTACGGATACGCTGAAGTACACCCGTTATAACCACAATCGCCGTTATGCACCAATAACAGAGGCTGACCTCAAAAATGTGAGCTACGACCGTATACTTCAGATTGCAAAAGAACGTTTCGGGGATGCATCTAATTTCACATTCATCTTCTGCGGTAATTTCGACGAGGATAGTATTCGTCCGCTAATAGAACAGTATGTAGCATCGCTTCCTGCGAAGGGTAAAAAAGAGACATTCCGCGATGTTACCACAATGCCGAAAGGTGAGCTGTTAAGCCATTTCACCCGTAAGATGGAGACACCGAAGGCTATGGCATACGAGCTGTGGCACACGGAGGATGCTCCATATTCCCTTGATAATATCGTTAAGGCAGATGCTGCCGGTCAGATATTGGATATGATATTCCTCAAAAAAATCAGAGAGGAAGCCAGTGCCGCTTATTCAGCCGGTGCGTACGGTTTCATCCAACATGTAGGAAGCACACCTGTTATCACATTGCTTGGCGGCTGTCCAATGAAACCGGAGAAGAGTGATACTGCTTTATATATTCTTCGCAATGAAATTAAGACTCTTGCAAATCATTCAGATGCTTCAATGCTTCAGAAAGTCAAAGAGTTTATGCTCAAGAAAGCTGATGAGGAAGCTAAGAACAACAGCCATTGGATAGACGTCATGTCAGACTATAAAGAATACGGAGTGGATCTACAGACGGAATATAAAAAGACAGTAGAGGCTCTCACTCCTGAAAGCATATCTTCATTTGTTAAAAATATAATTCTCAAATCAGGAAATAGAACGGAAGTGGTGATGCTACCCGAGAATAATCTCAAATGACATACCAATTCTAATTTAACAACTTATAATTTATATCAATATGTCATATTTATTTTCATCAGAATCAGTTTCGGAAGGCCATCCTGATAAAGTGGCCGATCAGATATCTGATGCCGTTTTGGATAATCTGTTGGCGTATGATCCTCAGTCGAAGGTAGCTGTAGAGACACTAGTTACGACGGGGCAGGTTATTATCGCAGGCGAAGTGAAGAGCCAGGCTTATGTAGACCTGCAGGATATTGCTCGTCAGACCATACGTCGTATCGGATATAACAATGCAGCATATATGTTCGACAGCAATTCGTGCGGACTCCTTAATGCTATCCACGAACAGAGTCCGGACATCAACCGCGGTGTTGAACGTAAGGATCCAATGGAGCAGGGTGCGGGCGATCAGGGTATGATGTTCGGTTATGCTGTCAATGAGACAGATAATTACATGCCAGTGTCCCTTGACTTGTCGCATCTGATCTTAAGGGTGCTCGCCGATATACGCAAGGAAGGTAAGGAGATGACTTATCTGCGCCCTGATGCAAAGAGTCAGGTTACAATCGAATATAATGACGAAGGGGTGGCTCAGCGTATTGATACCATCGTAGTTTCTACGCAGCATGATGAATTTGTAATGGCAACAGACGGGAATCAGGATAAGGCTGACGAGGAAATGTTGGCAAAGATACGTCATGATGTGATTCATATCCTGATGCCACGTGTTAAGGCGAATATCAGCAGCGATAAAGTTCTGGCTCTCTTTAATGATAAGATCATCTATTATGTCAATCCCACAGGCAAATTTGTTATTGGTGGACCTCACGGGGATACGGGACTTACGGGCAGAAAGATTATCGTGGATACCTATGGCGGTAAAGGAGCTCACGGAGGTGGCTGCTTCAGCGGTAAGGATCCGAGTAAGGTGGACCGTTCTGCTGCTTATGCTGCACGTCATATTGCAAAAAATATGGTGGCGGCTGGTGTTGCCGACGAGATGCTTGTTCAGATAAGTTATGCCATCGGTGTGGCAAAGCCTGTGAGCATATATGTCAACACATATGGGAAAAGTCATGTCAAGATAAGTGATGGCGAGATTGCCAAGGCCATTGACAATATGTTTGATCTTCGTCCTAAAGCTATTGAGGAACGTCTGAAACTGCGTTGCCCTATTTATAGCGAAACCGCTGCTTATGGACACATGGGCCGCAACCCTGAGACGGTGAAAAAGGTATTCCATAGTCCATACGGTAACGATAAAGTTGTAGAAGTAGAACTCTTTACATGGGAGAAACTGGATTATATTGATCAAATAAAGTCCGTATTCGGACTCTAGTAATATGATATTTCAGACTTCAGATTCATTAGAGCTTACTCCTGAAGAGCCCATACGGCACGTTGATGCAAAACCACGGCACCCTTATCAGGTGCTGCGGTCACTGCCGTATGATGCGACTCCGGCTCAGCAGGATTCTGCTATCCAGGCAACATTTCAACCAAAGGATGTGCATTACAGTTCTCAACCCGACACCTTACATCTGCCTGGTGCCAAGCCTGGAAAAAATCTTAAGAAAGTCAATATTCCTCAATATTATAAAGAGAGTTTTTTTTCTAATGATTCTCTCTTTCATCCTGAACTGAATGGCGGGCGTTGTGGTGTTGTGGGTGATCCTGTACCTTATACTGCAAGTAACGATAATGTGGTGACGGGGATGCTGCTTGCTTGCTTTATACTGGCAATGGTGTCTTTCGCGCATTCACGTAAATTTGTGTTGAGACAAACAAAGAACTTCTTTTATGCTCCCAACAGCGTGTCTACAGACATTTCGGAGACATCAAGGGAAGTACGTTTCCTGTTGTTTCTTGTCTTTCATACCAGTCTGCTGCTGTCAATCTTATACTTCTTTTATAGTGGTATCAACTTATATGATAAACTAATACTTTCATCACCATATCAGTTACTTGCTATATATGTGGGGATAATCACCCTGTATTTTGTGTTTAAGGTGTTACTGTATACTGTGGTCAACTGGACCTTTTTTGATAAGAAAAAAAATGGACAATGGATGCACTTGGCAGTGTATGTTACAGCAATGACTGGGGTATGTCTATACCCATTAGTTCTGTTGTTGGCATATTTCAACTTGTCGATGCAAAACACAATAACATATTTCCTTATTGTCATAGTTTTGTCCAAAATATTGCTTTTTTATAAGTGTTACAGTATCTTTTTTCGCAAAATTGGTGGTTTTTTGCAAATAATTTTGTACTTTTGTGCCCTCGAAGTAGTACCATTACTCGTTCTTTGGGGAGTCTTGGTTTTTATAGGTAATTATTTGAAAATAAATTTTTAGGACACTGATGATTAAAAAGATTTTGGTATCTCAACCCAAACCTACAAGTGAGAAATCTCCTTATTTTGAAATTGCATCAAATTACGGAGTGGAATTGGTGTTTAGACCTTTTATTAAGGTTGAAGGTCTTACTGCAAAGGAGTTTCGTCAGCAGCGTGTCAATATACTTGATTATACTGCTATTGTTTTTACTTCCCGTCATGCTATTGACCATTTTTTTTCTCTTGCAAAGGAGTTACGTGTCAATATTCCTGAAGATATGAAGTATTTCTGCGTTACAGAGACAATAGCTCTATATATTCAGAAGTATGTGTTGTTCCGAAAACGTAAAGTGTTCTTCGGTACCACAGGTAAGATTGCAGATATGTTGTCTACAATGGTTAAGCATAAGTCTGAAAAGTATTTTATTCCTATGAGTGACGTGCACTCTGATGAGATACAAGTACTTATGGACTCGAAGAAACTTCAATATAAAGAATCTATCATGTATCGTACTGTAAGTAATGATTTCACTCTTGAGGAGACGTTCGATTATGACATGATTGTATTCTTTAGTCCCTTAGGTGTCATTTCTCTGATAAAAAACTTCCCGAACTTTAACCAGGGCAATATTGCTATAGCGACATTCGGTCCTACAACCGCCAAAGCTGTCAAGGATGCCGGACTACGTCTTGATCTTGAAGCTCCGACGCAAGAATATCCTTCGATGACTGGTGCTTTAAAGCATTATCTTGAAGTAAATAAATAAAATATTAATGTCCTCGCTATCAGCTCTTACTTTATGCAAGAATGAGCGTATAAGCGGAAGAACGCTTGTAGATAAGCTCTTCAATGGGGGTGGCAGTCATGCTATGTCTGCGTTCCCTTTGAGGATGGTTTATGTGGTGACAGAACGTAAGGATGACGCTGTTGCCAAGATTTTGATAAGCGTGCCGAAGAGGCATTTTAAACGGGCAGTAAAGCGTAACCGGGTTAAAAGACAGGTGAGAGAAGCTTTCCGTAATAATAAGGATATTCTGGCAGATACGTTTGCCGGAAGGGAGAATGAAAGTGTCGCAGTTGCCTTTATATGGTTGGCAGACGAACTCTATAGTAGCAAAGAGGTGGAACATAAAGTTAAGAATCTTTTGCAGCGGCTTAGCGAGAAAATATGAGAATAATAGCAAAGGCTCTTGTGTGGCTGTTATCGCAACCTATAATCCTTTATAGAAAATTCGTGTCTCCATTTATTCCACCTTCATGCAGATTCGTCCCCACTTGTTCGCAATATGCTCTCGAAGCTCTTAAAAAACACGGGCCCGTCAAGGGTTTGCTGCTTGCGGTATGGAGGATATTACGTTGTAATCCGTGGGGCGGAAGCGGGTATGATCCTGTACCTTAACTGTTCAGAAATATAAATATAACAATATTATTCGATGAATAAAAACTTTGTTGAAGAATTAAAATGGCGTGGCATGTTAAGCCAGATAACGCCAGGTACTGAAGAACTTCTTCAGAAAGAGATGGTGACGGCTTATCTGGGTACCGACCCAACGGCTGATTCACTTCACATCGGTCATCTATGTGGCATCATGATGTTAAGTCATCTGCAGCGTTGCGGACACAAACCGTTAGCACTTATCGGAGGTGCTACAGGTATGATCGGCGACCCTTCGGGCAAAAGTGCTGAGCGTAATCTCCTCGACGAGAATACGCTACGTCATAATCAGGAATGTATTAAGAATCAACTCGCAAAGTTCCTCGACTTTGAGAGCGATGCTCCCAATAAGGCAGAGCTTGTCAATAACTATGACTGGATGAAAGATATGACGTTCCTGGATTTTGCCCGTGAGGTAGGGAAACATATCACTGTAAACTATATGATGGCGAAAGATAGCGTACAACAACGTCTTAACGGCGAGGCTCGTGATGGTCTTTCTTTCACTGAATTCACTTATCAGCTCCTTCAGGGCTATGACTTCCTTTATCTGTACCAGCATACCGGATGCAAACTGCAGATGGGTGGTAATGACCAGTGGGGGAATATGACTACGGGTACAGAGCTTATCCGCCGCACACTTGGTGCTGAATCTGAGGCTTTTGCACTTACTTGTCCTCTGATTACTAAGGCTGACGGTAAAAAGTTTGGTAAGACTGAGAGTGGTAATATATGGCTTGATCCTAAACGTACTACACCGTATAAATTCTATCAGTTCTGGTTGAACGTAAGTGATCATGATGCGGAACGCTATATTAAGATTTTCACGAGTCTTGATAAAGAGATCATCGATGCTCTTGTTGAGGAACATCAGCAGGATCCTGGTCGCCGTGTACTACAGAAGCGTCTTGCAGAAGAGGTTACCGTGATGGTTCACTCTCGTCAGGACTATGATGATGCTGTTGAGGCTTCGGGTATCCTGTTCGGGAAGGGAACAAAAGAGACACTCCAGAAATTTGATGAAGAGACCCTTCTCAGTATCTTTGATGGTGTTCCTCATTTTGAAATATGCAAGGATGCTGTTGTCAGTGGTGTTAAGGCCGTAGATCTCTTTACTGACGGTGCTCCGGTGTTTGCAAGCAAGGGGGAGATGCGTAAGCTCGTTCAGGGTGGTGGCGTCTCGTTGAATAAGGAGAAGCTTGCTGTCTTTGACCAGATGATAACCGCAGAAGACCTTATCGATGGTAAATATCTGCTTGTACAACGCGGTAAGAAGAATTACTATTTGCTTACAGCGAAATAAAAAACGGGAGAAAAATTTGGTAGTAGTTTAAAAAACTACTATCTTTGCACCCGAATTTGTCCCATGGTGTAATGGTAGCACTACAGTTTTTGGTTCTGTCAGTGGTGGTTCGAATCCGCCTGGGACAACTTAAAAAGACCTTTTCTTGAATAAAGAAGAGGTCTTTTTAAGTATTTATATTATAAAGAACGTATAGGTAATGACGCGTTTTCGATAAAAAAGACTATCTTTGCAAGACATATTGTATTATATAACTAAAATTAACTGGATATGAAAACTAATTATGAACTTCGTTATGCGGCTCATCCTGAGGATGCCAAGGGCTATGATACCAAGAGAATCCGCCATGACTTCCTTATCGAGAAGGTTTTTGCTGCCGATGAGGTTAACATGGTATACTCTATGTATGACCGCATGATTGTGGGCGGTGCCATGCCTGTAAAAGAATCATTAAAACTAGAAGCTATAGATCCGATTAAATCACAGTTCTTTACTTCTCACCGCGAAATAGGTATCTATAATGTTGGTGCAGGAAAAGGTGTGGTAAAAGTTGGTGACGAGACCTTTGAACTAGAATATAAAGAGGCTCTCTATGTAGGCCGTGGTGACCGCGAAGTGTATTTCGAGAGTGAAGATGCTGCTAAACCGGCTAAATTCTATTTCAACAGTGTTACTGCTCATAAGGAATATCCTTGCAAGAAGGTTACTAAGAAAGATGCCGTCGTGGCTCACATGGGTGCTCTTGAGACGAGTAACGAGCGCAACATCAATAAGATGATCGTAACACAAGTGTTACCTACATGTCAGATACAGATGGGTATGACCGAGCTGGCTTCTGGCAGCGTCTGGAACACAATGCCCGCACATGTTCATAGTCGTCGTATGGAGGCTTATTTCTATTTCGAGGTTCCTGAGGAACAGGCTGTATGCCACTTCATGGGTGAGATCGATGAGACACGCCACATCTGGATGAAGGGTGATCAGGCAGTGCTTTCACCTGAATGGAGTATTCATTCAGCCGCAGCAACTCATAACTATACTTTTATTTGGGGTATGGGGGGTGAAAATCTAGACTACGGTGATCAGGATTTCTCAAAGATTACGGACTTAAAATAAAATTACTGACTATTAAATAAAAAGAAATGAACGAATTTGCTGAGAAATTCTCATTAGAGGGTAGGATAGCACTCATAACAGGTGCGTCTTACGGTATTGGTATGGCTATCGCTACCGGTTTTGCGCAGGCAGGTGCTACAATCGTGTTCAACGACATTAAACAGGAACTTGTTGATAAAGGTCTTACTGCTTACAAAGAGCGTGGTATCAATGCCCACGGTTATGTTTGCGATGTAACAAACGAGGACATGGTTAATAACTTCATTGCCACGGTTCAAAAGGAAGTAGGAAATATTGATATTCTGGTTAATAATGCCGGTATCATCAAACGTATTCCTATGTGTGAGATGACTGCGGCTGAGTTCCGTCAGGTTATCGACGTCGACCTTAATGCTCCTATGATTGTGAGCAAGGCCGTCATTCCCAATATGATCAAGGCCGGTCATGGAAAAATTATCAACATCTGTTCAATGATGTCTGAACTGGGCCGTGAGACTGTTTCTGCTTATGCCGCTGCTAAGGGTGGTCTGAAGATGCTTACCCGTAACATCTGTTCTGAATATGGTGAATACAATATCCAGTGTAATGGTATCGGTCCGGGTTATATCGCTACACCTCAAACTGCTCCTCTGCGTGAGCCTCAGGCTGACGGCAGTCGCCACCCCTTCGATAGTTTCATTGTGGCAAAGACTCCTGCTGCCCGCTGGGGAAATCCTGAGGATCTTCAGGGTCCTGCTGTGTTCCTCGCATCTGATGCTTCAGACTTCGTAAACGGCCATATCCTCTATGTTGATGGAGGCATCCTTGCTTATATAGGAAAACAGCCTTGATGAAAATAAAAAAGTGGCGCAGAATACTACGTCACTCTATGATATATAAAAAAGAGACGTCGTTGTGATGTCTCTTTTTATTACAATCTAGTTGATCGCATCTGATAATTCAGCACCAGCTTTGAATTTGGCAACGTTCTTAGCAGCAATCTGGATCTTAGCTTTTGTCGAAGGGTTGATACCTGTGCGAGCGGGGCGCTCATTAACACTGAATGTACCAAAGCCTACCAACGCAATCTTATCACCGTCCTTTAACGCGTTTTCAATAGCACCAATTGTAGCATCCAACGCTTTCTTGGAATCAGCCTTTGACAAACCTGAGCCAGCTGCAATCTTTTCGATTAATTCTGTCTTGTTCATAACGTAAAATTTATTAATTAATTAATTGTAACACAAATGTTTGCTTTTTACACGGCAAATATAAGTTAAGTATTTCATAAAACAAACAAAAAAAAAAAAAAAGTACCGAATTTATCGAAAAAAACCGCGTATAAAGCTGATTTTATGCTCGCGAACAGATATTTTTCGTAATTTTGCGGTTGGTAATCCGTTAATATAACATTAAACATAGTATTTGATATGCGCATGATGCCTACTATAACCAAGAATTTGCTTATTATAAATTGCTTGGTCTTTGTTGCTACTTACGTTTTTGGCATGCGGGGTGTAGACCTTAGCAATGATCTTGGATTGTATTTCTTCCTATCTCCGAATTTCCATATTTACCAACTTGTGACGTACATGTTCATGCATGGAAGTCTGGAGCATATTTTTTTCAATATGTTCGCTCTATGGATGTTTGGTAGAGTGATAGAAAATGTCTGGGGGCCAAAACGTTTCTTCTTTTTTTACATCTCTTGTGGAATCGGTGCCGGACTTATACAGGAACTTGTACAGTTCATTTCTTATTATATCCAGTTGAGTGGTGGCGTGATGGACATACAGATGGCCTCTACTGTCGGTGCCTCGGGTGCTATCTATGGTGTGTTGCTTGCATTCGGAATGATATTCCCCAACGAGCGAATATTCATTTTTCCGCTACCAATTCCCATTAAGGCAAAATGGTTCGTAACTGCTTATGCCGTAATAGAACTTTTCTCGGGGTTGTCTATATCAAACGACAATGTGGCTCACTTCGCCCATTTAGGTGGTATGCTTATCGGTTTCCTGATGATAAAATACTGGCAGCATCATGATAAAGGCAATAACTATTCTAATAATTATGGCAAGTCGCGTGGTAAACAGTTCTTCGATAATATGAAGAATTATTGGGATGGTCACAAAGGTAATAAGTCGAAAATGAGTTCCACTAAAGGTGGCAAGGAGGATATCGACTGGGATTATAATGCCAAGAAAAAGGAAAATCAGGAGGATATTGATAAAATACTTGATAAGATAAGGCGAAGTGGATATGAAAGTCTTACAAAAGAAGAAAAGCAGAAGCTGTTTGATAACAGTAATAAGTAGTCTTAAAACATGCTTGGGATATTAAAGAGGGTTACTATACAGATGATAGTCGGGGCAAACATATCCACGATTATTGTTATGTTTATTGTAGGATTCAGTGATTATATCAATCCTGCTACTCACCCTCTTCTGGCTTGCATGGGACTTGCTTTCCCTATATTTCTGGCCATCAACTTTCTTTTTTTTATATTCTGGCTTATCTTTTACTCCAAGAAGGCATGGCTGCCTCTGCTGGGATATCTCGTCTGTATCGTACCTCTGAGAACATATTTCCCGATAAACATACGCTTGGATGCCCCTGACGGTACTCTAAAGGTGTTGTCTTATAACGTTTTGGCTTTCGCTGCTACTGAGACAGATGAAAACGGAAATAACTCTATTCTTGAATATATAAGAAATAGTGATGCTGATATTGTATGCCTACAGGAGGCAGTAATGAATGATGTCAAGAAAGAGACAGTTGACAGTATGTTGAATAAATATCAATATAGTGATACGACGATGATTGTCAGTGACTCCGCTTACAATGAACTGGCTATATATAGCAAGTATCCGATATTGTCGAAGGAAAGGATAAAGTATAAGTCGCCAGGAAATGGAAGTGTCGCTTATAAATTGAAAATCGACGGAGGCACCGTAATCGTGATAAACAATCATCTTGAAAGCAATAAATTGACTCTGCATGACAAGGCTCAGTATAGACGTATGTTTAAGACCGTTAAACGGGATACCGTCGAGGTGGAATCAAAAAAACTTATTGTAAAATTGGGTGAAGCTCTGCAGTTACGTTGTAAACAGGCAGACGCCGTAGCTGCTTATATAAGGAAACATCAAGGAACGAGTATAATCTTATGTGGTGACTTTAATGATAATCCGATTTCTTATACACACCGGGTTATCGCTAAAGATTTGAATGACTGTTATGTAAGAAGTGGATCTGGACCTGGTTTGTCATATAATCAGAAAGGATTTAATGTGAGAATAGACAATATTATGTGTAGTAGTGACTGGAAATGTTTCAATTGCCGGGTGGACAATAATATCGATGCTTCCGACCATTACCCAATATATTGTTGGCTGAAAAAGAGATAAAACCTTAAATTTTAAGATTAGAAATTCTTTATAATGTGAAAAATTCACTATATTTGCAGGTCTTTATAAAATCAAGAAACAAATAATAATTAAAATAACATCTAATAAAAAATGCAAAACAAAGGAATTGTAAAGTTTATTGCAGCCTTGCTAACGCTGGTGTGCATCTTCTACCTCTCCTTCTCGTTTGTGACTCGCCATTACGAAAGTAAGGCGAATGAAATGGGGGAAGTGGCAGGAAAGGAGTACCTAGACTCTCTTTTGAATGAGAAGGTCTATCTTGGTGCCTACACCTTGAAGGAGTGCCGTGAAATGGAGATCGGCCTTGGTTTGGACTTGAAGGGCGGTATGAATGTCATTCTCGAGGTATCTGTACCGGATGTAATCGAGATTCTTGCCGATCATAAGACGGATCCGGCATTTGTCAAAGCTGTAGCTCATGCTAAAGCTGAGTCGGAACAGAGTCAGAAAGACTTCATCTCGCTATTTATAAGGGATTATAAACAGCTGGCTCCAGGTAGTCGCCTTGCCGAACTCTTCGCTACGCAGCAGTTGAAAGGTAAGATCACAACACAAAGCTCAGATGCTGATGTGGAAAGTGCTATCCGTTCGGAAGTTTCAGCCGCGGTAGATAACTCATACAACGTTGTGCGTAACCGTATAGATAAATTTGGCGTTGTTCAACCTAATATCTTGAAACTTGAAGGTCAGATGGGTCGTATCATGGTTGAGATGCCTGGTGTAAAAGATCATGAACGTATTCGTAAACTGCTTCAAGGTAGTGCCAATTTGGAATTCTGGGAGACATTTAATGTTAGTGAGATCACTCCGTTACTCTCTCAGTTGGACTCAAGACTCATCGGTGGTTCTGCAGCTGATAGCACATCAGAGAAATCAGGTGGAGTGGCTAAGGGTGATTCTGCTAAAGCAAAAGTCGCTACTCCGGTAAAGGACGAGACTAAGGCTGACCTCGCTGCCGCTTTGAAGGGTAATGGAAAAGGTACAAAAGCTGCTCCTACAGAGGCAACTGCAAAGATGAAGAAAGAGCATCCGCTGCTCTCAATGCTTCAGCCTGCACAGGGAAATACCGGTTGTGTTGTAGGATATGCTAATTTCCGCGATACAGCCGCGATAGATAAAATATTGTCATCAGAAGATGCAAAACAGGTTCTCCCTTCTGATTTGAGTTTGAAGTGGGGTGTAAAAGCTGCTGACTTCGACAAAAAGGCTGAGGTTTTTGAACTTTACGCTATTAAAGTCACAGAACGTAACGGACGTGCTCCTCTCGAAGGTGACGTTGTCACTACTGCCAAAGATGAGTTTGACCAGTTTGGTCATCCTTGCGTAAGCATGACCATGAATTCTGACGGTGCCCGCCGTTGGGCTCAGTTGACAAAAACTAACGTAGGTAAGGCTATCGCTATCGTTCTTGATAACTATGTTTATAGTGCACCAAACGTGAACGCTGAGATTACCGGTGGTAATTCACAGATTAGCGGAGGAAGCTTCACCATTGAGGATACAAAGGACTTGGCAAATACCTTAAAATCAGGTAAGATGCCTGCACCTGCACATATCGTTCAAGAGGAGATTGTTGGACCTTCACTTGGTCAGGAGTCAATTAACCAAGGAGTAATTTCGTTTGCAGTAGCATTTGCCCTGTTAATGATTTTTATGTGTGTGCTTTACAACTTTATTCCTGGTATGATTGCAAATGGAGCATTAATCATCAACTTGTTCTTTACACTGGGTATATTAACCTCGTTTCAGGCCGCGTTAACAATGTCGGGCATTGCGGGTATGGTTCTTTCTCTGGGAGTCGCGGTCGATGCTAATGTGTTGATTTATGAAAGAACGCGAGAAGAAATTAGAGCGGGGAAGAATGTACGTAGTGCAATAGATGAAGGCTATAAGAAAGCTTTCTCTGCAATATTTGATTCTAACTTCCTTCATGTCCTCACAGGTGTGATACTTTATTATTTTGGAACAGGACCTATTCGTGGGTTTGCTACGACATTGATTATTGGTATATTGTGCTCATTCTTTACATCAGTATATCTAACTCATCTTGTTTACGAACATCAGATGAAAAAGGACAAATGGTTGGATTTCACTTTTTGTACTAAGTTCTCGAAGAATTTGATGCAAGGAACACATTTTAATTTTATGGGTATCTATCATAAGACATTTGCAATAACAGGTGCTGTTATGATTGTATGTATAGTTAGTTTCTTTGTAAGAGGTTTAAGTCAAAGTATTGATTTTACTGGCGGTCGTAACTATGTAGTTCAGTTTAACAAGAGTGTTGAACCAGAGCAGGTTCGTACTGCTTTGACAAATGCATTTGATAATAGTATTGTTTCTGCAATAGCACTTGGAACTGATCACAAGACTATACGTGTTTCTACCAATTATATGATAGAATCTAGTAATTCAACTATAGATGGGAAGGTAGAGCAGAAACTTTATACTGCGTTGAAAAAGGCAGGAATTATCACTCATGGTAGTTTTGAAGAATTCAAAAGCCCAGATACGCATGGTGGTGTTTCGATTATTAATAGTACAAAAGTAGGTCCATCAGTAGCGAAAGATATAACTTATGGAGCTATTGTAAGTGTCATATTCGCGTTATTTGCAATATTCCTTTATATCTTACTGCGTTTCCGTAATGTTGCTTATTCTGTTGGGTCAACAGTCGCTTTAGCTACTGATACTATTTTCGTCATAGGTGTTTATTCTTTATTCTGGGGGGTATTACCATTCTCTTTAGAGATTGACCAGACATTTATTGGAGCTATACTTACCATCATTGGTTATTCCATGAATGATAAGGTGGTGGTATTTGATCGCGTCCGTGAATATTTCCATTTGTATCCAAAACATAATCGACAAGCCTTATTCAATGATTCTTTAAATATGACATTGTCACGTACTGTTAATACATCAGCCACAACATTGCTCGTACTGTTATGTATCTTCTTCCTTGGAGGAGAGAGCATACGGAGTTTCGCATTCGCAATGATTCTTGGTGTTGTTGTTGGAACGTTGTCTTCAATCTTTATTGCAGCCCCGATTGCTTATATAACAATGGGTCATCGCATTCGTAAACATGATGCTAAGGTTGAGGCCGAGGTCGTTGCAGTTTAATAGAAACAAATCCATAACATAATATGAAAGGCTGGATCCTAATCTGGATTCAGCCTTTCATTTTTATCAATATTTTATTAATATCTACTGTTTGTACTAACCGATACGAAAGGCATTGCTTTCTAAATATCATCAGTCGTTTAACATATTTAATATATTTCGTTTCTTTATTTTTATTTAGTACATTAATTATATGTCAATATATGTTTTTTTTGTACTTTTGGCGCCATAAAAGAAAATGTAATGATTAATAACAACTTGATCTCAAAAGAATGGTGTGATATTATTTTTGATGGTCGCAATAAAGTCTACGGAGCTTATAAAATCCGCATAGAATCATCAAGACGTTGTTTCCTATCATTATTTATACTTCTTATCATCGTATTAATACCTGTTTTTTTCTATGTTATCGTATCGTTTGAGTCAAAGCAGAAGGTCACGATGACTGAAGTTACTCAGCTTTCTGATTTGCATCGACCTGATGCTATTAAAGATGTCTCTTTCAAAAAACCCAAATTAAATTCGCTGATCAAATCATCAACATCTCATAATATAACGTTTTCTGCTCCGATACTCAAGAATGACGCGGATGTGGATGTCAGCAAAGAATTGTTGAGTCAAGATGAGCTTTTGTCTGATACACTTATGGGATACCTGCCAAGTGGTGAGAATAATCTTCAAAACATAATTACAACCAATGGCTCGGACGAAGATGCTACTGACACCAAATTGTTTCAGATAGTACAGCAGTTACCCGAGTATCCTGGTGGAATGACTGCACTGATAGAGTTCTTGACAAAGAATCTGCAATATCCCAATAGTTCAGTTAGAGATAGTGTGCAGGGGAAAGTCACAGTCGAATTTATCATAAATAAGGATGGCACTGTTTCAGACATGAAGATATTGCGTCATCTCAATAAGGAATGTGATAAAGAAGCCCTACGCGTTTTAAGTATGATGAAGAAATGGAAACCAGGTATTGAACACAATAAACCAGTCAACGTGAAATTTGTCGTACCAATAGAGTTCAAGTTGTAGTGTAAAAATTAAAATTCTCTTCTTATTTCAAATAAAAATGCACGGCATATTTGTCGTGCATTTTCCTGATATGATAATCTTTGTTTTGTATTAGTTCCTCTTGCCGAATATTCTCAGCATGAAGATAAACAGATTGATGAAGTCAAGGTAAAGTGTCAGACTGCCCATGAGAGCAAGTTTCTGAGTCTCATCATTGACCTCAGTGCCGTAGGCGATAAGCATGTTCTTGATTTTTTGTGCGTCGTGGGCAGTCAGTCCTATGAAGATAGCTACACCTGCATAGCTGATGACCCATTCGAGCATGCTGCTAGCCATAAACATGTTTACCACTGTAGCAATGATAAGTCCAATCAATGCCATTAGCAGCATTCCACCCATTTTAGACAGATCTTTTTTGGTAGTATATCCCACAAATGCCATTCCGGCGAATGTTCCCGCAGTGATAAAGAATGTCGAGGCTATAGAAGTACGGGTGTATGCCAGAAGTATTACCGACAATGTCGCTCCGTTAAGGATGGAATATAGGATAAACAGCATTGTGGCCGTGAAAAACGATATGCGGTTGATCGCTGATGAAAGACCCATAACCAGAGCCAGTTCACCAATGATAAGTCCAAAGAAAAGAATACGGTTACTAAGGATAGCTCCAACTAAATCTGAGTTACCTGCCACATAAAATGCAGTCAAACCTGTAATGCACAAAGCCAAAGTCATCCATGCATAAACTTTTCTCATCAAAGCCGAATAAGCTACAAGATTTCTTGTCTCGTTCGCAGAATAAATGTCATTGTAAATTTCCATAATTAAAATATTTAAATAATGAATAGTACCCCCACCGAGAATCGAACTCGGATCAAAGGTTTAGGAAACCTTCGTTCTATCCATTTAACTATAGGGGCAAACCTTTGTGGCTGCAAAGATAGCACAAGTTAGGTGAAATAGCAAAATAAATACGTTTATTTTTGCATTCAGACCTTCACATTATGTTCATTGCGACTGTTGTTTCTCTCAATGAGGACAGCTATTCTACGATAATCTTTTTTGTTGAGATATTAGTTCCGTCTGTAGATTTGATAATGTATGCACCGGCAGGAAGATTGTAATTGGTACCTTCCACACTGTTGGCAATTGTCTTGATGAATCTGCCGCCAAGGTCGTAGACCGAAATATGTTTTTGCGCATTTGACGCTTCGATGCTATTAATGGCATCAAGGGTAACAAGTGCTTTAATATCAGCAGAACTTAACGAATAGTTGTAAATTCTGAGATCATCGATATAACCATTGAAGAATGGGTCGGAAGCGAATTGGCTACGACCTATATAATTGAAAATTGGTTTAATGTCACTAGGGCGAATATGAATGGATGTGGTGGAACCTACTAATTCACCGTCGACATACATGTCCACTTCTGTAGGACTCATTGTGATAGCCACGTGTTTCCAAGCCAAGCGTGTCAGGTATGTCTGACCGTCGAGAATCATCTCTTCGCCACCATTTCTAATGGCAAATCGCATTTTTGAGCTTGTTGCCCTTGGGGTGAGGGACATATATTCAGAATCGCTGCTACCGAAGTCGAATATTCGTTGCCATGCCGATGCACCTCTCCAATATATCCATGCTGCAATTGTTATTGACTCATGGTTCACAATAGTATAAGGCAATTGAATGAAAGAGGAGCTACCGTCGAGAGATATTGCTTTAGCTCCAAATTTGCCTGTGGTATAGGTTGGGGTGCTATAAAAAGCGCAGTTGTTCATGTTGATTGAATTGTCTTTTGTGCTATCTTCGAAATTGTATTCAGCCACAAGTGCGTTATTACCTGTGACAGCAGCAGAGACAGCATCCGAGCATGCAGAACGGTTTAACGAGTTGTCCTCAGTTCTTACTTTATAATAATAGGTTTTGCCGTCAGCAGGTGTGTTGTCTATAAACGATGTTGTGGTAATATATCTGGCAATCGTATTATATCCCTTATCGGCAGAGTCGGAACGCAGTATTTCATAGCCTTTGATGTCGGTTGCTGTAGAACCTGTCCACGTAAGTTCGATAGAAGCAGGATTGGTTGTGGAAGAAAGATTGGTCGGTGCATCGGGAGCAGTGAATTCAACTGACGAACTGCCTGGCACAAGACGCCACTGTTGCGACGGAATATCACTTTTGGAGCACTGTACGACAGCTGCTGTGAGAGATTTGCTGCTATCGGAAATCTGGAGACATTTACCGCTATGTCTGTTGCGGATATAAAAATATCCGTCTCCTGCATATTCAAAGAACCATTGTTGATTGTTGCCCGAAGCAAAATCATAAATGATGACGCCTGTATTGTCGTCGAGAGACCAGTTGAGGTTATCAAAAGATTTACCTGTACTCACATTCGTAATTGTGTAATAACTGAAATCCCCACCGATGGTGGTGCTCACTGGGGCTATCTGCCACTGCTGGCCCACCTTGCCTGTACTGCGGTATTGGTTTATAGTAGTTCCGTTTGTGCTTCCTATCGCGTTAATCACATACCCACTGTTACGGTTTACTATATAGTAGTCACCTCCTATAACGGGTTGTATGTCGTCTCCGTAAGTGATATTGACCATACCCTCAGCGTTAGTCTGTCCATTCTGATATCCGGTGCCTCCCGGCAGAGTCATCGTATACTCACGAGTAGGTCCATAACCGTCATAATAGACATCGCGATCCTTAGATGCGAATCTGTAAGTAGTCGTGACAGCCTGCCGTTCTGATGTACCTCCGAAAGCCTGCACTTGTCCTGCCGGGTTACGATAGACAGAAGCAGCTGTCCAGTTATCGCGATTTTCCGCATATCCCAGTCGCATGCCCTTGCTGGCCTTAACAAATTCACCGCGTGTACGCTCTGCCGTTCCCCACCAGATACCTTCTTGCATACCGTATTCCACTCCGACCATCGGTTCCATCACGTTATGCAGTTCATCGCCGGTAGCAAACTTGCCGTCAGCCCTTACCTGCTGGAAAAAACTTGCAAAGTTGTCGAATGAGCCTGCAAGCTGATGAGTGTTACCTTCATCGAGGTTTGCTTTAAGAGTGTTATACCATGTCAGAGCCTGGTCATCGTTAAGCGTATTGCCACCGCATATCCGTATGGTGTCGAAACGTGGATTTGTCTTCAGAGCTGCTGCTATATTATAGAAGTCGGTTATGGTTCCTTGACCCCATCCGTAGTCTGGCTCGTTAAACGGAGCTACTGAGACAACGGGATGTCCACTGTTCTGCACTCTTTTTGTGTAAACGTCTATCAGCTGTGCCCATCTGTCTGGATTATCTTTATACCAAGTGTCTACACTGATTGGGTCATCGTTGAGTGCCACCTTCACATTCTTGCCTATAAGATTGATAAGATTAAGTCTGATGTTGAGTGAGTCAATCTGTTTCTGTTGCAAGTCGCCGTTCACCAATGGGTGTGTCGGCTGAAACGATGCTCTTACAATGTCAATATTGTCAGTACCCATGTAGGTAATACCCCTTTTAATATTCTCTTCACTCGGCCATGCCGTGTCAAGACCGAAAAGCAGGTGTTTTGCAACACCTGAGTCGCCAATATTATACAATACTGTCTTATCAGCCACAGCAATGGCCTTAAGATTGTTACTTGTGTTCGTTGAAGTCTGAGCGCATATAGTTGAATCTATTAAGCCGGCTATTGATAATGTAATTAGCAGTTTCTTTGTATTCATGTGAGATTGAAAAATATAGTTAGTAATAAATTGCTACAAAGTTAATATGTTTTTACCGAAATAGCTGAATATCAATTGTAATTAATGTTAAATATATTGTTAATGGCATAGTGCTGTCATCAAATAAATGGAATAAAAATGTTAGAGCGTTTTAAACTTTCTTCGATATGAAACGTCTAATTAATCGTATGAATCGATTAATATTTTTAGTGCTGTTGCTTATAGGTGCAGTGACAGCCAACGCTCAAGGTAGTGTAAGGGGTAAGATTGCAGATAAGGCCAAGAACGAGCCTTTGGAGTTTGTAAATGTGAGTGTATCAGAACAGTCAACGGATAAACTCGTCAAGGGCGTCATCACTGATGGAACTGGTTCCTTTAATATAAAGGGGCTGGCAAATGGTGATTACGTGTTGAGTGTCTCATTTATAGGTTATATGACCGTGAAACGTAACTTTGTCATTTCCGATACAAAGAAAGATGTACGTTATTCAGTAATATATCTCAGTGATAATACTCATTCTTTGAAGGGAGTACAAGTGGTAGGACAGAAATCTACCATGAAACTTGAGGTCGACAAGAAGTCTTTCAATGTAGATCAGGCTATTGCTGCTTCCGGAGGTTCGGCATCCGATGTCCTTCAGGGCATTCCGTCGGTAGAGGTGGACAATGAAGGCACCGTATCTCTTCGTGGCAATACTAGCGTGGAAGTTTGGATTAACGGAAAGGCTAGTGGGCTTACAAGTGATAACCGTGGCGAGATATTACAGCAGATGCCTGCTGAGAGCATCGAACGGATTGAGGTTATCACTAACCCTTCTTCGAAATATAGTGCCGAGGGTAGTGCCGGCATCATAAATATTGTTCTCAAGCGTGACCGTAAGGCCGGTTATTATGGCAGTCTTCAGGCCGGTGGTGACGATAAGGGAGGATATAACCTCAGTGGAAATGTCAATTACAGCAGTGGTCTCTTTGATGCGTATGCTAACGTGGGTTTCCGCCATCGCAAGCATGATGGAGGTGCATGGAGCAGACAGGTCAATACCTCGACAAAGAAATATCAGAATTATGACACCGAAAATGACAATGACGGTTCTAACTTCTTCGGCCGTGCCGGGGTTACATGGCATGCTACCAAGAAAGATGATATAGCACTCAGCGGAATGACGATGATAGGCTCTCATGATAACAATAGTAATACACCCTATCATAATGGAATATTAGGTGCTGCACAAGATACATCTCTCATGTTTCGCAAAACGACAAGCAATGCAGATATGCGTATGTTCTACGGTGAGTTGAATTATCGCCATAACTTTTCCGGCAAGCATTATCTCGATTTCACACTCTCGCGCAGCCAATGGCGTATGAATAATGATAATTACTATCAGGACAGTACAATCTATTATGACCATATCACCCCTTCGTCATACGATTATTTATATCGTCCGATGCATGTACGCAATAATATGTGGGAGGTAAAACTTGATTATGAGAATGAGTTTAGTGAAAAACTGAAATTGCAGGCCGGATATGACGGCGAGTTCAATCATGAGAACTCCCCCCAGGAATCCCTTACCGACAGTAGTGATTTCAGCGGGAAGACACTCGTCGAGGATAAAGCTTATTTCAATAGATTCATTTATGACCAGAATATTCATGCACTTTATGCAACTGTCACTTCACGCTTCGGAAAATTCGGTGTTCAGGCAGGTCTTCGCGGTGAATACTGGAAAGTGAATACAGAGAGCTATGATTATTATCAAGAGCATGATGCTTCTTTACGCGACCCTAAATTCAGTAAAGATTACTTCCAGCTCTTTCCTAGTTTGTTCTTGTCTTATTCATTGAGCAAAAGTCAGGAGATACAAATCAATTATTCCCGTCGTCTGCAGCGTCCGTGGGGTGGCCAGCTCAATGATTTTAAAAATACCAGTGATGCTTCAATCGTATCGTTCGGCAACCCTCAGCTGACACCTGAATATACTAATGCCTTCGAGATGAATTATATCAAGAACTGGGATAATCACACGCTTTCCCTAAGTGCTTATTATCGTCCTACCTCCGATGTGATACAGCAGATAAAATATCAAAGTTCCGTAGATAATCACATGTATTCGACAAGTGAAAATGTTGCTAACAGTCTTAGCACTGGACTGGAGGTAGTGCTGAAGGATAAATTATTCAGAATTCTCGACCTTACAACAACTGCCAACTTATATTATTACAAACTCGATGGGTTTAATTATATCATCGATGGTCAGACGGTTACAGGTAACTCGGATGATAACTTCTCATGGAACGCACGCATGATGGCCAACCTAATCTTACCTTATGCCTTCTCGTTCCAGCTTACGGGTAATTATAATTCTCGTCAGGTGGTCAGTCAGGGCTATCAAGAAGCTAATTATAGTGTAGACTTCGGACTTAGAAAGACATTCTTGGGTAAAAAATATGCAGTCGCTCTAACTGCTCGCGATCTCTTTAACTCACGCAGTTGGCATACGGTGACAAGTGGTGACGGGTTCACGCGCGACCAGAAAAACTGGCGCAGCGGTCGCGTAATCAACCTGACATTCACCTACAGCTTCGGAAATATGAAGTCTAAAAAAATGCAAAAGCAACAGCATCAGAAGCAACAGAATGACGGTGAAGATGAACAGCAGATGAACGGTGATGGCAGTGATATGTAGATCCGCATACCTTCTATAAGAATACGCATGATGCCCTGAATAATGATATGTCATTATTTAGGGTATTTTTACTTTCGTTCTGAATTAATTTATTAACTTTGCACCATCTAATAAGGAATCATATAAATCACAAAATAATGAAAAAGATAGTTAGCGTATTCTGTTTTACAGTCCTCTGTTTCATATTTGTATCGGCCCAGAGTTCTAAGTCTGTATCTATCCTCGGAGATTCGTATTCTACTTTTGAGGGCTATCTTACGCCGGACACCAACTTCATCTGGTATAGTGTCGTTCCTGATATGAAACGTACTGACGTTTGTTCTGTAACAGAGACATGGTGGTATAAATATATCAAGGAGAATGGTTTCCGTCTCTGTGTAAATAACTCTTTCTCAGGGGCTACAATATGTAATACCGGTTATCGCAAGGAAGATTATAGCGATCGCTCGTTCGTTACCCGTCTCAATAATTTGGGGTGCCCGGACATCATCTTTATCTTTGGTGCCACTAATGACAGTTGGGCAAAGTCGCCCATAGGCGATTATAAGTATGGCGAATGGACTAAACAGGATCTTTATTCCTTCCGTCCTGCTATGGCATGCCTTCTCAGTAGGATGAAAGAACGATATGTCAATACTCAGTTGTACTTTATTCTTAATGACGGACTTAGTGCGGATATCATATCTTCATGTAAAGAGATCTGCAAACATTATGATGTGAAATGTATAGAACTCAACGGTATAGATAAGAAAAACGGACACCCTACAGTCAAGGGCATGAGTCAGATTGATGAACAGCTGAAGGCGGCAGTGGGGAAGAAATAGTATTGTGATTGTGCCGTCTGTTATTTCTGACTAGAAATAATACAAACTTTTATAAGTTACTAACTGATTATACGAGAATTTAGATAAAATATGATACCTCTTATGCAGCTTTATCGTTAACAAAAATAAAAATAAAAAAGTATTTTTATTTTGTTTTTCGCTCGGTTTGCACTACCTTTGTCGCACAAAAACTAAAGAATATGCAGAATAATTGTCATTTCTCAGTTCTAATACATGAACAAGCACGGATTTACGGAGACAAGACAGCGTTAAGCTATCGTGACTATAAGAGTGAAAAGTGGATTCCGATCTCATGGAGTCAGTTTTCAATGACAGTGAAAAAAGTATCAAATGCCTTTTTGAAATTGGGGGTTGAGGTACAAGAGAACATAGGTGTGTTCTCTCAGAATATGCCAGAAAGTTTATATTGTGATTTCGGAGCCTTCGGAATCAGAGCTGTAACGATACCTTTATATGCAACAAGCAGTGAGGCTCAGGTTCAGTATATCATTGATGATGCTCACATCCGTTATCTGTTTGTAGGTGAGCAGGAACAATATGATAAGGCTCATCGTATTTTTGCGCTTTGTCCGTCGCTTGAACGGATAATCATATTCAACAATGACGTGCGTATCAGCAGTCATGATCCTAATGCGATGATGTTTGAAGACTTCGTCAAGTTAGGTGAGGATTTTCCAAAACAGAAGCAGGTTGATGAATTGAGCAGCCAGGCTAACTATGAAGATCTTGCTAGTATCCTATATACCAGTGGCACCACAGGTGAAAGTAAAGGTGTCATGCTGTCTCATGGAAATTACCATGAAGCTATGCGCGTCAATTATCTTGTCGTACCCATCGGAGAAAAGGATGTTGTGATGAACTTCCTTCCTTTTACACATATATTTGAACGTGCTTGGGCATATCTTTGCCTCTCTGTCGGTGCGCAGTTGGCTATCAATCTGTATCCAAATGATATACAGATGACGATACGTGAGGTGCGTCCTACATGTATGTCGTCGGTGCCCAGATTCTGGGAGAAAGTATATCATGCAGTCAACGAACGAATCGCAGCAGCAGGACCTGTTCAACGCAAAATCTTCAAGGAGGCTCTTTCTGTGGGACGCAGGTATAATATTGATTATATAAGCAAAGGACTTAATCCTCCCCTAAGTCTTAAGATGAAGTATGCTATTTTTAATCGCACAGTTTTCAGTCTCGTGCGTAATGAATTAGGGCTTGATCATCCAAACATATTCCCTACTGCAGGAGCTGCAATAGCACCTGCTGTCGAGGAGTTTATCCATACTATCGGTATTAATATGGTGGTAGGTTACGGGCTTACGGAAAGTCTGGCAACTGTGTCATGTGATGACCTTACCAAACCCTTTGCTATAGGTTCTGTGGGACGTCTTGTTGATGGACTTGAAATAAAAATCATCGAAAATGATGAGATTCTGCTCCGAGGTAAGACCATTACACGAGGATATTATAAAAAAGAGGAACTCACAGCAGCAGCCATTGATAAGGACGGATGGTTTCATACAGGTGATACAGGTTATATCAAGGATGGAGAACTGTTTCTTAAAGAACGTATCAAGGATCTGTTTAAAACGTCAAATGGTAAGTATATTGCACCGCAACTGATTGAAACGAAACTTCTTGTTGATCGTTATATAGACCAGATAGCAGTGGTAGCTAATGAACGTCAGTTTGTTTCAGCACTGATTATACCGGAATATCGTCTCTTGGAAGATTATGCTCAAAAGCATCACATCGCATACAGTAGCCGTGAAGATCTCTGTGCGAATGATGAAATTCACGAGATGATGATGGAACGTATTGAGACACTTCAGCAGCAGCTGGCACATTACGAACAGGTAAAGCGTTTTACTCTCCTGCCTCATCATTTCAGTCTTGAGAAAGGCGAACTGACAAACACACTAAAGATCAAGAGAGGTGTGCTTAATGAAAATTATGCGGCGGAGATAGAAAAAATGTATAAAGTATAAGAAAAATATATATCTTTGCATATCAGTAAATAAGAGGATTTAAATTTTTATGATAACAAGTGATCAACTCAAGGATGTGATGGAGCGGTCAGATGCTTTGTTTCGCTATCTTGAAATAGACAAAAAGAAAATAGAATTCGAGGAAGAAGATCTCCGGACACAAGCTCCTGATTTTTGGGACGACCGTAAACGTGCCGAAGAACAGATGAAAAAGGTGAAGTCTATACAGAAATGGCTAGACGGATATAAGGAGGTGCGTACCTATACCGACGAACTGGAGTTGGCTTTCGATTTCTATAAAGATGAAATGGTCACAGAAGAGGAGGTCGATGACGATTATTCTAAGGCAATAAAAGCCATCGAAGATCTGGAACTTAAAAATATGCTCCGTCAGGAGGAAGACCCGATGGACTGTGTGCTCAAGATAAACAGTGGTGCCGGTGGTACAGAAAGCCAGGACTGGGCATCGATGTTAATGCGTATGTATATGCGCTGGGCTGAATCCCATCGCTATAAGTGCACGATAAGCAACATTCAAGATGGTGATGAGGCTGGCATTAAGAGTGTTACAATGGAGATAGAGGGTGGCGAATATTCCTATGGATTTTTGAAGAGTGAAAGTGGCGTGCATCGTCTTGTGCGCGTTTCACCGTTTAATGCCCAGGGTAAGCGTATGACTAGTTTTGCCAGTGTCTTCGTTTCTCCACTTGTCGATGACACGATTGAGGTGTATGTCGATCCTGCCCGTGTAAGTTGGGATTTGTTCCGCTCCGGCGGTGCCGGTGGTCAGAATGTAAATAAGGTAGAGACAGGTGTCAGATTGCGATATCAATATGTTGATCCCGACACAGGCGAGGAAGAAGAATTACTTGTCGAGAATACAGAAAGCCGTAAGCAGCTTGAAAACAAGAATAATGCTATGCGTCTGCTTAAATCGCAGCTTTATGATCGTGCGATGAAAAAACGTCTTGAGGCACAGGCAAAGATTGAGGCAGGTAAGAAAAAGATAGAGTGGGGAAGTCAGATACGAAGTTATGTGTTCGACGACCGGCGTGTGAAAGATCATCGTACCAATTATCAGACAAGTGATGTTGATGGTGTCATGGACGGCAAAATCGATGATTTTATTAAGGCCTATCTGATGGAATTTCCTGTTAGTGATGAACAATAATCTTAAAATATAATACAGTATGAGTCAAAACAGCAAAATTCACCGTGCGCAACGTGAGGCGCGTCAGAAAAAACAGGCAAGGAACGTAATTAACTGGATCCTTATCGGACTGATATTTCTTGCAATCATATTCATTGTTGTATATATGATTAATTTCATGTAATGGCGATAGAGACTGAAAGAAAATTCTTAGTCCGTGGTGACTATAAGAGTCAGGCGTATTCAAGCAGCCGCATCAAACAGGGATATATCTGTAGCGGACATGGGCGTACTGTGCGTGTCCGACTGCGTGATGATCAAGGTTATCTTACCATTAAAGGGCCTTCTGATCTAAAGGGTATCAGCCGCTATGAATTTGAGAAGGAGATTACTCTTGATGAGGCGGAGGAGCTTATGCGTTTATGTGAACCGGGCATCATCGACAAGACACGCTATCTTGTGAAAAGCGGTGACCATACGTTCGAAGTCGATGAATTTTATGGTGAAAATGAAGGCCTCGTCATTGCAGAAGTTGAACTTAAGTCTGAGGATGAACCTTATGAAAAGCTTGATTTCATTGCAGAGGAAGTAACAGGTGACCATCGTTATTACAATTCACATCTGCGTAAGAATCCCTTTAGTGTCTGGGGACAGCCTTCCAAATCAAAAGACCAATAACTGCGGCCAGCACCACACCTGTGGCATTTGCTGCTAAATCCATCCAGTCACCATCGCGTCGTCCGTTGGTGCAATATTCCTGTAGCAGTTCTATCATTCCGCTCATCAGTATAGGTGCTACGACCGCCAATGACAATAGTTTGGTGGTATTGAGTTTTTTGTGATGACGGATATACTCAATCCAAAGTGTCAGACAGGTTCCTCCATACATGGTGATGTGTACCCATTTGTCTATAAACTGTACATTGTCAAGCTCAGTCTTTGGAGGAGTAAAGAATGAAAGATACCATATAACGATGAAAAAAAATACCGCTATGGGGTATTTAACTAATAAATGATAGATGTATTTCACGTTTCTTTTATTTTTTGATGCAAAAGTAAGTTTTTTTTTATACTTTTGTGCATTGAAAAGAGAAAATTATTGTTAATAAACGCATATCCCTGGTTATGGCGAATGTTTAAACTTATATAGCAGGTGTTGTTTAAAGATTTATTTTATCTGCGAAAATCCGACCGTTCTGTTATCATTGTCCTGATGGTGTTGATCGTCGTGGCGGTTGGGTTGGTGGTGTTTGTTGGTGGTAAAAACAAACGGACCCCGTCTTTGGTTGGTGATTCCGTTTCCTCTTCCGGCAGAATGGGAAGCAGATACTCTCATCGTTCTGACAACCGTTTTTATTATGCTGAGGAGGGGCGTAAAACTGAACTCTTCGACTTTGATCCAAATACTGCCGACAGTACCCAGCTTCTCAAACTCGGTTTATCCCCATGGCAGGTACGCAGTATTTATCATTATCGTGCAAAAGGAGGCATTTATCGTACTGCTGATGATTTCTCGCGTATATTTGGTCTTACCAAAGGCCAATATGCGAAGATAAAACCTTATATACATATTTCTGATGAGTTTCAACCTGTTGTTCCTGCCGCACGTCAAAGATATATTAGAGATTCATTGAAGTATCCCGTGAAGATTAAGCCGACAGAGAAAATCGTGTTGAATAAAGCCGATACTAACCAGTTGAAGACGGTTCCAGGCATAGGCTCGGGTTATGCGCGTGCCATTGTCAACTATGGTAACCGTCTTGGCGGTTATTGCAATGTCGAGCAACTGCGTGAAATTCCAGATTTCCCTGAAGATGCAATCACTTATTTTGTCATTCAGAATCCTGAAGTAAAGAAGATTAATATTAATAAACTTACACTAAATCAGCTCCGTCGCCATCCTTACATCAATTATTATCAAGCTAAGGCGATCGCCGATTATCATCGAATTCACGGACCGCTGAAGAGCCTTCATGAGATGAGGTTGCTGAAAGATTTCCCTTCCGAGGCTATTCGCCGTCTGGAGCCGTATGTGGAGTACTAAAAAGAAAAAAGCGGCAATAGGAAGTGCTCCTTTGCCGCTTATCAGTCGGGATGAGGCGATTCGAACGCCCGACCCCTACGTCCCGAACGTAGTACGCTACCAACTGCGCTACATCCCGATTTTGCGAATGCAAAGGTACAGCAAAAAACTGAATTACGAGCATTTTTTTGTAGAAAAGTAACGGAAAATTTGCGTAGACAATAAAAATAACCTATCTTTGCATCCGATTTAATATTAACACACAGAAGTTAATAATGGTGCCATAGCTCAGTTGGTAGAGCAAAGGACTGAAAATCCTTGTGTCACTGGTTCGATTCCCGTTGGCACCACAATCATCACCTCGACAATCATTACGTTGTCGGGGTGTTTCGTTTTTATCCGATGGCAGTTGATTTAAGTTCGTCTTTCATTTCTTATGAAAGAAATACTGCCCTTTGTTCTTCGTTCTGCGACCAAATTCAATGGCATGATGCGGACAGTAATGGTAGCAGGCAAAGCAGGTCGTGCATAGTCCATTGTGTTGCCACTCGGGCATCTCGCCAAGTCCGCCTTTGATATTATCTACGGGACAGACATCCGCACAGATTCCGCATTTTACGCAAGGTCTCTCTTCTACATGGAACGGTTGATCTGTAACCATCTTGTTGAGAAAGAAGGAACCAATCACATTGCTGTTGATTCTGGGCCAGTGGCTCTCGTTGACTTTGCGCACATTTTGTTTCCGATTGATGATATCCTGTATAAGATTTTTCAGTTCTTGAACACCCTTTTCTTTCTTTGCATCACGTTTGATGTTTTTGTCGACATCCATAAACGGGAAACCGACGTATGACTCCGGCATAATCAATGAAAAGACGCTGTCTGTACACATGCCGATAGTAGCAAGATCTTTGTTGAGATACTCGAATGAGAGTCCTACGTCATCACCACAGGTGGCTAACGCATAACAGAAATGACCTTTGGCATTGTCAATTTTCAGTTTGCGGATAAAGTCACGCACGATAAAAGGTGGTCGCCACCCATGTATGGGAAAGCAGAATCCTATACGTTCATCCTCCTTGATACTGAAATGGCATTCACCATCCAATACGTCGGGGATGAAAATCAAAGCCTCTTGTGTAGCTGCTGCAATCCGCTCTGCTGCCCACTTAGTATTCCCTGTGCCTGAGAAGTAGAAAATCATACGGCAAAAATACGACTATTCCGATGAATAACAAAATGAATTTGGCAAAGATTTAATAAATCTGTCGGAAAAGATGATAACTTCCCATGATCTTTATATTGAAATAATGTCTCTTCCTACATCATTTTAACGCAGCTCCCGATAAGGCGGAGCATCACTCCCGAGGTAAATTTAGCGGTAAATTCACCTCGGGAGTCATCTTCTTAGAGCTGTGGAAGATATTGGAAACTAAAGAACAGGTAGCTTTTAATAAATTACCTTATGGTTTCTATTTTTAGGGTCAATCTTACATCATTTTGATGTTAATTTATTGATTATTAAAATAATATACTTAAATAACAATACATACACCCTACATCCATCCTACATGAATTGGAAACATTACAAAATATGTATGATTGATGTAGGATTCATGCATGTTCAAAAAACACAAAGCATCTGATAATCAGTTGATCTTGTTGGTATTCATGTATGATGAAGGAGAAAAAGCAGATGGATATGTTTTAAATACTTTATTTTATAAAAGTTTCAGATTGTTTGTTTCTTTCAGAAAAATATAGTAAGTTTGCATTCATAATAACTGACTATGAATAGAAAACGATACGGTATACTGCTGCTACTATCCTTCATGATTTTTCTTGTTTCCTGCGGCGGAACTCCTCAGCAGCGCAACATGTTGTCACGGGCAGAACGCTTGATGAATAACCATCCCGATTCAGTATTGAAGATACTTGATAGTGCAAGAAATGAAGCTCCAAATTATCCCCGTAGCCTCAGAATGAAGTATGAATTGCTTCATGCTGCTGCACAGAATAAGGCTTATATCAACTTTACCTCCGATAGCGTGATGAAAGAAGTCGTAGATTACTACGACTCTCATGGTACCGCTAATGAACAGCTACAGGCCCATTATGTCTTGGGATGTGTATATCGTGACCTGAATGATGCTCCAAAGGCATTGCAATGTTATCAAGATGCTGTTGATAAGGCGGATACGACCAGTGAGGATTGCAATTATAATCTACTTAGTAGGGTATATAACGTGATGGGATATATTTATGGGCGTCAACTAGATCCCAAAAACTCATTACGTCTGTTGTCTTTCGCATACAGATATGCGTTGCGTTCAAAAGACACAGCGCTTGTTATAAACTGTTATGAACAGCGGGTAGATGCCTATTTTAGTCTTAAAATGAAGGATTCTGTCATTGCAATATGTAAGCGCGTTAGTGCTATGTACAGACAGATGAATCTGAATAAAGAATCGGCATTAGCCCTTAGCCCATCTTTATTAGAGCATTTAGAACATGGTGCTATTGTGGAGGCGAAATCTGAACTTGATTATATTGAGCTCCAACCAGGCATACTTGATAAAAATGGTAAAATATCCGAAAATCTCAATCTTAATTATTTTAAGGGTGCATATTATATGAGTATTGGACGCACCGATTCCGCGGAATATTATTATAGACGGGGATTAAATTCGGAAGAAAATCTTACTAATAAGGTTGAACTTAACCAAGGCATGTATCAGATGTATGATAAATTAGGAGAAAAAGATTCCACCGTTAAATATGTAGAGCGATGGGTGTCATTATATGATTCATTGTATGCTACTCTGTCTACTTCTACATTACAGCAGATGCAGTCTCTCTATGATTACAGCAAAAATCAAGAGATAGCTGAAACAAAGAGTGAAGAGGCTCGTGTTGCCAGCAATAAGTTTTATGTGGTTCTATTAATTGTTGTAATCTTACTATTCACATTTTATGAGTTTTTTATCTTCTATAAACGTAAAAAAAACAAAGAAATACAGCGGTTAAGTGAAAACCTGTTGGAAAAACTTACAGAACTAGATTACTTAAGAAATGAGAATTCCCAGAATATTGAGGTGTTGAACCAGAAACAGGCTGAATACTATAGATTATGTGAGCAAAGTGCATCTGATAAGAATCTACTTTCATTAAAGGAAGAAGAGCTTAATTCTATAAAAGATCTTGTTGCTCAGGATAAGGTGCTATTGCAGGATAAGGCATCAGAAATATTAGAAATGAAACAGATACTTGAAAAATACAAAAGGGTCTATTCGCAAACCGAGAGAAAGAAGATACTTGATGAGTTGAGAGAATCTCCGATTATCGCAAAATTAAAAAAATTAGCAGTTAAGGGTAATCATGCATCCGAAGCCGATTTAAAAGATTTGAAACAATTGATAAGAAAGTCATTTACAGGTTTTTATATGACCTTGTACGAAGGAGATTTTCATTTGAACGATAGAGAACGGTTGATATGTATCTTGGTCAAACTTGGCTTTGAAACATCATCGATCGCAAATATTCTCGGTTCTTCATCTTCTGCAATTTCAAATTCAAAGAAAATAATCTTATCAAAACTCTTCAAGAAAGGTGGGGGCGCAAAAGATTTTGACTCTGAAATGGAACTGTTTGAATAAATAAGAAGGCTGAGTTTTGTAGAAATTTTCTTCCAATATCATATAAGAATGATAGCTATAAAAAATAATTTATTTGTTAAAATAATATTGTAACAACCTGATTTGTAGATCATGCCTTGTTAAAATGTGAATTTCGGTGAATTATTTTATTTCCAAATTTCAGATTTTCATTATAAATTTGTAGTCAAAATCTGAATAAAATGAAGAAAATAGTAACGTACTTAATTATTGCAATCGGATTATTTTCCGTGAAAATGCAAGCATCAACAACATCCGGTTCTGTTGAATTGAAAAAAGACCATCCGTTCCCTCCAATTCACAATGGACCAAAACCGGCTCCTATTATTCCGACACCTAATGTAGTTATTCCTTTTCAGGTGAACCTGTCAGATGGTATAATGTATATTTGTTCTGATTATCCAGTAACGAATATTACAGTGTCTGTTTATGATGATAGGGGAAATATCGTACTGGAAGATACAGACTGCGGTATGGGCGACTCTCCTTATTTAATAGACTTGTCTTTTTTGAATATAGGTATTTATTCTGTAGTAATAAGTGATCAAAGAAATAATTATATTGGTTCTTTTTCTGTAGGAAATGATATTTAGATAAAATAATCGAGATAATAATCGCTGAATAGACTAGGATTCAATTTCTTGATGTTTTTTGATTAATTAATAACTTGTTTCCGTATTTCGATAAATTAATAGTATGAATCATGAGAACACAAATTTGGTATGCATTGTGCAATGTTAATTTCAAAGCCTATTTGATAGGTATATTAGTCTCCAAATACCAGAGACGGGCACGGAGTATAAATATTTTTGTAGCTCTTGTAACATCTTCAAGTGTGGCAGGGTGGACAATATGGGATAAATATAAAACCATTTGGGGGATTATTATTGTCGTATCTCAAGTCGTTAATATTATTAAGCCCTATATTCCATATACTAAATTTGTGAATAAGTTAAATTCGATGAGCCAAGAATTTAACAGCTTAACTGTTGACTATGAGAAATTATGGTATAAATATAATAGCCATAAAATAGATGAGAATGTTGCTTCTAATGAATATTTTGACCTAAAGAAGAAATTAAATGAATTGTTAAAATTTGATGACGATATTGTTTTTTCTGTATCAAACAATGATAAGAACAAAGCAAACGAAAAAATGAAGTGCTATTTGAAATCAAACTATAATATTGACATAGATATAAAAAAATAATATTATGAATGAAGAAGATTCTATTTCAAAAAAAACGTCTCAGGGTACTGAGAACTTTAATGAGAGGCCTTTGATTCATGAAGTTTTAGAATCTACAAATAAAATTCTAGAAAACATTGAAGAAGATAAATTGCCTGATTTTGAATATGTTCCAAGTCCACCACCATTTCAAGAAGAGGATAAATAATGTATTAAGAATATATTCTATATCTCAAACAAAAACAGCGATATTTATATGTCTTGATATTATATTTTCTGAACATTAAGTATCAGCTACGTTTTTTTTTTATATTAATTTATAAATATAATTTAACAATTACTATCATGGAAAATTTAAAAAGAAATTCTTTTTTAAAAATACCTTTTATCAGAGCTCTTGTATTTGTACTAATACTGTTAATGACAAGTGGTTGCCTAACAGGTATTTCTACCTTTGACCAACAAGCTTATACAACGACAGCTTCATTGAAAGTAGATGCCCTTTGTTTGATGGATTCTGCACAAGATAAATATACAAATCATATTAATGAGGTTAATGCCTTGAGTAAAAATCTAATGAAAATATATGAATATGAGAAACATAGACCAAAAAATGAAAAAACAGTAGAACAGTGGGATCTTTTATTAAACAAAGATGGCCATCTTCTTGGCGCTTTCTTAAGTAAATGGGAAAAAGGTGTTGTTATGAATCCTGCCTACATTTCCAGTCGTAAGGAACAGATAAGTACAGCATTCGATTTAATATTAGGATTGGAAATTCATAAAAATCAAAAAAAATAATCATAATTTAATAATATGGCAAAGTTTAATGTAGAGTCTCTTTTAGAAGACATAAAGAATAATGCAATTAGCTCTGTAAAAACTGATGTTAAAGATTTTCTTTCAGAGACAGAAACGGATATAAAAGAATTTATTGTATCACAGAAAAATAATATAATAAAATATGCAGAACTCTTGGAGAATAAGGAAATAAATCAAGACGAATTTAATGATTTAATGTTAGGCTTAAAAGATTTATGTCAGATGAAGGCTCTTGAAGAGAAAGGAATTGCTATAGCAAAACTGGATAAGATAAAATCAGATATAATGGATTCGATTATCAATACAATAATTAGTAAAGTTTAGGCTTATAATATTATTATTATTAGAAAGTCATTGATATTCCATTAAGTTTTTATTAAACGAACTTGATTTTCCTGAATCAAAAAGAGCTTTGCAAAATGTAAGATATGAAACATGCAATAATTATAATGGCACATGGTAAACTGGATTTATTGTATAGTCTAGCTGATAATTTCAATCAAGATTGTTATGTGTTTATTCATATTGATACAAAAACCATTGTATCATCAGACTATTTGAATAAACTATTATCTCTTAAACAAGTTAAAGCCGTTTATCAGAAATATGATATACATTGGGGTGGCTTTAGTATTCTTAAATGTGAGATTTTTTTATTAAAAGAGGCATTATCTAAATGTAATGCTGATTATTTTCATTTAATAAGTGGACAAGATTATCCAGCTTGCTCTCTTGATTATTTTCTTCATTTTTTTGAAGAAAATAATGGAATAGACTTCATTCAATATGTTCATTTACCACATCCGAGATGGGAAGGAAAAACATTCTCGCGTTTTCAATACTTTTATCCATACGATTATTTTGAAGATGGGAAGAAATCATATTCGCGAATTAGAAATTTTGTATCTTTCCAAAAAAAACATTTAATTAAAAGAAGAATTCCCGACTATTTCGATCATTTATATGGTAACTCACAATGGTTCTCTATATGTAGAAACTCTGCATTAAAGCTTATTGAATATACAAAAAAATCTCCTGCATTATATCGAAGATTGAAAATGACTTTTGCTCCAGAGGAATGTTATATATCTACAGTCTTAGTGAATTTGTTAGGAAAAGGTAAGATCATACCATTTAATTTCAGATTTATCAGGTGGTATTATGAAAATGGCAATAGACCTGCTAATTTGGGCGTTGAACATTTCCATTTTCTGTTAGAGAGAAAATACTTGTTTGCGAGAAAGATGAGTGGTGAAAAAAGCCTTGATTTAATTAAGTTAATCAATAAATATCTCATTAACGTTGATAACACATTTAGTATTACAAGTAGTGGGGGCTGGATTTATGATGGTTATTTAAAATATTCTTATGAAGAACCATTTATGCAGACCGTTTTTCAGTTTTGTATAAATTTCAGTATTTGTTCTGTTCTTGATATGGGATGCGGCGCAGGCATGTATGTGGCAATGTTGAGGCAAAAAGGAATTTCCATAGCAGGTTATGATGCAAATCCATATACGAGCCAATTATCTTCTCGAATATTACCTCCGAATGATAATCCTTGTGAACAGGCAAATCTAATAGATGATTTATATTGTTCAAGCAAATTCGATTTGGTTATATGTAAAGATGTTCTTCCTTATATTCCTGCAGAATATGAAAATAAAGCAATTTCTAATTTAAAGAATCTGACGGGAAAGTATTTATTAATTAGTTGGTATACAGAAACTGATGATAAATTAATTCGATGTAAATGCGAAGATGACTTAGTTAATCTTTTTATTGAGGCTGGGTTTATTATACTCAAAGAATATACCGGCCAATTACGTGAATCAATCAAAGATAGTCAAAACAATAAATATTATTTATTCAAACAATTTTCTAATAATTTAATCTAAACGTTATGACAGAAATTAAAAAGTACAGTATTAGTTCTTCGAATGAAAGCACTAATCAAAACAGCGGCGCAGCAAAAGGTACAAAAGACAATCCTTATACTGTGGAAGAATACAATTCTTTTGCAGATGGTACATGGCCTGGTGGTTTTGTGGAAGGAATCGGATATGTTTTAGCTGATATTGTTGTTGTAGGATCTCGCAGCAGTAGTTCATCTAGTTCAGGTTCTAATAGTAGTGATCCTTGGGGATCTGGTAGTGATCCTTGGGGATCAAACGGTAGTAATCCTAATGGTTCCGGTACAGGAGGTGGAACAACAGGAGGTGGAACAACAGGAGGTGGAACAACAGGAGGTGGAACAACAGGAGGTGGAACAACAGGAGGTGGATCTGGTACCACTGTTATATATTCTCCAGATTTTAGTGGATATCAGAAAACAGATCCCAGAGGTTGTTTAAATAGATGTAAGGAGATGTTGAGTGCTGCTAATTGCACTCTAAGTGGAGGAGAGATAACTATGATGAATTCGGATAGGAATGGCCGTGCGACAACTCCAACGAGCGATGTGTCATCAGGTATTAATTATATAAACTCTCAACTTAAAATGGGACATCCTGTAATTGTCGCTGTTGATTATCAGCCTGGTACATCAATGGGAAGTCGTAAAGGTGATCAAGCTGGTGATCATTTTGTGATAATCGTTGGAGGAAATAGTTCAAGTGGTTATCATTATTATGATCCTGCTACCAGTAATCAAATAAGAGGTACTAGCTCTAACAATATTTTTAGATTTACTAATAATGAGCTTAAAGGTACTAATATTTGTACAGGAGAAACCCATGATTATACTGTTACAGGTATCAGAAAAAATAATTAATGATGAAAACTTTTATTTTAACATTACTTGCCCTTATATGTATTTCTGGAAAGGGGAATGGAGAAAAACTCCATTCCTTTCCTATACAGACAGCTCAAGCAAATGTAAAAATCGGCAATAACCGGAATATCTCGTTTCAGTCATTTCTGTCTCGTAATTTACGACCTTGGAAACAAACGAAAGTTTCAATGCAAATCTTCGGTGATTCTACGATAAAGGATTTGATGGATGAAGGTCTTTATGCGGCTTATCTTCCATCTTCAGACTTATGTTCTTGTAAGGGTGATATGGGATGGCAAGGTGGATGTTACGTGCAATATAAGGGTTTTGTGATAGTCTTTTTACATCTTTTTTGTATGGATGGTGGTCATAAAGAGTTTATGGAGGACATTGTTGATAACTTGGTGATGGTCATCTATTCAAAGGATGGAAAAGTGATAGACAAAAGGGTTATTGGGAAAGAGAGCTTTCTTGATTTTACTCGTATCACAGGGGATATCGGCAAGTTGATTTTTACAGTCGAACAAGGGAGTATCGCTGATGTGAATAAGTACTCTAAATACAAGGACTTGGATTTCAACGTGACGAAACACATCTATTCAATTGACAAGAATCAGCGTATTCATGAACGGACGGTCGGCAAATCATGGACCGAGACTATCAAGAAAAAGAGTAAGGTGACTGCAGAGAAATCGTTTGCTGATTTTCTAAAGATGTTTCCTCGTTGGGATAAACCTTATCTGAATGATTCTGTTTTCACGTCTGCAACCTATCTTGGGGACGAGTTCGAAAGATTTATCCCCGGCTTTCAAAAGAGGGAATGTGAAACACAGGAATTAAGATGGTTGTCATGTTACTGTCTTGAACAGGACTCTATCTATGTGCTATTTGTCGTAAAAGATTGTAGTATCCCCTGTGAAGGTTCTTATCCTTATGCTGATGACTTCATTCTGACGTATAGTAAGGACGGCAAGTTAATAGACTATTGCCCAATAGCACGGCATGGTGATCTATGGCAGGTAGATACTAAAGCATCCTACCCTCCATTGACCTTCACGGTCAGGCAGGGGGTGATGGATGATAACGAAGTGAATGTGGATCCTCCCAAACACGTTACTGTTTCAACCTCTATTTATAAAGTGGGACAGAATGGAAAAATCACCAAAGACATTACCATGTGATATCATTCAAACTTTGACAAATTGTGATTGAATGATAAGAATGGAACAATAGTACTTGTGTCCTCTGAATAAACTATAAGTCGTTATATTTAGCTCTTATGATTTTGCAGAGGACGCTTTTTTATTGTATTGTGAATACGAAAAATATAATTTATTATGGTATATACAGTATAAAATGAATGTTTATGATTATATTATAGTTGGAAGTGGATTGTATGGAGCTACTACTGCTTGGAGGGCCAATAAACTTGGATTAAGAGTTTTGGTATTGGAAAAGCGTCCATTTATTGGTGGAAATATTCGTGATAAAATCATTGAAGGTATTAATGTACATTTATATGGCCCTCATATATTTCATACAAAAGACGAGGCAATTTGGAACTTTACAAAAAAGTTCGTCCATTTCAACCATTTTCGATATTGTCCTTTAGCTCAATATAAAGGATCTTTGTACAATTTACCTTTTAATATGCATACATTCTATCAACTTTATGGTACAAAAAATCCAGATGAGGCAATGTCATATCTAAAAAACACACAAGTAGAAAGAAACGTTACTAATCCAAAAAACTTAGAGGAAAAAGCTATTTCAATGGTTGGCTATAAAATGTATGAGACTTTGATAAAAGGTTATACGGAAAAACAATGGGGACGGAAAGCAACCGAGCTACCTCCATTCATCATTGAACGCCTGCCATTACGTTTTACTTTTGACAACAATTATTTCACCGATGCTTATCAAGGAATTCCAAAAGAAGGTTACAACTATTTGATAGAAAAAATGTTAGAAGGAATAGAAGTTAAAAATAATACGGATCTTTTGAAAGAGAAGAGCTACTGGTTGAATATGGCAAAGAAGATTATTTATACAGGCTCTATTGATGAATTCTTTGATTATTGTTTTGGAGCCTTGGAATACCGCAGTTTGCGTTTTGAGCATAAACTTTACGAACAGCAGAATGTTCAAGGTTGTGCTGTTATCAATGAAACGGATTTAGAAGTACCATATACAAGAAGTATAGAACACAAACATTTTGTATTCGGAGAACAACCTGTTTCCATTGTCACACGAGAATATCCACAAGTATGGGGAAAAGGATGTGAAGCTTTTTATCCAATAAATGATGAAAGAAACACTAAACGTTATACCAATTATATGAACTTAGCTAATCAAGAATGTCCGAATATAATCTTTGGAGGTCGTCTTGGTCAATATCGTTATTTAAATATGGATGAAGTTATAAAAAGTGCATTTAAACTAAAATTATATTCTTAAATAGATAAATTTTTATCTAGTCATTTGTCTTGAAAAAATATAATTTACAACTGTAGATTACCAGATAAATATATTAATAACATATAAAATAAGCAATGAAGCAAACCATATTATTTTTAAGTGATAAATCAAATGAATATATTTTGAATAGATTTAATTCATTGTTACAAGTCGTTCCAGATATTGATGTATATTTCCTGTATCATCAAAAAGGGACAATTCTTCCATTGGTGATTAAGCAATATCCGCATCATATATTTACTTCATCTCTACTTCCTTCTAGAGGGTATACACCTATAGCTGAAAGTTTAACACCTGGAAGTAATCATTTCCCATTACTTGATTTCTACATAAAAAATCAAGAATATGACTATTATTGGCTCATTGAAGATGATGTGTTTTTTAATGGTGAGTGGAAAAACTTTTTTAAATACTTTGATAGATTTCCTGTTGATTTTATAACTTCCTACGTAAAACATTATTTAGAAGAATCTAATTGGCCTTGGTGGAATTCGTTGATTCATCCAAACAAAAATATTCCATTGTCAGAAAGAATACATTCATTTAATCCATTATATAGACTTTCTAATCGAGCCTTGTGCTATTTACATGAACAACTGAGTAATGGATGGATCGGGCATCATGAAGTCCTGATCGCCTCATTATTGGAACAGCATGGATATTCAATAATGGACATGGGAGGAAGTGGAACTTATGTTGTACCGGAAAATAATGATAAATTTTACTCTGAAGAAACATGGTCACATCTTCCCCTACCAATTCAAGAATTTCGTCCTAATATGATATATCATCCCATTAAAGAGAAAACAGATACAATACATAAAAGATATTGCGTGATATCTGCTGTCGGAAAGGATAGTTTACATAAGGAATGGCTGAAAGGGAAAGAGAAACCTGAGTTTGATTTGCATTTAATAGTATATGATAATTCTTTTAATACTTTTTATAATGATACTGATTTTATCAGTTGTAAAAGAGGGTATAAACTGAAGTTAGTATACGATTATTTAAAGAACCATCCTGAATATATGGAATATAATTATTTCTTCATTCCTGATGATGATATACAAAGTAATACAGATAACATAAATCTTATGTTTCATTATATGGAACAATACCATTTGGAAATTGCACAACCGGGGTTATCCCAATCATATTATACATATCCACATACCTTACGAGATAAACTATGTATCTTACGATATACGAACTTCGTTGAAATCATGTTACCATGCTTTTCTAAAAGAGCTTTAATTGCAGTTCTTGAAACATTTAACGCAAATGAAAGTGGATGGGGTATTGAGGGACACTGGCCAATTCTAATAGACTCAACACATAAGGACATTGCCATTCTTGATCAGATTGAAATGGTACATACGCGTCCAATACAATCATTCAGTAAAAAAAATGCAAAGGAACTGTTTGAATATAAAAAGATTTTTCACTTAGATAATGACATACAGGAATTGGGATTTATTCCTGTAAATGAGATTATTTTTTCTAATCAAGAATACAACAATGATAGGAATTTCTATTTAAAAACTAAAAATGATTTAAGATTTTTGGTTAATGAAATAGTAAAAAACATTAATTCAAAAGATATAAGGACAAAAGGACTAGATGGTATTTTCGGAATAAGCCTGTTTTTAGCGGAATATTCCAAACTATCTGAAGATGTAGCTTTACGCGATAAGGCTATAACTATAATTGAGCAAGCAGGTGATACCATAAATAGATTAAAAGATAATCTGAGTTTTTATAACGGTTTAGTTGGTTGTTGTTGGACTATTGAGCTTCTGGCCCAAAGAGGATTTATACAGGGTAATACAGATGACCTGATGGAAGAAGTAGCTACATATATGAATAAATCCGTCATGAAAAATATATCCATTCTGACTCAAGAACAATTATCTGGTATATTTCGTTTGTATCAGAAAAAATTAAATAATCCGTTTCGCCCTGTAGATAGCCCTTTACGTAAAGAAGAGGAAATGATTATAGAACGAATCAGACCATTATTGGAACTCAAAGAAATTGAAAAGATTTGTGACGAAGAAAAAATAACAGCAGGGAAACCAGAATTATCACCTTTTTATATGCTAAATAATAGACAGCATAAATTGTATGGAGAAACATATTCACCGTATTATTATCTGCTTTGTAAAGCATGGGATACATTATATTTGATGGAAAAAAAGTTTAACGTTAATAAGATACCTCCAAGAAATGCTGATACAGTTAAGGGCTTTTCAGTTATTATGCCAATCTATAATATGGCATATTTCATTAAAAGAGCTATTCTAAGTTTAAAGAAACAGACCTATAGTAATTGGGAACTTATAATTGTAAACGATGGATCTACAGATAATCTAGAAGAAATTATACAAGATGAATTAATAGATCCAAGAATAAAGTATATCACATATTCTCAAAATAAAGGACTAGGTTATGCCTTAAATAAGGGACTTAATGAAGCTAAGTTTTTACACGTCTCATATTTACCTGCGGATGATGTTTATTATGATTGCCATTTGGAAGCCTTAAAACAAATTTTCGATATATGTGAGAATGCTATCCTTGTATATTCTGGAATAAATTATCATGATAGTGATTCCTTTTTCATACGTGATAAAATTGAGAATACAACAACACGACCTGATTATTGTTTGCAATTAGTTCAGACTGCACATAAACTTACATCAGATAGATGGACGGAAAGAAGTGAAATGGTAACAGAGAATTTATTTATCATGTTTTGGACTAAATTAATTGGAAAGGGGGTATTTGTTCCAACATTGCAAATTACAGCTAAATGGACAGGCCATCCTTATCAGAGACACAAATTGTGCGGCGAAAATTATGGGGGAAATTTATATAAGTATAAATGGTATTATCAAATAGATGAGGCAATACGAATCCGTATGGATAAATACAAAACTATAGATGAAAAAGAATTATATTCTCAAGATCTCAAGGTAAAAGTAAAGAATCCATCTTTAAAGATATTAATAATAGGTGCATTATCCTATAATCCGGAACGAATCTGCGCTTTTGAGGAACATGGTTGTAAGTTATATGGATATTGGAAACCGAATCCTCTGTATGCCTATGAAAGCGTAGGCCCATTTCCTTTTGGAAATATTGAAAATATACAAAATAATGAACATTGGATAGAACGAATAAGAAAAATTAAACCTGATATTATTTATACTGTTTTCAGTGCAACATCTATACAATTTGTTTATAACTCCATTATGGCTTTACGGCATGAAGGCATATTGACTCCTTTTGTTTGGCACCTGAAAGAAGGGCCACAAATATGTATGCGTTATGGAGAATGGTCCCATTTAATGGAATTATATAGTATATCAACTGCAAATATCTTTACTAATCAAATAACGAAGGTCTGGTTTGAACAATTCATAAAGACGGATAAACCATATATGATCTTGGATCAAGATATGCCTAAAAATAATTCCTTCACGAATAATTTCTCGGAAAAACTTTCGTCTAAAGATGGTGCTATACATACGGTAATACCGGGTAGAATGATAGGACTAAGTCAATGGGATATTGTCTGTTTGGCACAAAACAATATACATATTCATTTGTATTCAGAAAGTTACCAAGATCAAAAAGATGAAATAGTAGATCATTATCAGAATATTGCCCCCAATCATTTTCACATTCATAAACATTGCTCCAATAATAGATGGGTACAAGAATTTTCTCAATATGATGCAGGGTGGCTACATTGTTTTCAAAGTAAAAATGGCGGGGATTTACTTAAATTTTCTTGGGATGATCTAAATAAACCTTCAAGGATGGGTGTCTTTGCTGCCGCAGGTATACCTATGATACAACAAAAGAATCAAGGGTGTATTGTAGCTTCGCAGAATCTTATAGAGGAACGTCAAATTGGTATTTTGTTCACGAATATGTCGGATTTAGTAGAAAAGCTGAATGATAAAGACAAAATGAATATATTGACTCAAAATATTATGAAACAACGGTTTGATTTTACATTTGACAAATATGTATTAGATTTGATCATTCTATTTAAATCATTACTTGCATAAAGCTATATTTCTACTCCTTTAATTAATTCTTAATAAAATAAAAGTTGATCACTGCTGCGTCTTATCCTTGACAATTTGCAATTTTGAAAGTATAATGTGTTTGTGTAAAAAAAATAATTATGAAAATAAAAAGAGTTATATTATTAATAAACATAAAAGAAAAAATGTGTTTTTCTTATGGAATATGCTATTCTGGTATTTGCTTACAAGTACGCCTTCCAAAGGGTACATCATATGGCTTATTTTACAAGAGACTGTTATATTTTTGCTCATACTGACAAGAAGGGCAAAGTTACCAAGGATGAAAAAGAAACCTTGGTGATGATGCCGCAGATGAACAGGGTATATCCGAAAGTACCCTGTTCATTATGCGGAATCCAATTTGTCATAAAATAATAATATTAAAATAGAAACGTTTAATAAAAATGATAACCATTAATTCAACATAATGAATAAATTATATATGAAGAAACAATTTATTTTTATTTTTTTGTCCGTCATTTGTATGGACACAATAACAGCACAATCTGTAAAACGTGACACAGTGGGTATTGACGAGATGCGCTCGATATTCTCTTCGTATGAGTCGGGTGAAGAATGTGAGCAGGTAAAGAACTATGACATAACGGGTGGCGGCGTATTTTTTCCCGTCCCCGGATTGAGAAAAGCCGGAGACATAATCCTGCCACCATCCCTCTACAATGTGATAAAGGATGACAGCACATCCTCAGGCGACAAGGTCGTGAGGTACCTTTGCTGGGAGGGCCTTTCCCCCGTAGTGGCTCAAGGGGATTCAGCGAAAATAAAGAACGAACTAGTTCGCCGGTATGGAACAATCACCAGGAACGGTGTGAGATATATACCTGCACGATGGTTCTCGGGGGATATTACCACAATGTGCTATCCTTACAGATACATGAATAAGGTCGTCTGCAAGTTGATTTGTGTGAAGGAGTATGCTGACGGAGTGAAAACAAAACTTGATAACGGTCAGTATGGCGAAAGGTATATCAGTTTGATTGGAACATTATGGAGTAAGGCGAAAGAGCTGGTGTGTCCAAACAGACTGCGAGAAACGAATGATGTCGATGATGGGATTGAGTCCAAGGAGATGGAACTGCTGGCAGACAGCGTCAATCTGTATTCCAAGGATATTGAGTTGGTGGCAGGCAGCGTCCACCGATACTCTTCGCAGAATGTTTCAGTGAAAGGCAAGAAGGAATACACCATAATAGTTTATGCGGGCAAGGATGGACATTATTGTCTTGATGTCCTACGTCCGGTTAAATTAAAGTCTGTTGATAAAATGTTGACAGCAGAACTGTCTGTATCTCTGTCAATGCTGCAACCAAAATCTTTGGGTGCATTCTGGACATCCGACGGGCGTGTGCTTGCCTGCAGATATCTCTTTGCCACTTTTGAGAACGGCAAATGGCTCTTTTACGATCATAAGAAAAATAATATTGAAATAAAAGCGTCTAATTAAAAATGATAACCATTAATAATATGAAGAATAATAAACGGTTTTATAAACCAGTAATATTAATGTTGTTTTGTTTGTTGATATTTCTTTATGCTTTTGGTAACAAATCATCATGTACAAGGCAAAATAATGAAGGTGTTCTTGATCAAACAATAGACACTCCTGTGACATTCTCAGATTTGTTGAAATTCCATTGTTCTAATAATCAAGTTTTGTGGAAAGAATCAGCTAAGGCAATATTCGGTAACCAAAGGTTTGGTGGTAAAGAGGCGGCTTTGGGATATTGTGAATTTATAAACTATAAATATGAAAATGAATTATATTGCATGAATGGTAATGTTTGGTGTATGTTTAGTACGAAGAATATTAATGCGAAGACTCTTAGAGTTGTCATTAATTCCGAATCCGAGAATCTTCGACTAGCACAGATATATATTGAAGAAATGAACTCTAAAGAAGAAGTAATAGATGCATCTAATATAGCGTTGACAGACAGTAAGAACGGCATTTCGGATAAAACGATAGACATGCGATCTGCAAAATACATAAAGCTTACGATAGAGTTTTTTGGTAATGAAAATCATCAAAAGCAATATCTGTTAATAAAGAGAATCAAGATGTATGCAGACGGTAAGGATCTGGATAGTACACGAGTGATACTGAAAAGGATAAAATACTATTATGAGTAAATATTCCATTATATTGGAGCGTAGATATCGTAGTAATAGACAGCACGATAATATTATATGCCATTTAATATGAAAAGAATTATATTATTAATATTCTCGGCCTGTTTGATGGCTTGTTCGAATAACAAAGTTAATGGTCAAACAGATTCTAAGGTAAAAAAAACATCAGCAACCAGTCATGTAAAGCTTAAATATGACGGAGTCAAGATTGACCCAAAGGCAATAGGCCTCTTCAGAAGGGCCCAGGCTATAGTCGATAGTGGTCAGATGTATACTTGTGGAGCGGAACCGGACTCAGTGAGATTAGCAATCTCTCTTTGTCGGAAGGCTTTAAAATTAGATTCTAATTACAAATTTGCCTTTATGTTTCTGGCTATTTATCAGTCATCATTGAGAGAATATAAAGAGGCCTTGGAAACATTGGATCAAGCAGGTAAGAGATTTGATGATGAACCTCAAATCCCAGCATTTAAAGGGTTTATTTATGACATCCAAGGAGATAGCGTGCAGGCTTCGATGGCATATCAAAAGGCTAAAAAATTAGATGAGTCAATATTACACAGAGGAAAAGATTTATATGCATACATTGACATGGCTTTTTTTGTTGGTTTAATTGAGGGGGAAAGTGAATATATGAGAATATTAAGAGAAGGATCAATCTCTGGAAATTTTACTTATAAAGAAAAAGAAAGTCTCCGCCGAATGATTGACTTTGGGCCAATAGACCGTTACCAGATAGCAAGAAAGAGCGTCTCTAGCAATATATGTGTGAATCTTGATAGAAAGAAAAATCAAAGAAAAATAATCATCTATAGTAAATAAAACCAGATAATATGAAAAGAAACATCTTAATATTATTGGCATTGTTTACGCTGCAAGTAGCTTATTGCCAGAAGGATCCTCATATTTATAGGTTAATAACAATGCCTGTATCAAACGATACCGTATCTGTCGATGAAATGAAAGATTCTTTTTATTCAAGTATGAAAAAAATCAATGAGAAATCTTATGATAGTTATGATTTGTTCTTCCTTCCTTATTCTCCGAAGGAAATCCACTACGTCATACCAAGCTTGGATAATCAATCTCCTCATCGAGTTGGAAAAATGCTGCTACCAGTTTCATTATGGAAGTGGTTAAGGCATGATGGTAAGGATTCTCTTTATTGGGCAGGTTTCCGGACGGTTCCAACAAATATTGATACGACAGCTATTCGAAATAAATTGAGAAAGGCTTATGGTGCATACAAATATGATGGGGTAGAATATATTCCAACAAAATGGTATTCCGGAAATATAAAAGCATTTACCAATCCGACAAATTATAAGAATATGAATGTAAATAACAATATTTTTAATATGGATATTACAAAAGGAATGATTAAGAGACGATATTACAGTGAGAGTACTTTTGGGAGTTTGAGTGAAGAAATCTGTGATATAATGGATGGCATTTTTATTCATGCTGCAAATCAACGACGTGATTCACATTATGAGCTGTTTATTTTCCAACATGACATCAATCGTTTATGTCAAAAGGACAGCTCTATAAAAGATGATATACCTTATTCTTTTCTAATTAGTGTAGATGCCAACCAGAAGACCCATATTCATACATTACTTCCGACGACGTTGACCCAGACGGATAGTTTACGAATAAGAGAATTGACGAAAGCCGTTGAGGATCAGCCTAAAGGAATCTTTGGTACAATGTGGACAATAGATGGTAGGGTTTTCCCCGGTAGATATTTAATGGCTGTTTATACACGAGGAGGTTGGAAATTTAAGGACTATCGTTATAAGGATGGAGCATCAGGCCTTTATTTCAAAGATTGGAAGGAGCCTTTATGATAGTTAAGCGCTATTTAATAAAAATTTATGATTGTTTGCCCATCTCAGAGAAATATTGTAAGTTTGCAATTATGAATGCTTATCATAAATAAAAAATAGCAGTATTACTGGTATTTTTATTTCTATATTGGCATAAAAATATTAATATTAAAATAAAAACAATGAATCTATTTAAATATATATATTATAAAACTTATCAACTTAATATGATCCATCATTATCGTTCTGACGTTGGAGATCATCCTAACTATCATGGTATGCAGATGTTAATATTGTCCTTTATGTGTATATTATTCGGAATGGTGGCATATTTAAGTGCTATCTTCAATAAAAATCTATTTTGTATATTCCATGTCAATAAGTACGTTTTTCTTGCTCTTTTTATGATATTTTTGGTTCTTCCTATGTGGCTTTATCTGGAGAAAAACGGGGAAAATATAATAACGGAGTATAATAATAAGTCGTCAACATCCAAGTTTTACAATCTATCTCCTTACGTGTTTGTTGTGGCTTGGTTTATAATAATTGGGGTATGGTTAGGAGGTGGGGCTTATTTGATGTCGCTTGCTAATCTATAATGATTGTTCTTAATAGGGAGACATAAGTGTAATATTTAAAAAGCTTTCAATAAAGAAGAAAATATTGTTTATAAATTCAAAAATATTAATGGAAATGTATAGAAATATTTTAATAATTACATTTCTGCTTTTGACTTCACCTTTCAAGTTGGAAGCAGCAAATGTCGTTGAAAGAATCGTCGTAACAGACACTTTTTCTGTGAATAGTCCCAAAGGTGGAATAAAGGTAAAAGTGTCATATCCGGCAGCAGGGATAAAAGTGAAAGATAAGATTGTTTTATGGTCAAGCCATCCAACGGATAATACTTTTATTGACGAAACACTAGATGGTGATGTAAACATAAGCGTCGTGTTGAGGAAGGCTTTGTTGGATTCCGGATATGTCAACATAGAGTATTTGGGAAGGAATGACAGTGTAATATATAGTGGGCATAAGTTTTGCTCAACAAGTATAAAAACAAGAGCTGATGATTTTAGGTATGTCATAGACGCCATGCGAAAGAGGAAGGAATTGAAATCAAAGCATTTTATATTGGCAGGTTGCAGCTTTGGTGCCATGGTAAATGGTATGACATATTTAAAATGTCCCAAATCCATTTATGCTTTATTGCAAGTGTCACCAGGGGCAACGTCACCTAAAGAGCACTGGGAAACGCAAAAAGTGAAAAATTATTTTGCGTATGATCAACAGGCAGCTTGGGATATTTTTGCCTTCCATTGTTCACAAGCTTATCTGGATAGCACTATAAACAAGCTCAGTTCATTGGACAGCCATTATATCCTTGACGTAAATGGAAGTGGCTATTTCAAATACATGAAAGAGCATTTTGATACTCTTTACTCTTTTATTGGAAAATACAAGAACATGGACTCAATATATAAACATCTCGAGTCGTACATTAGAAACAATTGGCAAAAAGAAGACTTTGCAACAAAAGAACTGTATAAAAACAAATATGATGCGTATTATAAAGTTCAGGCACATTGTATGACACCGGAACAAATAATAAGTAATTTATTAAACCCAGATGACATTTATCCTAAGATAAAATGTCCTGTGCTTGGCGTGTTTGGCACAAGAGATATCTATATTGACTATGCAAAGGAAGATTCTGCGATGCAAAGTTTGTTGAAAAAGGGTGGCAACAATCAATACACAAGTCTTGTGTTTGAAGGTTATGACCATCAAATATCGAAACAAGTAAAGCATAAAGACAATCATTTTGTAGAGGATTCTGTTATTGAAAAAATAATGAAATGGGTAGCGTCAATTTAAACTTGCTATGGATATGTTATTTCTGAAACAAATATTTTTTACTTAATAATCATCAATTAGATGATGAACGTACATCTTTTATCTGTATATTTGCAGGGTTAAGTCTCAATTTAATAAGATGAATATGAAAAGAGTATCATTATTAGTAATAGTTTTAGCTATGATAGCAGGAATCAATCAAGCGTATGGACAGGAAGTCAACCTCCCTGCTCCTCAGAAGAACAACGAACAGTCCAGTCTGATCAAGGCCCTGCAGGATAGACATTCTGTGCGTTCGTATACCGATAAGGCGTTATCCGACCAGATGTTGTCTGATCTGCTCTGGGCTGCGAACGGCGTTAACCGTACAGATGGCAAACGTACAGCACCGTCGGCAATCAATGCACAGGATATAGAATTATATTTATATAAGAAAGATAATGGAGTTTATCATTACGTACCTACCGAAAATAAACTGGTGAAAGTGAGTGATACAGATATCCGCCCGATTATAGCAGCGCACAATGCCTATATAAATGTTGTGCCGGTGGTTGTCTTGCTTATGAGTAATCAGGCAAAGTTCAGCGGAATCAAAAGTGCACAGAAGCTGGGTGCCATGGATGCAGGTTATGTATCTCAGAACATTTATCTCTATTGCGCAGCTAATGGCTTGGGGACAGTAGCCTGTGCGCCGCCCATGGATGAAGCAGCAGTACAGGCGGCTTTAGGCCTTTCTGTTGATTATCTGCCACTTATCTACCATCCTGTGGGATATGAAAAATGATAAAAGTCATCAAATAAAGAAGCGTCAGATATTTAATCTGACGCTTCTTTGAGCATCAGTCTGTCTATGATTAGTAGATTCTAATTTTCTTTTTATCTTAATTGTATTCTATTTTTTAGGAAATAAGTTAAAAAAGATGTAACTTTGCCATATTTTAAATTAAAGCGTATATGGAGAAACAAGTTTTCCAAACAGATAATAAGTCCCGGTGGATGCGATTTAAGTGGACTACGAGGGTAATTGTGTTTATTGCAGCGATCCTTATTGCTGTTTTTATCACTATGTTTATTATAGACAGAATACCAAATGTCCCGTTTCGACAAGATTACCGTAGTGCAATGACAGCATCGAAGCCGTTCCTGCAAGAGACGAAATATTCCCGCGAATATAAAGGCTTCCGAAAATTTATCTTCGAAAAGAAACAACATAGCAATTATGCCGAGGAGAAAATGAAAAAGTTGCGCCGTCTTCGTAGGTTCGACAATTCTGATTCCCTCCTCGAGAAGAACATGAACAGCTGGACAGACTTCTCTGCCGGTATTCGTGCCGGATTCTATGTGTCATGGGATCCCAAGTCATTCAATTCGCTTCGTCGTAATATCCGTAATTTGAATCTTGTCATGCCTGAGTGGATGTTTCTTGACCCTAAGACAGATGGTATCAAAATGAATGTCGATCATAAAGGACTGGCACTGATGCGTAAGAGTGGAGTGCCTATCATGCCAATGCTTACCAACAATGTGAACCAGGTGTTCCGGGGTGATATTGTCAGTCGTATCCTCCATAATCCCTCAAAGAGTAAGGCTCTCATCAATCATATTGTCAATCTGTGTCAGAAGAATAAATTCATTGGTATCAATATCGACTTTGAGGAGCTGACCGAGAACAATGATGAATATCTCATTACGTTCATGAAGGAGTTGTCGACAGCCATGCATAGTAAAGGACTGCTTGTCACAGAGGATGTAGAGCCATTCAATGAAGATTATAATTATAAGGAACTGGCTAAGTATGTGGATTATCTTGTCTTGATGGCTTATGATGAATATTCAATGTCAAGTGATCCCGGACCGGTAAGTTCACAGAAATGGATTGAAGCAGCACTCGACAAGACAGCCAAGGATGTACCTAATAATAAGATAATTATCGGTCTCGCTGCATTCGGATATGACTGGAGCGACAGTCCTGATGGCAATGTCAGCCTTACTTATCAGGCAGCCCTGTCAAAGGCAGCTGAAGGCTCTTCAAAGATAAACTTCGATAATGATACTTACAATCTTAATTATGCCTACCGTGACGAGCGTGATTTCCTGCATCAGGTCTACTTCACCGATGCTGCCACCACCTTTAATGTGATGCGCTTCGGTGCAGAATATGGTCTTGCCGGTTTTGGACTATGGCGTATGGGAAGTGAAGATGACCGTATATGGAGATATTATGCTAAGGATATGGAAGGTGATCCACTGGGTAATATGGGTAAACATGTAGTTGAGGAAGTAAAGATAAACAGCGGTATCAATTATCTTGGCGACGGTGAAATTCTGGATGTAAAAAAGACCCCTCATGAGGGTAAGATAAAACTCGTGATGGATAATACAGAAGGACTCATCGCAGAAGAGGATTATATTAAAATACCTACGTCATATCAGATCATGAAGTACGGTGAGGCAGGGGATAAGGAACTGTTGCTTACCTTCGACGACGGCCCTGACAGTCGATGGACACCTCAGATTCTTGATATTCTTAAGAAATATCATCTCCATGCAGCTTTCTTTGTCGTCGGTTTGCAGGCCGAGCGTAATGTGCCGATCGTGAAACGTATCTATGATGAGGGAAACCTGATAGGTAATCATACTTTCACTCATCAAAATGTGGCAAATGTGTCACCCGACAGGACCTTTGCAGAACTTAAACTGACGCGACTGCTGATAGAGTGTATCACCGGACATACCACCATCTTGTTCCGGCCGCCATATAATGCAGATAGTGAACCTGCTAATATGGAGGAACTTGTGCCGGTGGTACTTGCACGCGAACAGAATTATATCGATGTGGGTGAAAGTATCGACCCGGAAGACTGGCAGCCGGGAATATCTGCCGATGAGATATTCAATCGTGTGGTTAAGCAGATCAAGCAGGGTTCAGGTCATGTGATTCTGTTCCATGACGCAGGCGGCGATACACGTAAGGAAACCATCAAAGCACTACCGCGTGTCATCGAATATTTTCAGAAACGCGGATATAAGTTTGTTACTCTCGATAAAATCCTCGGTAAGGATCGCAACCAGCTGATGCCCGACGTTAAGAAAGGCAAGGAATACTATGCCATGCAGGCAAATCTCGCACTGGTAACAATCACTTATGATATCATTCAGTTTCTGACCGCACTATTTATCATATTTATTATATTAGGTATAGGGCGATTATTATTTATGGTTTATCTTTCTGTGAAGGAACGCCGTAAGGAACACCGCATGCAACAGGACGAGACTATACCTGTCAATCCTCCAATGGTATCAATAATCGTACCTGCGTATAATGAGGAGGTGAATGCAGTCTCTTCTTTGGAGAATCTTCTTCAACAGGATTATCCTAATTTTAATATTATATTCATTGATGATGGAAGTAAGGATGATACCTACAAACAGGTGTGTGATGCTTTCTCCGAAAATCCGAAAATGCTACTTCTGACTAAGCCTAATGGAGGAAAAGCTTCTGCGCTCAACTATGGTATAGCTCATACAGAGGCTGATTATATCGTGTGTATCGATGCCGATACCAAGCTCTATCCTAATGCGGTGTCACTGCTGATGACTCATTTCTTGCGTCCGGACTCAGATCACGTAGGTTCCGTGGCAGGTAATGTGAAGGTGGGCAACCAGCGTAACATGCTTACCAAGTGGCAGGCAATAGAATACACCACCAGTCAGAACTTCGACCGTATGGCTTATGCCGCCATCAATGCAATAACAGTAGTGCCCGGTGCAATTGGTGCTTTCCGTAAAAAGGCAATTGAGGATGCCGGCGGACTGACCACTGACACCTTGGCCGAGGATTGCGACCTTACTATACGTATCTGTCGTGCCGGCTATGTGATAGAAAATGAGAACCGGGCGGTTGCTATGACAGAAGCTCCCGAGCATCTCAGACAGTTTATGAAGCAGCGTGTACGCTGGAGCTTCGGTGTGATGCAGACTTTCTGGAAGCATCGTGATGCTCTTATGGTGAGAAAATATAGGGGCCTTGGATTCTGGGCAATACCGAATATTCTTGTATTCCAGTTTATTATCCCTACATTCTCGCCGCTCGCCGACCTGTTTATGCTGATAGGACTCTTCAGTGGTAATGCTTGGCAGATATTCATCTATTATCTGATGTTTACGGCAGTAGATTGCAGTGTGTCGGTAGCTGCTTATATCTTTGAGAAGCAATCTTTACGGATATTGTTATGGATTATTCCGCAGCGTTTTGCTTATCGTTGGATCATGTATGTGGTGCTTTTCAAAAGCTATAAACGGGTTATCAAGGGCGAACTGCAGACATGGGGTGTTCTGAAACGCACCGGAAATGTGGGGAAAGTATAGGATAGATTATTGCTATGCAACAAATAGTATGTTTAATGAGACAATTTATATTGTTTTATTGAATGATTATTGTTAATTTTGCACATCTATTATTAAAACTATATCATGAAGAAAGTAACAATTCTATCATTGGCACTCATATTGAGTATGGGAGCCAATGCCCAGCAGAACAATCCGAAACTGAATCTTCAGTTGGACAAAGCTACGACATCGGTCAGCCCCACGTTATATGGACTGATGACCGAGGAGATAAACTACTCTTATGAGGGAGGTCTTTACGCCCAGCTCATCCGTAATACCTCGTTTAAAGATATGAAAAGAGGTGAACGTAGACCCGGACGTCCCCCCTTTGAATCACAAAGCCCTGACCATTGGGCACTTACTGACTCCACTGCTGCCGAGGCAAAGGTTGAAAACTCCGGAGGTATCAATAAGGCAAATTCAAGTGCTCTCTGTCTGAATGTGAAGGATGCAAGTAAAAAATCCGGTTTGGTCAATGATGGTTTTTGGGGATTCCCTGTTCGCGCTACTACCTTATATAAAGGTGGTGTTTATCTGAAGAGCGACAATCCCAATGCTTCCGTCACAGTAAGTCTTGAAAGTCTTGACGGTAAAACCGTTTATGCGTCAACGAAGATACAGAATATAGGTAAGGACTGGCAGAAATATCCTTTTACCCTTTCTACAGGTAAGAAAATATCAGCTACAAAAGATACACGTTTCCGTATTACTGCCGATGAGAATGGCAGATATTGGATTACGCGTGTAACCCTGTTTCCACCAACATTCAATAACCGTGAGAATGGCAGCAGAGTAGATCTCATGACCATGATGAAGAATATGAATCCTAAGTTCCTGCGTTTCCCCGGAGGAAATTACCTTGAGGGTAACCGTTTTGCCGACCGTTTCAACTGGAAAGCAACGATCGGGGATGTGGATCAGCGTCCCGGTCATCAGAGTCCGTGGGGTTATACCTCTACTGACGGCTTCGGACTCCTTGAGTTCCTTAATTGGTCTGAAGATGTAGGTGCAGAGCCATTGCTCGCAGTCTTTGCCGGTTACACACTTAATGGTGACCACCTCGAGGGTGACGCTCTCCAGCCGTTTATTCAGGATGCTCTTGACGAGATAGAATATGTCACTGGCGGTGCCGATACGAAATGGGGTGCTCAGCGTATCAAGGACGGCCATCCTGCTCCTTTCAATCTCCATTATGTTGAGATAGGAAATGAGGACTGGTTCGACCGTAGTGGTAGCTATACCCAGCGTTACCGTCAGATGTACGAGGCTATCAAGGCTAAGTATCCGCAGCTTCATCTGATCTCTACGACCGGCCGTGGTACAAATATGGCAGAGATCATGAATGAACCGGGAGTTAAGCTTGATATCATCGATGAGCATTATTACCGTGGTGCAGGAGATATGTACCGTGCTGCGTTCCAGTATGACAACTATGACCGTAAAGGTCCGAAGGTGTTCTGTGGCGAATGGGCCACACGTGAGGGCGAACCTACAACCAATATGAACGCAGCTCTCGGTGATGCAGCGTGGATGACTTGTATGGAGCGCAACTCGGATGTTGTTATTGCTTCATGTTATGCTCCAATCTTTGTGAATGTCAATCCCGGCGGTTCGCAGTGGCAATCCGATTTGATGGGTTTTAATGCACTGAATGCTTACGGCTCACCGTCATATTATGCTCAGGTGATGTTTGGAAATTACTTAGGCGATAAGGTTGTTCCTGTATCTGCCGAAAACATACCTCAATTTGATCTTCCGATGAATCATTTTGATTCTATTCGCGGTGCAAAACCATCCTCTGTTCCCGAACTCTATTATGTAGCTACGAAGGATTCCAAGACAGGTGTTGTCAATCTGAAAGTAGTGAATGCGGTAGGTAAGGCACAGACATTGGATATCAATATCGAAGGTGCGGATAAGGTTGTTTCTAAGGCATTGAAGGTACAGTTGAGTTCAGCTAAGCCCGAGGATACCAACAGTATCGACGATCCTACAAAGATCATTCCTGTTAAGTCGAGTGCCAAGGTCGGTAAACAGTTTACCCAGGTCTTTGCCCCTTATTCAGTGACGGTATTACAGATACAGACAAAATAATAATATAGGTACGGTTTAAAATGAAAGCATCTGACAACTTGATAGTTGCCAGATGCTTCTTTTTGTTCGCCCAGCATGGGCATATTCTAATGGGTGTGAGTCCCTAACGCAGCCTAATAGCGGCAAGCGTACAGCCAACGACAAGGGTGTCCATCGTGAGTTGGAATCTGAAGGAAGTCAGCGGCAAATATCTGACCTGACGTACAGAAATTTGATATTAAGGCTTATGAATGTGGATGAGTTTGCGAAACAAAACAAAGTCCAATAGCTATTCGGAACATTCAGAGTAAATCAAACAGGTATAAGATAGAAAGAATATGTTCTTAACTGGGGAGGTCTTGCGGACGTGTAATAAGACATGAATCCATTGTCAAAGACGGTGTAAAGCTTGTCGCAAGAAGTCAGCCGAGGTCATAGTACCGATTTTTTTTCGGGAAGGACTGAATCACAATCTCTTCAAACACGTAACTAACGTAAAGTAAGAAAGAATGCATAAAACATTGAAAGATATTATCAATGGCGACCCTCGGGAAAATAGGACGGAATCCGAAGGGGAAGAGGGCGTGCAGACTTACCTTATGATGAAAGACGGACGCTTTGAAGCAATGCAACCAAAGAGAAATGATTTGATGAGCGTAATCTTGTCACCCTGCAATCTCAATAAAGCCTATAAGCAAGTAGTGAGTAATCAAGGTGCAGGTGGAATCGACAAAATGGATTGCAAAGGATTGCTTCCATATTTGCGTGAATACAAGGAGGAGCTCTTAGAATCAATCATGACAGGATGTTATAAACCCAATCCTGTGCGTAGGGTAGAGATCCCCAAGGATCACGGCAAGAAGCGACTGCTCGGTATACCGACAGTTGTAGATCGCCTAATCCAAGAAGCCATCAGCCAAGTATTATCACCTGTTTATGAACGTCAGTTCAGCAATAACAGCTTCGGTTTTCGTCCCAGGCGTAGTGCGCATAAAGCCTTGCTGGCAGTGTGCCGCCACGTAAACGATGGTTACCGTTATGCTGTAGGCATAGACCTTGAACGTTTCTTTGACACGGTAAATCACAGTCTTCTGTTGGAGATACTCTCACGAACGATAAATGATGGCCGTTTAATCTCGTTGATACATAAGTATCTGACGAGCGGTGTGATGATACATCAAAAGTACGAACCAAGTGAGGAGGGAACCCCTCAAGGTGGCCCGCTTAGCCCCCTTCTAAGCAATATTATGCTCAATGAACTTGATAAGGAGTTGGCAAGGAGAGGGCATCGCTTTGTTCGTTATGCCGATGATAGTTTGATATTATGCAAAAGTAAGCGTTCTGCAGAGCGAGTGAGCGAAAGCATCACCAAGTTTGTGGAGAAGAAGCTACATCTGAAAGTAAACCGTGAAAAGACAGAAGTCGGATATGTCCGAGGTATGAAATACTTGGGCTATAGCTTCTATGTCTATCAAGGTAAGTGCAGATTGAGCTTACATCCTAAAACTTATGCGAAGTTCAAAGGTAAAGTAAAGACGCTAACAAAACGTAGTAATGGAATGGGTTACGAACAACGTAAGCTCATTTTGCGTCAAACAATCCGTGGTTGGATGGAGTATTTTAAGTATGCAGATATGAAACAACGTATTCTAGAAACCGACAAGTGGTTTAGACGACGTCTTCGTATGTGTATATGGAAATGTTGGAAACGGATAAAGACTCGCTTTGAGAATCTACAGAGATGTGGCATTCAAAAGAATCAATCCTGGCAATGGGCAAATACAAGGAAAGGCTTTTGGCGCACTGCCGATAGTCCTATCTTGCACATCGCAATATCAACGGAGAACCTTAGGCGCGGTGGCTATCCATCCTTGTACCACTACTATCAGCAATTGCATATAAATTGTGAAACCGCCGTATGCGGAACCGCACGTACGGTGGTGTGAGAGGACGGAAAATGAAAGTAGGAAGAAAACTTTCATTTTCCTCCTACTCGATTGTGATAGACAATTAATTATAAATTGGCAATCTTACCCATAAAGAGTATTGCGCCGGTAGCGCTTTCTTTGATATAAAACAGAAATGGGCGGTTGAAGTTGATAGTTGCCATTTCGTTCGGGTTAAATGATGTTGTTGCTATCCCGCCGGTGCTTACCGCAGCAGCTTCAGTTCCATCTTCGTTCACATCCACAGCAACATCCTGTACTATCTTTGATACGAATAAATCTTCTGCGATTCTGTTCATCTGGTCCCCCGAAATCATTACTTTGTTGATGCCTAAGGTTTTGAGCGTATTGTCAAAGTCTTTCCAATGATTCTCTATCTTTAATTTCGGCATGGTAAGGTTCACCTTAACTAATGGCATACTTTGATTGCTTAGATTTACTTTCCCTATTAAGGAGTCAACATCGACGCCTTCTGCCGGCAGAACGAGGTTCATACTCAGAGAACTGCCTGCATACTGCATGTATTCCACTGATTCGTAATCTTTCGTTTTTGTGTAGACAAAATAATCTTCAGTTGTCATCATATCTACTTCGCCCTTCGTGCCCGACTGGTTGTTGAACACAGCCTTATGGGTTAAACCCTTATTGAATTTTTGTTTCCATTCCCCTTTAAAATAGGTAGCGTTGGCAAGCACAGCCCTCATGTCGGGTGTAACCTCGAGTGATGTCTTTTTGATCATCCCGTTGGTTTTTTCATTACACCAGTTGTTGATAGTATTCTGTGCTGCCTCGGTCTGACTGAAGTCGATATTCTTTACGTCTGCAGAGTAGAGGTTTTTCATCGTATTCGTGAAAGAATCCTTTACCGTCAGTCCGTTCTGAATCCATGCAGCATTTGCCAATTCTAATTTTGCAGCCCCGGCATACCTTTGAATGATTTCCGATAGTTCGTTGTTGTACAAGTTCAGGCTGTCGATGCCGTATTTGTCCATACCCATCACGTTGAGTATCTCCTTTTGCGGTTCGTCACTTGCACCATTTATTATCATACTCATCAGCATATTCATGCTGTATGGTGAGAATGTCACATTTTGGTTCTTGTTACTCACGTCAGTGCATAGTTTCAGCATCATCTTATCACCAAAACTGTTATTCGTTTTCACGAAATTATACATTCCGGGTCGAAACCCAATCATTGGTGGGTCTGGCGGCTCGATCGTAGGTTTGTCATCATTGGTAGAACAGCCGATTAGTGCTAATGGCATTAAAAATAAAAATAGTTTTTTCATATCTTTGATTAATTTATCTTCTACTTGTTATAATGATAGAAATGTATAAATACTGCACCTCGGTCATCATTATTTTTTACTATTTATTTGTTTTTTAATTTTTATGTTGTATCTTTGCGGACAACTTAAAAGACAAATAATATGAAAATTTTTAGATTTACTTTATTGTCATTATTGACGTCCGTTTTTTTAACGGCAAATGCCAATCCGGATGACCTTTTTACAGTTAACAATCTTTTATATCGTGCGAATGCCGATATGACAGCTAGTTTGGTTGGGTATACGGATGCTATACCTGCGAACCTTGTTATCCCTGATACGGTTGTTTCTCAATCTGAGAAATATCCGGTCGTATCAGTTGGAGATTCTACCTTTATGTGTTGTCGTGATATTAAGACATTGACAATACCTAACACCATGAAGTCAATCGGAGAATTTGCTTTTTCCTATTGCAACGGGTTGACATCACTCGTCATTCCGAGTTCTATGAAGACAATTAGTCCATACTCATTTTGCGGATGTAGCGGTCTCACCTCAGTCACGTTGCCTCTGTCTGTCACCTCGATAGGAAGCAGTGCTTTCAGCTATTGCAGTAATCTGACATCCCTGACCATCCCTGATTCTGTTACTTATATCGGATATGCAGCATTCCAGGATTGTTCCAAACTGTCATCCATCGTGATTCCTAATTCTGTAAAGTTTATAGGGGATCTTGCTTTCAATGGATGTAATTTAGGCAGTGTGTTATTAAGTACCGATCAAACGGCGCTCTTGTATTGCAATTCACAACTAAGTATGACCAGTTACGCTGTTCCGTCTACTGTGAAATCTATTCGCAACAGTGCCTTTTCCGGTTGTACCGGTTTGACATCCCTGACGTTACCTCTCTCTGTCAAGTCTATTGGCAGTTACGCTTTCTCCAGTTGCAGTGGCTTGACATCCATGACCCTTCCCGATTCAGTTAGTTCTGTTGAAGAAGGTTTGTTTCAAGGATGCTATGGCTTAACCTCAATAACCCTTCCGCAATCAGTTACCCAGATCAATGACCGCGCCTTTTATGGTTGTAGTAGCTTGCTTTCTCTCCTTATTCCAAACTCTGTTACTTCTATTGGTAGTTGGACATTTGCAAACTGTAGGAGTCTGACATCGATAGTCATCCCAAATTCTGTAAAGTCTTTCGGAAGTCAATGCTTCTATGGCTGCACCAACTTAACCTCCATAACGATTCCGGATTCTCTGATGAATATTGATGATTCTACATTTACCTCCTGCACCAATTTGAGATCGGTAATCATTCCAAGTTCTGTAACTTCAGTGGGTACAAGTGCATTTAGAGGATGTGCCAAATTGGCTACTATTACAACCCAGAATAGTACCCCACCGGCAGCATCTGAGAATTCTTTTGAGGGAATTGATAAGACAACAGCAGAACTTAATGTGCCTAAAGGTTCTGAAAATGCGTATGCCTCAGCCAAGGGATGGAGTGGTTTCCGTAATATCCGAGGATATGAGATGACAGGAGTGAAAACACAGATAAACAATATTTCCTCTGTAAAAGATAAATATTATTCTGTTTCCGGTGCAGAAACCGGTAGATTGAGTAAAGGACTTAATGTCGTAAAAGAAACCAATAATGATGGTTCTGTGAAAACCTGTAAGGTTCTCATGAAGTAATCTATTTGATACTTTTCCCCATCTGAGGATAAACCCGCCGTAGTGTAGTCGGCGGGGTTATCCTTTTTTATATGTTTATTTCTCCTGTCATATATAATCTTGCGCTACCGCCAATCAAACATCTGTCGCCCCGGTATTCGCAGACGAGTTGTCCTCCCCGTTTTGAAAGTTGGCGTGCGGTAAAGGTAGTCTTGTTCAGCTTCTCTGACCATAAAGGCAATAGCGAAGTGTGTGAAGAACCGGTAACAGGATCTTCCGGTATACCCGATTGAGGAGCGAAGAATCGGGAAACGAAGTCCACCTGCTCACCTTTGGCGGTGACCACCAGCCCCCTTGTCTTCAGTTTTGCTATCTCATTCAGGTTCGGTTGCAGACTTTCCAAGTCAGATTCATGTCCTATCACCGTGATGTAATCCATCTTCCCCTTATAAGTCTCTATCGGTTTCTGTCCGATACATTTCTCAATCACAGCGTTCTGCTCTTCGGGGAGTAACTCCAGTCGGTCTGTCGGGAAATCCATCATCAGCAAGTCTTCCTTCTTCCTTACCGTCAATAACCCGCTCTTGCGGGAGTGAAATTTAATAGAAGGCTCTCCGTAGCCTAGCAGATTGAATAAAACAAATGCCGATGCCAGCGTAGCATGGCCACATAAATCCACCTCCACAGCGGGAGTAAACCATCTGATCTCATAATCATTTCCACGAGGCACAACAAACGCAGTCTCTGCCAGATTATTCTCACTGCCGATACATTGCATCAGCTTCGCGTCTATCCGGGAATCCAACACGCAGACAGCAGCAGGGTTCCCCGAAAACAGACTGTCCGTAAATGCATCTACCTGATATAATTTTATTTTGTCCATAGTTATTTGATGATATTCAAAATGTCAGAAGGCCATTCCAGTTCGTATCTGCACGGTATTTCCTTTTTACCATTGCTCCAGGTAGCCAGTGCGAAGTCAACATGAGCGTTAGCTGCACACCTGCTATCATACGCAGCATCCCCTATATACAGCGTTTCCGATTTCGTTGCTCCCGTTTTATCCAGATAGGCGAGTATCGGGTCAGCCGCAGGTTTGGGGTTTACCGTATCAGTCACGCAAATAGCAACGTCAAAGAGATGAAATATCCGGCATAAGGCATCATCGTTGTTCAGCTCGTCCCGTGTTCGTGAAGTGATCAGTCCCAGATTGAAGTTCTTTTCTTTCAGTTCCCTAACCACTTCATCAATACCATCAAACAATGTGATCTCGCTTCTACGTTCTTGAAAATGCCTGCTCCAAAGCTCAAACGCCTCTTCCGCCTTTTCTACTCCCAGTTTCTGCATCGTTGTGACACCCGGTATTCCCAATACAAAGCCTAGTTCCTCTTTCTCAAAATGCTTACCAAGCAGTTCTTCTAGGGTTTGCTGCCATGTATTGATGACAGCATTTTCATTGTCAACCAATGTCCCGTCGATATCAAATAATATATGCTTATATCTCATGTCGTTCTGGATATTATATGTATTCAGTTTTTTTTCTTACTGTCACTTCTTTGTCATCTCTTTTTTGATACTCATGACTTATTTAGAAGCATATCTAAGAAGATGAAACCTCGCTTAGTAATTCTGAACTTTTGAGCAGGATGATTAGGATTTTCTGGTATTGTTCTTTCAATCAATCTGTCTGATATTAATTTTAGTATAACTTTATTTAATTGACCGGAAACTCTTTTTTGTCCCAATGCTAAAGAAAGGTTTTGTCTGGACAAAGGACTTTCTTTTACTTTATCAAGTATCTCTGAATACATTGTCTTAGAAACAAGCTCTTGCTGTAGCTCTTGCTGTAGCTCTTGCTGTAGCTCTTGCTGTAGCTCTTGCTGTAGCTCTTGCTTCTCATCTTTATCCTTCTTATGATTCATATTGATAAATTGAATTTGGAAAGAAAGTCCGACTTCCTTCCACCGCAATTTAATGTTAGGATAATCTTTCATCTCATTGGCTATTAGCTGAAGTCCATTCCCCCATTGATCAATTATTCCCATTCGCTTGAAAACAGGTGCAATGATTTTATTTCTTGCATCAGATTGTCTACTTTCCATGGCTGAAAAATCAATAGACGGTAGCAATAAACCAGGGCTGGTTACTTCTATCATATCGTCATATATAGCTACTTTTATATCTTTTCCAGTTAATGAATATTGGCGGTGAACAACCGCATTGCGAAGAACTTCACGGATAGCCTTTACTGGGTACTCCCAATGTGATATAGTGTAAACACCTTCAACATGAGCATCTTGATTGATATGGCGGAGTACGAAGTTATAAGCTTCTTCTGCTTGCAAGCCGATGTGCGAAGTTATGCTTTTTTGATCAATGAACACATCTGGAGTGATACCTTTGAAACGAGCACATTCTATCTTCGCGTTTGGAAACCAAGACTTACGCAATTCATCATCTGAAAAAAGCACCAATGCGTTTGTCGGATATTCCTTTCCTTGCTCTTCTTTTATCAGTTCAAGCTTTCTTAGAACATGGATGCTTAATTCTTCATCAGTTTTTTCTTTATATAAATTTTTGAAACCTTCATAATTTAGTTCATTTATGGACTTCTCCATCATAATTTCCTTATCAAAAGAAATATTTCGTCTCTTTCGTTCTAAATCATTTATAATATTTATGTCAGCTAAACGATTGTTTGAGCCAACACGGATGTATGTTCCATTAAATTTACCATCACTTTTTATATAATATGGTGGCATACTTCCTTGGAAAATTCGAACTTTGATAAGATGTTTTCCCTCAATAGTCAGGAAAGATATTTCAGGCAGGATTGTTGGGTAGCATCTATCGTAGATCATATTGCTTATTTTCTCTTCGATATCTGGCAGTTCATTTTCTTGTAATCCCACAATTTTATGAGAGGTATTCTCAATTCCTATATATAATTCGCCACCGGCATCATTAGCAAATGCAACAGCAGTTTTCGCAATATCAGATTTATCAGGTAATTTACCTTTAAATTCGAGACAACGACCTTCTGGCTGAGTTATAATTTCATTTATATTATTCATAATCTTACGATTTTATTGTATTCTGATGTTTTTTGTCCATATATTGTTATATCTATGATCGTAATATATTCATCTACACAAGTTCCCTCTGTCTGAAGTGCATGCCCATACGCGAACGTACACGATAACCGATAGCCATAACCATCAGGAAATTATAGTGTTTCTGACTTCTTTTTATTTGCCTGTCACCCTCAATTTGAACTTGTAAGTATTCCTTACAAGTTGCCTCTGGCAGCAGTTCCCCATCACTATATATATTCTTTATATGCAAAGTGATATTCTGTGGCGTTGTCTGATATAGTTTGGCTAATGCCGCTTGTGTCAGCCATATATCATTATCTTGAAAGAAAACATCGATCTTTGTGTCCCCTTTCTCATTCTGATATATTAATATCTTTCCTTTATTCTCTTCCATAATTATATATCCTAAGAATTCTGCTATTTCCTGCATAGACTTTGGAGTTATGCAGTATTTAAGTACGTATTCCGGTTGATGTTGGGTCACCGATTCCGGCGATACTAGTTCACTCTTTGTTCATATTATAGCGAAGTAAAAAGTTCTTATCCGAAGATGTTTCTACAATAACTTCAAATCTTCTTTGGTAATCATTTCCTGTAAGTTCAATTTTAATTAAAACGATAATGATATAGTTTTATTTTATGAATAGCAACAATGCCTATAACTCCCTATTTTATCAGATATGGCTTATTGTTTTTCTCCTTTGCTTCCAGATAAATAGGATACAGCGAACTCTCTTCGTTCAGCGAACCAAATACAATGTTCTCTGCATGGTCTACGATATACCTATTACGAATTTCTGCCGTTGCTATCGAATTGCGAGGATTGTTAGATAGAGATACGATAAGCACCTTACCCTTTTTGCGAGCTTCATCAAGTTCATCCGGAAGCTTCTTATACATTCTTCGGCCAAGAACCACGATGACAGGTATCTCCTTTTTCAGCAGAAAGTGCAATACCTCTCGTTCTATTTTAGACTGAAAGCCGCTAATCACACAATCTGACTCTTTATCAAGAGATGTAGCCCAATCATAACATTTCAGTATGCTTCCGCTATTTATCTTACGGGAGCAAAAGAAAGCGGTCTTCTTTCTATGTAGCAATTCTTCGTTACCTGTCGATGCCAATTCATTCATGCTGATACTCCTTATTAACTTTTTCTACATAACCTAAGAAAGGATGTTCTTCCGCTTTCTCGTTACTTATATCCTCCATTTTGAGTAATGACATTAAGTCATTTCTCATTTCCTCACCATTTGTTATATACTCTCTTTGTAAATTCTCTTTTGATATTTTTATAATAGATGTAAGATCAATAGCTCTATCCTTACTATTCTTGTTATTATCCTTAAATATGTCATTAATATAATTATCATTCCAAGCGAAATACTCATTTTCAAGTTTAACGATAGATGTCAACCATTTAAATACATTTTCAGAACTAAACATAGAAATATTTAATATATCTTTTATATCCTTTTTCATATTGTCAGGTAATGTATTCTGCTCATCATTTAACGAACGGTAAATTAGCAAACTACACCAATATAATATATCTGAATTATAAAAAATAAGATTTTCTTTATGCTCATCCATCTTCTTTAAAAGTGTAGAAAGTAAATCATAATGTGAATCAGTTAGGATAAGCTTTCTCATATCATTACGCAGTTCATCTATATCAAAATTATTTTGAGTTATTTTACTAAACCAAACTATAATCACATTATATATATATAATATATAAGGATCTTCACTTCCTCTATTATTAGGTCTATAAAATTCATCAAAGAAGATGAATAGTTTCTTAATAAAGTCTATTTTCTGTGATTTTTCATTTTCTGTATATACAATAAGAGATAACCTATGTTCAAAAGAAGGTTTCTTTCCTTTGATCAACTTCACTTCATCTTTATATTCATCTACACTTAAATCAAACATTAATCTTTTAACTTCTCCATTGGAAATCATGTCATTTTTAAATCGATACGAGAAATATCGGAAATAAGCATCCTGATAACAAATACTATTCTCATCTAAATGATAAACATCTCCATTGAATAAATTTGATAATATTGTTGCTGCTAGTTCTTCTGGGTTTTCTTTAGATAGGAAATCAGAAATTGTACCACAAGTACTTTTAGCTTTAGGCTTTTGTGTGTTTTCTTGTTTACTGTCTTGATTAGTCGGATTTTGTCTTTTTCTCCATTTAAAACTTGATGATGCATCAAAAATTCCCTTAATAGTTTCTTCAATTTTTTCTTTCAACTTATAACGTCCTTGATTTCTTAACGGATCAGATGAATCATTGGGTCTCAGAGTCATAAGCTTATCTTCATTGTCACGCAACGTTTTATATATCGGTTCGTATAAGTATTTTAGTAACTCGATGTAAAAGAGATCAGTTAAATTAAAGTCTTCAGCTAAATGCCCATTTTTATCTTTATTAATATCAATATAGCTATCTATTGCCATTGAGTAATTATTGAAAAAACGTTTCATATCACGAATATTTGTAAACCAGCTATTCCATTTCTCTTTTTGAAATAAAAAACCTTTAGTAATAATATCTTCATTATTACTCACAAAGTTGTTATCATTCATTACAAAATGTTCTTTGGCATGTTCCAAGATAGCATGCAACATCTCATAACCTTTTTTGTTCATTATATCAACATCAAATCCTGGAATCAGAAATTCAAAATTGATAAACTTCTTAATATATGATTCCGAATCCGTTATTCCTTTTTGTTTTAATACTTGCTTTACATAGTCTATATCAGCAGCTAAGATATAAAATACATTTGTGAAGTCTGCTGTATTACGTAGCAAACTCAACAATGTCATCAACTCATCGTCGTGCAAACGGTCCATGTCATCTATCAATACCACAATCGGTATTTTTAATAATTCCATTTTATTCCTTAATTGCTCTCTTTCTTTCCATATCGAAGATTGTTCTTTAAAACAATTGCTTATTACATAAACTATAGGATTCTTTGAAGAGTAGTAATCCGATAATTGGCGCACATACTTATTTATTGTTTTGCCTATGTGAGGAAAAAATTTTGATAAATTCTCATTTAATAACTTGAAAAATTCACTGATTATCTTTTGTGGACTGTCACAAAGCCACGGTTTGTATTCGAACAATACCATCTGATTCTTACGGGCATATTCATTTGCTTGGTCTCTCAATAACAATAAGAAAGATGATTTTCCATATCCATAGCTTTCTGATATGTTAATGACGAACGAACCCTCCTCATTTTTCGATTTTTTTTGATTATTTGCTTCAATCGTTGCAAAGATTTTATCTAATAAGACTTTGGCATAATCACTCCTTTTGAATGAATCTTCCGTCGTTGGTGAATCTATTATATAAGGATATACATTTTTGGATTCCGCTTTACTTTCTTTAATACGTGTTTTTTTTAATATTAATTCTCCTATAAGAACAAATATAAAGATTTCTAAAACATATATATAAAGAAAACTATATTTAGAATCTTGAAGTTTATTATATTTAATAAAAAAGAAATATAACGACAATAGAAAAAGAAAGATTTCAGTAAGGTATCGACCTTTTGGATATTTAATCATATTTTTTTCTTTATTGTACAACCAAATGTAAATGCCGGAAATTATTCCAAATATCCATACACACATGAGTTTATTATCAGAAATTCTAGAAAAGAAATTCTTAACATAGGAGTTTCCTATTATATCATCGACACAAATTGGTATGATTCCCACTAAAAAGATGATTACTGTAACTTTTAGAGGGTGAGATAATATATACCTCAAAAATCTCCTAATTTCAGGAATGAAATTCTTTCTTTTATACAACATGGTTTCAGAATATTTGTCATAATAATTGTAATTTTTCAAATATATATGGACTTTATTGCATTTGTGATATTTTTTTTCTAAGATTATTTAACTCATTATTATAATTACTCCAAACATTTTCGTCTATAGAGACTTTTAAAGATAACTCTATATATGCACCTTCTTTAATTTCTCCGTTTTTATGTTTTTCTATAGATTCATCGATTTTTTTCAATGAATTTATAGGAAATGCCTCTATTTGTTCTATTGCTTTACTCGGAAACTCAGCCATAAAAGAAATTATTTTTTGATGTTCTTCTGAACATATAAGACTTCTTATTTCTATTCCCCATTCAAGCAAACTCGCATATAACCTAGCATAAGTACAAGCAATATAATATAGACCATTTAAATCAGAAGTAATTCCAGGGTTTCCATAAAAAGAACGAAACGCCGTATTTAATTTATTAATAGATTTTATACAATTTTCTTGTTGATCAAATTTAAATTGTATCCAATCAAGAAAGTCTTTCGTTTTTAATATTTTTTCTGTTGACTTTATAATAATTGAATACTTATAATCATTTTTTAAATGATTGTATTTTTTTATTTCATCCGACATTGTTTGCATAAAGAACTTCATTTCGTAATATTCTTTTTTCTCAAATATAAGATTCAAAGCCTGTACTGATAGATTATTACAAAGAGATTTGTCCCCATATGAATTAAACTTTTTCCGAATTTCTAATGAATCTTGAAAAAGATTAGATAACTGTATCTTTAATGTTTCAACAATATCGGTTGCTCCTTCAAATTCAAAATTCCATAATCCACGTTTTTCCCGAACCTCATTGATAAATTCAAATATTTTTTTGTTATCTACTCTATTAGAAAAATCTTGGGAAGGATCTTTTTTCCAAACGTGTAAAAGCCCAATCATCTCTTTTGTAGTGAATGTGTAGATAGGAATTCCCTTATCGATTGCTGCTGAGAATTCTGTATTGGTGATGGATTTACCTGTATCTAATGTAGAACCATATCTACTACCTATAATTAATACAAAAATGTCAGCTTCATTTTTTACGACATTGATACAATTTTCAGAACTACTTAAGTCTGGATTTACAGGAAAACTATTCTTTTCTGATAAAATAGGATGATATCCTAATGTTTTGATACAATCACTAATATCTTTTCTAATTTGTGATAAATCATAACATGTTGAACTTACAAATATTTTAAGTGGTGCCATATATATAATTTTTTATCTAAGTCATCTCTCATGCGATATTTAATATCGTAGTTTATTATAAAATCTAATCTCTGTCATTTCAACATTGTTATTGCAACTGTCAGGCACAACTCCTTTAAGTCCGTCCATCTGCCATACATTCCACGATACGATGTATGCAATATATTTCATTGACTTGACAAGTGGTTTCTTTCCAAACTTATGTTTGTAATAATCAATAAATGTAAATAGCATAGCCTCCCTTGCCAGAAGAAGATTATCTCCTTGCCATTCGAAAGCATAAGTACTCTTATAGGCGTCTTGTGCTGCTTCGAGCCATTCACCTGTGTTATCAATATTCTCGTTTATCACGCGTAGCTTTCTGTCGAGTAGCCCGATTCGTTTTTCCACAGGTATTTGTTTGCCTGTCGTCGTGTCATATCTGCTTACAATGTAAGGTGCTTCGCCACATGTTATTTCCAAACGGTTGTCACGCACATAGTCTTTCCATGTCTTGCCGGTAGGGAATGTTATTTTATCCGTGTTCTCTATCCAAGTATGATTGCCGTCTTCGTCTGTGGTTTCTGTATTAAAGACATTTTTCCTGCCGAACCATGCCTCATCAATAAGATTGTTCTGGTTATTGCATATCCATGATGGGGTAAAAACTTCTGCTTTGTCTCTTACGCGTGCAGCCTGTTCTGCTTTTGTCTTCTTGACCCGAGGCCTAACGAGATTTCCGTAATCTCCAGTCACCCGCTCTACGGTAATTTCATCACCTGACTGGAATCCTTTGCCTAACTTTATATAGTTGTCTGTAGCCCAAAATATATTATTTCTCGTAGTATGATCGAATAATAAAAGGCTAAGCAACTCACGGTCTATCTTGAGTATATAGTTTTCTCTTACGTCAACTTCATTTGTCATGGCGCAAACTTATATAAAATTCTCTGGATTTTATACCGTTGTAATAAAAATCAAGGCCACCTTGCTCAAATTTCTCATTAAACGAGCTTTTAATCTCAATATTTTATATAAATTGGCCAATAATTTTAATC
>Ga0302271_10000010_pt1 | contig 167817 bp, 127 predicted proteins | sample III_Bog_N1_1_FD_198767 | JGI IMG/M metagenome (GOLD analysis project Ga0302271, IMG submission 198767) | Peat permafrost microbial communities from Stordalen Mire near Abisko, Sweden - III_Bog_N1_1 | ecosystem: Environmental > Terrestrial > Soil > Wetlands > Peat | place: Sweden: Abisko...
CGACAAAACGCCATTGCAAAAATTGCTCAATGTGAAAGAGAAAATTCAAATCGTCGAAAATCAAGAAGTCAAAGAACTTTTGTTGTTTTAGTTAAATCTATTAACAATTTAATGCATCAACAGTAATCATGATTCATAAATGGTTGGTTGGACTGCTTATCAGGAATAGTGAAACATTCATCTGTCTGTGTGTTATTGCTGGCTTTAGTTCCTTTTTGGGAAAATGGTGCTTTTTTACAGCCGAGGTTACCCGGTTGCAGATGAACAAGTGTACAAGGTATCGGCCAGGTACGGATGTTTTTATCAGGAAGTAAGCGAACCCAATTTGTGTCGTATCAAAGACGGAGATACAACAAAAGAACAGCATGCGGATTTTTGTCGGTTTTGTGGATTGAATACGGATTTCAACTTTAATAAAATTAAACGATTTAAACGGTTGAAGCTTTTATTAGTCATACTATAAGAACTAACCCCCGTACTTTAAATTTGTTACAAGTTATAAGTTGGTTTTAATTCCGCTTATTGCGTGCAAATCGGTGTTTTGTTCCTTCCTGAAAGCGCTCAATATATTGTTTTGTCATTTGTATTGGTGCAGTTTTTGATAATTTAATAAAATGTGGTGTAAATTGAGAACTATATTGTTTTTAATTTGTTTAGCTATAAATACATTACTTTACAAGCTAATGAAACCTTTATTTGTCAATAGCTTGAATGAAGTCATTACGTTTTTTTTAAATAAAAAGAGCCCTGTAATAAAGCATTTAATGAATAAATTATTAATGTCCTTGGAAAAACGATTAATTTTAACGTTAAATGATTCATAACAGATCATATTTTTGTTAAACAGGCCTAGTTAAACATTGTTAAACGTGGTGTTAACATTTAATTTTGATGTAAATTTGTGCTGTTATGAGGCGAACGACTATTTGGATACTAATAATTTTTATGATCTTGACTCTTGTAGGACTAATTGTTGTACAGGCAAGGTATGTGCGAGTTAATACTGGAATGATTGAAAACCAGTTCAATGATAATGTGCAACGTAGTCTGTACCAAACTGTCAGTCTGGTTGAAGAAAATGAAGCGCTTGAATATCTCGGACAGACGTTGGAGGGTGTTGATTATACCGGAAATAAAAATAAGCTTTTGAGTGTCGATGCCCAAAAGTTAAAGTTGAAAAACAACATAGACAGTATGGCCGAAAATCTTAAATTGACACCGGACCAGCTCAATCGTCCGCAAATAAGGTTATCGACAAGCCATGGAAAAGCAACTATAGAGGAGACATCGCAATACTTGCAAGATAAATTCAGACAAAATTTTTCGCGTTCCAAAACAATTCTTGATCAGGCTGTATTTAGATGGATGAAGGAAATAGACGAGAAAGATATTAGCGAACGGGTTAATTTCGAAGAACTAAATGGAATATTGGAAAATGTATTTATCAATAATGGAATAAAATTACCATTTTTTTATTCCATAGTAGATAAACAGGGCAAAATAATTTACAAATGCCATAAAGATCTTCCGGAGGATGATTCATATGCCCCTAATAATGTTTATACACAAAGACTTTTTCCGCAAGAAGAATCGAACAAAAAGGCGTACTTGCAGGTGATTTTCCCGACAAAGCAAAATTATATTTTTAATTCGATGACCTTGCTTTTACCCTCGTTAGCCCTTGTAACACTCATTCTATGTATATTTGTTGTTGCTATTATTATCATATTCAGACAAAAGCAACTGAACAATATGAAAAACGATTTTGTTAATAACATGACACACGAATTAAAAACGCCGATATCTACCATATCATTAGCTTCGCAGATGTTACAAGACCCAGGCGTGGGTAAAACTCCCGAGATACTTAAACATATTTCCAATGTTATTCGTGATGAAACAAAACGTTTAAGTCTTCAAGTCGAAAAAGTATTGCAAATGGCTATTTTCGAGAAAGATAAGTCGATGCTAAAATTAAATGAAATTCGCATTAACTCGCTTATTTCGGACATAATAAGCAATTTTTCTCTCAAGGTAACCAATAAGGGGGGTAAGATAACGTCTAATCTCCGGGCAACAAGCGATCTGGCATTAGTTGACGAAGTCCATTTTACGAATGTAATATTCAATTTAATGGACAATGCGCTTAAGTATTCGGATAAACCGTTGTTGTTGACAATTGAAACATGGAATGAGAAAGATAACTTGCTAATCAGCATTGAAGACAATGGCATTGGCATAAGTAAAGAAGACTTGAAACGTGTCTTTGAAAAATTTTACCGCGTATCGACCGGCAACCTTCACAATGTAAAAGGCTTTGGATTGGGTCTGGCTTACGTAAAAAAAATAGTCACCGAGCACAAAGGATTTATCAAAGTGGAAAGCGAAATAAATATCGGAACTAAATTCACTATTACAATACCAACTTTAAAAAATTACGAATTATGACTGACGAAAAAGTGAAAATTTTATTATGCGAAGATGATGAAAATCTTGGCATGCTTCTCAGAGAGTATTTGCAGACTAAAGGTTACGATGTAGACTTGCAACCCGATGGCGAAGCAGGCTATAAAGCCTTTTCACGTAACAAATATGATTTATGTGTATTTGATGTAATGATGCCTAAGAAAGATGGTTTCGCTTTGGCAGCTGATGTACGCGCGATGAATTCGGAAGTGCCTATTATCTTCCTTACAGCAAAATCGATGAAAGAAGACATTTTACAGGGATTCAAGTTGGGTGCCGACGATTATTTGTCAAAACCATTCAGCATGGAAGAATTATTGTATCGTATTGAATCTATTTTACGCCGCGTAAAAGGGAAACGAGCAAAAGATGTTGTTACTTACACGATTGGTGCATTTACTTTTGATGCTCAAAAACAAATGCTTACATTTGAAGGAGAAGCAAAAAAACTAACAACTAAAGAATCAGAATTGCTAAATTTACTGGCTGCAAATGCTAATAACATTTTGGAAAGAAACTTTGCATTAAAGACTATTTGGGTTGATGATAACTATTTTAATGCACGTAGCATGGATGTGTATATCACTAAATTACGTAAATTGCTTAAAGATGATCAAAATGTAGCTATTATTAATATCCACGGTAAAGGTTATAAATTGATTACACCTCAAGTCAAAGAAGACTAACCATCTAAGATATAAAATAAAAAAAACCGCTTTTATAGGGCGGTTTTTTTATTTTATACAGAGTTATTGAAAAACAATTGAAAGGATTTCTTCGGGATTCTCCACAATATATTTTGGAGAAAACTCTTCTATTTCAGATTTAGGTCGAAATCCCCAGGTTACGCCTGCAGCATCTATTCCACTGTTTTGAGCTGTTTGCATATCAACACCTGAATCACCAATGTAAAGTATTTCGTTCTTCTCTGCTTTCACAATAGCTAGAATGTCGTGAACAATGGTTGGATCCGGTTTAGGCGGTACATTCTCACGTTGTCCGAATATAGCTGCAAAATAGATTTCAGGAAAGAAATGGTGAATGAGTTCTTCTGTCCCCTTTTGATATTTGTTTGAAGCAACTGCAAGTTTTATGCCTGCCTTCTGCAAACGGAACAATAGATCAACCATGCCTGGGTAGGGCGTTGTTAAATCGGCTTTATGGGTTCCATAGTACTTTAAAAAGAGTTGCCGGATTCGAGCTATATTTTCCGGGCTTTTCTCTCCCTCGGGTAGTGCACGTTCAAAGAGTTTATTGATACCATTTCCTACATAAAATTTATAAGAACTTGTCTCATGAGTTGGGAATCCGCACTGATTCAGGGCATAATTCGTACTTGCAGCTAAATCGGCAACCGTATTAAGCAACGTACCGTCAAGATCAAAGATGAGAAGGGCTTTCATTTAATAGTTTTGTTTCTTTTAGAAGAAGAGTAATTCTGTCCTGAAAGAAATTACTTAATGTTGCATTATACAAATTATTTCTTAATCAGTGCAATCTTTTCATCTTCACAGATATAATGAATAAGTTGGTTTCTGACAAAGAGTTTCCATTGTCAGTCGTGAGTTCTTTCTGTTCAAGTTTATTTGATTTTATTTCAGAATCTCTTTTCCAACTCGTCTTGAGTGAAAATTGTCATAATTTTCTTCCCATCAGGAGTGAAATTATGATTGGCACAAGCAAAAAGGCGATCAATCAAGTCGCACATTTCTTCGCTGGTAAGATGCTGCCCTGCTTTCAGAGAGGAGGATTCTGCCAGAGATAGCGAAATAGATTCATGCAAATTCGCTGTAGGCTCAGCAGCAGTTGTTTTGGCTTTATCAAGAATGTCAAGCAGTAAATCGATGACACTTGAAGTTCCTACATAAGAAGAAACGCCTTTTATATTAAAGGAGTTGTTTCCAATTGGTTCAAATTCAAAGCCTACTTTTTGCAGGTCTTGAATGATTTGTTCAAAGAACAGAGCATCCTCCGGACTAAGTTCCAATACCTCGGGAAAAAGGACTTGCTGGGATAATACATGAGAGTTTTTTATCTGACTTAAAAACAAATCAAATAAAATACGGGTATGCGCACGATGTTGGTCGATCATCAGCATGCCTGATTTTATACCTGTAATAATATACCTGTTTTTGTACTGGAAATTATCAGCATGTGATTCTGTATGTTCAATGACTTGTTGTTGACCGATTGTTGAATCTGTAGTGATAATTGGAGAATCGAAATTAGGTTCCCATGTTGGCGAAGACTCAATTGGCTCGTCCTTTTTTTCGAAATCTCCATAGAGCTCTTCCCAGTTCAAAATAGGACGTTTGTAGTTGGTAGTACCAAATGGGTTATAATTAGGATTAAAGTTTGTTTGTGGTGGCCGAACGTTCTCTACAGACATTCCTGTAGGCATCTCTAATGCTCCTTCCTGATCGAAATCAATAGAAGGGACTACATTGAATTTCCCCAATGCTTCTTTTATTGCTGCAGAAAGGATAGACCAAATAGCCTGTTCGTTTTCGAACTTAATCTCTGTTTTGGTTGGATGAATGTTGACATCAATGGTTTGCGGATCAACTTCGAAATAAATGAAATAGTTTGGACTTTCAGATGCTTGTATCATTTGGCTGTAAGCTAACAGAACCGCTTTGTGGAAATACGGGTGGCGCATGTACCTGCCATTTACAAAAAAATACTGACTGCCTGATTTCTGGGCATATTCCGGTTTTCCAACATATCCATATATTCTTACCAGATTAGTTGAGGTTTCGATGGTAAGTAGTTGTTGTTGCCAACGCTTTTTGGCATTCTTCCCAAAGATATTCTCTATCCTTATTTTATTGTTGGAAGCAGGTAACTGGAATAGTTCTTCATCGCCATCATAAAGGGAAAATGCAACATTGGAATTAACCAATGCAATTCGATAAAACTCTGTAAATATATGACTTTTTTCAACATTATCACTTTTCAGAAAGCGACGTCGAGCAGGAACATTGAAAAAAAGATTTTTTACCTGAAATGAAGTTCCCAAATCACACTGGACAGTTTCTTGCTTGAATACACGTGTGCCGGCTATTTCCACCAGTATACCTAATTCGTCATCTGAACGGCGGGTTCTTAATTCCACTTGAGCAACTGCAGCAATAGACGCTAATGCCTCTCCACGAAAACCCATGGTACGAAGTGAAAATAAATCATCGGCGTTTTTAATTTTCGAAGTTGCATGTCGTTCGAATGCCATTCGTGCATCCGTTTCGCTCATTCCTTTTCCGTTATCAACCACTTGTATCAATGTGCGTCCGGCATCTTTTATCACGATTTGGATAAAAGTTGCACCAGCATCAATTGAGTTTTCTACCAGTTCTTTTAAAACCGAAGCCGGACGCTGAATGACTTCTCCTGCAGCAATTTGATTAGCCACGGAATCGGGTAAAAGATGAATAATATCGCTCATGAAAATAATTATTAATTAGGTATTTATATCTATAACTGAGTTGGCAAATAAATTACTTTTATCAATAATCTGTTATATAATGCTTGTCTTTTAATCAATGTTTTTTAGCTATATTTCCCATCGAATTTAACGTTAACGTCATTCACAAACTGACGAATACGTTGTTCGTTTTCGCGTTTACAAATGAGTAATACATTGTCAGACTCTGCGACTATGTAGTCATCCAAATCTTGAATTACAGCAAGTTTTTCAGAAGGAAGTACAACAATATTCCCTTTACTCTCATAAAAGGCTGTTTTGCATTTTAATGTAACGTTTTCATGTTCGTCTTTTTGTGACATTTCATATAAAGATCCCCAAGTCCCCAAATCTGTCCAACCGAAATCAGAGCATAACACATATACATCAGATGCTTTTTCCATGATTCCATAATCGATGGATATATTCGGGCAGGATGGATACATCTGATCAATAAATTCCTGTTCGTTCACGGTATTGAAGAATTCTTTTCCAGCTTTAAATTTATTTGCGACCTCAGGTAGTAAATCGTTAAATGCTTTATCAATAGCTTGTAAATTCCAAAGAAAAATGCCTGAATTCCAGAAGAATTCACCAGTTTCGAAAAATATCTGAGCAAGTTCTGCATTTGGTTTCTCAGTGAAAGTTTTTACTCTTCGTAGATTAGTTTCACCTTCGTCTATCTGAATATAGCCATAACCGGTTTCTGGACGACTTGGTTTAATACCTAAAGTCAAGAGGCAGTCATTCTTCTCAACAAAATCGAGCCCTGTTTTTACAGTTTCAACGAAATCAGCTTCTTTAAGTATTAAGTGATCTGAAGGTGCAACTATAATATTGGCTTTATCAGTCATTGATTTGATTCTATTCACGGCATACGCGATACAAGGAGCTGTATTTCGTCTGTTTGGTTCAAGTAGAATCTGACTTGATTTAATTTCAGGTAATTGCTCTAAAATTAGATCTTTATAAATTACATTTGATACGATAAGAATATTCTCAGCAGGTACTAAATGTCGAATCCGATCGTAAGTTAGTTGCAAAAGCGAACGACCTGTTCCAAAAAAATCAAGAAACTGTTTAGGACGGTCATTCCGACTGAATGGCCAAAAACGGCTACCAACGCCACCTGCCATAATAATGCAATAATTATGTTTCATTTTAATGAATGGGTATAAATGTAAAAATACTGACTTTTTAAAAAATCGTACTAAGATACAGTCTTTTTTTGAGTGAGCCAAAACTTAACATCACAAAAACGAGGTTGCCTTCAAAAAGAGAGCAACCTCGTTATTCATAATTGTAATCGTAAAAATTATTTATTCTTCAGATTCACGGTCTTCCATATCCAATACATTTTTACGTGCATCTACTTTCTTGTCATACTCATCGCGTGAGTAAACTACAATTTTATCAAAGTCACGTTGTCCTGTACCTGCTGGAATTAAATGTCCGCAAATAACATTTTCTTTCAATCCTTCCAATCTGTCTGTTTTTCCATTAATAGCAGCGTCATTAAGTACCTTAGTAGTTTCTTGGAAAGAAGCCGCCGACATAAAGCTATTTGTTTGAAGAGCAGCACGGGTAATACCTTGCAAAATCTGATTTGAAGTAGCAGCTATTGCATCGCGTGTTTGTACAAGACGCATGTCACGGCGTTTGAGCATACTGTTTTCGTCACGAAGTTTACGCGCTGTTATAATCTGCCCTGGTTTTAGATTTGCTGAATCACCAGCATCAAGTATCACCTTTTTGCCCCAAATACGATCATTCTCTTCCATAAAATCGTTTTTATCAACGATTTGTTTTTCAAGAAAACGCGTGTCACCTTGTTCAAGTATATCAACCTTACGCATCATTTGACGTACAATTACTTCAAAGTGTTTATCATTAATTTTTACACCTTGTAAGCGATAAACGTCCTGAACTTCGTTTACAATATAATCTTGAACTGCTGTTGGCCCTTTGATCAATAAAATATCAGATGGGGTGGTAGCACCATCTGAAAGTGGAGTGCCGGCACGTACAAAGTCATTTTCCTGAACTAATATTTGTTTCGAAAGTGGAATCATGTACTTTTTGATTTCTCCTGTTTTTGAAGTAACTGCTAGCTCACGATTACCACGTTTGATTTTACCAAAGGTTACTTCACCATCAATTTCAGCAACAACTGCCGGATTCGATGGATTACGTGCTTCGAATAATTCAGTTACACGTGGAAGACCACCGGTAATATCACCTGCTTTACCAACAGCACGTGGTATTTTTACCAACATCTGTCCGGTTTTAATCTTATCACCGTTATCCAATACCAAGTGGGCACCCACAGGTAAGTTATACGTACGTAAAATTGAACCATCTTTTGATAAAATATGTGCACTTGGAACTTTGTTACGATCTTTTGATTCAATAATTATCTTTTCACGTAAACCGGTAGCGTCATCAGTTTCTGTTTTGAAAGTTACACTCTCAACAACATCTTCAAATTCAATTTTACCATCAGTTTCGGAAATAATAACCGCATTAAAAGGATCCCACTCGCATACAACCTGACCTTTTGTTCCAAGATCTCCATCTTTCACGTATAATTTAGAGCCATATGGAATATTTTGAGTAGTCAGGGTAATGCCTGTATTTGTGTCGATTACACGCATTTCAGTTAAACGACTTACTACAACTTGGTGAGTATTTTTGTTGTCCTCCATGGCATCTACTGTACGAAGTTCGTCAAATTCAAGGCGACCATCATAACGTAATAAGATTTTAGATTCTGCACCCACATTTGACGCAACACCACCGACGTGGAATGTACGTAATGTCAACTGAGTTCCCGGTTCACCGATTGACTGAGCAGCAATTACTCCAACAGCTTCACCTATATGAACCATTTTACCTGTTGCAAGGTTTCGTCCATAACATTTCGCACAAACACCTTTTTTAGATTCACAAGTCAATACAGATCTGATTTCAACGCGTTCAATAGGCGAATCCTGAATCTTTCTTGCCAATGTTTCGGTAATTTGCGACCCGGATGAAACAATTAATTCTCCGGTTAATGGATGATAAATATCATGAACTGAAACGCGACCAAGAATACGTTCGTAGAGCGAAGAAATTACTTCTTCATTGTTTTTCATTTCAGTTGCAATCAGCCCACGTAATGTTCCGCAATCGTCTTCATTTATAATTACATCTTGCGATACATCCACCAATCGTCGAGTTAAATATCCAGCGTCAGCTGTTTTTAAAGCGGTATCCGCCAAACCTTTTCGAGCACCGTGTGTTGAAATAAAGTATTCCAATACCGAAAGTCCTTCTTTAAAGTTTGACAAAATAGGATTTTCAATAATCTGTCCACCTTCTGCCCCTGATTTTTGAGGTTTGGCCATCAATCCACGCATACCGGATAACTGACGAATCTGCTCTTTCGAACCACGAGCTCCTGAATCTAACATCATATAAACTGAGTTGAATCCCTGATTATCGGTTGAAAGTTGTTTCATCAAAATATTCGATAACTTTGAGTTGACGTGAGTCCATGTATCAATAATTTGATTGTAACGTTCATTAAAAGTAATGAACCCCATATTATAGTTATTCAGAATCTCATCAACTTCTGCATTTCCCTCTTTTACCAACTCTTCTTTTTCAGGTGGAATAATAACATCGTTCAAGTTGAACGAAAGGCCACCTTTAAAGGCCATATAATAACCTAAGTCTTTGATGTCGTCAAGAAAGCGTGCTGTGCGAGCAACTCCGCAAATGTCAATTACGTTACCAATAATATCTCTTAAGGATTTTTTGGAAAGCAATTCATTGATATACCCTACTTCGATTGGTACACATTTATTAAATAATATGCGGCCTACTGTAGTTTCTATTATAGTATCAACTAATTTACCCTCAGAATTAAGATCTTTCGTTTTTACTTTAATCCAGGAGTGCAATGCTACTTTTCGTTCATTGTAGGCAATTTCAGCCTCTTCTGGTGAATAGAAAATCAAACCTTCACCAATTGCTCCCTTGCGTGGTTTTGTAATGTAATATAAACCAAGTACCATGTCCTGAGAAGGTACAGTGATAGGTGCCCCATTAGCAGGGTTTAAGATGTTATGTGAAGCAAGCATCAGCATTTGAGCTTCCAGAATTGCTTCGTTTCCTAGTGGTAAGTGAACTGCCATTTGGTCTCCATCGAAGTCAGCATTAAAAGCGGTACATGCTAGTGGGTGAAGTTGAATAGCTTTCCCTTCAATCATTTTAGGTTGAAATGCTTGTATCCCTAAACGGTGCAAAGTTGGAGCACGGTTTAATAATACAGGATGACCTTTCATTACATATTCTAAAATATCCCAAATTACCGGATCTTTGCGATCGACAATTTTCTTAGCTGATTTTACTGTCTTTACAATTCCACGTTCAATTAATTTCCGGATAACAAATGGTTTGTATAATTCGGCAGCCATGTCTTTAGGCAATCCGCATTCGTGCATCTTTAATTCTGGACCAACGACAATAACAGAACGAGCTGAATAATCGACACGCTTTCCAAGTAAATTCTGACGAAAACGACCTTGTTTACCTTTCAAACTGTCTGAAAGTGATTTTAAAGGACGATTTGCATCCGTCTTGACTGCACTGGATTTCCGTGAATTGTCAAATAACGAATCAACAGCTTCTTGAAGCATACGTTTTTCGTTACGAAGAATTACTTCCGGAGCTTTAATTTCAATCAACCTTTTCAATCGGTTATTACGGATAATAACGCGTCTATATAAATCGTTCAAATCGGAAGTTGCAAAACGACCACCATCCAAAGGAACCAACGGACGTAATTCAGGAGGTATAACCGGAACAATTTTTATAATCATCCATTCTGGTTTATTCCGTAATTTAGATGCACGAAACGATTCCACAATTTGAAGACGTTTTAATGCTTCATTTTTTCGTTGTTGAGATGTATCTGTATTTGCCTTGTGACGTAAATCATAGGATAAAACATCTAAATCCAAACGACTTAGCATATCATGAATGGCATCTGCCCCCATTTTTGCAATAAACTTGTTTGGATCTGTATCTTCCAATAATTGATTTTCACGTGGAAGTGCTTCAAGAATGTCTAAATATTCATCTTCTGATAGTAATTCCCCTAAAGCAATATTTTCTCCATTTTCTAGAATTCCTCCCTGAATAATGACATATTTTTCGTAATAAATAATAGAATCCAGTTTTTTAGTTGGCATACCCAACAAATAACCGATTTTGTTCGGTAAAGAGCGGAAATACCAAATGTGAGCTACAGGAACTACTAATTGAATGTGGCCCATGCGTTCACGACGAACTTTTTTTTCTGTCACTTCTACTCCGCAACGGTCACAAACAATGCCTTTGTAACGGATACGTTTATATTTACCGCAATGACATTCGAAGTCCTTTGTAGGACCAAAAATACGTTCGCAGAACAAACCATCACGTTCCGGTTTGTATGTACGATAATTAATAGTTTCGGGTTTGAGAACCTCACCACTTGATAATTTTAAAATCTCTTCCGGCGATGCTAAGCCAATAGAAATTTTATTAAAATTACTCTTTACCTTATTATCATTTTTAAAAGCCATATCTCTGTTTTATAAAGAGTTTTGATAATTTACATTTATAGATTTACAATTTAGATCACATTGATAAAAGTTTATATCCGAATATTAATCGAATACAAACTTTTATATGATATATTAATCTAAACTGATGCTCAGACCTAATCCTCGAAGCTCGTGCAACAGTACGTTGAGAGATTCGGGAATTCCTGGTGTTGGCATTGGATCACCTTTTACTATTGCCTCGTAAGTACGGGCACGTCCCATTACGTCATCCGACTTAACAGTCAATATTTCTTGCAAAATATGAGCTGCACCAAATGCTTCAAGTGCCCATACCTCCATTTCTCCAAAACGTTGTCCACCAAATTGTGCTTTACCACCTAACGGTTGTTGTGTAATTAGTGAATATGGCCCGATAGAGCGTGCATGCATTTTGTCTTCAACCATGTGACCAAGTTTTAGCATATAAATTACGCCAACTGTAGCTGTTTGGTCAAATCGTTCACCGGTTCCTCCATCATATAAATATGTTTTACCGTAATTTGGTACGCCGGCTTTGTCAGTCCATGAATTCAAATCATCAAGACTTGCCCCGTCAAAAATAGGAGTTGCAAAGCGTAGACCCAATTCTTTTCCTGCCCAACCAAGAACAGTTTCAAAAATCTGTCCCAAGTTCATACGAGAAGGTACACCCAGCGGATTCAATACAATGTCAACAGGAGTTCCGTCAGCAAGGAATGGCATATCTTCTTGACGAACGATACGCGAAACAATCCCTTTGTTTCCGTGACGACCAGCCATTTTATCTCCAACTCGTATTTTACGTTTTTTTGCAATATATACTTTAGCTATTTGTACGATACCATTAGGAAGTTCATCTCCGATTGTGATATTGAATTTTTGACGTTTTATTTGAGCATCCAACTCTTTATGTTTTCGCAGATAATTCATAATAAGTTTTTTTACTAACTCATTTTTGTGTGTATCTGTTGTCCATTTGCTTAATTGAATAGCAGTATAATCTATTTCACGCAAGCGTTCAATGGTGAATTTGCTATTCCGTGATATTATATCACTTCCTAAGAAATCTTTCACTCCGGCAGAAGTCTTATCACCCAGTAATACAATTAATTTTTCAACTAAAGTATTACGTAATATGCTAGCTTGATTTTCGAACTCTTCATCTAATTTTGGAAGCACAGCTTTATCAGCAAGCTTTGATTTCCTGTTTTTTTGAGCCTTTGAAAATAGTCGTTTCCCTATTACCACACCTGACAATGATGGAGTTGCTTTTAATGAAGCATCTTTTACATCACCCGCTTTATCTCCGAATATGGCACGAAGCAATTTCTCTTCTGGTGAAGGATCTGATTCGCCCTTTGGCGTGATTTTACCGATAATAATGTCACCTGGCTCTATGCGAGCTCCTATACGTATGATACCGTTTTCATCAAGATCTTTGGTAGCTTCTTCACTCACATTTGGAATATCTGAAGTAAACTCTTCTATTCCTCGTTTTGTTTCACGAACATCCAACAGTTGTTCAACGACATGTATTGATGTGAAAATATCTTCGCGCACAACACGTTCGTTGATTACGATTGCATCCTCAAAGTTGTAACCTTTCCAAGGCATAAATGCCACTTTCAGGTTTTTACCGATAGCCAGTTCTCCATTTTGAGTTGCATAACCTTCAGTCAATATCTGACCTGTATGAACGACTTCCCCTTTGATTACGATAGGACGTAAGTCAATTGTTGTGTTCTGATTAGTTCTCTGAAATTTTGGTAACTTATATTCTTTAACAGCCGAATCAAAGCTTACAAATTCTTCTTCTTCACTTCGATCGTAACGGATATTTATACGGGTAGCATCCACGAATTCAACAATACCATCAGCTTCTGCAGCTACTTGTGTCCGTGAATCCCGGATTAATTGAGCTTCAATCCCGGTCCCTACAATAGGAGCTTCGCAGCGTAATAATGGAACTGCCTGACGCATCATGTTTGACCCCATTAAAGCACGGTTAGCATCATCATGTTCCAAAAACGGAATCAATGCTGCTGCAATTGACGCAATCTGTGAAGGTGAAACATCCATTAAGTTTACTTCAGATGGCGATATGACAGGAAAATCAGCACCTAAACGTGATTTTACTTTAGATTTGATAAATTCGCCCTTATCATTTAATGGCGCATTTCCTTGTGCAATTACCAGACTTTCTTCTTCTTCTGCTGTAAAGTATTCAATTCCAGCTTCAGTCGTATCAACAACAGAATCTGTAACCTTACGATAGGGAGTTTCGATAAATCCAAGTTCGTTTATTTTGGCATAAATACACAAGGAAGAAATCAAACCAATGTTTGGACCTTCTGGAGTTTCAATCGGACATAATCGACCATAATGGGTGTAGTGTACATCTCGAACCTCGAAACCGGCACGTTCACGCGATAGACCACCTGGCCCCAAAGCTGACATACGGCGTTTATGCGTAATCTCTGCTAATGGATTTTGTTGGTCCATAAATTGAGATAGTGCATTGGTACCAAAAAATGAATTGATAACAGACGAAATGCTTTTTGCATTGATTAAATCGATTGGTGTGAATACCTCGTTGTCACGAACATTCATACGCTCACGAATGGTACGAGCCATACGTGAGAGTCCAACACCGAATTGATTATATAATTGTTCGCCTACTGTACGAACTCGACGGTTGCTTAAGTGGTCAATATCATCTACATCTGCTTTTGAGTTAATCAACTCAATCAGGTACTTGATAATTTCAATAATATCTTCTTTTGTAAGTACTTTTGTATCTGAGCTGGTTGTCAGATTCAATTTCCGGTTGATGCGGAAACGTCCAACATCACCTAAATCATAACGTTTTTCCGAAAAGAACAAATTGTTGATAACCTCACGAGCTGTTGAATCATCTGCTGGCACAGCATTACGTAACTGGCGATATATGTACAATACAGCTTCTTTTTCCGAATTACTTGGGTCCTTTTGAAGTGTATTATAAATAATGGCATAGTCATTCTGATTAGCATCTGTCTTGTGAAGCAAAATTGTAGGAGTTCCCGCATCCAGAATTTCATCAATATGACTATTTTCCAAAATTGTTTCACGATCAATAATAACTTCATTACGCTCTATGGTTACAACTTCTCCGGTATCTTCATCCACAAAATCTTCTACCCATGTTTTTAAAACACGAGCTGCTAATTTTTGACCAAGAGCCTTTTTTAAACTAGTCTTGCTTACTTTAATTTCTTCTGCAAGATTGAAAATTTCTAATATATCCTTATCACTTTCAAACCCAATGGCACGAAGCAAGGTTGTTACTGGAAGTTTCTTCTTTCGATCGATATAAGCATACATAACATTGTTTATGTCTGTAGCAAATTCGATCCATGATCCACGGAAAGGAATAATTCGTGCTGAGTATAGTTTCGTTCCGTTAGCGTGAGTGCTTTGTCCGAAGAATACACCGGGTGAACGGTGAAGCTGCGATACGATAACACGTTCAGCACCATTAATAACAAATGTTCCTTTTGCTGTCATATAGGGGATTGGCCCCAGATAAACATCTTGTATCACCGTATCAAAATCTTCGTGATCTGGATCGGTGCAATATAGTTTTAGTTTGGCTTTAAGCGGCACGCTGTAAGTTAAGCCGCGTTCTACACACTCATCGATCGAATAACGTGGAGGGTCAACGTAATAATCGAGAAATTCGAGGATGAAATTATTTCGGGTATCTGCAATAGGAAAGTTTTCGGAAAAAACCTTATACAAACCTTCTGTTTTTCTTTTTTCAGGAGCTGTGTCCATTTGAAAAAAGTCCTGGAAAGATTTTAATTGTACTTCTAAAAAATCAGGATATTCTAACTGATTTTTTATTGAAGCAAAATTTATTCTTTGATTTTTTGTTAATGAAGACATTTTCAAAGAGGTTATTTGGGTGCGGTGAACTCAATTATTTTATAGACAGAAAAAGGTTTAGAATCCCTCTATTAGAGGGAATCTAAACCAAAGACCTGATAATCAGGTTTTTTTATTTAAGTTCAACTTCTGCTCCGCCTTCAGTAAGTGTTTTCTTTAAGGCTTCTGCTTCGTCTTTTGTTGCACCTTCTTTAACTACAGAAGGAGCTGAATCTACTAAATCTTTAGCTTCTTTCAAGCCTAATCCGGTTAATTCTTTTACTAATTTAACGATCGATAATTTGTTTGCGCCGGCTGCTTTCAATACAACATCAAAAGCTGTTTTTTCTTCTGCTACTTCTGCAGCAGCTGCAGGACCTGCAGCAACAGCAACAGCTGCAGCAGCTGGTTCGATACCGTATTCGTCTTTCAAAATTTGAGCTAACTCATTTACTTCTTTAACTGTTAAGTTAACCAATTGTTCTGCAAAAGCTTTCAAATCTGCCATTTTACTTATTTTTTATGATTTTATTTTTTTTATTTGCTATAATTTTATCTTTCCGACAATGTTTTTAAAACACCGTGGATAGTTGTTCCTCCCGATTGGAGTGCTGAAATAACGTTCTTAGCTGGTGATTGCAACAAGGCAATAAGATCTGCAATAAGTTCGTTTTTGCTCTTTACATGAACTAATGCCTCTAATTGGTCTTCACCAATATAGATGCTTTCTTCAACATACGCTGCTTTAAAAATAGTTTTCTTTACCTTGCTCTTACTTGCTTTGCTAAAATCAAGAATAACCTGAGCAGGAGTATTACCTGTATTTGAAAGCATCAATGAAGTTTCACCGGTAAGTGAGCCGTAAAGTTCGCTATAATCTACTGATGAGTTCTCAAGTGCTTTATGAAGCAGTGTGTTTTTTACAACTACAAGTTTAATGTCTTTTTTGAAGCAAGTCCTTCTTAATTCTGTTGTTTTAGCGGCATTTAGTCCTCCAAAATCAGCTAGATAGAAGTGAGAATACTCATTGAGAGTTGACTCAAGTTGTTTTATGATAGCGCTTTTATCTTCCTTTTTCATAAACTTTTAATTTTATTCTTCAATTGATTTGGGTTCAATCTTAATACCCATACTCATTGTGCTTGAAAGATAAATGCTCTTTACGTAAGTACCTTTTGCGGCTGTGGGTCTAAGTTTCATCAAAGTAGAAACAAATTCTTTGGCATTTTCTGCAAGTTGTTCCGCAGTAAAAGATACTTTTCCTACTGAAGTGTGTACAATGCCATATTTATCAACTTTGAAGTCGATTTTCCCTTGTTTTACTTCTTTTACAGCTTTTCCTACTTCATTGGTTACTGTACCGCTTTTAGGATTAGGCATTAAACCACGTGGCCCTAATATACGGCCGAGTGCACCTAATTTACCCATGATGGCAGGCATCGTGATGATTACATCAACATCTGTCCATCCACCCTTGATTTTATCGATATATTCATCGAGACCAACAAAATCAGCTCCGGCTTCTTTTGCCGCTGCTTCTTGGTCGGGAGTACATAATGCAAGAACTTTTACTTGTTTTCCGGTTCCGTTTGGTAACGATACTACACCGCGTACCATTTGGTTGGCTTTACGTGGGTCAACACCTAAACGTACATCTATATCAACGGAAGCATCAAATTTTGAATTGGTTATTTCTTTTACCAGTCCGGATGCTTCTTTGAGTGAATAGGTTTTTCCTGCTTCAATTTTTTCTAAAGCTAACCTTTGATTTTTTGTCAGTTTACTCATTTTAATTGAAGTTTATATTAATTTTTAATTGGAAAAATACCTTTTACGGTAATACCCATACTTCTAGCTGTACCGGCAACCATTTTCATGGCTGCGTCTAATTCAAAACAATTCAAATCGACCATTTTGTCCGTTGCAATGGCTTCTACCTGTTCCCAGGTAATCTCAGCTACTTTTTTACGGTTTGGCTCTGCCGATCCACTTTTCAGTTTGGCTACTTCCAATAATTGAATAGCAACAGGGGGAGTCTTTACTATAAAGTCGAATGATTTATCAGTATAATAAGTGATGACTGCGGGTAATACTTTGCCCGGTTTGTCTTGGGTTCTGGCATTAAATTGTTTGCAAAACTCCATTATATTGATTCCCTTAGATCCCAATGCAGGGCCTACCGGAGGAGAGGGGTTTGCCGCACCTCCTTTAATCTGTAATTTAATTTGTCCAGCAATCTCTTTAGCCATATTTGTTTTAATTTTTGATGTTAAACTGGAATGGTCGATTTGTAACAGTAATCAACTACTCCTTTTCTACTTGTGTGAATGCTAATTCAAGCGGAGTCTTCCGCCCGAATATCATAACCATAACTTTGAGTTTTTTCTTTTCAGTATTTACTTCTTCTATCAATCCGCTAAATCCAGTGAAAGGACCAAAGATCACTTTCACGTTTTCACCAATGTAGAAAGGCGTAAGCATTTCTTCTTCTGTTTCCTGTAGCTCATCAACACTACCCAATATCCGATTCACTTCCGAAGGACGAATCGCTGTTGGGATATTGTTTCTTTCACCCAAAAATCCAATTACATTTGGTGTATTACGCAGACGATGAGGAATTTCACCGATTAGATTAGCTTCTATCAAAACATATCCCGGCATACAACTACGTTCTTTTGTGATTTTCTTGCCGTTACGAATCTGGTAAACTTTCTCAGTAGGGATTAATACCTGAGCAACATATTGACCAAGATCCGAATTTTTGATTTCTGCATCAATATATTCTTTTACCTTGCTCTCTTTTCCACTAATGGCGCGCATTACGTACCATTTTAAATTTGTTGACTCAGACACTTTATTGACCTCCATTGATTAAATTAAGACAGTTGTCCGTAAATAAATTTCATGATATTTTCAAAACCTAAATCCATAAGCCAAACTATCAATGCAAGAATGATGGAAGCAATTAATACCACTACTGCACTGTTAGTAAGTTCTGCCCGTGTTGGCCAGGATACTTTCTGAACAAGTTCTAAATACGCCTCTTTGATATAGTTAATTATCTTCATATATAAATAGAATTTGCACGGGCAGAGAGGCTCGAACTCCCGACACCTGGTTTTGGAGACCAGTGCTCTACCAACTGAGCTACGCCCGTGTATCAAGTCGTCTCCGGTTGAATGGAAACGACTTTATTGTATATTAAATCCGATTCTTAGTCAAGAAGTTCTGTGATCTGACCTGAACCTACTGTACGTCCACCTTCACGAATAGCAAAACGTAAACCAATGTTACATGCTACTGGATAGATTAAAGTAACTGAAATTTCAAGGTTATCACCTGGCATTACCATCTCTGTTCCTTCTGGCAAAGTGATTTCACCGGTTACGTCCAATGTACGAATATAAAATTGTGGACGGTAACGATTATGGAATGGAGTATGACGACCACCTTCTTCTTTCTTCAAAATATAGACAGCTGCCTTAAAGGTAGTATGAGGTGTTACTTTTCCCGGGTGGGTAATAACCATACCACGTTTGATCTCATCTTTGTCGATACCGCGAAGCAATAAACCAACGTTGTCACCTGCTTGACCATCGTCCAAAATTTTGCGGAACATTTCAACTCCCGTTACGACTGATTTCTTAGCTTCATGACCTAAACCAATGATTTGAACTTCTTCACCGGTTTTGATTTTACCTGTTTCAATACGACCTGTTGCAACAGTACCACGACCTGTAATAGAGAATACATCTTCAACTGGCATTAAGAATGGTTTGTCTGTTGCACGTTCTGGCAATTGAATCCAGCTATCAACAGCATCCATTAATTCCATTACTTTATCTTCCCATTGTGGTTCTCCGTTTAATGCACCAAGTGCTGAACCGCGAATAATAGGAGTGTTGTCACCATCAAAATCATAGAATGTAAGCAATTCACGCATTTCCATTTCTACTAATTCCAACATTTCTTCATCATCTACCATGTCACATTTGTTCATGAATACAACGATACGAGGTACGTTTACCTGACGCGCTAACAAAATGTGTTCACGGGTTTGTGGCATTGGACCATCTGTAGCAGCAACTACAATGATTGCACCATCCATTTGAGCAGCTCCTGTAACCATGTTCTTAATGTAATCGGCATGTCCAGGACAATCTACGTGTGCATAGTGGCGATTGGCTGTTTGGTATTCTACGTGAGATGTGTTAATAGTAATACCACGTTCTTTTTCTTCTGGTGCATTATCGATTGAATCGAATGAACGCAATTCAGAAAGTCCCTTTTTTGCAAGTACCATGGTAATTGCAGCGGTCAAGGTAGTCTTACCGTGGTCAACGTGACCAATAGTACCTACGTTTACGTGTGGTTTTGACCTGTCAAATTTTTCTTTTGCCATAACTCAAAGATTATTTTTTGTTAGTAATTTAATATGTTTTATAAAAGCTTACAAAGTTGAGCTGTTGATGAGAATTGAACTCGCGACCTCTTCCTTACCAAGGAAGTGCTCTACCACTGAGCTACAACAGCGAAAATGGAGCGGAAGACGGGACTCAAACCCGCGACCCTCAGCTTGGAAGGCTAATGCTCTATCGACTGAGCTACTTCCGCAATTTAATTGACAATCCAGAATCAACTATTGATATTTACTGTCAATTTCTTCTTGTGAATTGTGAATTAGTAAAGTGGGCAGTGAAGGATTCGAACCTCCGAAGTCGAAAGACAGCTGAGTTACAGTCAGCCCCAGTTGGCCACTTTGGTAACTGCCCCTTTTTTCCTATTCGATAAACTAAATAAAGATCGCTGAGCCTCTTGTCGGATTCGAACCAACGACCCCGAGATTACAAATCACGTGCTCTGGCCAACTGAGCTAAAGAGGCAATGTGCTATTTCTTAAGGTTTTTACCGTTGAAAAAGCCGTTTAAATACTGCTATTCAAACGGCTTGCAAATGTACGAATATATTTTGGACTACAAAACATTTACTGCATTATTTTATTTTTTAGTGGTTTTTTCTTTGTATTTACGCATTTGTTTCTCTACTGCATCGAGAGTTAGGTCTACTGCCTCTTCAAATGAATCACACGTTTTGGAAGCAAAAAAATCAACATTTGGTATTGAAACTTTAATCTCAGCTTCTTTATTTGTTGCTGTTTCCGGTTTTACTACCTTTAAATATACTTCTAAATTCAGTATTTCATCAAAAAACTTTTCTAACTTTAATGATTTCTTATTAATGTAAGATTCTAGCGTGGTAGTTGCATCAAAGTTGATAGATTGAATCCGTAGTTTCATAATTGCCTCCTTTTTTATTTAGCTCTTGGATGAGCTTGTTTATATATGTTGTATAGTTCTTCGAAACTTGTGTGGGTATACACTTGTGTCGCTGCCAGACTGCTGTGTCCGAGTAATTCTTTTACGGCATTTATGTCGGCTCCACCATTGAGTATGCTGGTGGCAAAAGTATGGCGGAGAACATGTGGACTTCTTTTATGTAAGCTGCTTACTGCTGACATGGATGTGTGTACCAACCGGTACACCATTTTCGGGTACATCTTCTCTCCTTTTCCCCTGACAAATAGATACGGCTCAAGTGTCTTAACTTCCTTGTTTCGTAACGTGATATAGCGCTCTATATCTTTACAAAGTGAATTGCCAAATGGTATGATTCGTTGTTTATTCCTTTTCCCAATAACGCGTAAATTGCCACCTTTTAAATCAATGTCTGTATCCGTTATATTTATAAGCTCTGAAAGGCGGATACCTGTCAGATAAAATAATTCAAGTATCAGACGATTTCGTACGGGAGCAAAACTGTTGGGTATAAATAAATTCTCCAACACGTTGTTCATTTCATTCTCTTTGAAAAACGCTGGAAGTGGTTTCTTTGTTTTGGGTAAAATTATTTTTAACGTTGGGTTTTGGTTTACGTATCCTCGTGTCAGTAAAAAACGCCAAAATGATTTTAAAGTTGATATTTTACGGGATAAGCTTCGGGCTGATATCTTATCATTCATTAATGCAAGTACCCATTGTTGGATCTGATGTGAATCTACATCGATTGGATTAAACTTGTCGGGAACAATGTCTAGGAATTTGCAAAATTGAAGTATGTCTGTATGGTACGACAAAACAGTATGAGAAGAATAATTCTTCTCATACTGTAAATATTGCAGAAATTCGTTCATCATAACCGTATGTTCTTATCTGCAACGAAAATAACATAAATAAATCGGGGAAACAAGTTTTCCCGTATTTTTTTACTATTCTTCGCTAAGATTCTTCTTTTGAACGTAAATTGCGTGCATTTTATCGTCGCGTTTTACTATAGAAGGTTTATCAAAACATTGACGACGACGAAGCTCTTTGACTACGCCTGTTTTTTCAAATTTGCGTTTGAATTTTTTCAATGCTCTTTCAATGTTTTCGCCTTCTTTTACTGGGACTACGATCATAATTACTAATTATTTAATGTGTTTGTGTTTGTTTTAAAATTGGACTGCAAAGATAGATAATCATTTTGAATTATCCAATATATTTTCCTTTTTTCTTGGAAGATGAATTTTAAATAGATTTTTAGATGTGTTTTTATGAATAGCTTTTCAATGTCCTTCTCTTTTTTATAAGCTTATAATTCGGAGATAAATCTGCATAGCTAATTTATAATGTACTGTTATTCAAATAGTAATATTGCAATCTGCTTATAAGTTAGAATCGTTGACTGATATTGATAAAGGCACGTCCCATATAATTCTTATCGGCATCGACGCTTCCTTCAAAGTAAGCTGAGAGGATAAGTTTTTTTGATATTCTCCACGATAAGCTTAAATCCACCGTATTGTCGATTAACGAAACAAGCGATAAGTTCTTCTGACTCGTAGTTACGTAGTTACTCAGGTTGTAATTTTCTTTTCTATATTCTAAATCTGCATAGACTTTTCCATCAATAATATCGCGTGACAAGGTAATTCCATAATCGGTTCCATCCATGTTGTTCGATTTATTGATTGTCGCAAAAACTGTGGCAGAAGCGTCAATAAAAGGAATCTGCGAATAACTTAAATAGGTGTAAACGTTCTTTGAAGCTGTACTACTTGGTGTTTGAAGCCGATAACCGGCTGTTCCGCCCCAGCTAAGCTTTTTGAATGGTCGGTAAGTGAATTGAAAACGATAACCCTGACGGGTCTCTTTCTCCAACAGGCTGTCTCGTTTGCTTTTATACGTTTCGTAGTAATAGATGTTTTTACGTGCATCATACGACAATGACAATGATAAGTTCTTGAGTGGTCTGTATCGGAGCGATAGGTACGTGCCTGTCAAGTCAAGGGCGTTTGTTGAGTCTTTCGCATTGTATAGATCGACTTCAAACGAGCAAAAGAAGTAAAGATTTTTCAGTAAAGAATTACTATGTTGGAAATATACAAATCTGCGTCCGGTTTGGAATTTTGTCATTTGATTGAAAAAAGCCAGTGAAGTTTGCATATTCCCGGTGGTACCCTGAGTATTATGGCTGATAAATGCGCCGTACTGAAGTAGGGTAGGGCTGAAGCCATAGACTGAATCGGGTCTTGAACCAACTATTGCCCCGGCAGTAAAGTTATTAAACCGTTGTTCGTATTGTAACCCATCTACAGCGCCCACGTTGGCCATATTCGAATTAATCTTTCTTCCGAATGTAAGACTTGATGTTTTACTTAGATCGTATCTTAAAGATAAATTGTAAATTTTAAGTGCGTCTTGCAGTCGTATAGAATCGCCGGTTTTGTGTGTAAAGGAAATGTAACTCTCGAATGAAAGTTTAGAGTCGTTGATATGGTTTAAGTTCAGTGATAGGTTATAACGAAATCGCTGGCTCGTTGAATAGTTTGTACCTGCACTGGTATAAGACGAAACAGAAAGGTTTCCGTTCATACTGGCCTTCTGTCCTGTATTATTGGGGGCTATTCCGGTTGATTTTAGGGAGACATCATTGATGGCAATAGCTTCCTTCGAATTCTGTGCTATAACATCAATGGATTCGTTTCTGTTTTTTTTCTTAGCGAATATCAGCGTTGAAACAGTAAGCAATGTTGGGGTTAGCGGAATGCAAACACTGGAGATGGTTGACAGATTTTTTACAACGAGTGCCGGGACATAGTTGTCCTGCTGTAAAATATATAAAGTATCTCCCGCATGTATGCCTTCCGTGTTTGCAAATTGCACGTATACATGCTGCGAACTCACATAGGAAACATTTCCTTTTAAAAGCTCTTCGGTATTTTGAGCCGGCAAGTTGATGATACAGAAAAAAAAAGCAATAATAAATAGATACTTCATGTTAATGCCTGGTAAAATTTCTGAAACGTGTTTTTGACTTATGGTAAAGTACCGGTAGAGAATCTGTGACACTTACTGCAATATGCCGTATAATTTGCATCATTCGTATGGCAATCACTGCAGTTGCTCCACTTTCCTTCATGCGTCCCCGAATATATCTTACCAAAACTGCTGTCATGTTGTTTGAATTTTACAGCAGTCCAACTACTAATACTATGACAGGCTGAGCAATCGTAGGCAAGAAATTTGGTTTTATGAGCTGGTACTGTGTTTGTGCTTTGAACTCCATGGCACGAACTGCATTCCGTTGATAGTTTTGTTTTGTAATCATTGTTTATATGGCAGGCATCACAAGCAATATTATGCCCGCCGGTAAGTGGAAAAACTCCATGATCAAAACCTTTTCCGATCGAATTCCAATCACGTCCCACCATGTTATGGCAACGTGCACAATCAGTATCGAAACCTGCTGTACGATGATTGGGACTGGTAGTTGCATCGTATTTTGCCTTATGGCAGGCATAACAATCCGAATGTATATTATCAAACCGGAGTAAAGACGCTGACACGTGACAACGGTAACAATCGGCTGTAGCATGCGCACCAACCAATGCAAATCCTGCTTGCCGGTGAATTTGTGTTATCTTGGTGACAATCCATGAACTGGTGGTGTGGCAACGCTCACAATCAAGTCCTACTGTTCCCTGATGAATGTCGGTATGACAGGCATTACAATCGGTTTTTGCCTGTGAGAATACAAGTGAAGTATGGCACTTCTTACATTCTACATTCCTGTGCTGACCGGTTAAAGGAAAATGTGTCTTGTTGTGATTAAATCCTCCTGCCTTTATGGTATTCCATGAATCCTCAGTATGACAAACAATACAATCAACCTTTAGTTTTTCACCATGCGGAGATTTAGCGGCAAATGTGCTTGCTGCCAAAAATGTAAATACTAACAAATAAAGAATTGATTTGCTCATTATGATGTGATGAATAGTAAATTATTAAACAGCAAATTATGAATGGCATCGGGAGCATTTTATGTCCTCGAATTTATATTGAATATACTTCCCTTTTTCATCCGTCACAGGCTTATGGCATTCCTCACATTTTACGGTTTTATGTGCACCTCCCAGTTTGAACCGTGAAGTATTATGATCAAATGTGGATTTCTGCCAATCATCATATCCATGGCATCGTGAGCAGTCGGTTTTCCCGTTTATTGCAAACTGACCTGCATGATGATCCTTATGACAGGCTGAACATTCTTCCGAAAGCCCGTTAAATTGCTGCGTCCGGATACCTTTGTCATTCTCACGATAATGGCATTCGGTACAGGCTATCTTCGCGTGTTCACCTTCCAGTTTAAAACCTGTTGAGTTATGGTCAAATGTAATTCCCTTCCAGCTTTTTTGGTTGTGACAAACCGTACAATCTTCATTCGGATAAAATTCTTCGTTGATAAAACCTTTGTGCATGTCCTGATGGCAATCCACACACTTACTCCCCATGTTTCTGAAAGTCCAGGTAGGTTGTTTCTTATGACAGGCCGTACATGATGTAGCTAAATGTGCTCCTTCCAGGGGAAATTTAGATGCATTGTGTTGTTCAATAGTGTAAGTACCTGGTGAAAAACCATTGTTGTTGTGACATTGATTGCAATCCGGAGATACACCATTTTTGTCAAATTCTTTTTTGTGATAATCGGCATGGCAATCTTTACATTGATCGTGTTTCAACGGAGCCATCAAACTCGTTTTATGGCATTCTTTACAATCGACGAGGGTATGCTTTCCAAGTAGTTTGAAATTCGTTTTATCGTGGTTAAAAGCTTTCATTCCTTTGTTGAAGTGGAAGGAGGCCTCGGTATGGCATTCTTTGCAATTTTGTCCGAATTTATTGTTATGAACGTCCTTGTGACAGGCTGTACAGTTTTCAAACGCAAGGCCGGTAAATTTCTGTGTCTGTTTGCCATTGATAATTTCCATTTTGTGACATTGGATACAGGCGACATTCTTATGCTGACCTAAAAGAGGAAAACGTGTCTTGCTATGGTCAAATCCCGGAGCCTTCTTGAATGAGTCGAAACTATGACAATTAGTACATTTTGAGGATAACCTGCCCTGATGATAATCGGCATGGCAACTCAAACATTCAGGATTTAATCCAAGATAAGTTGATGTTCTTCTTTTTAGATTTGGATCTTTGATAAATCCGGCTTTATGACAGGCATTACAATCTTGTTTTGCATGTTCACCTTTTAATGTGAACCCCGTTAAAGCATGGTTAAAGCTCTGCTTGTTGAATCGGATAACCTGAAAACTCCGTCCATGGTGTTCATTATGACACGTCGAACATTCTTTTCCTGCTACTTCAGCCGAAGCATGGTATCCTTTCCCGGCTGCAATGTTTGCTTTAATTTCTTTGTGACAATCCAGACATTTCGCGCGCGTAACTTTATTTCCTATTTCGTGGCATTTCGTACAATTACTTACCCCTTCAAGGTTAGCATGTGCTTTGCTCAGATCTCCCGGAGAAATCTGAGCAGACATGTTTTGTCCCAAAAGGATAAACAAAGTAAGTAATGGTAATAATTTACAATAGTTCATTTCGGTTATTGTTGAAGATCCATGCTAATATTTTAATAATGACTAATCACAAGACACGCTTTTTTACTTGTGTTTTAAAACAATTTCTCCATGCATAGTTCGTATGTTTATACCGGTTCTTTGAAGAAATTTTGTTGGTAATTCACCGCCTGCAAAAACAAATACTAAATCATTTCCCGTTTTTTTCGTTTCGGCGGTCTTACTGTTTTTATATTGAATACTTTCTTTTTCTATTGAAACCACATTCGTATTAAACAGAACGTCGATTTGTCCGTTTTGGATAGCCGTATTTATGCTTTCATTGTTCTTTACTTTCAAGCGACTGAATTTTTCACCTCGATATGAAATGGTGACCTTGTTCAACCGGACTAAAGATAATGCTGCTTCTATGGCCGAATCACCACCTCCAACTATAAATATATCTTTTCCTTTTATTTCATGATCGTCAGTAAGTTGATAGGATACTTTCTCTGTGTCTTCACCCGGGACATTTAGCCTTCGTGGCGTTCCGCGCCGCCCGATTGCCAGTAAAATCGTTCTTGTACAATATCTCCCCCCATTCGATGTTTCCAATCTGAAAACACCATGTTCGGAGACAATGCCTTCTACTTTCGTGTTTTCCAGAATCGTAATTTTGTTCTTTGTCAACACGGTCTTCCATAAGTTCAGCAATTCGGTTTTGGTGGTCTCAATAAATTTCACTTTTCCGTAAAGGGGTAACGTCATCGGTGATGTCATTACTATCTTGTTTCGGGGAAAAGTATAAACCGTACCTCCCAACGTATTTTGTTCCAGTGTCAGTACTTTTAAATTAAACTTCTTGGCCGCTAATGTTGCCGATATTCCGGCTGGTCCGGCTCCAACAACAATTAAATCATAATCGGCCTCAACCTCTTTATTCAGTGATTTGACAATGTTTTCAACGGCTTCACGTCCCTGTGTAACGGCATTTTTGATTAATCCCATGCCCCCCAGTTCTCCCGCTACATAAATACCCGGAACGTTGGTTTCGAAAGTATCGTTTAATTCGGGAATATCAACACCTCTTTTTTTTGTTCCGATACACAAGTTAATAGCTTCTACAGGACAAGCCCGGAAACAGGCTCCATGACCAATACACATGGAGGCATTTATGACAGTTGCTTTTCCGTTTCGGATGCCAATAATGTCTTTCTCCGGGCAGGCTGTTATGCAGGCGCCGCTTTTGATGCATCTGTCCGGATCGATTACCGGATGTATGGCAACAGGCTCATAGGATCCATCTACCTTAGCCAGTGCAATCTTTCGCACAACTTGCTTCGATTCCCGCCTCTGCTTCCGTACGTAGATGTACAAAATGATCAGAATCATTAGTACGATTAAACCGTATGAGGCTATTTCTATGAATTTGTCCATTGATTCAGAATATCCATTTATATCCGAAGAAAAGCACTATGGCTATATGTATAACCATTATAATTAACATGATAAGCGCAAAAGGTAAATGAATAACATGCCAGTATCTGAAAAGGTTCTGCATATTTTGCAATCGCGTTATCCGGAAATTCAGTGAACGCTCTTTTAATATCAGTCGCCTTACCTTGAAAGACTCTTTCCGTGAGATGTTTTTTTCTTTTATTGCGGATCTTAACCGAAATCTTCCGACAGTATTCATTTCGGAAATATGAATGCTGTATTTGTTCTTCAATATGATGTCTAGCTCTTCTCTCAGGTCTTTTACTTCTTGCAGGCTAAGCTCACGCCCTTCGATAGAGTGGGGGATCTGCAAATAAATAAATCGTCCGACAACACCGCTGATCCATACTATTGCTAAACTCCAGAATCCGATGGCTATTATTCCCTCAAATTTAAAAGATGTATGAAACAGGACAAACACCGTACCCAGGGTGCACATGAAAATATGAAATTCAAGCCAGTGCTTTAATAATCCGGCACGTGAGAATATCTTAAATCTTTTGCGTGCCATATAGGAAAATAGACCGACTACAATAAATAGACTGCCAAAAATACCCAGTCCATGACCGATAAACCCGGCCGGATTTAATAACTTATACATCGAATGATCTACCCGCCCGATTCCTTCAACCGGTAACCGGTAATATGAAAATCCCGTATAGGTTAGGACTACAAGGGCAATCAGAACGACGGTGTAATAAAATGATAATGTTATTCTATGAACTATAGGTGTCATTTATTTACGGTCTGTTATTTTTGATTGAAATTATATACAACGAGTCAATTAACCGGGTATAGTAATTTGTAAGAATATTAATTTTTTGTCTCTTGTCTCTTCGCTTGGTTCCTGTCCCCTGTCTCCTGTCTCTTTTTCCGGGCATTATAAGCTCCGATAATCAATGCAATTATCAATGCAATGACTACGTAAACACCACTTGGAATTGGTGGTGGCGTCCCTTGTGCATATGAGTGCATTCCCGAAAGATAATAGTTGACCCCAAAGAAAGTCATGATAATCGTACTAAAACCAACTAAAGCAAGGCTGCTTAATACAAACTGGTTGTTCATTTTGGGTACGTTTCGCAGATGCAATATAGCTGCATAAACCAAAATACTTACCAATGCCCATGTCTCTTTTGGATCCCAGCCCCAGTATTTTCCCCATGACTCGTTGGCCCAAATGCCTCCGATAAAACACCCGATAGTCAATAAAATTAATCCGACAATCAGCGTTAATTCAATGATATAGCTTATTTCCTGAATACTGTCTTTTAACCGGATGGCATTCTTTTTTGTACAGGCAATCATTAAAATGAGATTCAACATGCCTAAAAGTGCCCCCATGGCCAGAAATCCGTAACTTGAAGTGATAATGGCCACATGGATGATAAGCCAATACGATTTCAGTACCGGAACCAGGTTTGTGATTTCAGGATTCATCCAACTCATACTGGCTACGATTAACGCTATACCCGATAAGATACCCGTTACAGCTAAGCTGATAGGTGATTTCCGTGCAAAAAACAATCCTGAAAGTGCCGCTGCCCATCCTACAAAAATCATAGTCTCGTATCCGTTACTCCAGGGAGCATGGCTCGAAATATACCACCGTACGCCTAAACCGACTGTATAAACGAAGAATATAAGTATGAACGGATAAATCGCAAAATTCAATACCTTTTCCAACCCCGATTTGCTCTTGAAAATATCAAATAAATGGAGTATTAACAGTAGGAATCCTATGAAGGCATAAATATAAGCTAATTTTCCAAATATGTTCAAATCATTGTAAATAATCTCAAGTTTTATTTTATCCTTCGAAGGCAGATTATTACCGCCATTCATCAACTGATAGCTTTTTATCTGGAGTAGTTGGTCGTTGGCAGGCCCCCAATTCCCGGATGACATAGCTTCGTTGGCTGCTTTGAAGTAATTCGCCAGCAATTCTTCGGGTGAATTTGTTGCCGGAGATGCAACCGGGCTTTTCCCCATCATTGCTTTCAGCTGTTCATCCGACATCCCACCCATTCCTTTGGGGGGAGTCACTCCTTCCATTCCCGGTTTTAAGGTGGGTACTTTGGTTCCACCCATTCCCTTGCCAGCAGGGCAAACCTGACCGTGTGTTATTTCAGATGTCGCTGGTTTGGCTGTACTCCATTTATCGGTTTCATGACCCGGGATAGGAAACAGGGCCAGCATATTGCCATTAAAAATCTGATAGCAGATATTCACCCGTTCGTCCACATTGATGATTTCTTTATCGTATTTGTTCTGTGTGGATTGTTCTTTCTGGTATACCTTATCGATAAGGTCTTTCAACCGATATGCGCCGCCATTGTCGAAATCAAAGAGTTGGTTGAATGAAATATAATCATTCACAGCTCCTATTTCTTTTCCTAGCTGAGGATTAGCTACTTTAATGATCGGTTCGTTTTGCCAGCTGGATGGATTTGCACTCATGTCCAGTAACACTTCTACTGCCGGCATTTTCTTGTAGAACGTTTGTTTGGAAATTTTACGTAAAACATCCGAAGCAAAGGTACTGAAAGGTTCTATTCTTCCCTGTGCCTCATCCTGAATCAACAAACTACTCAATCCATTGAGGTGGGTTTGCTTGTCTGTTTTGCCTTCGGAAGCAAACATGAATCCCGAAAATAGCAGTAGTCCAGCTAAGAGAACTGCTTTTCCTGCTTTCCGTTTCTGTTGTAATTCGTTACTCAGTTTCAGAACTGTCCTGAAGCGGCTGTTCTTGTTGAAGAAAGTGAGAATCATGCCCAATGCCATGAAGAAATAACCCGTATATGAAATAAAAGTTCCCCAATAATCGTGGCTTACCGACAAAACCGTTCCTTTCTCGTCGGGATCATATGATGATTGAAAGAACCGGTAACCGCGGTACTTTAAAATATTATTCATATAAATCCTGAATGGATGTGCGGTCTTCATTTCTGTGTCTGTGACCGTTATTTCACTGGCATAGGAGGATGGGCTGTTAGAGCCCGGATAACGGTCAAGCTGAAAAGTCCGCAAGGTGATGTTGAAAGGTAATTTGTGTTGCAGCATTCCATACGATAAGGATATTTTTACATCGTTTAGTTGGCAGGTTGTAGGTAATGCCGTTTGATTTTCAGAACTTAATACATTTACCCGTTTGGTCATATCTCCATCACTTACTTTGAAAGTAATGGCATTTTTTCCCTGTTCTGCAATTCCTGTCTTTTTCATGTCGGGAGTCATTTGAGTCAGGTTCTTTTTAGCTTTTGGTAAATATGTTTTCAGTACAAAAATCACATTGTTGGCTTTGTAAATCGTTTTTTGCTCTACAAGACTCTTTTCTCCGGGCATAACGACCGATTCTGTCTTTTCCATCATCCCCATTTGGGAAACAGGCAATGTACTCTTTAGATAAACCTGATGATCGACAACCGTAAATGTCACATCTGCCTTATGAATTGAATCGCCAAAAGCAAATGCCACGTCTTCAAATTTGTTCGTTTCCCCGTTTAACAGAATAAAGTCCATCCCCTTATTGTCCTGATTCATGACAAATAACGAAAGTGCCGGTTCTCCCTGTTCATCAGGAACAATTGTTTCTATAGAATTGGGAACAAATAATTCTGTTTCAACGGTAATTGTCTTCCCTGCAATTTGCAATTTCTCTGAAAAATCATTCGAGCCGTTTTCCGAAAAGCTTGCTTCCGTTATCTTTTCTGCTTTTTCTCCTTTATACTCTGCGGTTATCCCGACAGATGTCTTGTCAGACGATATTTCATTTGTTGTTTCGCCCTGACGAATGTGCATCATACCTTCCGAACCGAAATAACGGGTGACGGCAGCACCTGCCAACATACAAATAAAGGCAAGGTGAAAAAGAAGTATGCTGAATTTACGCTTGTTGAGAAGTTTATAGCGGAAGATACTGCCCGAAAGATTGATAACCAATAGAACTAATAGAACTTCAAACCAGTGGGCATTATAAACGATTGTTTTGGCGTATTCAGTTCCCGAACTGCTTTCCGCAAATGTGGCATAGGCAATACTTGCTCCGAAAATCAGCAACAGGATAATGCTGGTGGCCATTGAAAAGAAAACATGAGTCAGTTTTTTCATTTGAAATCTGGGTACGTTGGTATTTCTATAAATAGTGAATGGCTTCGGGTTTGTTCCCAATAACCGGAATAGGAGACAAAGATATTATAAAATAATTATTTGCAATGCTTCCTTATTTATATTGATTGTTGTATTGTTCTTTTTTTAATACCATCTAAACGATATTGACAATTATATACAAAAAAGAGGTCAGTTTCCCAGCCATGTATCGGCTGGTTTTCGTTGCTGCAGATCAATATCGGAAAAATAGACTTCACATTCCTTGCCTGTCGGCGATTGCGCACCAAATCCGATAGAGAGATGATCTGTTTTGTCCAGTTTGAAACTTCGTATGGGAAACCATTTTTTACCATCTGCCGAATAATAAAAAGTAAAAGTATTGGCCTTTGTAGACCCGATTATCCGGTAATAGACTTCGTTCTTATCTATAGCCATTGAATTACAATCATCTGCCACTTCATTGCAAACGACCGATACAACTCTCGGCTGTCCTGTAAAATCACTCTCAAAGCAAAATTTGGCAAAGTGCTTGCTATCATTGTATATCAATAATACCCCGGCATCCCATTTCGATTTAAAATCAAGCTTAATCCTGGCGCTTAATATAAAATCTGAATCAGGTTTGAATACCAATCGTGGTGACTTATTGATCTCATAAAATCCATCGGGGGAAATAAATAAATCGGTATTTGCCGGAGCTGAAATTCTTAAATCGTTGTTTCCTGTAACCTGATAGCTTAACGGGGTATTCTCAAAATGTAACTTGTAAGGGATGGCTTTCATTGTAACCTCTTGGGCGTAAATGCTGCCGGTCAGACATCCCAGCAAGCAGGCATAAAATAATAGCTTTTTCATGATGTGTTTTTATAATTGATTTAATTCTGTTTAAATGGATATTCATCTTCACCGAAGATCACAGCCGATGCCCGTTCTGCAATCGGGCTGGTGATAAATAAATCAGGAGTAAAAAACGGGATTTTTTTGTTTTACCTGTTTCTTACCGAAGCAAAACTTCTTAATGGACAATTTTAATGTCAATCAATATCTGTATGTCTTTTATAATGGTCTCATCCGCTACGTCAATCCTGATTCCGCGCCCTTCGGCATATACCCTGGCAGCTTCAATCTCTGACTTAATTACCGTCGAAACAGGACTATTCATAATCGCATCAGTCGCTTTTCCCCCAAATACAAATGCAACCTTGAAGTACCGGTCTCTTGGCAACAGGTATAGTATAGCTCTTTTCTTATCTTTTATCCGAAAGTTCCAGCCATACTTAGTTCCCGAATAATTCCATTCATCAACCGCAGCCGGATATTTCAATTGTACATAACCGATGATACTTTGCCACAAATCAAAGGTTTTTGCTAATGAACCGCTAAGGTCTTTCGTCGTTGGAATAACCGTTTTATCCATAAATGTACTCGTGTCCATAGTTAGAGACTCTTTTGTTGGTTATATAACTTTTAAACTTGCTGAAAAGGTGTTCTATCAAAACTTCACATTGCCGGATACCCGTCATTGTTTGAAAATGTAAGTTGTTTTAGGTGAGAGTGATGTCTTGTTCTTTAATTGTTATGCTCTTATTTACGGCCTCAATAATGAGCATGGCCGATTGTTTCGCGCCGAATGAGGAACTGTCAATTGTCAGATGGTAGTTGCTTGCTTTTCCCCAACTCTTGTGTGTGTAATGCCTGCAATAATTTGTCCTGTCTCTGTCTTTTCTTTCCAACTCTTTCTCCGCCATATCCGAATCAATACCATATTCATGTATAATGCGCTCGATCCGGTATTTTTTAGTTGCATGAATAAAAACCGTAAAGCAATTTGGCTGACTTTTTAAAACAAAATCTGCACAACGACCCACAATAACACTCGATTCTCTTTCACTTATATCCCGTATAACCTTGCTTTGAACCATAAACAAGGTGTCTAGCGGAGGCATTTCTTCGTTTACGTAGGCATAATTTTGTTCGTAAAGATCAAACAGCAGACTATGTGTGAGCTTCTGTTCGTGTTCTTTTACATATTCGGGAGTCAGGCCTCCTGCTGATGCAGATAGGTCGATCAACTTGGTATCATAAAAAGAAATCCCTAACTTCTTAGCAACTATTTCCCCTATTTCATGACCACCACTACCGAATTCGCGGGCTATCGTAATGATGATTTTTTTCTGTTGGTCGATTGTACCCGCTTGAACCGCTGTTTTTTTATCTTCTTTTTCACCTAGCAGAACATCAATAAATGTTAGTCTCTTACTGTAAAATCTTGCCATAGAGCCGACAAGCAAAGCTGCTGCTACAGTCCCCTCGCGAATGCCCTGTAAATTATGAAGTAAAATAAAAGAGCTAATAATTCCAATTGCAACCAGTGTGCTATCCACACCCACTTTTACTTTCCCGAATTCGGTATGAAAGGTTCTTGAAATTGCAAGTGACAACCCTTCACCTGCCAGATAGGTCACTTTTGCCTTCACTTCTAAGAAAACACCAAAGGCAATAATTGCACAACTCAATAAACAAAGTACCCATTGGATCAAATAATTTGATGTCTGAACTCCCGAAAGAAGAAACATGGTGAAATCTATAAAGAATCCAAAAAATAATGCCACCGGAAATTGTAGAAGCTGTATAGGTTGATACTTCTTTCGCAACAATATCATTTGAAATAGAATTAACACCACATTCATTATAATGGAGTTTACACCCATTGTGAAGGGAAATCCCAAACTATAAACATAGGGTACACATGAAATTGGCGATGTTCCTAAATTGGCTTTTACCGATAAAGCCACTCCAAACGCCATGATAAATAGTCCTGTCACTAAGACAACACATCTTTTTAAAAGTCCTTCTTCTTTCATTAAACTTATATTTTCACAACGAAACTCGTAAAGGCTGTTTTGTGATTTACATGAAATCGTTTTTATATACAAAATTTTCTCCTCCCGGTTATAGGGAAATCACCAGAAGCCAATAACCAAATTTCATTTTAATGTCAGGAATAAGCAAGATGGATGGTAGCGTGTAAAGCTTAAAAATGGCCCATCTACTTAATATGAATGACAAAAGTACTGGTTATTTTCTAAGATGAAGTGTAAAAAAGAAACATTATATTGTTCCAGGTGCTTGGTTTCGGTTTTATACTTTCTTTATCGGGTCGTGTGGTTGTTGAAATTATTGTAGATGCCTCATTCTTTGTTTTTGTTGTGGATTAAACGATGGGCGTGTATAATGAATATGGAAGGTTTTTCCCGGATAACGGGGCTTGATAGATCGGTTTGTGTTGTGGAAAGCAAAAAAAAGTGGGATTTTTTTACAAATCCCACTTGCAAATTTTGTTTTTTACCTGTTTCACCTGATTTGTAAACACTCGTTGTAACAGGAAAAACTGAAGATTTTTTGTAAACAAAGATAAATCTTTCTTCTTTTGAATAAAAAACGGTACAGTCAATACAAACTTACGAATTGAATTTGTCCTGATTATTATATTATGTGTTTAGGTTTAAAGGACAAGTATTATTGGTTCACTACACCATGGTTGACTGTACCGCTAACATGTTTAGGTTTGGTTTTAATGGGTTTATTTTTTTTCTTGCGTTGATTTGAATTGCTTATTTCCCCCTAAAGACGAAGGTTTGCTTTCCAAGTTTATTTGGAGGGCGGTATTATAACAATAGGCGGATCGTCCTTTTCATCTGTTTGTATACCTATAACTGAATGCGGATCAAAAGATCCCAACAGAGTAACGAGCACTCTGAATTTTTGAGAAAATAAATCTTTTTTCATAACACTACTTTTTTGAATTATTGGTATTGCAAATAAATATAAAATAAATTTATTATCCATTGAAAAAAGCGTATTTTTTTAATGGACAATGTGAAAAATAGAAATATTTAAAGCATTGTTTTACAAGTATTTATGCTCTTATTGAAATGGACACACATGGACATGGTTAAATCAGGTATAAATAGAGGAAGAATATACTTAAAATTGTCGTAGGTAATCGACCAGATTATCGGAATTTTGCAATTGAAGCTTTGAACGAAGACGGTACCGGTGTTTGGTAATTGATTCAAGTTTTACATCCAGAACAGTGGCTATCATACCCGTGTCGAAACCTGCTAAAAGGAAACAACAAATCAGTATATCGCGTTTGGAGAGTGTCGGAAAGTTATTCAATAAACGGAGTGATATATCTGTATACTCTAAATCCATACAGGCTATTAATTCTTCGTAGAAAGTATTGTTTTGTACCGGCTGCATTTCTTTCGATTCATTTTTCCATATGCCGGGACGTCTGAGTACGTTTTTTCGATGCTGTTCGATGTTTAGAAGCAATATTGCCTGTAATTTCAATTGCTTTTCCAGCAAGGTGCTGTTTTCCTTTTCCTTTTCAACTTTGTCTTTTTCTATTTCCACAAAAGCTTTTTCTTTTTTCAGCAATTCGTTTTGTACATCAAGCTGTTTCTTATTGACACTTAACATCCAAAACAAAACACCTACCACAACCATACTTAATACAAACAGACTGAACAGCAGAAACAATCCTCTTTGCTTATTATTAATGACCAGTTTTTGGTTCTCCAGTTGCAAACTTTGAAACTTATATTTCTTATCTAATCCGGCAAAACTAATGGATAGTTTACGGTCTGTTATAGAATCTTTCACCTGTGCAATTTTATTCGCCATGAGTAATGCTTCCTTCAGGTTGCCTTCCTTTTCATAAATGGTTTGCCAAAGCTTGTAATAATCAGTGGCAAACCCTTGCGTGTTATTAATCTGCTTTAGCAAATTTTTGGCTGAATCTAATTCTCCGTTTTCAATAAAGGCCTTTGCCATTAAATACCATTTATTCGCATCATAAACTCCGATATGGGTTAAAGGAGCCTGTTTATAATAATTCAGGGCTTCCTTGAACCTATTTTGCTCATAATATGCTGATCCTAAACATTTATATACAGTTGAAATCAAGAGTACGTCATGAAGCATTAAAGCCCGTTTTTCGGCTGATATATAATATCGGATGGCACTGTCGGGTTTAGAACAAAGTAAAAAACCATACCCAAGTTTTAATTGACTTGTAACGATGTTTCGACTACTATTTGACAGTTGAAACGAGTGAAATGACAGTTTGCTATATTGGAGCATACTGTCAAGCTGCTTTTGCGATTCATACATTTTAGCCTTGTCTTCATAAATTAATCCACGCAATTTATAATCCTCTGTGCACAAGGCAAACTCCTGAGCTTTAAGTAAATTATTGGCTTGCTCATTGGCATCTCCCCGGTTCTCGGCAGTACGCGCATGGTAAAACCAGGCATATCCGGCACGTTCAGGCTCTTTTATGGAATAGTAATCTGTAGCGGCTGTGATGATCGAATCGGACTCGATCTTAGTATCGGTTTTATCCAGAGCCTGGCTCATTAAAAGAGCATACAGGGCTTTATTGGAAGGGGTAAATAATTTATGCGGATTAATATGCTTTAATACACGTAACGCCGAGTCCGGAGCTTTATCCATAAGCTCTTCTGCCGATTTCAATCCGCTTGGGACAGCAGAACAACCGAAGAAGGAAATGCACAAAAGAGTGTATAACCAGATGGAAAAATAAGGGCGTCTAAACATGTTACACAATTTGTTCAACAAAAGTACAAATTTATTTTAAAGATGTACAATTTAAGCACGACGTTGATAGTGTAATTTTATTCTTTAATCGAAGCCCCGAATGTTATTTATAGTATGAACCGATCCGGTGAAACTTTTCCAAAGTTCTAAACTCTGGAAAAGTTTCAAATACTTAATTTATTATTCAATAATCTTCGCTGTTGTAACGACTTCTAATCGAGAGACAATAATCTCTTAAATTCCTTCATTCCTTCCGATGCTCCTTTTTGGATAAAGGTAACATTTAAAGAGATAGCATTCACTTCCTTCGGATCAATGAGGTAAACCGGAACTCCGGCCTTTACATTGTGTATCAATCCGGCAGCTGGGTATACCACCAGCGAAGTGCCGATAATTAGAAAAATATCCGCTTCGTAAGTCATATGTTCTGCTCTCTGAATTTCAGGCACGGCTTCTCCGAACCAGACAATATGCGGACGGAGCTGATACCCCTTCGGACATTTATCGCCCAAATTGACATCCGGATGTTTCGGATCTACATCAAACACTTCTTCGCCGGGACCTGTCGACCGGACTTTCATTAACTCGCCGTGCAGATGGACCACCTTCGTACTCCCTGCCCGTTCGTGCAGATTATCAATGTTCTGTGTGATAATTTGTACTTCAAAATACTTTTCCAGTTCAGCCAGAGCATAATGTCCCGCGTTTGGTTTACTATTCAGCAGTTGTCTGCGCCGCTGATTATAAAAATCCAGTACCAATGCCGGATCCCTTCGCCATCCATCGGGGGTGGCTACATCGGTAACCTTATATTCTTCCCAGAGTCCGTCCGAATCCCGGAAAGTCTTGATGCCACTCTCAGCGCTCATGCCGGCACCACTAAGAACAATTAATTTTTTCATAATTTATTTTCTATTTAACCACAGCAAAGATATAAATTTATAACCTCTTTATTCCATGTAATCTCACCGAATGTGTTTTTAATGTATTCATCCGGCTTGATTTAAATCATTCTTTCGCTTCGGACATCCCCGATAAGGGCATTTCCCGGTTTTGAATGTGAAAAATCTTCCTGTCCGGCATTATTCTGCTGATAATCTGATTCAAAATGAGCATTTACGCATTCGGCTATTCACAGAATCAGACGTTCGGCAAGTATTCCGTATCTTGTCTACAGGTTATTTTGAATCCCGATCCGGCATTCTTCTGTTGTCTGTCCGTCGATTCGTCGTGGTATAAAGCTGGTAAGGAGGTTCTTTCAAGATAATTCACTTTTCATTCTTATTCAGATATTATATAGATGTCATATCTTATTTATGATAAGTAACATCTAAGTAATATCTAAGTTACAACTAAGTAACATCCAAGTAACAATGACCTCTTAACTACCTCTTAACCTCCTTTATATCCCGGACAGAGGAAGACGAATAAGCGGGAATGACCCATAAAATGGAAAAAGTGGGTACGAAGGGATACTTATCAACAAAATTGGCATGATTTTAGTTAAGTTAATTAAATTTGCAGTATCGGTAGGAGTGGATTCACGGTGATTATGGCCTGATTTTGATAAATTATTCCTACATTTGCTATTTGTTTGTTAATTAAAAATATGAAATCATTTTATATACAGCGGGAAGGTTATCAGCTGTTTGCGACCCGGATAGACCGCTTTCCCAATCCGGATAATAAGCCGACATTGGTTTTTCTGCATGATTCGTGGGGATGTGTGAAGATGTGGGGCGACTTTCCGAATGAGCTGGTAGCCCTGAGCGGATTAAATGCACTGTTATACGACCGCCGCGGGTACGGGCAATCGTCGCCTTTTGCCGTAACGCAGCGTACCGAATATTACCTGCATGACGAAGCCCATGAATTCATCAGGGTGCTGGATACGTGTAACATACAGAACGCCGTTATCTACGGTCACAGTGATGGTGCCACGATTGCATTACTGGCGGCTGCGCTGTACCCGGACCGGATTAAAGGGCTGATACTGGAAGGAGCCCATAGTTTTATTGAGGACTCGGGTAAAGAGGCCGTCGTCGGGACGCGTGAACGCGCTAAAGAGACCAGCCTGCTCAAGAGCCTTGAAAAATTCCACGGAGATAAAACTCCCGAGCTTTTCCGCCTGTGGCACGAGACCTGGCTGAGCGATTATTTTGCCCGGTGGACAATTGTACCGTTGTTATCGCAAATCGCCTGTCCGGTATTGGCTTTCCAGGGTGAGAACGACGAGTTCGGAAGCGTGGAACAACTGAATATACTGAAAAAGCAAATACAGACTTCTGTGACGCTGGCCGAGATAGCGAATGCCGCGCATATGCCGCGAAAAGAAGCGGAAGCAGAAACGATGAGGTTGGTGGAGAAATGGTTTAGAGAGTCAGTAACCTTGTAGTCCACTTATGCAGATTTAGTCATTCACTATGAATATTCCAGTTTACATTTCTAAAAGAAGTTTTGTTTTTCTGTTGCCATTCTGTTTATTCGTCAGTTTTCCCATGATAGCTCAGGCCATCATTAAAGGAAAAGTTATTGAAAAAAGGACCGGAATGCCCATACCTTTTGCTTCAGTAGTTTATCAGAAACAACTGATTCAGAAAGGTGTAATTTCGGATATTCATGGCGAATTTGTTATTCAGGAAGAAAATGTGCGGGATGTTACGGTTACGTGTATCGGTTATAAACCGGTTAAAACAAAGATTACAACGGCGGGTACGGTTGTAGAAATGGAAAATGAAGCGGTTGAGATGAGTGAAGTTGTCATAAAGCCATCCGCTAATCCGGCTATAAGAATTATAAAGCAGGTTCTTGCCAATAAAAAGTTTAATAATTTTGAAAACTATGATGCGTATAGCTATCGTTGCTACTTTAAAACGGTATTCGATGTAAAATCGGCAAACAATGCAACTTCGGCGGATAGCGTTGAACTGAATAAAAACAGGAGATTAAAGAAACAAGCCTTTTTAATTTCCGAATCGGTGGTATCCTGTTTACATATTCAGAATGCTACCGAGAATAAGATTATTGCAACGAAGACTTCCGGATTCAACGGGTCGGGGTTGGGGCAAGATTTATTTGTAGTGTTTCATAATTCAATATCATTTTATAATAACAGTATTTCGTTATTTGAAGTTCCATTATCAACGGATAAATCGTTGACCGATTATGTAAGTCCGCTTTCGGACGGATGCTTAGGCAGTTATAATTACCAACTCGATGAAACGTACAACAATACAGCCGACAGCATCTTTGTGATTAATTTTTTTCCTAAAAGAGGAAAGAAATTTAACAGCCTTACAGGGAAACTGTTTATCAGTTCGAACGGGTATGCGATAAAAAATGTCGTGGCGGAGCCGTACCAAAAAGGACTTATTGATTTTAAATTCAGGCAGGATTATGAATACATTAGAAATAAATGGTTCCCGGTAAAGCTTGATGAGGAAATAGGGTTTGCGTATATGAAAATAAAAGGAATAAAAAATTCATATCCTGTTTATTTGGTAACATCCAACATCGACAGTGTAGATTACAGGTCTCCAGCCAACCGTCATACCGTACATCTAGAAAAGGTATATCAGGACCGGAAATCCATCATGAAGAGTGATTCGATTTTAAAGACGTCCCGTTTAGATACCCTCACGTTAAGAGAAAAAAATACGTATCATGCGTTAGATAGTCTGGGGAGAAAGCATAATTTTGATAATAAACTAAATTTTATTACAAAGCTGGCATTTGGTAAAATAGCTCTCAAATATTCGGATCTTGATTTAAACAGGGTTTACAGTTATAATGAGTATGAAGGTTCACGGTTAGGTATCGGGTTAAACTCAAACGAAGAGGTCACTAAATTTTTCTCATTAGGAGGTTTTGTTGGTTATGGCAGTCGGGATAAGCAACTTAAATATGGCGCCCGATGGGTTCTCGACCTGAATAAATATAATGAGGTGCAACTGAGCTTATCTTATCAGAACAATCTGAAAGAGGCAGGGCTTGAAGTAATTAATGATTATTCAGCGCTTTCGTTCAGTGACTATCTGAGAAGCAATATAGGCAGTCGCTTTGATCAGATTGTAGAAAAGAGAATGGAATTCGGCTTTCGTGCATTCAGGTATCTGAAAGTCCTGACATCTCTTAGCGTTAAAGAAGTGAATCCAACGTATACGTATAATTTCAAAGGGACCGGATTGACAAATTATGAATCGGATGATGCCCAGATAACCTTAAAATACGCATATGGTGAAGAGCTAATGACTATTAATGACCAGCGGGTGTCCAATACTGACGGCAATCCGATCATTAACGTCACCTACAGAAGAGGAATCGGTCTGTTAAGCAGCAGGAGTTTTCAATATAACCGTATTGAAACGACGGTTGACGTGACGGCTTATAAAGGAAATATCGGCCAATCGGATATACGGTTGGCAGCGGGATGGATAGACCGGAGTTTGCCTTACGGTTTGCTGTTTACCGGGGAAGGCAGCAAGAATACGGAAATACCGTTGATCATAACGAATAGTTTTCAGACGATGTTGCCGAATGAATTTCTATCGGATAGATATATTCATCTTTTTTGTTCGCATAACTTTGGCAATTTAGTCATCAACACACCCCGGTTTAAGCCGCAGTTTATTCTAGTGCATAATTGCGGTTGGGGAGCACTGGCAAATGCTTCAGATCAGGGCATTGATTTTAGGGAAAAGAACAAGGTTTATCTTGAATCGGGTATGATCATAAACGATCTATTAAAAATAAAATATTTTGATATGTTTTATCTGGGTTTTGGTATGGGTGCGTTTTACCGGTATGGCTATTATGGGTCTGACCGTGTGCAAGATAACTTGGCCCTGAAGTTATCCGCTTCAATCTCGTTTAAGTAAGAGATTTAATTTATTCCATTACAACTATATACTCAAATAACTAATACAATGCACCAATTACTTTCCAACAATTACGTTCATATTATAGTTAGTACAATGGCAGTGTACCTGTTTATCGTGATAGCTATCCGCCTGTTCGGGAAAAAAGAGCTGGCACAACTTTCGGTAGTCGATCTGGTATTTATCCTGTTGATCAGTAATGCGGTGCAAAATGCGATGGTAGGACCCGATTCAACATTGAGCGGGGGACTGGTAGCTGCTACCACCTTATTCCTCTTTAATTATGTGTTTAAGTATCTTCAATATCGTTTTCCGAAATTTGGAAAAGTGGTGGAAGGTGATGCAACTATGCTTGTTTATAAAGGAAAGATGATTGAGTCGCACATGAAAAAAGCTAAAATAACGGCGGATGAGGTTATGGAAGCAATTCGCGAACATGGGGTGGCAAGCGTGAAAGAAGTTGATTTGGCTATCATGGAGGTGGACGGAAGTATTAGCGTACTTTCCAATCATTACCAGAAAAGTACAACGAGACGGCGTAAATCGCATAAAGTCATATCGAAAAACGTTAGCGATTAGGAAGTCGTTGTTAAACCCGACGGGATAAAGCGGAGCTAAAAGAAAGAACGTAAACGACGCGAATGTACACGAATAAAGATGAGTATCAAAGCTGTTGATGTTTTGAGAGCAATTTAAATGTTATGCCCAACAATACACGAAACCGATAGGTAAGGTGTTATTAACCAATTAACGAATCATAAGAATATGGAATTTGAATTAAGACCTTGTACAGAGAAGCAATTGCCTGAGATACTGGATATTTATAATGATGCGATATTGCATTCAACGGCACTGTACGATTATAAGACGCGCACCATGGACATGATGCAAACGTGGTATGCTGATAAATTAAAAGGTCGTTACCCGGTAGTGGGTGCATTCGACCAGAACAATACCTTGTTGGGATTTGCCACGTATGGAAAGTTTCGGGTGCAACCGGCCTATAAATATACTGTTGAACATTCGGTTTATGTACGTCAGGATAAGCGGGGAGGCGGTATTGGAAAAATTCTGCTACGGGAAATCGTGAAAAAAGCAGGCGAACAGGACTTTCATGTTATGATGGGTGTTATTGATGCCTCTAATACGGTCAGCATGAATCTTCATGAAAAGGAAGGATTTATTCAGACCGGGATTATAAAAGAAGCAGGGTATAAATTCGGCAGATGGCTCGATGCGGCATTCTATCAATTGATATTGAATACACCTGAATACCCGGTGGAGGGATAGAGGTAGGAGGTAAGAAGTAAGGGGTAAGGGGTAAGAAGTAAGAGACAAGGCATTAGAAATGAGAAGTGAGGAATGAGAGATGAGGTAAGAACAAAGAATGGAACGCTGGTCTGCGTAGGTTCAGCGGGTTGAATACGGATCTCAATCGTGATAAACAGGAATGATGTAAATGGTTGAAGTCTTTATTCTTTGCATTTGGATGAATAAGATTCGTACTTAAAACCCATTACCGGAGATTCAACGGTTTAAGTCGGATAATTCTGTGTAAATCCATTTTATCTGCTTTATTCGATGAATAAAAAATGATTTATGAGATAATTGGAATCAATAACTTCTGTTTTACAGGGATATGGAAAATAAAAAAATTAAATGGGGCATCTTAGGTACCGGTTGGATAGCCGATAAGTTTGCAACAGCGCTTCAGGTAGCCGATAATTCGGAACTTTATGCTGTAGGTTCAAGGAATGCAGCGAAAGCACAGCAGTTTGCATCTGCTTTTAATATACTCAGGTCGTATGGGAGTTATGAAGAGTTGGTAAAAGATCCGGACATAGACGTTATTTATGTTGCTACACCCCACAACCTTCATTTGGAACACACGTTGCTGGCACTGGATCATAATAAACATGTGCTCTGCGAAAAACCGTTGGGCGTAAATCAGAAGGAAGTGAGAATCCTGACCGAAAAGGCAGCCGGGAAGAACCTATTCCTGATGGAAGCTATGTGGAGCCGCTTTTTGCCGAATATAATTAAGACAAAAGAACTGATAGAATCGGGTGGGATAGGAGAAGTGAAATTAATGACTGCTGTCTTTTCCATATTGTCGGACAATGGTCCGGAACACAGGCATTTTAACCTGGACTTATGCGGAGGAACCATACTCGATACCGGAATCTATAATATCTTCCTTTCTCTGCTACTGCTTGGAAAGCCTAAAAAGATTACGGCCGTAGCCGGATTAAGTGATCAGGGATGCGATAATAGTTGCAGTTATACATTTAGTTATGAAAAGGATATTATTTCAGTCATGTATTCTTCTTTTCTGGCAGATTCACCGGTTGTAGCCGAAATACATGGAACGAAAGGAAAAATAGTATTGGAACATCTCTGGTTTTGCCCGGGGAAAGTGACATTAGTGCGTACCGATGGAACAGAAGAGATTTTCGATTTTAAGGTAAAAGGTAACGGTTATGAATTTGAAGCTGAAGAAGTGGCCGACTGTATCCTATCCGGTAAAACACAAAGTGACGTGTGGAGCCTGAATAACAGCCTGGAACTGGCAGAGGTTATGGATTCTGTCCGGAAAGAATGCGGGATTGTATATCCGAAGCATGATATTGGGCAATGAGTATCGGGCGTTAGATTAAGGATTATGAGTAAAGATAAATGACATTGAGAACAAATCAGAACAGAATAACGTATGAAAAAGTCAAAGCCAGATAAAGAAGCATTGGATGCCATGATAAGAGATACTAATAATTGGAAGAATCTGGTATACATTAATAAAGAAGATCCGCGATTAATAGTACCCAAAAAAGATTCCTCCGGCTGGACATTTAATTTTGCCAATCGATATTCTTATATTATACTCGTTTTAATCATTGCCATAGTTGTATTGATTGCAGCCTTAACAACATGATGATTTGCTGCGGCTTTGTGTAACGCTTCTATTTTTTAAGCACGGAAAGGTTCCTCAAGTACATAGACAGCTAAAGAAAATGTTGATGGTTTAAACCATTTGACAGATTCTTTGTTTTAAATAATATTATGTCAAAACAAACCAGCCCTCTCCGGAGGATGAAAATTATGAATAAAACAGCATTAATAACCGGAGCTTCAAGTGGATTAGGAAAAGAGTTTGCGCGGATACATGCCTCGAAAGGTGACGACCTGGTCCTGGTAGCCCGTAGCAAAGATAAATTAGATGCCCTTAAGCTTGAATTGGAAAAAGAGTACGGCGTTTCGGTATACGTCATAGGAAAAGATTTATCCGATCAGTATGCTCCAAAGGCAGTCTATGACGAATTGAAGACTCAGAAGATTCAGGTAGATTATCTGATTAATAATGCAGGTTTCGGCGATTTCGGTTTATTTGCCGAAACAAACTGGGAAAAGCAACTGGAAATGATTAACCTGAATATAACATGCCTGACCTATCTGACACGCTTGTTCTTACCGGATATGATAAAGCGTAAGTTTGGTCGAATTCTGAATCTGGCTTCTACAGCCGCTTTTCAACCCGGACCTACCATGTCGGTTTACTTTGCGACAAAAGCATTTGTATTGAGTTTCTCGGAGGCCATTGCGAATGAAGTGAAAGGCACCGGAGTCACCGTAACGGTATTATGCCCCGGAGCAACTAACACAGGATTTAAAACAGCCTCTTCGTTAGATGACAGTAACTTATTTAAAGGGAGCCAGATTGCAGCGGCGAAAGAAGTGGCAGAGTTTGGCTATACTAAAATGATGGAAGGGAAAACGGTGGTGATTCATGGGCTGATAAATAATCTGATGGCTCAGTCAGTACGGTTTATCCCGAGACGTATTGTCACCGATGTAGCCCGTCTGAAATTAAAAGTAAAATGACTGTTTAGCGCTTAAACGTTTTGCATTTTGAATAAGAGCCATTCAACTCAACGATAAACATACTCAGCGATAATTTTTAATTGGCAAAAGAATCAAAGGCATATTATAAATCGGAAGTTGATTAAAATCAGCTAGTCAAACGTCATGAATGAATACAAAAAAGTGCTAAATAAAAAAAAATCACTTTTTTGTGATTAAAGTAGGAAAAAAGTTTGGTTTATAATTATATAAGACTATCTTTGTCGAACATTAAAAATAATAAATATCAACAATGAGTAAAGGAACAGTTAAATTCTTCAATGAATCTAAAGGATTTGGATTCATCAGCGAAGATGGTTCAAAAAAAGAACATTTTGTACACATTTCAGGGTTAATTGATCAGATTCGTGAAGGTGATACAGTCGAATTCGATTTGCAAGAAGGCAAAAAGGGATTGAATGCAGTAAATGTAAAAGTAATCTAGTATATACTATTTGACTTTTGTCGCGACATCAGAAAAGCCTATCATTATATGATAGGCTCTTTTTTTGTATATATGAGTGAAAATATCAAGTAGAGTAAGCCTTCTGTAAAGTCTGTCTATACAAATCCGAAAAGAGAATAGATCTTAGTCTTAACAAAGCTTTATGTTCTCAATCAATGAAAACCACCAGTTATATCTTTACAACAGTTATGTTGTTTTACGCAAAGGATTCAATGCCTTGTATGGAGTGATCAACAATTCCTTAGGTGCAGGTACTAATGAGCCGGATTACTATTTATCCTAGCACAGAAAAAAACAGTTCCCGTAAAGGAAACCGCTCCAATTAGTCTGACTCATATAACTTCGTTGGGTTATCAGTAACCTGCACAACTCTATGTCCCTAAATATGAAGTTGACAGCATTTTGAAGAGTTAATAACCTGACCTGAGAACAACCATATACCGGGATACAAAACCGGAGGCTGATAGTGCGGGAGCTATTCCTGTGAAGTCTTATACTTCTGATAAATTATCTGATTATTCGATTGTCAGGGAAGTGATTACCAATAGTGGCGAGATATGTCAGTTCATTGGATATTTAAAACTGAAAGAATAAGGATTTAATTTGATCGTTTTATATCTATACAGTGCAACAACCTCCAACATGATATAAAATCCCATAAACAAAGATGCTCCCTGAAATTTAAATTTCGGGGAGCATCTTAATAAATATCAATCTTATATTCGAGTTATACTACTTTATAAACATCAACGTTTTCTGCGTCAAAAGTCTTGATAAAGGCCGCATGTCTGCGTACTTCCACTTCACCATAGTTCAGATAAATTTCAGCTGATTTACGGAATAAGTCTTCAGTATCGCGGGAAGCATCGATAATTAATAAGTAACCCATAACAATATGTCCAGCCATTTCAACTAAACGTCGAGCTTGGAAATCAAGATATTCCTGATTTTTTGTTTCAGTTACACGAGTAACAGCATTTGCATACAAGTTAGTCATGATTTGCAGACGTTTACGGAAAGATGAAAATTCCGGTTTGATTTGTTGTGCATCATAATCATGCATCATTTTCAGATAATTTCCGGTAGTTACATGGCGGATTGCAGCTACAACCTGCAATTGCGATGTTCCTTCGTAAATAGTCATGATACGGGCATCGCGGAACAGACGCTCGCAGGTATAGTCTTTCATAAATCCTGAACCACCATGAACCTGAATACAATCATAAGCATTTTGGTTCGCGTATTCACTCGTAAACATTTTGAGCATTGGTGTCAAAGCATCTGCCAGTTTGGAGTATTCTTTATAATCGGCTTTCTCTGCAGGTTCCAGCTTACGGTCACTTTCAATAGCCTCATAAGCTTTGTAAATGTCTACAAAACGTGTTGTTTCGTATAATAAAGTACGGGATGCATCCAGTTTAGCTTTAATAATTGAAACCATTTCGAATACAGCTGGAAATTCAATAATCGCTTTTCCGAACTGACGACGATCTTTAGCATAAGCCAGTGCTTCATTATAAGCAGCTGCCGATAGACCTACCGATTGAGCACCAATTCCTAAACGTGCACCGTTCATAAGTGACATTACATATTTAATAAGACCCATACGGCGGGTTCCAACTAATTGTGCCGGTGTATTGGTGAATACCAGTTCACAGGTAGGAGAGCCTTTGATACCCAATTTGTTTTCAATACGGCGTACCAGGACGGTATGATCATGTTTGTTGTCAGCAACAAAATAAGACAGACCACGTCCATCACTTGTACCCTCTTCCGAACGGGCCAGAACTAATTTGATTTGAGCGTCACCGTTGGTGATAAAACGCTTCACGCCGTTCAGGTACCACACTCCATCTGTTTCGTTATAAGTAGCTTTCAACTGAACAGCTTGTAAGTCGGAACCAGCATCCGGTTCGGTTAAGTCCATTGAGCAGGTTGCACCTTCACAAACACGGGGCAGATATTCAGCTTTAATTTCGTCTGAAGCAAACTCTGAAATTGTTTCAGCGCAATCCTGTAAGCCCCAGATATTGGCAAAGCCGGCATCAGCGCGCGATACCATTTCACCTGACATGACATAAGCCACCATTGGAAAATTTAATCCACCGTATTGACGTGGTAAGGTGATTCCATATACACCTGCCTGAGTCAATGCGTCGTGGTTTTCCTGAGTTCCACGTGCATAAATCACCCGGCTGTTTTCAACCTGTGGGCCTTCATGATCAACGCTTTCTGCGTTTGGTGCAATGATGTCTCCAGCTATTCCTCCGATAATTTCGAGTACTTTTCCGTAGTTGTCAACGGCATCTTCAAAATCACGGGATGCATAATCATATTTGTCTTTTTCAGCAAAATTGCGCTCCTTGAGGGCAACTATTTTCTTCATCAAAGGATGTGAAAGCTGAAATTTTATTGCGGGATTATCGTTATAAAAATTCATGTTACTTCGAGTTCTTTTTGTAATACTTAATCATTTTTGGTAGTACTTCTTCTACAGTTCCGGTAATTACATAATCGGCAATAGCGTTAATCGGTGCTTTCGGATCATTGTTTATCGCAATAATCATAGCACTTTCCTGCATACCGGCAATGTGTTGGATTTGTCCTGAGATTCCACAAGCAATATATAATTTCGGACGGACAGTGGTTCCTGTTTGACCAATCTGACGTTCATGTTCTGCAAAGCCTGCATCTACAGCTGCACGTGAAGCGCCTACTTCACCTCCAAGGGTTCCGGCAAGTTCGTATAATAATTTGAAATTATCGGCACTTCCTACTCCGTAACCACCCGATACGATAATCGGTGCAGTTTTGATATTCAGTTTCGATTTTTCCATATGACGTTCGATCACTTCAACCACAAAATCGGTGTCGGCTACGTATTTGGCAATATCCAGTTTGTGAGTCTTACCAACAAATTTAGGATCTATGATTTCTTTCTTCATTACTCCTTCGCGTACGGTAGCCATTTGAGGGCGACAATCAGGATTTACGATTGTTGCTACAATGTTTCCACCAAAGGCCGGGCGAATCTGATATAAAAGATTATCATATACTTTTCCTTGTTTTTTGTCTTCGTATGTTCCGATTTCAAGCGACGTACAATCGGCCGTTAAGCCGCTAAACAATGCTGAAGAAACGCGGGGTCCTAAATCACGACCAATAGAAGTAGCTCCCATCAGTGCAATCTGAGGTTTTTCTTCTTTAAACAAGTTTACTAATAATGAGGTGTGAGGCATTGAAGTGTAAGGAGCCATTCGTTTGTCGTCAACAATGTGGAGTACATCCACACCATACGGAAAAACCTGGGTGCCGACACTCTCCAACTTGTAACCGGCAGCTACAGCTTCTAATTTACATTTTAATTGGTTAGCCAGCGTGCGTCCTTTTGTAAGGAGTTCCAGACTGACGTCACCGACAATACCCTCTTCAATTTCGAGATATACAAATATATTATTCATCGTACTTATCCTATCGTATGGTTAACAATTAATTCTTTCATCAAACTCTCTATATCAAGATCGGAAGCTGTGAGTCGTTTGCTTTCTTTTGCGGTAAATACCACGCTTTCGATTTGTTTTACTTTAGTAGGAGAACCTGTAAGTCCCAACCATTTAACATCATGTTGAATGTCATTTACACCCCATTCGGTAATGTTTAAGTAAGGGTGTATGTCGTATAAGTCCGTATAATCCGAGCCCTGTTCCTGTTTCTCCGTAGAGGTGGCGGCATGTTTATATTTCATGGTCAGTTTAGCGTGACGCGGACGGCAATTAGCAGCCGAACCATTTACGGTGACAAGCATGGGTAAGGAGCCTTTAACTACTTCAACACCTCGTTCAAGCCGACGTTTTACGGTAATTTTGTTGTCCGAAAGGTCTAAAATTTCTTCTGCATAGGTGATTTGAGGTAATCCTAATTTTTCGGCTACCTGTGGACCAACCTGCGCCGTATCGCCATCTATTGCCTGGCGGCCGCAGATGATTAAATCCACTTTACCCATATTCCGAATGGCACAAGCCAATGCGTATGAAGTAGCTAATGTATCTGAACCTGCAAACTCACGTCCACTCAACAGATAACCGCCATCAGCACCACGGTACATACTTTCGCGAATGATTTCGGCAGCTCGTGCTGGCCCCATAGTCAGGATATAAACTGTAGCACCTTTAATTTTACTTTTCAAGCGAAGAGCTTGTTCCAACGCGTTCAAATCTTCGGGATTATAAATAGCAGGAAGCGCAGCACGGTTAACCGTACCATCAGCTTTCATTGCATCTTTCCCTACGTTGCGCGTGTCAGGTACTTGCTTAGCAAGAACAACAATGTTAAAACTCATTTTCTGTTAATTAGTAATTAATATAATATGACTGATAATTTTATTTTTAATGGGGTATTCGCGCTTTTTTCTTCATTTTTCAAGGAAAAAGACGCAAAAAGGAAAAAGACTTGCAAAAATAGCAGTTTTTATTGAATAAGCAACCGTTTCTGCACAAAATACAGAAAGTGTGCATAAATTCCAAGTGGTTTGATACAAAAGAAAACGTGAGACTTTTCACAAGGTCTCACGTCTAAATAGGTATTAGTTTTTTTAAGGTATAAAAAAGATTGTGTTGTTTAGTTAACGATGCAAATAAACGGGTAAAAATGAGATTGCACAAGTAATAAAATATGTTTTACAACCTGTTTTTTGAGCTGATGTCTTATTTTATGTAGTAATTTATTTTTTTTACATATTGTTGTACGTTCATTTACAGTATATTATAGGCGAATTTATTTTTAAAGATTTATTTTGTTGATTTAGGTCAGAATCTTGTGATTTTTGAATATTCTTTGTTCTAAACTTTAAAAACAGGCTTCAAAGATAAAAATTTCTAATTGATTTATTATAAATAGAAACGAAGAATAATAAAATGAATCTTAAATATCAGAAATTTTTTTTTTTGAATTTGAACTGCAAACGTCAATTTGATCAAAATTGACGATCTGTCTTGATGTTTTTTATTATTGTCATCAACATTCCTCTACAGAACAGATCCAACCAGAAAATCATCTCCCTGATTGCTCCGTTTTATATATATTAATCGATTGCTGATAAGTAATATATAACTCATTTGTTACGTTGATTAAATTCTGTTTAGTAGCTTCAATTTAATTTTATTCCAAACGCATAAAATTATTTTTTTTATTTCTCTGAATTCTCTTTAGGATTCGCAGAATGTCTTAGGCTTGTTTTTGTACAATTTCGCGTTGTCAGAGTCTAAACTAAAATAAGAGTAATCAGGGTTGTCTGAACAGCAGTCCAAATACTATGATTGGAATGAATTTATTAAAATACATTCGTATGGATAAAACGAATCCTGCTTTTTCCCCGGCATGGGTATTTGAAATTCATATTACGGCTTCGTTCGGGCCTCTTTTTTTCTCCATAACTTGCCTTTAGTATCGAGGGGGTTCAGAGGGGGTTCAGAGAGGGTTCAGATAGGGTTCGGAGAGGGTTAGGATAGGTTTACCCCTCCGAACCCTCTCCAAACTCTCTCTCGGGTCTGACCGATTCCGCTTTATAGCTAACCCGGACAACCCGGAAGTATCAATTTATCAAGAAGAAGTTTTTGGAAGAAGCCTGCTGAATTGTCTTATCCCGAATGCAGCGTGAATTACGAACGAAAACCATTGACAGCAACGGGCACACTCTGTGGATCAAGAAAGGGGAAACGTATAGCTAAAAAGGAATGATAAATAGACGGTCAATGTCCTGACGGAAAAGGAGTTGCGACTAAAGCGGAGAGATATGCTTTGTTTTCGGAATTAACTATCGTGGAATAAATAATAAAGAATCGGTTTGCACATTATCAGTTATTTTCGATGACGTGATATTGAAAAACATTTGTACAGGTTCCTTTCCTACCTTTATATGATGGATAACTTTTTTTGTTTTTATAGAAAAGCAGATGAAGATATTAATGGGTCATGCACGAAATCCCTGTGAACCAATGGTAAACAGAAAACAGAGTAACTAAAAATGATGGACGGATCGTTTTAGAGTTCAGCAATTAGTGTTATGGGAGTCTGTATTTTTGTTTTTAGCCGCTGAAGTTCTTTGAAAAAACCGGGGCTATGCTTTTGTTTAAATTGATTTTTCGTGATAAATCAGTATCTTTGTGGTTCATTTTTATAGATATGAGAAAAATACTGATCCTCTTGTTCGCCGTGATTCAGCTTTCAGCATGTAATCATGCTGCCCGAAGTGCACAAAATGAAGAAAAGAAAGTGAATATCCCTGATTTCTCTTCCGATTCCGCGTATAAATTTACTCAGAAACAAGTCGATTTTGGAGCCAGAGTTCCAAACACCAATGCGCATGATGAGTGTGCTAAATATTTGGCTGCAGAGTTAAGACGGGTTGGGGCGGACGTGATCGAACAGAATGCCGATCTGACAGCTTTCGATGGGACAGTTCTCAAATCCGTCAATATAATCGGCTCTTTTAATACAAAATCCGAAAGCCGCATATTACTTTTTTCCCATTGGGATTCGCGTCCGTGGGCGGATCATGATCCGAAAGCCGAAAACCAAAAGAAGCCGGTCATGGCAGCTAATGATGGAGCCAGCGGAGTCGGGGTATTGCTCGAAATGGCTCGGTTAATCGGCAAAAATCAACCTTCGGTGGGAGTAGATATAATATTTTTCGATTCGGAGGATTATGGTGCACCGGAAAGTTTTAAGGCACAGAATTCGGAAGATTCATGGTGTCTTGGAACGCAATACTGGGCGAAGAATCCGCATGTTGCGGGGTACAAAGCACGGTTTGGAATTTTACTGGATATGGTTGGAGGTAAGCAAGCGACTTTTTTTAAAGAACAAGCTTCGGAGTATTATGCCGGAAGTGTGGTGAATAATGTGTGGTCACAAGCAAAAAGTCTTGGATTCGGGCAGTATTTTGTGGATCAAAAAGGAGGAGCGATAACCGACGATCATATTTATGTCAACCAGATTGCAGGCATACCAAGCATTGATATTATCCAATATGACCCTAATTCAACAAGCGGTTTTGCTACTTACTGGCATACCACCCATGACACGATGGAGAATGTTGATAAAAACACCCTGAAGGCTGTCGGGACTACGTTGATGCATGTGGTTTATAATGAGAGGTAAGAGGTAAGAGGTAAGGAGTGAGAAGTTTTTGTTAAAAATATTACAATAATATGTCTTTGCGTTTTAAGAAGATAGCTGTAAAAATAGGGAGTAATGTGTTGACCCGTTCGGATGGTACGCTTGATATCACACGTATGTCGGCACTGGTAGATCAGATATCACAATTACACAAAAAGGGAGTTGAAATAGTGATGATTTCATCTGGGGCGGTAGCCTCCGGCAGAAGCGTCATGGGGATTCATAAAAAGATGGATGTAGTGGACCAACGGCAGCTTTTTTCGGCAGTGGGGCAGGCTAAGCTTATCAACCATTATTATGATTTATTTCGTGAACAGGGTATCACGGTAGGGCAGGTGCTGACTACCAAGGAAAATTTCAGTAGTCGGAGGCTTTATTTGAACCAGCGGAATTGTATACGGGTCATGCTTGAAAATAATGTCATCCCGATTGTCAATGAGAATGATGCTGTTTCGGTATCAGAGCTTATGTTCACCGATAATGATGAATTATCCGGATTAATAGCCTCTATGTTAGATATGCAGGCTTTAATTATCCTGAGTAATATTGATGGCATATACAACGGTTCACCATCCGATCCTGAATCGAAAGTAATTCGTCAGATAGAAAAGGGACAGGATATATCGGATTTTATCCAGAGTTCAAAGTCTACTTTCGGAAGGGGAGGCATGTTGACCAAAACGACCATTGCCCGGAAAATAGCCGACCAGGGTATAGAAGTTATTATAACTAACGGAGAACGGGATAATATCCTGCTTCAATTGCTGGATAAAAAATCAGACGTATTATCCACTCATTTTGTGGCTTCTGCTAGTGAGGTATCCAGTGTGAAGAAATGGATAGCCCATAGCGAGGGTTTTGCGAAAGGCGAAATACATGTTAATGAGAATGCAGCCAGGGCATTGACCGGTGAAAATGCGGTAAGCCTGTTGCCGGTTGGGGCTACAGAGATAGTGGGTGATTTCGAAAAGGATGATATAATACGGATTATGGATCCTGACGGACAATTGCTGGGTGTTGGGAGAGTGCAGTACGACAGTGAAAAAGCCCGTGAAATGCTTGGCAAAAAGAACCAGAAACCATTGGTACATTGCGATTATTTGTATCTGGAATAGACTTAAGTGTAAATGACTACAATTCTTTATGATAGTTGTTTTTTTTTAAATTAAACCATCTGTCTGTAAAACATGTGAATAGCTACTTGTACGAGACTTCTGTCAGAGTTAATTAAAGCTAACAACAATTTTTTTACATCAATAATTCAGCTACTTTTGCGTTCAAAATAAATTGAGATTATTATCATATTGGATATTAAAATGAGGAGATCCGATATATTCATAAAAAAATAAATTAAAAATGAACTTACTAACCATTTTGCTTCAGGTACCTGCAACAATCCCAACGGATTCAACTGCAACGGCAGCTATTGCAGCCGCTTCAAACCAGAATTATTTTTCATTATTATTAAAGGGAGGATGGATTCTGCTTCCATTATTTTTCTTATTTTTCCTTTCCATTTACATGTTTATAGAACGTTGGGTCACTATATCCGCTTTAGGTAAGAATGATAGCAGTTGGTTTGCCCGTTTTAGCGAACTGGTAGCCGATTGGAAAATAGAAAAAGCGATCAAATTTTGTAATGAAAAGCCAACAACATACTCCAAAGTGCTGGCAGCAGGATTGGAAGCAGCCGCTGTAGGTGAAGATATAGAAGTACAGGATGCCCTTCAGAGTGAAGCGCGCCAGCAGATCTCTGTTCTTGAAAAGGGAATGAACTATCTTGGGATTACGGCATCTATTGCCCCTATGTTGGGTTTTCTGGGAACCATTTTCGGAGTTATCAAGATATTTTATAACATCTCTGTAACGAATGATTTGAATATTGCGAACATATCAGACGGGTTATATCAAAAAATGATTTGTTCGGGAGCCGGTTTATTTGTCGGTATTCTTGCTTACTCCGGTTATTATATTTTGAATGGACGAATTGATAAAATAGTTATCCGGGTAGACAAATATTCCAATGATTTATTGAAAGATGTCCGGAATTATAAAAGGACCAACGCACCGCACTGAGTGTCTAACGAGTCTGGCGTGTCAAGCGCAGAAGGAGAAATTTTTATATCAGACAGACTGATATAAAATCAACTTTCCTATTCATAAATTATTTAGATCGTATATACGATGTACCGACAGTTGAAAGAATTGAATCAGGTTATCTGTTTTAATTCCGGCGGTGAGTATATCTTTCTGATTATTGATTTAAAATCATAAACCATCTCAAGTTAATTGAAAAAATGAAAATTGAACGCAGAAAGTTGAGGACAGCAGAAGTGTATACGGCTTCGTTGAACGACATTATGTTTTTCCTGCTGTTGTTTTTCTTAATAGTATCAACTTTAGTAACACCGGCAACCATTCGCGTGTTGCTTCCTCAGGCGAAAACATCGGAGAAATTGGTCGTAAAAAAACAGATTAATCTAACGATAACTTCCGATCATCGTTATTATGTGAATCAAAAAGAAGTATCCTTTGAAAATATCGAACCTCAATTATCAACCGTACTTTCAGCTAAGAAGCCCGGTGAAGATGTCATTGTTTTGCTTCATGCCGACAAGACGCTTAATCTTCAGGATGTGGTAAGTGTCATCGATATAGGGAATAAACTCCGGATAAAAATGGTTTTATTCACGCAGAAACAAAAGAAATAAACCGCTTTTGTCTCTCCTTGTTTTGAAGGAATTTAATCTAAAGTTAAACATAAAAAATATCCTTATGAATTCAACTACGATAATCTCAGACTGGAAGCAGGCAGCTCAAAAAGCTTCACGTTCGCTCAATCTGGTTAGCAGTGATACCATTAATCAGGTTTTGCTTGCATTGTCTGTTGAAACAGTTGCCCAAACGGAAAAGATCTTGTCTGAGAATGTCAAAGATTTGAACGCCATGGATAATAATAACCCCATGTATGACCGTCTGTTATTATCAAAGGCACGTATTGAAGCGATAGCGGGAGATATTCATAATGTAGCTTTATTGCCTTCGCCTGTTGGAAGAACCCTAATGGAAGCGGTTCGCCCAAATGGTTTGATGATTACTAAAATAGCCGTTCCGTTTGGAGTGATTGGAGTCATTTACGAGGCGCGACCGAATGTGAGTTTTGATGTATTCTCACTTTGTTTAAAGTCAGGAAATGCCTGTGTGCTAAAAGGAGGAACAGATGCTCAAAATTCCAACCAGGCTATTGTCGAAGTAATTCAATCCGTTTTGGAAAGATTCGGGTTAGATAAAAATATTATCACGTTACTTCCGGCAGGACGTGAGTCAACAGCAGCCTTGTTGACAGCAACAGGCTACGTGGATGTGATCATTCCCCGGGGAGGAAAGGCATTGATTGATTTTGTCAGGGACAATTCGAAAATTCCGGTGATTGAAACAGGTGCCGGTATCTGCCATACCTATTTTGATGAATCCGGAGATATTGAAAAAGGGAAAGAGATAATATTTAATGCCAAGACAAGACGTGTGAGTGTTTGTAATGCTCTCGACTGTGTAATAATTCACGAGAAGCGATTAAGCAGTCTACCGGAGCTTTGTCAGAAACTAGCGGAAAAGAATGTAATTATTTATGCGGATATAAAAGCTTACACTTTTCTGAACGGAAAGTATCCGAAAGATTTATTGCAAAAAGCCACAACGGAAAGTTATGGTACCGAATTTCTGGATTATAAAATGGCGATAAAAACAGTAGAATCGATAGAAGAAGCCATTCAACATATCTCTATATACAGTTCCAAGCATAGTGAATGTATTATTAGTGAAAACAGTGAAAATATACATGTTTTTGATAAAATGATTGATGCCGCTTGTGTTTATACGAATGCTTCAACAGCATTTACAGATGGGGCGCAATTTGGATTAGGAGCCGAAATCGGAATTAGCACGCAGAAATTACATGCCCGCGGACCAATGGGCTTAGAAGAATTATGTTCGTATAAATGGATAATTAAAGGGGGCGGACACATAAGGAAGTGAAAAATAAGAGTATAATTCACTAAATTTCAAACATATTTACACTATTTGTTGTATATTCAAAAATAATTGTTTTCCTTTGTAACCGATAAGAAAGTGTATTTTTTCGTTGGGTTATATTTCTCTCTCCTTTTCAAGGACTGATATTGTTTTAACCTCGTTTGTTTATACTGTTCTTGAGCACAATTTATTAAATTTTATTTTATTTTATGAACATTTACGTAGGTAACTTAAGTTACAAAGTTCGGGAAAATGACCTTCAAGGGGTTATTGAAGAGTATGGTCAAGTTGAATCTTGCAAAATCATTAAAGATCGCGAAACCGGAAAATCAAAAGGATTTGCATTTGTAGAAATGGCAGATGATGCTGCTGCTGCAAAAGTAATCGAAGAATTAAACGGAGCTGAATTTGATGGTCGTTCAATGGTAGTTAAAGAAGCCAGACCAAGAAACTAAGATCTTTTTTAAATCACACAAGAGAACTTCTGTTATTGAAAGATAGCAGAAGTTTTTTTTATAAAAGCCAATTTCCATATGAACAAATTTAAAGGAGTACTAGAACAAAGCGGCTTGTTTTCAAAACTTGTTGTGCTGTTTACTATTCTATGTTTTTTTGTTTTAGTTTTAGTGCCGGTAACGGCAGTTATTCCATTGTCCGGTCTCTCAAGCACTGATCAGATGAAATTGTCTCAATTATTCCTATCAATAGGGATGTTTATTTTACCACCCTTTGTGCTTGCGTATTTATGCAGCAAGAAACCTTCTGCTTATCTTCATTTAGATAAAAAAGTGAAATGGTCCGATGCAGGGATTGTGATCTTGTTTATGCTTTTGATTATTCCCTTTATAAATTTACTTGGTGATATTAATCATAGATTGTTTCTTCCTAAAGCCTTAGAAGGACTGGAGAACTGGATGAAGTCATCCGAAGCGCAGGCAACTAAGATTGAAGAGCAAATGCTTCAGGTGCATGGATATTCTGCTCTGTTATTCAATATCTTTTTGATCGCAATTTTGCCTGCTTTAGGCGAAGAACTGTTTTTCAGAGGAGCATTAATCCGTATTTTTCAGGAATGGAAAGGAGCTAAGATCGCTATTTGGATAACAGCTTTTATATTCAGTTTCATACATTTACAATTTTATGGCTTTGTACCTCGTTTATTAATGGGAGCTTTTTTCGGGTATTTGCTTTTGTGGAGTGGAAATTTGTGGTTGCCGATATTGGCTCATTTTACCAATAATGTTATTGCTATAATTTTTTATCACTTCAAATTTAATGGTTTTACTGTACCTGATATTGATTCTGTCGGTATTGGAAGTACGTTATGGATAGGGTTGGCAAGCGGGATAGTTGCGCTGATAGGATTTTTATGGCTTCAAAGACGATTTCATTCACAAGAAGGGGGCATATAGATTTGCATTTATAGATATTACCCGAGAGATCTTTTTCAGGAAGATTCAAGATGAATTTATACATGAGTTTAACAATAAGTGCTCAAAAATGCGTATTTTTGTAAGCTTAAAGACAATAGAAAGTGCTTTTTAAAGTTTTTATTTCAGACGTCATCTATCGTATACTTCTATGATGTCAGAAAAGGAATTGTCTTTAATAATCAAGAATCGTATTATGTTTATTTTTTCAAACCGGACTCATTTGAAAAATTCACCGACATATAAAATTTTGTTTGTTTTGCTGATCGTTATTAGCAGCGGATGCTCCACGAAAAAAAACACGTGGATGTCGAGAAACTATCAAGCTACTAATACTCGCTTCAATGTTTATTTTAATGGAAATGTCAGTTATAACGAAGGGCTGAAAAATATCCAGCGAATACACAAAGATGATTATTCTTCCATTCTTCCCATGTACCCCATTAGCAGACATTCGAATGCTACAGCAGCTACGACCAATATGAATTTAACTATTGAAAAGTGTCGTAAAGCAATCAAATTACATTCCATAAAAGTAAAGCCTGCCAAAAATTATAAAAAAGCAAATGAGCCTGATTATAAACTTTTTTACAATCAGGAAGAGTTTAATCCGGCTCTTAAAGAAGCCTGGTTATTGCTAGGAAAGGCCGAATTTCACAAGGCTGATTTCCTGGGCTCTGTCGGTACATTCTCTTATATTGCCCGACATTACGGTACCGATAAGGATATGCAAGCAACATGCCAGCTCTGGATAGCGCGTGCTTATGGTGAAATGGGGTGGATGTATGAATCAGAACAAGTCATGTCCAAGATTTTGCAAGATAATTTGAAACGTTCAAATACAGGGCTTTTTGCGTCCGTGAATGCCGATTTATTGTTGAAGAAACATCAATATCGAGATGCAATACCATTTCTGGAATTAGCCATTTCAAAAGAATCCGATACAAGTCTTCGGCAACGATTCAACTTTTTACTTGCTCAACTTTATCAAGTTACCAAGGATAATAAATCAGCATATGATACCTATTCCAGGGTTATTAAATCTAATCCACCTTACGAAATGGAATTTAATGCCCGAATCAGCCGTGCTCAATTAGATATTGGTGAAGTCTCAAGCATTCGAAAAGAACTTTTGAAAATGCTAAAGAACAGAAATAATAAAGAATATAAGGATCAATTGTACTATACACTTGGAAATACTTTTCTGTATCATGGCGACACCTTAAAAGCCATCGAAAATTACAAGTTGTCTGTAGAGAAGAGTACGCGTAAAGGTATTGAACAAGCCAAAACCTTGATAACATTAGGAGATTTATATTATAAAAAACGCATATATGTACAGGCACAACCTTGTTACGATGAAGCAGGGAAAATAATAACAAACGAAAACGAAGATTATGCCCGGGTTACAAGACTTGCAGAAATGTTAGGAGAACTGGTAACACAAAATGATATTGTAGTCTTGCAAGACAGTTTACAAAGATTATCGTCGATGTCTGAAAGTAAACGGTTAGAAGTTGTGAACAAGCTTATCGATAAACTAAATGCCGATGAAAGAGCGGCAGCCGAAAAGGAATTGAGAGAAAAGCAGGAAGCTAAGGCAATTGCTGAAGATAATTTTGCGAATATGACTTTAATTGGAGGTAACAAGTCTACAGCCGGCGATTGGTATTTTTATAATATCGATGTTGTGCGGAACGGGGAGTTGGAATTCCAAAAGAAGTGGGGAAAGCGAAAGTTGGAAGACAACTGGAGAAGAACCAATAAATCAGTATCGCTTTTCACTGACGAGAATTCATCTTTATCCGCAGTAAACGATTCGACAGATACGATTTCAAATAATAAAGTTATTACCGATAAAAAAAAGCCTGAGTTTTATTTAAATCAAATACCTGTTACCCCTGAGCAACTAGCAAAATCGACAGCCGAAATAGCAACAGCTTTATTTTCGATGGGTGAAATTTATAAAGATAAGATAGAGGATGTCCCAATGGCAGTGAGTACTTTTGAAGAATTTATCAGAAGATTTAAATTCGATTCGCGAGTTCCGGATGCTTATTTTTATATTTATTTGATGCAGACAAAAGCCGGAAATCAGAACGAAGCGAATTTATACAGATCAAAACTCATCAATGAATATCCGAAATCCAACTATGTAAAAATACTTTCTCAACCAGACTATGCAGATAAGATGGGAAGCCTGTTAAATGTGCAGGATTCAATTTACAATATTACTTATAAAGCATACAATGAGAATGATTTCAAGACGGTTTATAAGCAAGTTGCTTTTGTAAAACAGAAATATCCTCTATCGACCTTAATGCCAAAATTTTTATTCCTGAATGCTTTAAGTATAGGAAAAAACGGAGATTCCAATTTATTCAGAACAGCTTTGAATGATTTGGTTATCACTTATCCCCAAAGTGATGTCTGTGCTATGGCCAAAGATATATTGGCATTGATAAAGCAGGGTCAGGAAGTAAAAACAGGAACGTCGAGCGGTTCATTAATTGCCAAAAGGGTTGAAAGTACGAAACAGGAAATCAATGAAACAACTACTGCTCACCAGTTTTCGAGTGACAGACTAACTAAACACAGGATATTGTTAATAAGTACGGAGAAACAGACCGGTATGAATAAGTTGCTTTACAATATTGCCTCATACAATTTTTCCCGGTTTATGATCAAGAATTTCGATTTAGCCATAAATAAACCAGACAGTGCTCAAACTGCATTATCTGTTACCAATTTTGAATCGTATGATGAAGCAGTGTGGTATGAGAATTTACTTGTGTCTGATACGTTAATATCAAAATTAATGAACGATTTGCATGTTCAACGAGTTATAATATCGGAAGAGAATTATGCACTATTAAAAACAGGCTATAATTTGAAAGATTATCTGGCTTTTCAATTGCATCCGCCGGTAATAAAACAAATTCCTCAGATTGTTGAAAACAGGACTCCAAAGAAGCAAGAACCGATTTCAGTTGAAAAAAGTAATGCAGTAAACATCGTTTCAGAAAATGCAATAAAACTCGATATTATACCTAAAAAACAGGAAAAGGTTGCTGTTAATACAACAGAAGGAAAAATATCCGTGAAGTTAAGTGAAAAAGTAACAGACAAAACGACTAATAAGACAGGAAACAAAACAATAGACAAACAGGTTCAAACGACAATTCAAGATGTCAGTAAAAAACCGGAAACGGAACCAACTAAAAATATAAAGCAAGAGAGTAAAATAAAATCACTAACAGAAACATCTGTAAATTCAAAGCAAGTAGAAAGAGCAAAACCAGAAACCAGCGCAAGTCTAAAGCAAGAAAGTAAGGTAAAGCCTGTAACAGCAGCATCTGCAATCTCAGAACCGGTTGAAAAAGTAAAACCGGCAGCAAGTGTAGGTCTAAAACAAGAGGGTAAATTGAAAGCCGTACCTACTACAGCCATACAACCCAAGCAAGAGGCTATTACTCCATTGTTTAAAGGATTATTTGGCTACAAAGCGAATGAACCACATTTTATAGCGATATACATTTTATCTGGGAAAATAGATTTTGAAAAGATAAAGGCTGCATTTGATGCCTACAATTCGAAGAATTACGGAACTATGAATCTGAAAGTATCACTGGAAACGTTTGATAAACGACAAGTGATTCTGATAGGCAGTTTAAGTAATGCTCAAGTGGCTAAATCATATTTAATTAAGATGGTGAAAGAAAAAAGCTTATTTGAAGGATTAAAAGGATCTAATTACAGAAATCTACTGGGTTCGCAAAAGAATCTGAACGTTGTGATTCAACAAAATGTGTTGAATCAGTATTTTGAATTTATGCAAGAGTATTATTTAAAATAAGATTTAAGAAGCTATAAATGCTTGTCCTATTATGAAAAAAGACAGTATACTTTGGGTCGATGATGAAATGGATCTGTTACGTCCGTATATTCTTTTTTTAGAAGAAAAGGGATACGATGTTACTACTGCTACCAATGGAAAAGATGCAGTAGAATTGTGTCAAAAAGAATCGTTTGATATTATATTTCTGGATGAAAACATGCCTGGTTTGAGTGGCTTGGAAACACTGGCATTCATAAAAGATATTGATCCGGCTGTACCTATGGTGATGATTACGAAAAGCGAGGAAGAAAATATTATGAATATGGCTATCGGAAGTAAAATTGCAGACTATCTGACTAAGCCGGTTAATCCAAGCCAGATATTGCTGACGTTGAAAAAGAATATACATCAGAAGCAAATTGTCACCGAACATACAACAACAACCTATCAAACGGAATTTGGCCGCATAGGAATGCAAATTAATGATTCATTGACTTATTCAGATTGGGTAGATGTTTATAAAAAATTGGTATACTGGGAGTTGGAACTCACTGAGACTGACAATGGAATGGATGAGATGTTGAAGATGCAAAAGACGGAAGCCAATAATACGTTTGCAAAATTTGTCAGGAAAAACTATGTTGACTGGTTTGAGCATACTGAAAAGCGTCCATTGATGAGTCAGGATTTATTCAAAACCAAAGTATTTCCATTGTTAGATAAAGGCGAAAAGGTTTTCTTTGTATTGGTTGATAATTTCAGATACGATCAGTGGAAAGTTATTCGTGAATTGCTTAGTGAATTTTTTCAATTTAATGAAGAAGAGTTGTATTGCAGTTTGCTCCCTACAGCTACACAATATGCTAGAAATTCTATTTTCTCAGGGCTTTTACCGTTGCAAATACAACAAATGTTCCCTGACCTATGGGTGGAAGAAGAGGATGAAGAGGGCAAGAACCTGAATGAAAAGGACCTGATACTAACAATGTTTAAACGTTACAGGAAAAATTATACCTTTTCGTATCATAAAATAAACGATTCGAACTCCTGCGAACGGTTAATAGATCAACTGCCACGCATTGATGGTAACCAATTGAATGTTTGTGTATTGAACTTTATTGATATGCTCTCACATGCAAGGACTGAATCAAAGATGATGCGGGAATTAGCAAACGATGCTGAAGCATATCGTTCGTTGACTCTTTCGTGGTTCAGGCATTCCCCTACTTACGAATTATTCAAGGCCATTGCACAACATGGTTATAAAGTTGTTTTTACAACCGATCACGGAACCATTCAGGTGGACAATGCGATAAAGGTTGTGGGAGATAGGAATACCAATGTAAATTTACGCTATAAGGTAGGGAAAAATCTCAGTTACAACAAGAAAGAAGTATTCGAAATAACTCAACCGTCTAAAGTTGGATTACCAAGTCCGAATGTCAGTTCAACCTATATTTTTGCTTTCAATGATAATTTCTTTGCTTATCCGAACAATTATAATCATTATGTTAGCTACTATAAAGATACATTTCAACATGGAGGAATCTCGCTTGAAGAAATGTTAGTTCCAATTATCTTAATGCAACCGAAATAAAATTAATTCATAATTACATGTGACAAGCTAATTCGTTTGCCCTTTAATTTGACACCTAATATAAAAATGAAAACTTATACAAACGTAAAAGACCTCGGTAACTTGCAGAAAGCAGTGAATGAGGCACTTGAAATTAAGAAAAATCGTTTTGCCTACAAGCATATTGGCGAAAATAAGACCTTGTTAATGGTGTTTTTTAATTCAAGTCTTCGTACCCGGTTGAGTACTCAGAAAGCAGGAATGAATCTAGGAATGAATACTATGGTACTTGATATTAATCAGGGAGCTTGGAAACTTGAAACTGAACGTGGTGTGATAATGGATGGTGATAAACCGGAACATATTCTGGAAGCTATTCCGGTCATGGGTTGTTATTGTGACGTCATCGGTGTTCGGGCTTTTGCTCAATTCGAGAGCAAAGAATATGATTATCAGGAAACGATTATCAATCAGTTTATCAAATATTCAGGTAAGCCTGTTTTTAGTATGGAAGCTGCAACGTGTCATCCGCTACAGGCTTTTGCTGATTTAATAACCATAGAGGAATACAAGAAGACTGCACGTCCAAAGGTTGTTTTATCCTGGGCTCCCCATCCTAAAGCTTTACCACAAGCCGTTCCAAATTCTTTTGCCGATTTCATGAACGAAGCAGATGTGGATTTTGTAATTACTCAACCTAAAGGCTATGAACTGGCGGAGCAATTCGTTCGGGGTGCTCATGTAGAATATGATCAAATGAAAGCATTTGAAGGAGCTGATTTTATTTATGCCAAAAACTGGTCTGCTTATCAGGATCCGAATTATGGAAAGATTCTGAGTACTGACCGTAACTGGACGGTCAGTGACCGTCAAATGGCAATTACCAATAATGCGTATTTTATGCATTGTTTGCCTGTTCGTCGAAATATGATTGTGACGGATGATGTTATTGAAAGCCAGCAGTCCATTGTAATTCCTGAAGCTGCAAATCGTGAAATTTCAGCTCAGGTTGTTATTAAAAGATTATTAGAAAATAGTTAAACGCCAGAATATAAAAAACGTAAAAGGTAATTGTCGGTTATGAACGATAGTTCCTCCTGTGGTAAAAATTGAAATCATGAATTTAGAAACTGTTGCTGCCTCCATTCGGAACATACCGGATTTTCCGAAACCCGGAATCGTATTTAAAGATATAACCACTGCTATGAAAGACGCTGAAGTGCTGAAATTTATGGCAGATAACCTGTATGAGTATTACAAAGATAAAGGAATTACAAAAGTAGTAGGCGTTGAAAGTCGCGGATTTGTGTTGGGAAGTATTCTGGCATACAAGCTGAATGCGGGATTTGTTTTATTACGAAAACCGGGGAAACTACCTGCCGAGACTTACAAAATCGACTATGATCTTGAATATGGACAGGACTCTCTTGAAATCCACATAGATTCGATAAACGAAAACGATGTTGTATTACTCCATGATGATTTACTCGCAACAGGTGGAAGTGCTAATGCTGCATTGAGTTTGTTGAATAACTTTACTCATAAGGGTGTTTATGTGAGTTTTTTAATTGAACTTACTTTTCTGAATGGAATAAATCGTTTGGAAGGGGCAAAAGATATTCATTCGCTTATAAAATTCTAATCAACAAATAACGAAAAAGAAATCATGTAAAGGTTTTGCAATCCTTTGCAGACTTTGCAGTTAAATTAAACAAAATGGAAAAACTAACAATTGTCAAAGTTGGTGGTAAAATTGTGGAAGAGCCACAAAGTCTAAAGCAATTACTTTCAGATTTTTCAAAGATAGATGGTTATAAAGTTCTGGTTCATGGAGGAGGTCGGTCTGCTACTGCGATGGCTGCTAAACTTGGTATTGAAAGTAAAATGGTTAACGGCCGACGGATTACGGATGAAGAAATGCTAAAAGTAGTAACCATGGTTTACGGAGGGCTTGTGAACAAACAAATTGTTGCCGGTTTACAAGCTATTAATGTAAATGCGTTGGGACTTACCGGAGCCGATATGAATTATATGCGTTCAGAGAAACGTCCGGTAACAGATATAGATTATGGCTTCGTTGGCGACGTAAAGGAAGTGAATGCCGATATATTGTCCGACTTAATAAGTAAAGGAATAGTTCCAGTTCTTGCTCCGCTTACACATGATAAAGCAGGAAGCTTACTGAATACAAATGCAGATACGATAGCCGGTGAAGCGGCCAAAGCATTGGCAAAATATTTTGATGTCGTTTTGGTGTATTGCTTTGAGAAAAAAGGGGTACTCTTAAATGAAAATGATGACGAAAGTGTTATAGCAAATCTGACTGCAGAACTTTTTGAACAATATGTTGCAGAAGGGATTATTCAGGGTGGTATGATTCCAAAACTGGAAAATTCTTTTGAAGCTTTAAATGCAGGGGTTAAACAAGTCGTTATTACTCGGGCTGATTTAATTCATACGGAGGTCGGAACCAGAATAGTTTTATAAGAACAAAGACAAGAAATAGACTGATAATTGAACTCTTTATCTCTCCTTATTAGTGAAAATAAGTTTGATAGAAATACATTAAAAATGAGTGCTTTTAATGTACTGTGTTTTTATTGTATTAGTAAATATTCGTTGTGTGTAAAATGTATCAAATAAACTATAAACATGAAACATATTTTTTATATAGTAATGGCATTTTTGCTGTTTTGTAATTCGTTGATGGCACAAGAAGAAATAAAACTCTACCCTAACGGACCTAAGGAAAGCAATGGTATTACAGATGCAGAAGTCATGATGGACGGTGATTTTGTTATCAATATAACAGTGCCACGCATGTACAAGTATTCAGCTCCTACTGATAAGGCTAACGGGACAGCTGTTTTGATTTGTCCCGGAGGCGGTTATTACGGGGTTTCTGCTATTAAAGAAGGGCAGGAAATTGCAAAATGGTTTAACGACCTTGGTGTTACAGCCTTTGTGTTGTATTACAGAATGCCTAACAAACATACAGAAATACCGTTGAAAGATGCTCAAACGGCTTTAAAGGTTATTAAAGATCGGTCAAAAGAATGGCATATAGACGAACATAAAATAGGAATTATGGGTTTCTCTGCTGGTGGACATTTGGCTTCGACAGTAGGGACACACTTTAAAACGAATGAGCAGCGCCCTGATTTTATGATATTGGCATATCCTGTTGTGACTATGAAAAAGGAACTTACTCATGTCGGTTCACGTGAAAATCTGTTAGGGAAGAATCCGACAGAACAACAGGTTGAGCTTTATTCCAACGAATTGCAAGTTACTAAAGAAACTCCTCCGACATTTATTGTACATGCATTAGATGATGGTGTTGTACCTATTGCCAATAGCGAACAATTACTGAAAGCATTACAAGAACAAAAAGTTAAGGTAGAGTTGCACAAATTTGATGTCGGTGGTCATGGCTTTGGAATGAGGAAACATGCAATACCTGCTGATAACTGGCCGGATTTATTAAAGAGTTGGTTGCAAATTAGTGGGTTAATTGATAAATGATTAAATCTCGATTTTAATTTGAAAATCATGATGAAGTTACAAGATGAAACAAATGATGCCATTGCTTTACTGCAGCAAATGATTGCTATTCCTTCGTATAGTAAGGAAGAAAAGATTGTTGCCGATTTTTTAGAACGATATATTGAGATTAAGGGTTATGTAGCAGTTCGTAAAGAAAATAATGTGTGGTTGTTGAGCCCCGGATTTGATTTTACACGTCCTACCATTTTGCTTAACTCGCATATCGATACAGTTAGACCAGTTGCAGGATGGACACGTGATTGCCATAAACCATCCATTGAAAATGGAAAATTGTATGGTCTGGGAAGCAATGATGCTGGTGCCAGTGTGGTAAGTTTACTTCATACATTTTTCTTTTTGACCCAAAAGAAACAATCATATAACCTGATTTTTGCCGCTTCAGCCGAAGAGGAAGTATCGGGTAAAAATGGTCTTGAAAGCTTGTTGCACGAACTTCCAAAAATAGACTTTGCCATCGTCGGTGAACCTACGGGAATGAATATGGCTGTTGCCGAGAAAGGGTTGATGGTGCTCGATTGTACTGTCCTCGGGAAAGCCGGACATGCTGCAAGAAATGAAGGTGATAATGCTATTTATAAAGCATTACCGGCAATTGAGTGGTTCAGAACTGTTGAATTTGATAAAACGTCAGATTTGTTAGGTGCTGTAAAAATGACTGTAACGCAGATCAACGCAGGCACACAACATAATGTTGTTCCTGATAAATGTTCATTTGTAGTGGATGTGCGAAGCAATGAAATGTATTCGAATCAGGAAATCCTAGACGAAATACGGAAAGAACTTCATTGTGATGTTCAGCCCCGTTCCACAAGATTAAGTTCTACGGCTACTCCTTTGAATAATTTTATTGTAAAACGAGGTTCTGAACTAAACCGTAAAATGTTTGGTTCACCAACACTTTCCGATCAGGCATTAATGCCTTTCCCCAGCATGAAAATGGGACCGGGTGAATCGGCTCGATCTCATACGGCAGATGAATATATCCGGTTGGATGAAATTATGGAAGCGATAGAAATTTATATTCAATTGCTCGATGGATTAAAATTATAACTAATCAGGAATGGATATAATAAAAGTTTAAAGTGTGCTCAAGTGTACAGGGATTTCTGTCTGTGTTTTCTTGATTTACATGTTCGTAATTTATTTTTTTTCAACAACATAATTTTGTTGAAGTGTAGACTTGGACACTATTATCTATTGTAATTCACATTAATTTCTTTCGGATTTTTTTGATTATAAAAAGAAACGCAAGTGCAAGGAAAATGAACTTTTAGACTCAAAAAACTTGCATATAAATATAAAATCATAATATTATGCTTTTATATATCAACAATATAAGATTTTTCCATCAAACTCTGTTCAAGTAAAAACGGATCATATGAAAAGAAAAAACGTATCCGCTATTTTTACTTTCTGCTTACAACCGGCTATATGACCAATTCATTTCCCTTTGCACTTCTTGTCTTCACCGGCGTCATTCAAGCGTGTCATCCGGGGTATTAACAGGACTGAACAATCTCTGTTTTCCGGTAATCCATTCTTTGTTCGGCACAAAAAAACCGGCTGAATGATTTAAAATCATCCAGCCGGTAAATTAGGAATATGTCAGCAGAAATTAGAGCAGTTCCACGCTTCTCTTTACAAAGTTAGCCAGTGCTTCGCCTTTCAGCATATTGCTTGCCAGAAGAGCTAAATCTATCAATTGGCGGACTTGTTTGGTTTCGCCGGCAAACGATTTCAACACCGCTTTTTTATCATTGGTAAGTGCATCTATTTTCTTTTGCAGGTCATCCAGTTCGGCTTTCTCGGCAGAAGGTATTTCTTCGTCCTTTTTGTCTTTATGGCTTTCCTTTAGCTTGTCATGTTTGGTTTTAACCTCTGTCAATTCAGCTGCTATCGGAGCTACTTCCGATCCGCAAGCAGTTTCTTCGTCTTTCAGCAGGTTCTCAATAAGCGGATGAGCCGTATTTACCACCAGATTGAAACTATCGGGCATTTCGCCGTAAAAGCTCATCATGCCGCCTTGTAACGCCGACATTTCCTTCATACGACGCATAAACTCATTTTGAGTAATGAATACGGGGCTCGTGGTAGATTCCAACTGCTCGAAGGTGACAATAAAGTTCGTCTTATCCAAGGCTGGAATTTGTGACTCAAAAACAGTTACAAGTGCATCACGCTGATCGTCGGTCAATGTTACTTTGCTGGTATCTTCTTTTTGAATAATTTTATCAATCACGTCGCTGTCCACACGCACAAAACGGGTCTTCTCGAATTTTTGTTCCAGTTGACTTATTACATGCACGTCGAGTTGTCCATCCATAATCAATACGTCATAGCCTTTATCTTTGGCATGTTGGATATAACTGTACTGTTCATCGCTGTTGTTGGCATAAAGATAAATCAGGTCACCATTTTTGTCTTTTTGGTTTTCACCGACAAGTGTTTTATATTCTTCAAATGTGAAGTATTTACCATCAATGTTTTTAAGCAAAGCGAATTTCTCGGCACGTTCGTAGAATTTCTCGTCACTCAGCATACCATATTGAATGAAGAGCTTCAGGTTGTCCCATTTTTCTTCAAATTGCGAACGATCCGTTTTGAAAATTTCATTCAACCGATCGGCGACTTTCTTGGTAATATGGCTCGAGATTTTCTTTACATTGGAATCGCTTTGTAAATAGCTACGCGACACGTTCAACGGAATATCCGGAGAGTCAATCACACCATATAACAAGGTAAGATATTCGGGTACGATATTTTCGACGTGATCGGTTACATACACCTGATTGCAATACAATTGAATCTTATTGCGTTGCATCTCGATGTTGTTTTTGATTTTAGGAAAATACAGGATACCGGTGAGGTTAAACGGATAGTCAACATTCAGATGAATGTGGAAGAGAGGATCTTCGGCCATCGGGTTCAACTCGTGATAGAAAGCAGTGTAATCTTCTTCGGTCAGGTCGGCAGGTTTGCGTGTCCAGGCAGGATTGGTGTTGTTGATAATGTTGTCATCTTCAGTTTCAACGTTTTTGCCATCTTTCCATTCTTTTTTCTTACCGAAAGCAATTTCGATCGGAAGGAATTTGCAATACTTGGTTAACAGTTCCTGAATCTTGGTGTCTTCGAGAAAATCTTTATTCTCATCATCAATGTGAAGCACAATTTCTGTACCCCTATCAGCTTTAATGGTGTCTTCCAATGTGTATTCAGGATCACCTTTACAGAACCAGTGTTGGGCAGTAGTGTCTGCCTTATACGATTGGGTAAAGATTTCGACCTTTTTAGAAACCATGAACGACGAATAGAAGCCTAATCCAAAATGTCCGATAATGGCTTGTGCGTCGTCTTTGTATTTTTCAAGGAATTCTTCGGCGCCTGAAAACGCAATCTGGTTAATGTATTTATCAATTTCATCGGCTGTCATACCAATACCACGATCGGCAATAGTCAGCGTTCCTTTCTTCTTATTTACACTGACCCGTACGGTTAGATCGCCCAACTCACCTTTAAAGTCACCTACGGCAGCCAATGTTTTCAGCTTTTGAGTAGCATCAACGGCATTCGACACTAATTCACGCAAAAAGATCTCATGATCACTGTACAAAAATTTCTTGATAACGGGGAAGATATTATCACTCGTTACCCCAATGTTTCCTTTACCCATTGTTTGTTATATGTTAATTGGTTAATATGTTATGATAAAGCCGGAGCATAATTGCAAATCACACTCCGACACATTACGCTTCATGGAAACAGCATTAGACAAAAAAAGTGCCAAGGGAAAGGTGGTGACAGAATGGCAGGCAAAGGAGGACGAATTGTATTGTTTTTAATGTAGACTGACAAGTATTCGACGGGGAAAGCGTCTGTTGATATATAAGAGGACAAGATGAGCTTTTTTTAAAAGTAAAACAAGTCCGTCTATCGTTCATTTAACCCTATTGGCAAGGTAAGTTATTGTTGTAAGTTGGTGGAATAAATTAATGCTTTACTTTGTAACACATAGACAATCTATGTGAAATGATAGGATTCCCGCTTGCTGTTGGATTTTGTATGGCATTGAAGTCAATACTTGACTTAATTCCGGCTTTCTCCTGATTTTCTTTCACCCTTTGCCATTCATTTTAAGGAAATATCTCCTGACGTTGAACGCTATTTATTCTTTGTATAAAGACATTTCAAAAATGGTATAGTTAGGGTTCGGATAGGGTTGGAATAGGTAGACCTATCCGAACCCTATCCGAACCCTATCCGAACCCTATCCAAACCCTATCTGAACCCCCTCGCAACCCTCTCTCTGCAATGAACAAACACAGACTGAAATTAGTGGATGCTTTAATGAAAAAAGGTGGCAACTTTATGACGTTTTCCTTTAATCCGGGAAATTGATATAAGATTTCCATAGGTTGCACAGGTCGGTTGAGATGAATGGTTTTGAGCGACAAAAAAATCGAACGGATAATTTTAGATGGGACATTTAATTGTTTTAATTGCTTAAATCCGAATCCATTGACAGAAATCGATATTAAAATCTGATTTATTCAGGAGAAGAAAAGAATGTCAATCACGAAATGAAGCATGTTGAATTATATGCCATACGACGAAAACAGTTAATCAACCGGGAAGCTAAACCGTTATTAAAATAGCAGGATAAGTTTCTTAAATTGTACTAAATGTAACAGGATTGAAACGATTCTTCTGAATTAACGCTCTATCTTTGCATTCAAGTATGAAACGCCGTATCAAATATATCGCCTGCCAGTGCTTAATAATATTCCTTGCTGTTCAGACTTTCAATCTGAGTATAGATTCACTTGGCTTTTATACTCCCCTAAAAACAGCCAGCCCTGTTGAAGATCCGGATTATATCGATTCAATGGTCGAGTTTCTGGTAGAGAATGTAATGGGCTTTTCGAAAGATACTTTCCGCGATAAAGCTAATAGCAACAACTTTTCAAAACAACAACAAAACATTGCCCACTTTGACTTTAAGTGGTTTCCGAATTCGATAGTTATTTCCGACCTTGAGGAAACTCAAAAGCAACTTGTTTATATCATTCCAAAAAACGAAAGAATCGTTATTCTTTTCTGCAAAGAAGTCCGTCCGAATCCCCCACAGTTACAGCAGGTTTAATCGTCGGTTAAACCCTTGTTCATTTCAGGACTTATCAGTCAACTTTTAGGTTATAATTTTATCTGTTAAGCAATTGTAAATACAATTTGTGTTCTGTTGCTATATGGGTTCTTAACCTGTATACCCTGTTGACGTATTTGTTATGTATTTCCAATTTAAAAGCGAAATATCCAAAGACTTCTTCCTTTAAGACAGGAAGAATTCATTTTCACAAACCTAATTCGATATGTTAATGCAAAGATTTATTAAACTTGCAATTATTGCTGTGTGTGCGTCTGTGACAACAGCAGTACAATCGCAAACTTATTCAGGTGTCGAGCCCGATACCTTAAAGCTGAAATTAGACAGTATAGAGAAAGTCTTTCTGAAAAAAAACCTGATGCTGTTAGCTCAGCGTTATAACATGGACGCACAGAAAGCACTGGTGGCACAGGCAAAGTTATTCCCAAATCCGACCCTGAATTTTGGGACGACAGTGTATCAGACCGCGACCAGGCGATTCTTTCCGATGGGAAAAGATGGTGAAGTTTCCGTCGGATTATCGCAAGTCATTATGCTGGCCGGCAAACATAACAAGCAGGTAAAAATAGCACAAACCAACGCAACGCTTTCGGAATATCAGTTTTATGACCTGCTGCGAACACTCAAACATACTTTACGTACCGATTTTTTCAATATCCACTTTTTATTACAATCCTCAAAAGCATATGATACAGAGATAGCCGCTCTGCAACAGGTGACAAATGCTTTTGCACTGCAAAAAGGGAAAGGATATGTTTCGGAGAAAGAAGTGATCCGCGTAAAGGCGCAATTATACAGCTTACAGAGTGAATATAATGACCTGAAAAGCCAGATTAACGATGTGCAAAGCGAACTGCGTGTATTATTACAAGCCCGAAATGTATTTGTAATTCCCGATTTGAATGCAGAGAAATTAAATGCTCTAAATCCGATGAGGTATCCGCTCATTGCTATCATTGATTCAGCTTACAGCACGCGACCTGATTTGAAAATAGCGAGACTTAATACCGACCTGAGCAAGCAAAATTATAATTTGCAAAAAGCTATGGCGGTGCCTGATCTATCCATTCAACTGGGCTATGACCAACAGGGCAGCTATATCAATAACCTGACGACGTTGGGATTTGGCATCGACCTTCCGGTACTGAATCGGAATCAGGGAAACATCAAATCGGCAAAAGCCCTGATTAAGTATAATGAGGCTACTTTCGACGCAACACGTGCTAGCGTGGACGAACAGATTTACAGCACGTTGAAGAAGGCTATCGAGAACGATAAACTATTGAAAAGCCGAGACGCTTTGTTTGAAAGCGATTTCAGCAGGCTGCAAACCGAAGTGCTGAAGAATTATCAGGTTAGGAACATTAGCTTACTTGACTTCCTTGATTTCTATGATTCGTATAAACAGAATATCTTGCAAATTAATTCCATTCAGTTTAATCGGGTAAGCGCTTTCGAAGATTTGAATTTTTATACCGGTATAGATTATTTTAAAAACTAACACTTTTAATTAATGAAAAAAATAATTTCAATTAAGATTGCTGCAATTTTATTCTCAGTTGCACTTGTAAGTCAAGCTTGTAAAAAAGCCGACTCCGCCACGAATATCGATAGCTCAAGATATGTACTGGCCGATTCGCTGGTTAAAACATTGAAACTGGATACCATCCAGGATTGCCAGATAACCAGCACGGTCACACTTTCCGGAAAGGTTTCGTTCAACGACGATCGTGTGGTTAAGATTTACCCGATGGTAAGCGGAGTTATTCAGCGTATTAATGTAATGCTGGGTGATTACGTTCACAAAGGGCAAGTTCTTGGAGTAATTAAAAGCTCTGAAATGGCAGGTTTCAGTAACGATTTAGTCAATGCACAAAGCAATCTGCGCGTAGCTAAGAAAAACCTGGATGCCACGCAGGACATGTTTAAGAGCGGACTGGCATCACAAAAAGAACTATTGGCAGCAGAAGCATCTCAAGAACAGGCCATATCCGAACTTAGCCGGGTCAAACGTGTATTGCATATCAATGGAGGGAATGCCAATGGCGACTATATTGTCCGCTCTCCCATCGATGGCTTTATCGTCGAGAAGCAAGCAACGAACGGTATGTCAATCCGTTCGGATAACAGTACCAATCTGTTTACCATTTCCGATCTGAAAAATGTATGGGTAATTGCCAACGTGTATGAGACAAACATCAGCATGGTTCATCCGAATGATGAAGTGGATGTAACCACACTTTCATATCCGGATAAAGTGTTTAAAGGAAAAGTCGATAAGATTATGAATGTACTCGATCCGACCAATAAAGTCATGAAAGTTCGTATCGTGTTGCCCAATCCGGGGAATGTATTGAAACCGGAAATGTTTGCCAATGTAAAGGTAACCAATAAGGAAAATCATGAAGCTTTATGTGTTTCATCATCTGCTGTTGTATTTGATCACAGTGAAAATTTTATTATGGTTTACCATTCAAATACAAATATAAAAATCATACCGGTTCAGGTAATCAATTCTATTGGGGACAGAACCTATATTTCCGGTGATGTGAAAGTTGGAGATAAAGTAATAGCTTCGCAATCAATCCTGATTTACAACGCACTAAACGACTAATAGTTTGTGATTTTAAATGATTAATAATGGATTAAAACAACAACAATTTTATCTATGAACAAGCTATTAAAAAATATAATTTCGTTCTCACTGAAGAATTATTATTTCATTCTGTTAGCTACAGCCGTATTGCTGATTGCTGGTATCATAACGTTTAAGAATATGCCAATTGAGGCATTTCCGGATGTGACCAATACCGAAATAAGTATCATTACCCAATGGCCGGGTCGTAGTGCCGAAGAGGTGGAGAAATTTGTCACCACTCCTATCGAGATAGCCATGAATCCGGTGCAAAAGAAGATGAGCCTTCGTTCTTCCAGTATTTTTGGCCTATCATCCATTAAATTAGTCTTTGATGATGGTGTGGTGGATAAAGATGCACGTTCGCAGGTCACCAATTTATTGGCTAATGCTGATTTACCGGAAGGTGTACAGCCATCGGTACAACCTCCGACAGGGCCAACCGGAGAGCTCTTTCGATATACCTTGCGAAGTACATTCCGTAGCCCACGCGACCTGAAAACCATGCAAGACTGGATTATCGACCGGCAATTACGTTCCGTACCGGGCGTTGCCGATGTAGTCAGCTTCGGAGGAATGGTGAAAGCCTACGAGATCAAGGCTGATCCCGGGAAATTAAGTACTCTTGGCATTACTCCGTTGGACTTATACACAGCGATCAGCAAAAGTAACGTCAATATAGGCGGAGACGTCATTAATAAAAATAACCAGGCCTATGTCGTACGGGGCATTGGGTTACTGAATAATATTAATGAAATAAAAAACGTTGTAGTTCAAAACAACAATGGCATTCCGGTACTGGTAAAAGATGTAGCTGATGTTGAGGTGTCTAATTTGCCAAGGTTAGGATTAGTGGGTCGTTCAGATGCACTATTTGATAATAAAGGAAATCGCACGACTAGCAATGAAGAGGATGTGGTGGAAGCTATCGTCGTAATGCGCAAAGGAGAGAATCCAACCGAAGTCATTCATGCCGTAAAAGAGAAAATTGAAGACATCAACAACCGGGTTTTACCACATGATACCAAGATTGTACCCTATTACAACCGTGAAAACCTGATCAGTTTTGCTACAAGTACCGTTTTACATAATTTACTGGAGGGAATCTTATTGGTAACCCTGATAGTATCCCTGTTTATGTTTAACTGGCGAACCACATTGATTGTCTCCATTATTATTCCGTTGTCATTACTTTTTGCCTTTATCTGTTTGAATCTAATGGGTATGAGCGCTAATTTATTATCGCTGGGAGCTGTCGATTTCGGGATAATAATAGACGGAGCCGTGGTAATGGTAGAAGGACTCTTTGTTGTACTGGATCAAAAGGCTCAGGAAGTAGGAATGCTGCGGTTTAATAAAATGACCAAGACAGGCTTGATAAAAAGAGATGGTGCACGACTTGGAAAATCCATTTTCTTCTCCAAGCTTATTATTATCACAGGTCTGTTACCAATCTTTGCTTTTCAGAAGGTAGAAGGTAAAATGTTCTCACCATTAGCTTATACGCTTGGTTTTGCCCTGTTGGGAGCGTTAATCACCACATTAACGTTAGTGCCGGTACTGATTAAGCTCCTTTTAAAGGAAAACGTGAAGGAAAAGCACAATCCAATAGTTCATTTTCTTACTGAACGGATCATGCGTGGATTTGATTTTACCTATAGTCACAAAAGACCAACTTTAGCAGGAGCGTTCATTGTGATTATTGTTGGATTATTCTGCTTTAATTTATTAGGTTCCGAATTTTTGCCGGAGATTAATGAAGGCGCCATCTGGTTAAGAGCGCAATTGCCTTATTCTGTGTCGCTGGATAAATCCATAGAAATATCTAAACAAATCCGATCTGCTGTGATGAAATTTCCTCAGGTTCAAAATGTCGTATCGCAAACCGGACGTCCCGACGATGGTACCGACGTAGCCGGTTTCTACAACAATGAATTCGATATTTCATTATATCCCGAATCGGAGTGGAAACCCAAGATGACCAAAGAAGAACTGATTGACATTATGAATAAAAAACTGTCCGTAATTCCCGGTGTAGACTTCAATTTTTCTCAGCCTATAACAGATAATATCGAAGAAGCGGTTTCGGGAGTAAAAGGCTCTATCTGTGTGAAGATCTTTGGAGATTCGCTGGATTATATGGAGAGTCGATCGAATGAAGTCTGTAATATTCTCAAGAAAGTACGGGGTGTCTCAGATCTTGGCGTTATTAAAAACATTGGGCAACCCGAACTCGATATTGATTTAAATCAACAGAAAATGGCACTCTATGGTGTTTCAACATCTGATGCCAATGCGGTCATTGAAATGGCAATCGGAGGTAAGGTAGCCACTACACTGTACGAAGGAATAGAAAAGTTTGATATCCGAATCCGTTTCCCTGAACAGTTTCGTAAAACGACGGACGATATAGGGAACTTAATGGTTCCTACTTCGAGTGGCTCCAAAGTTCCGATAAAAGAAATTGCCGATATAACAACTAAGACAGGACCTTGTCTGATTTTCAGAGATGTTAACCGCAGGTATTCTGCAGTTAAATTTTCTGTTCGCGATCGCGACATGGGGAGTACTGTACGGGAAGCCCGTGAGAAAGTCAGCAAGGTGGTAAAATTAAAAAAAGGCTATGATATGATTTGGCAAGGCGATTTCGAAAATCAACAACGAGCTGTCAAACGTCTGGCACAAGTTGTTCCGTTGAGTTTGATATTGATTTTCCTGCTGCTTTTCATTATGTTTGGAAACATGAAAGATGCGGGGTTAGTATTTCTGAATGTGCCTTTTGCTATTGTGGGTGGTATTACCGTGCTGTTAATAACCGGAACAAATTTCAGTATCTCTGCAGGTATTGGATTTATTTGTTTGTTTGGTATATGTATTCTGAGTGGAGTGTTGTTGATAAGTGCTTTTAAGGATAATATAGAGAGGTTGAAGGGGCAAAAAAATCTATTGCAAATATCCATCCGGTTAGGTGTCCAATCCATGATTCGTCCGGTAATGATGACTGCTTTAATGGCTGCTATCGGACTTTTTCCTGCTGCCATTTCACATGGTATTGGTTCGGAAAGTGCACAACCCCTCGCTCGGGTAGTAATTGGTGGTATTCTCTGCGCTATGTTCTTTTCTTTATTAATATTTCCGCTTATTTTTGCATGGGCATATAGGAGTGTAGGAAGTATTCACCAGAAAAAAACGTTAGACAACTTATAAGAATAAACAAGAACAAATACAAGAAATGTTTTAGACGCCGGAATGAAAATCTATTCCGGCGTCTTTCATCTTTATCGGGTATATCAATCCTCAAAAAATCACTATTTTACTCGTCTTCTAAATGAATTCTATAAAAAATATCGTATCTTTGCGCGCGAAAATAAGATGTTTAAAAAGAAAAATGTAATTTTATGAATGTAGTTACAAAAACTATCACATTGGGTGATGGACGTACCATTTCGATTGAAACAGGTAAATTGGCTAAACAAGCTGATGGATCTGTAATGGTTCGCATGGGTAATACCATGCTTTTGGCCACAGTTTGTTCGGCCAAAGACGCAGCTCCGGGAACGGATTTCATGCCGCTTTCTGTGGATTATAAAGAAAAATTTGCCTCTTCGGGTCGTTTCCCAGGTGGCTTCCTTCGTCGTGAAGGTCGTGCCTCTGATTATGAAATTTTAGTTTCCCGCCTTGTTGACCGTGCTTTACGCCCATTGTTTCCTGATGATTTTCACGCTGAAACTTTTGTTACCGTAACCCTTTTCTCGGCAGATGGCATTGATATGCCTGACGCATTAGCAGGTTTGGCTGCTTCGGCTGCTTTGGCAGTCTCTGATGTTCCTTTCAACGGACCTATTTCCGAAGTTCGTGTTGCACGTATCAACGGTGAATTTGTAATTAACCCTACTTTTGCTCAATTAGAAGAAGCTGATATGGAAATCATGGTTGCCGCCACATTGGACAATATCATGATGGTGGAAGGCGAAATGAAAGAAGTGAGTGAAGATGATCTTTTGAATGCTATGAAAGTGGCTCATGAAGCAATCAAGATTCAATGCCAGGCTCAATTGGATTTAATGGAAGCTGCGGGTAAATCAGTAAAACGCGTTTATTGCCATGAAGAAAATGACGAAGACCTCAAAAAAGATGTTTGGGCTAAAACTTACGACAAAGCGTACGCATTGGCTACTGCTTGTAACCCCGATAAACATGCCCGAAGTGATAACTTTGAAGCTGTTGTAAACGAATATATCGAAAGCCTTGATCCTGAAGAAGCTCAAGCTAAGAAAGGACTGATTGGCAAGTATTATCATGAAGTAGAAAAAGAAGCTATGCGTCGTTCTATTTTGGACGAAGGAAAACGTCTTGATGGTCGTAAAACTACTGAAATTCGTCATATCTGGTCGGAAGTAGATTATCTTCCGGGAGCTCATGGTTCTGCTATCTTTACTCGTGGTGAAACTCAATCGTTGACTACTGTTACGTTGGGAACCAAAATGGATGAGAAACTGGTGGATGAAGCTTTGATTCGCGGAAAAGAACGTTTCTTGTTGCACTATAACTTTCCTCCATTTTCTACCGGTGAAGCCCGTGCATCACGTGGTGTTGGTCGTCGTGAAGTTGGACATGGTAATCTTGCTCTACGTGCATTGAAAAATATGATTCCGGATAATTATCCTTATGTTGTTCGCGTTGTTTCCGATATTCTGGAATCAAACGGTTCGTCTTCTATGGCTACTGTTTGTGCCGGAACATTAGCATTAATGGATGCCGGTGTGGCTATCGCAAAACCTGTTTCAGGAATTGCCATGGGATTGATTTCCGAGAATAAGGGTAAGAATTTTGCGGTATTGTCTGATATCTTAGGTGACGAAGATCATTTAGGCGATATGGACTTTAAAGTTACCGGAACAAAAGATGGTATTACGGCAACCCAAATGGATATTAAGGTTGATGGACTTTCGTTTGAAATTCTGGAAACAGCATTAAAACAAGCTAAGGAAGGTCGTATGCACATTCTGGGTAAGATTCAGGAAACACTGGCTGCTCCACGTGAAGATATGAAACCAAATGCACCTCGTATTGTAGTTATGTTCATTCCGAAAGAAATGATCGGTGCAATCATCGGGCCTGGTGGAAAAATCATTCAAAACATGCAAGCCGAAACCGGTGCTGTCATCACCATTGAAGAAATCGGTGATCAGGGACGTGTTGAAATTGCTGCCAATAATAAAGCTGCCATTGATGCTGCTATTTCTAAAATTAAAGGCATTGTTGCCATTCCTGAAGTTGGTGAGACCTATCCTTCCAAAGTAAAGTCAGTAATGCCTTACGGCGCATTTGTTGAGTTTATGCCGGGCAAAGAAGGCTTGTTACACATTTCAGAAATTGACTGGAAACGTATTGAGACGATGGATCAATCCGGCATCAAAGAAGGTGATATGATTGATGTAAAACTGCTTGACATAGATCAAAAAACAGGCAAATTCAAATTGTCACGTAAAGCTTTATTGCCACGTCCTCCTCGTGAAGATAAACCGAAAGCTGAATAGTCTTTAGCAAGGTAATCATATAAAAAAGCTGCAATCCTTTTGGGTTGCAGCTTTTTTTATGTTGATAATTAGTTAATCTGTTTGTATTCTTATTTCAATTTCAGTTTAAACAATGTGCCTTAAATCAAAACAGCAATATCTGTGCAAATTGAAATCCGATTACTCTTTATGGCCTGTAACCTGAATCTTCGAGCATCTTCTGATAGTTATTCTCTTTCATTAACTCAGGCAAAGTTACTTTTGGATTATTATCCATATAGCTTTTCGCTATTTGCCAACCAATCCAGGTTCCAAGTCTTCCGGGTGACTCTTGTGAAATAGGTGCTGTAAAAGGTGCATCATTCATGTATTTACGAATTAGTTGAAGATCTGTCGAAAATAGATCTTTCTGATCGATAATATGGGCCCAGATTTGTTTCTCGTTTGTCTTGCTCCATTTCCATTGTTCTTTTGTATAACCCATAATATCTTCCGGTTTTTCATCCGGCATAAAAGTTGACAGGAGATACATTACTTTACCACGGAAGAGCATATTATCCAACAATCTGTATTCAGAACTGTTCATAACAAACATTCTGAACAATGTGGTTGAGACCAGATCGGTTGCTACGCATTCACGACGCATATCATATTTCATATATTCGTAAGTCATATCCTTATAAGCAGGATAATTACTCCCCAAATATAAATCCGTTCCAAGACCTATAAATTTATTATTCATCATGATCGAACGGTTAAAGCCGGAAACAAAAAAGTAAATTTCAGGCAATTTTACATCCGGAAAATAATAATGAATATAGGTATAAGCGTCTGAAACTTTTTTCTCTATATCCGATATGTTGCTGAAAGTTTGCATCGTTTTCTTGTTGACAGGCTTGAATGTCTTATTCGTCAGGAATTGATGAAACAGGTTGCATACGGCTACTGTATCAGTTGCCGTAGTGTCGAGGATTTCGGAAGTAAAGACAGGCAGGAAGTTGTGATATTGAACATATAAGCCTTTCACTCCCGCTTTTATATTCGTTGTGTCAAGCGATAATAAGTCTTTGTCAAACCGGTGAATCTTTACTTCAATCCTGTTTTTTGAGGTGTCAATTTTAAATTGATTACTCTTACTACATGAACTAAGCAGTACCATGATACCGCAAATGTAAATTATAAGTACGTTCGTCCTTTTCATTTTACAGTTAACTTTTGAAGATATTGATCGAAAAAAAGCGCAAATGCAATGTAGAAAATTGCATTTGCGCTTATAGTTTATATGAAACTTATTTACGGCTTTTAACCGCTTTTTGTTGTTCTTGTTGCATTTTTTCCAATCGGGCCATAAAGCCTGATTTTTTAGTCGGTTTCTTGCTATTGCTGTTACGTTTGGCATGCAGCTCTGCTAATAATTTCTTTTCATCTACCGTAGCACGGATAGCATATGTCTGACCGATTGAAATCAAGGTTGAAATAAAATAGTAGTAGCTCAAACCTGAAGCGTAATTATTGAACATGAATAAGAACATTAAAGGCATCAGGTACATCATCCATTTCATCATTCCACCACCCATTTGGTCATTCGTTGGCGTATTCGCCATATTCAGTTTGGAGAATATGATATTCGTTGCTGTCATAAGCAGACAGAATAAGCTGACATGACTACCAAAACCGAATGGAACTGTAAACGGAAGTTGCATAATAGAATCATACGCCGATAAATCGGTTGCCCATAAAAAGCTTTGTTGGCGTAACTCGATGGAAGCCGGGAAGAAGCTAAACATAGCAAACAAAATCGGCATTTGTAATAAGGTCGGCAAACAACCACTCATGGGACTTACACCCACCTTCCCGTACAAATCCATCGTGGCTCTTTGACGTTCTGCTGCTTTCTCCGCCGGAATACGTGCATTTATTTCATCAATCTCCGGTTTCAATACCCGCATTTTGGCACTTGAAATATACGATTTATAGGTTAGCGGAAATAGAACCAGTTTAATAACAACGGTCATCAGTAAAATTATCAGACCGAAATTAGTCATAAACATACTGAAAAAGTTGAACATTGGTATAATGGCAAACCTGTTTACCCAACCAAATATTCCCCAACCCAGTGGAATTAATTTATTTAATTGTAAATCGGAATCTGTTTTTCTGTCTTTATCAACGGCTGAAAGAATCTTATACTGGTTCGGTCCAAAGTAGAATCTGAAAGTTGTAGGTACTTTACCAGTAGGATCGAAAGGTACAGACATCTCCGATGTGTACGTTTTCAAATAGCCTGAGTTTTCTGCTTCCGGCGCACTCTTCAGGGTCGTAGAGTTCATAGCATCATCCGCAATTAATATACTACTGAAGAACTGATCTTTAAATGCCACCCATTTGATTTTATTTGTCAGTTTCTTTTCATCAGCTTTGCTTTCACTCAGTTTTTCAACATCATCGGCAACAAATTTATATTGGATAGAAGAATAACGGTCTTCAAATTTCCGGCCTTTTTCCTGTTGACGTATTTTCGATGCCCATTGCATATCCAACGAGTTTATTCCTCCCGGCATTACTGTGTTCATGTTGTTGGCTTTCAGACCAAAACTAACCAGATAACCTTTCGTAGGCAGTGTATACGCAAAATCAAGATAGGCATTCCCCTTCGTTTTCAATCGTAAAATCAGCGTTTGATTTCCTTTTGAATCTTTAGTGATGCCTGATACCGGTTCGAAATATAAATTAGAACTGTTTATAACCCGGTTATTGCTGGTCACAAAAGTAAAGCCCATATTGCTTTCTTTCGCATCGAACAATATCAACGGCTGATTATGGTTTAATGAATCACGTTTTGAGTATTTCTTTAATTGTACCGAATAAATCCGTCCACCTTTATTGCTCAATGTTATTTTAACGAGTTCATTTTCGATGGTATAGAATTGTTCTTTCCCTTTTGCTGCAACGCTGAAATCACCATAAACATCGGTGGTATCCGTTTTTAGGGTTGAATCTTTCGCTGTCGGTGAATCTTTTGAAAATGCTCCGTTTGAAGCTTTACCTGTAGCATCAACGTTGTTTCGTTGCACCAGAGCAATCGAATCACTATATCGCTTTTCAGCTGCAATTTCCTTATCCGATTTTTTAGTCAACTGAGTAAACCCTATAACAATCAGTGCTATCAGTACAAATCCCAGGATCGTATTTTTATCCATAAATATATAATTACCTTTTTTTCTGTTTTAATTCCAATGCTCAACGCCCGATATTCAACACTCAATGCTTATTTAGTTATTGCTGCTTTTATAAAACTGATAAATAATGGATGCGGGTTTACCACCGTGCTGCTGTATTCCGGATGGAATTGCACACCGATATACCATTTATGAGTACGTAGTTCGATGATTTCCACTAAATCAGATTCTACATTCATTCCGCTACAGATCATTCCGGCCTTTTCAAATTCTTCTTTATACGCATTATTGAATTCAAAGCGATGACGATGACGTTCGCTTATATTTTCTTTACCATAGATCTCGTATGCCTTGGTACCTCTTCTCAGTTTACATTTAAAGGCTCCCAGACGCATACTGCCGCCCAGATTCAGGATATTCTTTTGCTCGTCCATGATGTCCACGATCTTGTGAGTCGTGTTCGGATCAATCTCCGTACTGTTGGCATCGGCATAACCCAACACATTGCGGGCAAATTCAATCGACATGGTTTGCATTCCCATACAAATGCCTAAACATGGAATGTTGTTTTCACGGGCAAATTTCAATGCCACAAATTTACCTTCCATACCACGTTGTCCGAATCCCGGTGCAACTATAATTCCTTCAAGACCTCCTAATTTCTTTTCAACATTGCTTTCGTCCAACTTGTCGGAAAGGATCAACTCCAGTTTCAGTTTCTTGTTGTTATACGCACTGGCATGCAACAATGATTCTGAGATGGACTTATAAGCATCCTGTAATTGAACATACTTACCAACAATTCCGATTTTGACTACCTCCGTGGCATTTTCCATTTTTTCAACAAAAGCTATCCACTTCGTCATATCGGCAGCCGGTGTTTTTTCCAGATCAAAACCCATCTTTGTCAACACAACCTCATCCAGTTTCTCTTCCTGCATGTTCAGGGGGACACGGTAAATGGTAGGGACATCAATGGATTGCATAACCGCCGATTGTTCTACATTACAGAACAACGCTACTTTTTTTCGTATATCGGTCGAAATATCATGTTCGGTGCGCAGTATCAGGATGTCAGCCTGGACGCCTTGTTCCTGCAGGGCTTTTACCGAATGTTGGGTAGGTTTCGTTTTCAGTTCCTTAGCTGCTGCCAAATAAGGAACGTACGTAAGGTGAATGATCAGGCAGTTTTTTCCCAACTCCCATTTCAACTGGCGTACACTTTCAATATAAGGTAATGATTCAATATCACCCACCGTTCCGCCAATCTCCGTAATCACGAAATCAAATTCACCTTTGGCACCCAAAAGTTTGATATTACGCTTTATTTCATCGGTGATGTGCGGAATAATTTGTACCGTTTTACCTAAATAATCTCCCCGGCGTTCTTTGTTTATCACATTTTGATAAATACGTCCCGTGGTAATATTATTGGCACGATGCGTCTCCACGTTCAGGAAACGTTCGTAATGGCCAAGATCTAAATCGGCTTCATGTCCGTCTACCGTTACATAACATTCGCCATGTTCATAGGGATTCAGTGTCCCTGGATCAATATTGATGTACGGATCCAACTTCTGATTAGTCACTTTAAAACCTCTGGCTTGTAATAATTTACCCAGCGATGCTGCAATAATACCCTTACCCAGCGAGGAAGTAACTCCACCGGTTACGAAAATATACTTTGTCTCTTTCACGTTTATTTTTTTACTTAAAATTACTACCTTTTTCTTCGCATTTTTAAGTCCGCAAATTTCGGAAAAAAAACTGAATAACGAAAACGTATAAAGCAAATTAAGCATAAAGAACTAATAATAATGAATTGACAACCAAAATCATTCCGTTTTTTATACGATAATTGGATCGTCACATTAAATTTCCGTGAATAATCCGTGTGCTTTTGCGCTTCATATAACCTGTTAGCATTCAAATCTGTATTTTGGTATATTTTTTATTTATGGAGAAAAAATTTCAAAAGAAAATATCGCATCCCAATCAGGATGTGCAAACCTAAACATAATCAAAAATATGTAAATGTAAATCCGGGCATTCTCTTTTTGACCCTTCTTTTTTTCAGGATTCACAAGCCGTTCCTTTTGTGTCGTTTATTTACTTTGTTGTCAATAAGTTTCGTCCTTATTTTGCTTTATGTTCATTCGGAGATAAAACAGGAAGGAATATCTCATCCCTGAATAAAATCATAAAAATCATTATTCCACTGTCGGTTAAAAGAATATAAATACAACCGGTTTCGTGCATCGACAATTTATCCTCCGGTCCCAACACCCGATTTATGAGAAGTGTGTATATTTGCAGCTTGATTACAAGCAATAATTCTTCTGGCGGTCAATGCCTTGAAAAGTTTGATCGTATCATCCGGATCCGGACAAACCGGAATCAAAAAAGCAAAACACCATGGTCGCTGATGATACCAATAATGGCCTGCATTTACGGGCTTTTTATTGTCCATTAAAAGAACTTATATTTTGGCAACGATCTTATTGTTAATATACAAAGTATGTCCAATAAACAGATAGGGAATTTATAAATAACTAACATTTCCAAACAACGCAATTTATTTAAAGGATCACAATAAGATTATCCGCTCAGCAACATGAATATTAAGATAATGATAAATACACAGAAAGACATTTGTATCGATAAAACTGAACCTGTTGTTTTTCGACATTTGTCTTTTAAATTGAGATTGCGGCTTCATTCAAACCGTTTTTTCGCTTCTTCATCCGTCTTTTGTACGGAGGGACTTGAGAGGGACTTGAGAAAGGGTTCAGAGAGGGTTCGGAGAGGGTTCGGATAGGTTCGCCCCTCCAAACCCCCTCCAAACTCCCTGGAAAGGCTCTCCGATTCCACGTTATACCTAAATCAGAACAACCCGGAATCAAAAAAAAGCAGAACGGCATAGTTGCACTTTATTTTACTTGCTGTAAATGGCAAACGATCAGTGTGTGTAAAAAAAGGATCTGATTCGTATAAATTATTGCTATGTTTGCAGATTATTATCAGGCAAAATGAAAACGTCAATTGAAAATACAAAATACTAAAAATTATAATGATGTATAAACAGGATATTAAAGTAATGGACTGCACCGTTCGCGACGGTGGATTAATGAATAAATGGCAATTTAGCGATGACTTTGTTCGGGGAGTTTACAACGCCTGCGTGGAAGCCGGCATAGATTACATGGAGATCGGCTACCTGAGTAGCGAGAAGGCTTTCGACCGGAAAGAAATGGGTCCATGGAAGTTTTGCAATCAAAAGGATTTGGAACGGATTGTAGGAAAAAATGAGACGAACCTGAAGCTTTCGGCTATGGCGGATATAGGGCGCATAGAACTGACTGACATACCGATGGCGGCAGACAGTGCTCTCGACATGATCCGGGTGGCCTGTTATATCCATCAGGTGGATAAGGCCATCGCGCTGGCTCATCATTGCATGGATAAAGGATACGAAACGTGTATTAATCTGATGGCGGTGTCCACGGTGGGTGAACTGGAACTGGACGAAGCGCTGAAAGATATTGCCAAATCACGCATCCGGGTGTTTTATGCCGTCGATAGTTTCGGTAGTATGTATATTGAATCTGTTCAGCATTTGGTAAGGAAATATATCAAAGCATTGCCGGGTAAGGAAATCGGAATTCACGCGCATAACAACATGCAAATGGCCATGTCGAATACCTATACAGCGTTCATGGAAGGATGCACTATGCTTGATGCCACCCTGCTGGGATTAGGCCGCGGAGCAGGAAACTGCCCGATAGAGATTTTGATTGCTTTCCTCAAGAATCCGAAATACAGGTTGTTGCCGTTGCTGCAGGTTATACAGGATTATATACATCCGCTTCAAAAAGAAATTGAATGGGGATACCACATTCCGTATCTCATTTCAGGAGCGTTAAATGCACATCCCCGCAAGAGTATGGAGTGGATGGAGTCGGATCAAAAAAATGATTTCGTGACGTTTATGAGGCTCATGCACGACAACGAGATATTGGAATAAAAGTTCCGATCAATAAACGAAGTTGTGTGAAAAACAAAATGGAAATCAAATAAACTTACAAAACGACACCTGATAACACGGAAGGAAATACGGGCAGGATGTATTTTGCCTGATATTTCTGTTCAGGGTGAAAGAACAAAAATAAGGATATCCAACAGGAGACCCTTATTTTTTAATATTAAGTCTTAGCAGAAAACAAGACATTCATATCAGAAGCATATTTCGCAGTTTAAAAATCATTAAATAACTTTCAATCCAAAAGTTACAATTTTATTCTCAGACAGCCTGTATCCATCGACGATGTATTCAGGCTTTATTCTGTTTCAGTTATACGTAACCCGAATTCACTTGAGGTTATAGAAGTTTTACGAGCAAATGAAATGTAAATCGTTATATTTCAAAATATTTTCCTTAGTCGACCCGGAATATATTATTCTGCATTTCATAACTTGTGAACACAGATCCTGCAATGATCGCTTAATTTATCCCAAACCATATCTTCAATCTCGTCAGATGAATACGTTTTAATCGGATGCTCATTTTCATCTACCGGTAATAGGTTGTCTGCTATAACCACGTCCTTGTTTTTCTCTAATTCGCTTAATATATTGTGTCCTTTGGGTGTACTGTCATCTGTGTGAACTGTTACTGTTGTATTCCTGATAGGTTTGTTGAGGTAAATATACACACTTGTAGCTGAATAAATAACAGAAGAAACAAGAGATTTGTTGCATGATTAAGATCAGGCTTCATACGGAATGGCAGGGTAGAGCCAGCCTGCGCTATTGAAATTATTTTACCGGATTTCAACACCTCCAAGCATCTATGCGATACGTAAAAAACTCTTAAACAATAGCGTCCATCTCAATTATTTGTGGTATATTTGTATGTTTTTTTAGACAATTTTGAATATCTCAAAAGGAAACAACAAATAACCCGAAACAAACAACCTAAAATAAAAATGAGCGAAGAAGAAAAAGCAAGAAATACTGCAAGTGCCAATTATGGTGCAAGCAGCATTCAAGTGCTTGAAGGATTAGAAGCAGTGCGCAAACGTCCTGCCATGTATATTGGTGATATTGGCATTAAAGGATTACACCATTTAGTATATGAGGTGGTGGATAACTCCATCGATGAGGCAATGGCCGGACATTGCGATAACATCAAGGTTATTATCAACGAAAATAATTCGATTACGGTTATTGATAATGGTCGTGGTATTCCGGTAGATATGCACGAGAAAGAAGGAAAATCTGCATTGGAAGTCGTTATGACCGTGCTTCACGCCGGTGGTAAATTCGATCACGGCAGTTATAAAGTTTCCGGCGGACTACATGGGGTGGGTGTATCGTGTGTGAATGCACTCTCTACTTTATTGCATGTGGAAGTTTCGCGTAACGGCAAATTATACATGCAGGAATATGAATGCGGTATTCCTAAATTTCCGGTAAAGGAAATCGGGACATCGACTACGAACGGAACGCTTGTTACCTTTTTGCCTGACAACACTATTTTCATTGAATCGGTATACAAATGGGATATTTTGGCAAACCGCTTACGTGAATTAGCCTATCTGAATGCCGGAATTACACTTTCACTCACCGACAGACGGACACAGAATGAAGACGGGACTTTCAAATCGGAAATATTCCATTCGAACGAAGGATTAAAAGAATTTGTTGAATATATCGACGAAGCACGTGAACCGCTGATTGAAAATATCATTCATATTTCGACCGAAAAGAATGGAATACCGGTAGAACTGGCTATGACCTACAATACCTCGTATAACGAGAATGTACATTCTTATGTAAATAACATCAATACAATCGAAGGTGGAACACACCTGGCCGGTTTCCGTCGCGGGTTGACCCGTACGTTGAAGAAATATGCGGAAGACAGCAAAATGCTTGAAAAACTGAAAATTGAGATCAACGGTGATGACTTCAGGGAAGGATTGACTGCTGTTATTTCCATAAAAGTTCAGGAGCCACAATTTGAAGGACAGACAAAGACCAAACTCGGCAACAACGAAGTAATGGGTTCGGTGGATATGGCAGTGGGCGAAGCGTTAGGGAACTACCTGGAAGAAAATCCGAAAGCCGCACGACTGATTGTTGAAAAAGTGATTCTCGCCGCTACGGCACGTTATGCTGCCCGTAAGGCCCGTGAAATGGTGCAACGTAAGTCACCGCTTTCGGGAGGTGGATTACCCGGAAAACTGGCAGACTGTGCCGATAAAGATCCTGTAAAATGTGAATTATTCCTTGTCGAAGGGGATTCGGCAGGTGGAACGGCCAAACAGGGTCGTAGCCGACAATTTCAGGCAATACTACCATTACGGGGTAAAATCCTGAATGTAGAGAAAGCCATGTCGCATAAAGTACTGGAAAGTGAAGAAATACGCAATATATATACGGCTTTGGGCGTTACTATCGGGACGGAAGATGACAGCAAAGAGTTGAACATAAAAAAACTGCGTTACCATAAGATTATTATTATGACCGATGCCGACGTGGATGGTAGTCATATTGCCACGCTTATTATGACTTTCTTCTTCCGTCATATGAAGGAGTTGATCGAACAGGGTTATTTATATATCGCTACACCTCCACTTTACTTATGTAAAAAAGGAAAGGTTGAAGAATACTGCTGGACAGACACCCAGCGTCAGGTATTTATTGAAAAATACGGTGGCGGAGTTGAAGGCGGAATTCATACCCAACGTTATAAAGGTTTGGGAGAAATGAACGAAACACAATTGTGGGACACCACCATGAATCCTGAACATCGTACGTTGCGTCAGGTAAATATTGAAAATGCAGCCGAGGCTGATCATGTTTTCTCTATGCTTATGGGGGACGATGTCGCACCTCGCCGTCAGTTCATTGAACAGAATGCTACTTATGCGAAGATTGACGCATAAGAAGAGGATACTGATTTATTTATTGAGAAAATAACCGTTTGATGGTTTATTCGTCAAGCAAACTAGTCAGGTCACCTGAATCAATCAGGTTGACCTGATTAATTCAGGTGATACAAAACAGATATTAAGGACAATCAATTATCGGATTACCCCGTTAACTACTCAACTAATTCATTAATCAATTCGTTATGAATATTGCTGTCTTTTGTTCTTCGAGTAATCGCGTTGCCGACCGCTATAAAAAAGCGGCATTCCAACTGGGCGAATTTATCGCAGAGAGTGGAAATAAGCTTGTATATGGAGGAGCTACGGGAGGTTTAATGGATTCAGTGGCCAACGGAGCTCAAAGCAAAAACGGTCAGATAATAGGAGTCATTGCGCTGGCTATTATTAAAATGAATCGTCAAAGTGCGTTGCCTACGGAACTTATCGCGGTAGAAAGCCTAAGCGAACGGAAAGTAAAAATGAAGATGATCAGCGATTTGTTTGTCGTACTACCGGGCAGTTACGGGACACTCGACGAAATGTTTGACATCATAGCATCCGGAGTAGTAGGAGAGCATAAAAAGCCTTTAATCATAGTTAGTTATGATGGATTTTACACACAATTTATCAATCAGATAAACTTTATGCGCAGTGAATTATTCATTCCTCAGGAAGAAAAATACAAACCCCTTATTGTACAGGACATTCATCAGTGTATGGAGTTAATCAATTTGTCAATTAAAAACATATAATTTAATTGCATTATGAATCTTTTTTGGAAGAACTTTTTAGGGGGCATAACTCCTACAGCAAAGCTTGAAAGACGGGAAGCTAATCTTGTAAAAGCAATGCATCATTACACCGAGGTAGAGAAATCGGTTGAACTTGCTGAATACAAGAAGCTGTCAGCGATGATGAAATCTGCAAAATTTCAGGAGAATAAAAAGATTCTTAAAAACAGGAGATACAAAGATACCGAAGAATACCGGATTAGCAGGAAGTATAATAAACTTCACAAGTCTCATGACATCGTGCTGTATTATCAGGTACTTGGATCGGACAAATTAGATCAATACATTATTTTCAAAACGACTCCCGAATATGAGCTATTGGGAGATAAGGAGAAGGTAAAAGCTTCAGAAACTCTCAAAAAATATAAACAATTCGAACATTCCAAACCCTATAAAAACTATATGCGGTTTCACAACTCGTATATAATACAGGAATATGAGCAATTGAAAATCAAAATTGCATCAGTCGAATTTAAAAAGGCAGATGAGTTTTGGGCGAATGAAGACCGGTGGCACAGCACCCCTGAATTTGCCCAACAACAACGTTTTTATGAGCTCAAAAAGAATCCGGATATTGTTTTTTATGAAAATGAAAAGCCTGAGCGATTTGAAAAATACAGGACATTGAAAGTGTCTTTTTATGACGAATTCGAATGGCACGCCCTAGATAAATCGCATTGGAATTTCGGGTTTCATTATAAAAATGATAAACTTATAGGAGATCATTCTTTTAGCAACGAGAAACAGGCAAACCACTCAGGACAAAATGTTTCCGTGGTGGATGGGGTATTACGACTTGCCACGAAGCATGAAAAGGTAACTGCGCGTGCCTGGGATACGTCCAAGGGCTTCATTGAAAAGGAATTTAATTTTACTTCGGATGTTCTTCAGACAGCTGATACATTCCGTCAAAAGCATGGTGTTTTTCGGGCTAAACTTCGCTGCACGGGTGATATTCAACATGCGTTCTGGCTAGGATCCGATGATAAATTACCGCATATCAATATTTTCCACTTTAATGGAAAATCAATTTCGTTGGGAAATACGAATAAGGATTTGGTTGATGGCATTAATATAAAAGGACTTAATGCCGGCCAATTTTATATTTATACATTGATATGGTCGCAGAAAGAACTAATCTGGATGATCAATGATCTGGAAGTTTACCGAACAGCAAGCAATGTCCCTTCCGAATCAATGTATCTTGCATTCAACTCATTTATATCTCAAAAACAAAAAGGCAGTGCCGGAAATCTTGAAGTAGATTGGGTTCGGGCTTATACAATCGCATAACTAATTTTAATGACAATCGATACGTGCAAAATAAATGTCCTCAATCGCTTCGATATTGGCGGAAACAACAGGTTTGTCCTGATTGCCGGCCCATGTGCTATTGAAACGGAGGAAATGACAATGGAAGTGGCAAGCACTCTCAAAGAGATTTGTGAAGAACTGCATATCCATTTAATTTTTAAATCATCATTTGACAAAGCAAATCGTTCTTCTGTAAAATCACCACGTGGTGTGGGCATGGAACGTGGCTTAAAGATCCTTCAACGCGTCAAAACAGAACTCAACCTGCCTATTGTAACCGATGTTCATGAGTCGTGGCAGTGTGCACCCGTAGCTGAAGTAGCAGATATGCTTCAGATTCCTGCATTTCTTTCCCGTCAGACCGATTTATTGGTTGCGGCCGCAAAGACAGGGAAAATTGTCAACGTAAAAAAAGGGCAATTTATGGCACCCTGGGATATGAAAAACGTGATTGACAAATTACGAGATTCAGGAAACGAAAATATATTGCTCTGTGAGCGGGGTTCCAGCTTTGGATATAATAACCTGGTGGTTGACATGACAGGTCTGGTCGAAATGAGAAGTTATGGTTATCCGGTTGTTTTCGATGCAACCCATTCTGTCCAGAAGCCAGGCGGACAAGGAACTTCAACAGGCGGCAACCGTGAAATGGTACCTTATCTCATGCGTGCTGCTCTGGCAGTAGGAGTTGATGCCATATTTGCCGAAGTACATCCCTATCCAGATCATGCGTTTTCGGATGGACCAAATCAATTATATTTATCGGGAATTAAAGAAATACTGCAACAGGCAATTGCCATCGATAATATTACAAAAGGCATAAAGGATACTGAACCGGCAACCAGGAATCAAGATATAGTAACAGGACCGGAAACGGCATCCTCTGCTTCTGCTATCTCCTCAAAGGAGAAATACAGCAATAAGATTAAACTTTTGTTGACTGATGTTGATGGTGTCCTGACAGATTCAGGTATGTATTATTCGGAGGCCGGAGACGAATTGAAGAAATTCAATACCCATGACGGAATGGGATTACAACTTATACGTCATAAGGGAGTTAAAACAGGAATTATCACCTCCGAAGATACAAAATTAGTGGAACGTCGTTTTCAAAAACTGAAGTTAGATTATTTATATCAGGGGAAACGGGAAGGCGGAAAGCTGGCCGCAGTGAAGGAAATCTGTGATAAAGAAGGAATCACCCTGAATAATGTAGCCTATATCGGAGATGACGTGAATTGTTTTGAGTTACTTTCAGAAGTAGGCATGGCAGCTTGTCCGGCCGATGCCTTGGAAGTCATAAAGAATATCCCGGGTATTATCCAGATGAAGAAAAAAGGAGGCGAAGGCTGTGTACGGGAATTCACGGAAATGATTATGAATAAATATTGTTTATAAAAAAGATAGAATGGATTTTGTAAATCGCAGCAAGGAGATATTTAATCAGGAGATTGTCGAACTACAGAAGTTGGCTGATAAAATAGGGCCGGAAATCAACGAAGCTGTTGAATTGATTTATTCGTGTAAGGGTAAATTAGTTATTTTGGGAATTGGAAAAACCGGCATTATAGGTCATAAAATTTCCTCATCGCTTTCTTCAACAGGAACTCCATCAATCTTTATCAATGCCGCCGAAGCCATGCATGGCGATTTGGGCATGATAAACAAAAATGATATTGCTTTGCTGATTTCAAATAGTGGAGGTTCTTCAGAGATTCTGAATGTAATAGCACCGCTAAAAAAGATAGGTTGTTCGCTTATTGCCATGACTGGGAATATGAAATCAGCTCTAGCCAAGGAGGTTTCTCTTGTGCTTAATATCGGTGTATCAAAAGAAGCCTGTCCACTCGGCTTAGCGCCAACGACTTCAACGACAGCAACACTGGTTATGGGTGATGCCCTGACCATTTGCTTAATGGAAAGACGCGGATTTAAGGCAGAAAACTATGCACTGTATCATCCGGGAGGTGCTTTAGGACGCCGGCTAATTTCACGCGTAAAAGATGAAATGTTTACCGATGTTCCGAAAGTGTATGAAACCGCACTGTTTAAAGATATTATTTACGAAGTAAGTAATAAACGATTGGGCATGACCATGGTCTACAACAGTCAAAATCAACCGGTCGGGATTATTACAGACGGAGATATTCGTCGTGCCATTCAACGCTTTAATGAATTAAAACATCTTACAGCAGTCGATTTTATGACAAAAGGTTTCAAACGGATTGCACAAAATGAATTGCTGACCGAAGCTCTTGAAATGATGGATTTAAATAAAATTACGACTTTAACTGTTATGGACGATTCAGAACAAGTCGTAGGAGTTCTTTCTATTCATAATATTATAGATTTTCGAAATCTTACACATTGAGATTCAAAAAAATATATATTGAGATAACGAACAGCTGCAATTTCGATTGCAGTTTTTGTTTTAATACAACACGATCCACCCGTTTTATGAAAGCGGATGAGTTTCGGTTGGTAATAGAGAAAATACGTCCGTTTACAAATTATATTTACCTGCATGTACTGGGAGAGCCGCTTCTACATCCGCAGCTCGATGAGATACTGGATATTGCAGAAACTGCCGGACTTAATATTAATATTACGACCAATGGCAGCTTGTTAGAACACAAGAAAGAAATCCTTTTAAAACATTCTATCCGTCAGCTCAATATCTCATTACACGATGCCGAAGAAAATGTAGCTGAAGAAAATTGGGAAAGGTATTTGCAAGCAGTACTTGATTTTTCTACTAATCTTGCACCAAAAACCTATATTTGTCTGCGATTATGGAATACGACTAATGAGTCCAGTGCTGATTTCAATAGACTTTTCCTCAATACAATTGCTTCCAAATTCAATCTTTCTACTGAATTTTTAAATGAAGACATCAATGGAAACGGGCTTAAACTTGCCGAACATATCTTTCTGCAACGTGCTCCACGTTTCGAATGGCCTGACGAAAAGAACCAAAAGACACAAACAATCAAAACTTGTTATGCACTTCGTGATCACATTGCGGTCTTAAGTAATGGACAGGTTGTTCCCTGCTGTCTGGATGCAAATGCTAATATGAAACTGGGTAATATATTCACAGAAGAGCTTTCAGACATTCTTCAAACGAAACGGGCTAAAGAGATAAAGAAAGGATTCGAACAACGCAAAATTACAGAGCCTATTTGTGCTACCTGCGGGTTCTCCGTTTTATTATAATACTCTCTCTTTATGAAAATTCAATTTATAAGCGTGTTACTTTGATTTTGATCCTCCATGAAAGAAATAATTGTATATACTTTAAATATCAACGGCACATTGGGTTGCTTTCCTGAGTGTATTGCCATTGAAATTGATGACAAGAATGAACTTTCAATCAATTTCGTGAAGATCAATCATCAAAACATTCAACGATATAAGTGCCTGTTTGACAGTGTCGATGAGAAACTGGTCAATTGTTGCTTTCAATTAGAAAAAGAAACAATTTTATCGAAGATAAACGATAGAGATGTGCGTTCGTGGGACAGCCTGCTAAAAAAATACTTTGATGGGAAAATAAAGAATCAGGACATACGCTATATAAGAGATTATATTTCCGATTACATAAACCAGTATCAGAACTTATTTTTTGAACTTATAGGTAAAAAGAAAATTTACCTTCCACAGGGCAAATTTCCTTTTATGTGGAAACCACTGCATGTAGAACTGGACATTCCCGAAGTATTTTACTGTTTTGACAAGAAGCCGGAAGGGTTATATTATTCATTGGATATTCATTGTGATAATCGTCCTTTTCGTTTAAAAGATGCCACTCTGATTTCCCGTAAAACAGCACGTATCCTTCAAGGCAATAAAATATATGAATTCGACGGTGAGATAGAAGGATCTAAATTAGTTCCATTCCTCACAAAAGACTTTGTCCATATTTCAGAACCGAGTATAAAAGAGTATTTTCAAAAAATTGTTATACCATTAATTTCGTCTAACCGTATTATCACAAATGGATTTGAAATTTTGACCCTCAATGAACTGACAAGGGCAGTACTTCGCGTAAAAGAAATCAGAACGATTAAACAGCTTTCTTTCTTTGACGTTGATTCAAAAGAAAGTACTCCTGCGAATATCGTTTTTGAATTGCTTTTCGATTATCAGGATTTTCATTTTTGGGCCGGTCAAACCGGTGTGACAAACAGGTTGGATATGGAAAACGATTCCATTGCTATTACCCATGTGGAACGTGACAATGAGATGGAGTCTGTCTTTATTGATGAACTGACCAAAATAGGCCTTAATCTTGACGGAAGAGTTCAAAAAAGACCTTATCTCGAAGGAATGGATTGGTTAAACGAGCATTTCAAACAAATAGAAATGCTGGGCGTTGAGATTCAATTTGAGACTAAATCAAATTATAGCCAAAAGATATTTGTTGGAGAACGAAATATCTCTGTTGAGATAGAAGAGTGTCGTGATTGGTTTGATATAAAAGGGAAGGTTCAGTTTGGTGAATATGAAGTGCCTTTTTTGCAGGTGTTATATTATATCAAGCAAAATAAACCACAAATTCTGTTGCCAAACGGAGAATACGCCCTGATTCCTCAGGCTTGGTTTGACGAATACCAGTCGTTAATCAACTTTTGCAAGTTTGAAGAAGGAAAGGTTACTGTTGCCAAACAGTTTTGTGTTCTAACAAATGAACTAGAACGTATTGGCAAAGTAAAACTTACGGTGAAAGAAAATATGCGCCGGTTGATAGAAAGTCAACTGGATATTCATTACACCTTACCTGAAAACTTTAAGGGTCGGCTCCGTTATTATCAACAGGAAGGTTACAACTGGTTAAGGTTACTTGATGAGTTGGGGCTGGGTGGTTGTTTGGCCGATGATATGGGCTTAGGAAAAACAATACAGACGCTTTGCCTGCTTCAATGGATGAAAGAACAGGATCGGGGAACATCGTTACTGGTTGTTCCAACGAGTCTGGTATATAACTGGCAACAGGAAGCAACTGTATTTTCACCCGAATTACAAGTTTATGTTCATACCGGAAGTAATCGCACCAAAGACCCTGATAGTTTCGGAAAACCCGATTTGCTTATTACCAGCTATGCTATTCTGCGGCGGGATAAAGATATCTTTCGCAACTTAAAGTTCAACTACGCCATCTTAGATGAAGCACAGGCTATAAAAAATACACATTCCGATATTGCAAAAGTTTGTTTAGAACTTCAGGCAAAGCGATTTCTGACACTGACAGGAACACCACTCGAAAATGCCCTAAGCGATTTATGGTCACAAATGCATTTTGTCAACCGGAACATGCTGGGCTCTGTAAATCATTTTAACCGCATGTGTAAACAGCCGGATAAACTTGATTTATATCGCCAATTGATAAAACCATTTTTACTTAGGAGGCATAAAAGTTCAGTGTTAAAAGACTTACCGGAAAAATCGATTATCGTTCAGAAATGCGAAATGAACGAATCACAACAGGAATTTTACAGACAGATAAGAAACAACTACCGTGACAAGTTTATCGAAGAAATGGATAACGAAAAAAAGGTTAGTACCATTTTATTACTTGAAGGTTTGCTTCGTTTACGACAAACAGCAAACCACCCGGTTCTGGTGGATGATACTTATACTGAATCATCCGGAAAATTCGAAACTGTTTGCCAAATGCTCGAAGACGTCGTACTCCAAGGCGACAAAGTTCTTGTATTTAGTTCGTTTGTGGAACATTTGAAACTATATAAGACTTACCTGAATGAGCAAGGTATAAAGTACTGCTATCTGGATGGAAGTACAAAAGACAGAAAAGAACAGGTAGAACGATTTCAGCAAGATGATGATTATCCAATCTTCTTACTTTCACTCAAAGCTGGTGGTGTAGGATTAAACCTTACCCGGGCAAGTTATGTCTTTTTACTCGACCCATGGTGGAATCCGGCAGCCGAAGCACAAGCTTTTGACCGTGCTCATCGTATAGGGCAACAAAACAAGGTTTTTGTTTATAAATTTATCACAAGCAATACGATAGAAGAAAAGATTCTGAAACTACAGGAAGAAAAAAAGCAATTATTTGATTCGATGATTGAATCGGAAAGTGGTATTTTCAAGCAACTGGAAGTAAATGAAATTATCAAGCTGATTGAATAATCTTACGGGGCTAACCTTTTGTCGTATGAATGGTACAAAAGGATTTTATATCCAAACCTGGGCAAGCCAGACCAAGAAGCAAAAATTGTGCAGAAACTTGTTGCATCAAAAATTATAATACTTGCGAATGTTCTGTGAATTATATATGATTTGTGTTGTATAAAAACAAAAGATGGACAAATCAGGAACTAAAGGGACGAAGACCTAAGCAGTCGGTGAGTGGCTATCGTTAGAAAATTATTTCTTTTCTGTTGCCTTGAACCGGCCGTGAAAAAGCAGAAATATCGGAGAAAAATCAGGGTTAAGCGAATCTTTGAGGAAACATTGAATTTTGTTTATTTTGCTCAAATCAAAAAAAGTATCTTTTTTCTTGCACAAATAAAATAAATTTATCACCTTTGCACCCATAAATAAAACAAAAAGAAAATGAACTCACTTTTGACAATAAATAAATTTTGGTGGTGGCACTTGCAGATTAACAAATCGTGAGATGAAACACCTATGTATATTGTCAATATAAAAAGATATAATAAAAAGGCTTGTCGGACTCACGATAAGCCTTTTTTGTTTCGGTTTAAGAGCCGGGAGTCGCAAAATACCGAAACAAATTAATCAATAAACGAATCAATCAATTAATTAAATAATGACATATTCAATCGATAACAATGGCTATTATGGAGAATTCGGAGGGGCCTATATCCCGGAAATTCTTCATGGAACAGTGGAACGTCTTAAGGAAGCCTATTATGCTATAAAAGATGATGCTTCGTTTAAAGCGGAATATTATGATTTGTTGAAAAACTACGTAGGCCGTCCTTCGCCTTTATATCATGCAAAACGCTTATCGGAGCAATACGGAACAACGGTTTACCTGAAACGCGAAGATCTGAACCATACCGGGGCGCACAAAATCAATAATGCGCTGGGACAAATCCTGCTGGCAAAACGGATGGGAAAGACCCGTATTATTGCCGAAACGGGAGCCGGTCAGCATGGCGTGGCAACCGCAACGGCCTGTGCGCTGATGGGACTGGAATGTATCGTGTTTATGGGTAAAACGGACGTGGAACGTCAGTTCCTGAACGTACAAAAGATGCGCATGCTGGGTGCAACGGTTGAACCTGTTACGAGCGGAAACCACACCCTGAAAGATGCAACCAATGAGGCGATCCGTTACTGGTGCTCTAATCCCGATTCGTTTTATATAATCGGCTCTACAGTTGGTCCTCATCCATATCCTGACATGGTTGGATTTTTCCAGTCGGTGATTAGTGAAGAGATCAAGTGGCAATTGCAGGAACAGGTTGGCCGGGATTATCCGGATTATCTGATGGCTTGTGTGGGCGGCGGCAGTAATGCCATGGGAACCTATTATCATTATCTGAATGATGAGCGGGTGAAGATTATTTCGGCTGAGGCAGGCGGACTGGGAATAGATACCGGTGAATCGGCAGCTACCATTCATTTGGGACGAAAGGGCATCATCCATGGGGCCAAAACACTGTTGATGCAGGACGAAGACGGGCAGATCACAGAGCCGTATTCTATTTCAGCCGGGTTGGATTACCCCGGAATAGGACCAGCCCATGCTTTCTTTGCCAAAATAGGACGCACCAAAGTACATGCCATCAATGACGATGAAGCGTTGGAAGCAGCTTTTGAATTGACCCGGTTGGAAGGAATCATACCGGCCATTGAATCGGCACATGCGCTGGCGCTATTAAAAAAAGAAAAAGATACATTCAAACCGGAAGATATTGTGGTCATTACTGTGTCGGGTAGGGGAGATAAGGATATGGATACATATGTGAACCATTTTAAAGAGCCTCTGGCTCCTAAAGGGGAATAAGCATGAGGCCGGGAAATTTACCGGCATAAGAATAAAGAATTTATAACTATCAACTAACTAAAAATTACCTTTATGAGGATGGAGGGAGTCAAATGAAAATATTCGTCAAATCAAAGAAAATGCTGGCTGACTTGCAGACGCCGGTAGGAATTTATCTCAAGATACGGGACTTGTATACCAATTCGGTATTGCTTGAAAGTTCGGATTACCATGGGGTGGAGAACAGTTATTCGTATATTGCGTTTTGTCCGATTGGGGGCATTTCGGTGAACCGGTTTGTAATAAAAGAGGAATATCCGGATGGGAAAAAGATTGAGACGCCAGTAACAGATAAGTTTACTGTAGCTGATCGCTTCGATGTATTCCTGAAATCGATCAATCTTGTGGAGAATGCCAATCCGATTGGCATCAATGGTTTGTTTGGTTATTCGTCATACGAGTCGGTGCAGTACTTTGAAGATGTGAAGTTAACGGCACGCGAAACGGTACCGGGAAGCATGCCGGGATTGCATTATGTGATGTTCAAGTACATTGTAGCGGTCAATCATTTTAATAATGAATTGACGATTATTGAAAATTTACTGGAGAATGAAAGTTCTTCTATTGACGATATTGAACAGATTTTACTGAATAATAATTTTGCCACATACGATTTCACAGCAATCGGAGAAGAAAAATCTGACATTTCGAATGAAGATTATAGAGCAATGGTAACTAAAGGGAAAGAGCAATGCTTCAAAGGAAATGTGTTCCAGATCGTACTTTCACGCCGGTTCTATCAACAATATAAAGGAGACGATTTTATGTTGTACCGTACATTACGGTCAGTTAATCCGTCACCTTATCTATTTTATTTCAATTTTGGAGATTTCCGCATATTCGGATCATCACCGGAGGCACATTTGGTTGTAGATGCTAAAAAACAGAAGGCATATATTAAACCTATTGCCGGAACATTCAGACGGACAGGCGACGATGAAAAGGATTTTCAACTGGCAGAGAAACTCCGTCATGATAAGAAGGAAAACGCCGAGCATGTGATGCTGGTAGATTTGGCTCGTAATGATTTAAGCCGTAATACAGATCACGTAGAAGTGGAGGTATTCCGTGAAGTACAATATTATTCGCATGTCCTGCATTTAGTGTCAAGTGTAAGCGGAAAACTGAAACCTGATACGAAAGTCATTAAATTATTTGCCGATACGTTTCCAGCCGGCACACTCTCAGGAGCTCCAAAGATAAAAGCTATGCAGTTGATAGATGAGATAGAACCCCATGACCGGGGTCCCTATGGCGGATGTATCGGCTATATTGGATTTGATGGCAGTTTCAATCAGGCTATCACAATACGTTCATTCGTCAGTAAAAACAACACCCTGTATTATCAGGCGGGTGCAGGTATTGTGGCGAAATCGGATGAAGCCAGTGAGTTGCAGGAGGTGAATAATAAACTGGCTGCCCTGAAGACGGCGGTAGATGTAGCATCAATACATAATTCATGATTTACGATTAATAATTATTTGCTTAGTAATAATAGCATTAGATAAACCCTAAGGTTGAGTGAACTTTAGACTTTAGACAAAAATTTATGAAGATACTAGTTTTCGATAATTACGACTCTTTTACCTATAATTTGGTACATGCCGTTAAAAAATTAGGTTATACGGATGTGGAAGTGCATCGCAATGACCAGATAGCCCTGGAGGATATTGAACGTTTTGATAAAATAATTCTTTCGCCGGGTCCCGGAGTTCCATCCGAATCGGGGATATTGTTGGATGTTATCAGGCAATATGCACCGACGAAAAGTATTCTTGGGGTGTGCCTGGGCGAACAGGCAATTGCAGAAGCTTTTGGCGGGACGTTGATCAATCTGGCGGAAGTGCATCATGGAGTGAGTTCTATCGTGGATATATTGGAAAAGGATGTTTTATTCCAGGGCTTGCCGAAACAACTGGAAGTGGGACGCTATCATTCGTGGGCGGCAGAAAGAAGTACCTTACCCGAATGCCTGACGATAACGGCTGTGGATGATGAGGGTATGATCATGGGCCTGGCTCACAAGACCTATGATGTGAGGGGTGTTCAGTTTCATCCGGAATCGGTATTGACACCCGATGGGGAAAAAATGCTGAAGAATTGGTTGGAGGCATAAATGGATGATTCATCAATTCGTCAACCAGAGCATTGCGATAATTTTCGTTACGAGATTGTTCGCAAGTAAATATGATGAGCATTTCATGTATGGATGAATCTGAAACGTGAAAAATACACTGAAAATACCGTTAAAGAGGTCATTGAAGAAACCATTTATTTGCATGATAATGATTATGAACGCATGTTGAATAATTTAAACCGAACGGATAAAAAGATTTTAATTGGGTTAGCTTTCAGCGATCAAATCCCTCTTAAAGACCAGTTCAGTTTTAAAAATGATCTGAATGCAACGAGCACCGTATTTAGTGGATTGAAGCGATTGTCCAGGGATGGAATTATAAACAAATTATCAGTATATGAATTTGATAATCCTTTTTTCAAACTATGGTTGATCAAAAGAAGAAATGATAATTAATTTATCAAAAAAAGTAAATCGAGATGAATATGAAAATTAAAAGAATATGAAACAGATACTAAACAGACTCTTTGATCATCAATCCCTCACGAGGGAAGAAGCGGCTGAAGTAATGACAAATATTGCTGCCGGAAAGTATAACGAATCGCAGATAGCTGCATTTGTTTCCGTGTATTTGATGCGTAGCATTGAACTTGATGAAGTTATAGGATTCAGGGATGCGTTGCTGAGTATGGCGGTACAAATGGATTTGTCGGAGTTTGATCCATTAGATATTGTAGGTACGGGCGGTGACGGTAAGAACACATTCAATATATCTACCTGTAGTTGTTTTACGGTAGCGGGTGCCGGATACAAAGTAGCAAAACACGGGAATTACGGAGCTACTTCCGTAAGCGGATCATCCAATGTGCTGGAATATTACGGAGCTAAATTTACACTGGATATGGAACTTGTAAAACGCTCATTGGATGAAGCAGGTTTTGCGTATTTGCATGCACCTTTTTGTAATCCGGCTATGAAGAATGTGGCCGGAGTACGCAAAAATATAGGAGTGCGTACGTTCTTTAATGTGTTGGGACCGCTTATCAGCCCGGTACGTCCGAATTATCAATGTCTTGGGGTGTACAACCTGAAAATGATGCGATTGTATAACTATATTTACCAGAATCTGGGTGTCCGTTATTCGGTGGTTCATACTTTGGATGGCTATGATGAGATTTCACTAACGGATACCTGTAAAATAGTAACGAATAGCGGTGAATTTGTTTATACTCCCGAAGATCTGGGATTCAAAAAAATAGAACAAAAAGAATTGTGGGGTGGCGAAACGGTGGCGGAAGCTGCTCGGATATTTATGAATGTGTTGGAAAATGAAGCTACCGATGCGCAGCGAAATGCAGTGATTATTAATTCGGCCTTTGCCATTCAGACACGTTGTCCGCAAAAACCGTTGGAGCAGTGCAAGGCAGAAGCATGCGAATCGTTGGAAAGCGGACATGCAAAGAAATCATTTGTGAAGTTTGAAGAAATTTATAAATAGTTGTTTTTTATGTCGACCATTTTAGATAAGATATTAGCTGATAAGGTAATCGAAGTTGCCGAACGTAAGAAGTATGTCCCGATTAGTGAGTTGGAAGAATCGCCTGCATTTTTACGTAAATGTTTGTCGCTTAAACAAAGTTTACTAGCTTCAGAATCGGGTATTATTTCGGAGTTTAAGCGTAAATCACCTTCGAAAGGTTGGATTCATGAGGAGGCTAATGTCGTGGAAGTTACTTCGGGATACAGTGCCGCAGGTGCTTCTGGAATATCTATTCTGACTGATTTACCTTATTTCGGAGGAACATCGCAGGATCTACTTGCAGCCCGTCCACTGATTACTTGTCCCGTATTACGGAAAGACTTTGTGGTGGATGCATATCAACTTTACGAAGCAAAAGCTATAGGAGCGGATGTCATATTGCTTATAGCTGCGGCATTGAGTCCCAAACGAACATTGGAACTGGCAAAGACAGCACATGAATTGGGGTTGGAAGTATTGATGGAGGTGCATAATGTGGAAGAACTGGAACATGCCAACGAATATGTGGATATGTTAGGTGTAAATAACCGAAACCTGAAAACTTTTGAAGTGAGCACTAATGTTTCGTTTGAATTAGCAAAATTAATTCCGGATAGCTTTGTAAAAGTGAGCGAAAGCGGTATTTCGAAAGCAGAAACCGTTAAGGAATTGAGAAAGGCAGGCTATAACGGGTTTTTAATGGGTGAGAATTTTATGAAAGAAGCAGACCCGGCGGAAGCATTGAAGTCTTTTATTGAACAGTTGAAATATTAAATACTTTCATAAGTTGTTAATCCTGAAAAGTGCGCTATGAATTTTCCATTAAAGATTAAGGTATGCGGGATGAAGTATCCCGAAAATATACAAACTGTTGCTACTTTAAGCCCTGAATTTATGGGTTTTATTTTTTATCCAAAATCACCCCGATATGCCGAACCATTAGATGAAAAAGTGTTGAAGGCATTACCTAAACGGATTCTGAAGATAGGTGTTTTTGTAAATGAGACATTGGATGATATACTTTCTGTCGTAAAAAAGTATTCACTTCAGGGTGTTCAGTTACATGGAACGGAATCGTATGATCTGTGTTATACACTAAAAGCTGCCGGTCTGGTTGTTATAAAGGCGTTTGCCATATCACAGGTACGTGATTTTAAAGTAACTGAAGATTATGAAGGTACTTGTGACTTTTTTCTTTTTGATACAAAAACAGCTGTACATGGAGGTTCCGGTATTAAATTCGATTGGTCGGTGTTATCGGTATATGAGGGTGCAACGCGTTTTCTCCTTAGCGGTGGAATAACGGTGGATGATGTAGACATTATAAAACAAATACATCATACTAAACTGGCCGGAGTAGATCTGAATAGTAAGTTTGAATTAAAGCCTGGGTTAAAAGACACAGCTTTATTAGAAGTGTTTGTAAAAGGTGTAAAGAATTGATATTTGCCAGGTGGTATTAGTTTTCTTAGGTCACGAGATTAACTTCGTAATAGAAATTATAACTGAAATAATATAAACTACCGGAGATATATTCCCGGTGAAAAACGACATAAAAATCATGAATAGAATCAATAAATTATTCCGGCAAAAATCCGAAAATATTCTTTCGGTCTATTTTACAGCAGGTTTTCCAAAACTAGATGACACACTGCCGGCTTTACAGTGTTTACAGGCAAATGGGGTGGATTTAGTAGAAATAGGAGTACCGTTTTCCGATCCAATGGCGGATGGTATTGTTATCCAAAACAGCAGTCAGGTAGCATTGCGAAATGGCATGAGTATCCGAAAGTTGTTCGAACAACTAACAGATGTGCGTTCATCGATAAACATTCCGCTTATTATGATGGGTTATCTGAATCCTGTTATGCAATTTGGATTTGAGAACTTCTGTAAAGAATGTAGTCGGGTAGGAGTGGATGGAATGATAATTCCCGATCTGCCGATGACTGATTTCCTTACTGAGTACAAAGATATTGCTGAACGGTATGGACTGGAATTTATTTTTTTGATTACACCTGAAACTTCGGAAGAACGTATTCGTCTTATTGATAGCCATACCAACGGATTTATCTATATGGTTTCATCGGCTGCTACTACGGGAACACAGACTTCCTTTGATAATAAAGTGGACTACTTCAATCGCATTAATGCGATGAACCTGAAGAATCCACGACTGATTGGATTTGGTATTTCAAATAAATCCACCCGCGACATGGTGAACCGCTATTCATCGGGTGCTATTATTGGCAGCGCATTTATTAAAGCTTTGCAGGAAACCCAGAATGTTGAGCGTGGGGTAAAGTTGCTGTTGGAGAATTTAGATAAATAGTCATGAAAAAGATATTATCAATAAAAATGCCGGATTCATTATGAATCCGGCATTTTTTATGTTCTAAACTATAAATAGAAAAATGTTTACAGTGTTTTTCTTACTTCCGTTTCTTCAAAGCTCTCGACAATATCACCTACTTGTATATCGTTATAGTTCTTGATATTCAGTCCGCATTCGTAATTTGTACCAACTTCCTTTACATCATCTTTGAAACGTTTCAATGAATCCAGTTCTCCCGTGTAAACTACGATTCCATCGCGAATGATACGAACCTTGTTGTTGCGTTTGATTTTCCCTTCTTTAACAAGGCAACCGGCAACTGTACCCACTTTCGTAATCTTGAATACTTCCCGGATTTCAACAGTAGCCGTAATTTCTTCTTTAATTTCAGGAGATAGCATACCTTCCATAGCCGATTTGATTTCTTCAATCGCATCGTAAATAATAGAATACAAACGAATGTCGATTTCTTCCTTATCAGCCATTTTACGGGCTGTTGAAGTAGGACGTACCTGGAAACCACAGATGATGGCGTTTGAAGCTGCTGCCAACAGAATATCTGAATCGGAAATAGCACCTACCGCTTTGTGAATCACATTGACCTGTATATTCTCAGTTGACAAGTTCAATAACGAATCCGACAAGGCTTCAACTGAACCATCCACGTCCCCTTTGACAATGATATTTAATTCTTTGAAATCTCCAAGCGCAATACGACGACCTAATTCGTCCAACGTAAAATGCTTTTTGGTTCGTATACTTTGTTCTCGTTGTAACTGCTCACGTTTGTTTGCTATTTCACGTGCTTCGTGTTCCGAAGTCATTACGTTGAAGTTGTCACCGGCTTGTGGTGCTCCGTTTAGTCCCAGAATCAATGCCGGTTCACCAGGTCTGACTTCTTTGATTCGCTGATTACGTTCATTAAACATGGCTTTTATTTTCCCATGATTAATTCCGGCCAGAACTACGTCACCCAAGTGGAGTGTCCCGTTTTGAACCAAAATAGTCGATACATAACCTCTACCTTTATCCAGCGTTGATTCGATAACCGAACCAATGGCTCGTTTATTTGGATTGGCTCTTAATTCAAGAATTTCAGCCTCGAGTAATACCTTCTCAAGCAGTTCTGCTACACCGTCTCCTTTTTTAGCTGAAATATCCTGTGATTGGTATTTACCACCCCAGTCTTCAACCAAATAATTCATATGAGCCAGTGTCTCTTTTATTTTTTCAGGATTTGCTCCCGGTTTGTCTACTTTATTGATTGCGAAAATTATTGAAACATTTGCAGCAGCAGCATGATTAATAGCTTCAATAGTCTGAGGCATCACATTGTCATCGGCAGCTACAATGATGATCGCAATATCGGTTGCTTTTGCACCACGGGCACGCATGGCTGTAAACGCTTCATGACCCGGAGTATCAAGGAAGGTGATTCGTTGACCGTTTTCAAGTTTTACGTTATAAGCACCAATGTGCTGGGTAATACCACCGGCTTCTCCGGCAATAACATTTGTTTTACGAATATAGTCAAGCAGCGATGTTTTACCATGGTCAACGTGACCCATGACTGCAACAACCGGTGCACGTGGCAGTAAGTCTGCTTCCGTATCTATTTCTTCTTCTCCGATGGCTTCAATTACGTCGTGACTTACATATTCGGTTGTAAATCCGAATTCTTCTGCCACGATATTGATCGTTTCAGCGTCCAGGCGTTGATTGATGGAGACCATTAAACCGATGTTCATACAAGTTGCAATAACCTGATTTACGGTAACGTCCATCATTACGGCTAACTCGCTTGCTGTAACAAACTCCGTTAGTTTGATTACGCTTTCTTCATCGCGCTCACGTTGTGCCTGTTCTTGTTGGCGGGCACTGACACTATCCCGTTTATCGCGGCGATATTTTGAGCCTTTTCCTTTTTTATTAGCTCCTGAAAGACGGGCTAATGTTTCTTTTATTTGTTTTTGAACGTCTTCTTCGTTTACAACTGTTTTTATTGACTTTTTAAGACGATCTTTATTCGGTTTCGCAGCACCGTTGCCACCGGTTGTTCCGGGAGTTACCTTTTTAGGATGTGCAAAACCTTGCGTTGGCCCGTTCGGTTGTGGAACTTTGGTAATATCCACTTTCTGATTAGAGAAGCGTTCTCTCTTTTTCTTAGGGTGTACAGGTGTCGGATTGGCCGCAACTTCGGCCGCTGTGCGAAGAATTTTTTTATCCCCGGGTAAAACCGCTTTTTTGCTGTCAATAATATTTTTTGTCTTATCCTCCCTTTCGCGACGTTTCTGTTCTTTTGTCTTGGGCTTTGGACGGGTACTTTGATTTAAAAGGTCCAGATCAATGGTTCCAATGACAACAGGAGCGATATCAATTGTCGGTCTTGACAAAGAGAATATCTCATCCTCTTCGTGATCGTTATCTTTTGTTTCTGTATTTTTCTCAACAGGTTCAGGTTCTGCTTCAACAGGAATCTCAAATTTCTTTACAGGTCTTATCAGTTCAACTTTCGGTTCATGGTCGACCTTATGTCCTCTCTTTATAACCTTTTCTTCTTTGATTTCTACTTTTACAGGCTCTGTAGGAGCAATTCCTTCTTTAACTTGTTGTTCCGGTTTTTGTTGTTCCAGTTCTGAAACTAGGACTTCAATTTCTTTCTTAGGTTCTTCTTTCACTTTTTGAACCACTTCTACAGGTGCTTCATCTTTGATGGTTTCCTTTTTCTCAATCACTATTTCTGCTTCAACTACTTTTTCTTCAACAGCTTTTACAACAATGGGGGTCTCAATAACCGGTTCTTCAATGATTGGAGCTTGTACCTTTATTTCCGGTTTTACTTCAGGCTTTACTTCTGAATGTGTTTCTTTTGTATCCAAATCGATATGTCCAATAGATTTGAAATGAGGTAGTTGATCTTCAGATATAGTCACATGAATTGTCTCGGCCGGTTTCTCAATCGGTTTCGGTTTGTTGTAACCTTCAATCGCCACGCTTGGAGCTTTTTCTTTTGAAAGACGTTCCTGACTTAATCGCTCCGATTCAATTTTCAGAGCCATATCTTTATTAAATTCTTTCGCAAGTAAAAGGTGCAAATCGTCTGACAACTTCAAATTGGGGTCGACGACTATCTTATGACCTTTTTTCGCCAAGAATTCAACTGCGGTGGTCATCCCAACATTCAAATCTTTACAGGCTTTACTTAATCTTATGGACATATGCTATTATTACAGTTTTTCTAATTTTTAAAAGTTTCCGATCATAACTCTCCGTTTTTTAGTTTGTTTCTTAGTATTACTCATAAACACGGAAATTAAAATTTGAAACGCTCTATTCTTCATCTTCAAATTCGGCAGTAAGAATGGCCAAAACATCATCAATGGTTTCCTCTTCCAGATCGGTTCGACGTATCAAATCCGCACGTGGAATTGCTAAAACATTCTTAGCCGTATCACAACCAATTGCTTTCAACGCTTCGATAACCCATTGATCTATTTCGTCACTGAACTCATCCAGGTAAATATCTTCACCTTCCGTATTCTCATCCATCTCCCTGAATACGTCGAGGGTATAACCTGAAAGCATACCTGCCAACTTGATATTCAATCCGCCTTTACCGATAGCTTGTGAAACTTCTTCCGGCTTCAGGTATATCTCTGCTTTTTTCTCAACTTCATTCAACCGGATTGAAGATATCTTAGCCGGGCTCAGTGCACGTGAGATAAACAAATTGATATTGTTCGTATAATTTATCACATCGATATTTTCGTTTCGCAGCTCCCGAACGATACCGTGAATACGTGATCCCTTTACCCCTACGCATGCTCCTACCGGATCAATCCGATCGTCATACGATTCTACCGCTACTTTGGCCCGTTCACCCGGGATACGGGCAATCTTTTTTATCGTAATCAATCCTTCATGAATTTCAGGTACTTCCAGCTCAAACAAGCGTTCCAAAAATACGGGTGAAATACGTGAAAGTATAATCTTAGGATTATTGTTTTTATTCTCCACCATGGCAACTACCGCACGAACCGTGTCCCCTTTGCGGTAAAAGTCTGTTGGGATTTGTTCTGATTTAGGTAGATAAAGTTCGTTGCCCTCGTCATCAATCAACAACATTTCTTTTTTCCAGATTTGATATAGTTCGGCACTTACTATCTGGCCTATTTTTTCACTATATTTGCTGAAAACATTATCTTTTTGTAGTTCAAGTATTTTTGAGGAAAGAGTCTGGCGAAGAGTAAGGATAGCGCGACGTCCGAAACTTAAAAAATCGACTGTTTCAGTTACTTCTTCATCAATCTCAAAATCTACATCGATTTTTTTTGCGTCAGTCAGTGATATTTCCAAATTAGGATCTTCCAGATCTTCATCTGCCACTACGGTACGATTACGGTAAATCTCAAAGTCACCTTTGTCAGGGTTGATAATCACATCATAATTTTCATCGGTTCCAAATAATTTCGAAATAACATTACGGAACGATTCTTCCATTACACTGATTAATGTACTTCTGTCGATGCTTTTTAGCTCTTTAAACTCCGAAAAAGTATCAATTAAGCTAATAGTTTCTTTTTTGCTCATGGCTTATTTGAATCTAATAATATATTTTGTAGTTTTAATATCTTCGTAAGGAAATGTAAGGTTTTCGCTGACAATTATCTTCCTTTTGGCTCCTTCCGGTTTTTCGGACTTTTCAATTTCTAAAACAAATTCGTTTTCATGTACTTCCGTCAGGATGCCGATAAATTTTTTCCCGGCCTTGGTCAACGTTTCAACTTCATTACCAATATTTTTTTCGTATTGTTTTAATACTTTAAATGGCTCTGTCAAACCTGCTGAACCTACTTCCAGTTCATAATCTTCAATCTCCCGGTCGATCTGAGATTCTATATGCCTGTTTAAGTCAGCACAAAAATCAATTGACACTCCTTCGAACGAATCAATTTCTACCAAAACATGGTTATCCGGAGTGACTTTTATATCCACTAAATAATAACCAGTATCTGTTATAAATTGTTCAACTGCTTGATATATTGAATCTTTTGAAATCATAGTAGGTGTATTTTTAACAAACAAGGGGACTGTTGTCCCCTCCTCCATATCCTAAATCCGTGCAAAAGTACAAAATAATTCTTTATAATACAAAGATTTATGATAAATATTCTGTAACCAATTATACGAATGAGTATTATTAATTAAAAAAGGAACTAACCAGTTGCAAAATGAATAAATTTTCTCATATTGTTTTGCAGATAAACTCAACTTTTCTTTCTTAAAAGAAAAAATTTATCACCCGAAACTTCACTAATAAAACTAAACGGGCCTCTTTGCTTGTTTTTTTCTGCATTCGTATTTTAAATTAAGAATCAAACTTCGCTTAAACTGATTCTTTTCTCTGTCATTTGCTTTTGGTTCGGGGGGGTTCAGAGGGGGTTCAGAGAGGGTTCGGAGAGGGTTCGGAGAGGTCAGGCTCTCTGAACCCCCAGCAAAGCCCCTCGAAAATCTCTCCGATTCCACTTTCTACCTAATCAGGATAATCCGGCAGGTTCGAATCGTCTCGGATCGAAACAGATCGTGGATTGAGGTGAAGATTCGATTGTTCAGGGAGAATAACAGAAAGAATATGCTCCTGTTACACACGGGATGATTCTTTTTTAATCGCCTAAAAAAGCGGTAGTATCCTGTTATTATTCATGAAAATAATTATCTTTGCATTTACTGGATGTTTAATTTAAAATTACGTTAACTTATGAATAAACTGGTTTTTGCTACCAATAATGCTCACAAATTGGCTGAAGTCAGAGCAATTCTGGAACCGAAATTTACAATTGTCGGGTTAAACGATCTGAATTGTAACGATGATATACCTGAAACGGCTGAGACGCTGGAGGGAAATGCCTTGTTAAAAGCAAGGTATATCCACGATAAATTCGGATTGGATTGCTTTGCGGATGATACCGGTCTGGAAGTGGATGAATTGGGGGGCAGGCCGGGTGTTTATTCGGCACGATTTGCCGGGGAGGATCATAACTCCTGCAACAATATGTGCAAAGTATTAACTTTGTTGGAAGACAAAACGAATAGAAAGGCTCGTTTCCGGACTGTTATAGCCTTGATTTCGGGGGGAAAGACCCTGTCTTTCGAAGGAAAGATTGATGGAAATATTACCAAGTTAGCGCGGGGAAACAGCGGATTTGGATATGACCCCATATTTGTGCCGGAAGGTTATCTGTTGAGTTTTGCCCAGTTAAGTGCTGAAGAGAAAAACCGAATCAGTCACAGGGCTTTAGCCGTAAAAAAGCTGATAGATTATTTGAAAGGCGTCACTAAATAGATCTCTTGTTTCGTTCATTTTATTGACAGAATAGATTTTATAATTTATTAAAATCAATTTATTGCAAATAAAATAAAATGAAAGTATTTGAGTTTTATTTAATTGGATCCGACTTAATGATAACCACCCGGATTTTCAAAAAAAAAGCATAACACGCGATATGAAAAAAACGATATACTTCACCCTGTTTTTACTGTTTGTATTTTCCGTTAGCCTTTGGTCGCAAGTGGCGATGGGAAAGTGGAATATTCACTATGCCTATAATAGTGTTTCACAAATAGCGCAATCGGATAATAAAATATATGCCGTCAGTGACGGTGCTTTGTTTTCGGTAGATAAGACGGATGGAAATATGGTGTTTTATAGTAAATTAAATGGTTTGAGTGATGCAACGATCTCTCTAATAGCTTTTGATTCGACGGATAAACAATTACTGATTATTTATCAGGATGGGAATATCGATGTTTTAAGCAATAGTGGAGTGACCAATATACCGGATTTTTATAACAATCAAACTGTTACGAGTAAGAATGTAAGCCAGATACAATTTTATAACAACAAAGCTTATCTTTCGTGCGATTTCGGGATCATTGCCCTGAATATGCAGAAAAAGGAAGTTGCCGACACCTATTATATCGGTTCGAATGCATCTGAAGTAAAGGTACTCAATACAGCCGTCAACAACGGAACAATTTACGCGCTTACAGCTTCAACTGTTTATCATGCTACTGTTACCGATCCACAGCTGGTAAATTATGCCGATTGGTCGGTGACTAACGGATTACCCGGGAGCGGTAGTCTTCAGAAAATTGCATCTTTTGGCGGACAACTTATCCTGTTGCGTGGAGGTGCTCTCTATAAACAAAAGACGAATAATTCGTGGACACCGGTTCTTCCGAATGTTGTGGTCACAGACTTTAATACCACCGACAATACCAGTTTAAATGTATATACATCCACTACGGTGTACCTTCTGAATAGTCTTTACAATGTCACGTCGGTTACAAATATGGGTACTATAAGTAATGCTGAATATGATTCGCAAAACAGTACGTATTATTTTGCAGCAAACAATCTGGGAATAATTTCGTACAAGCCTAATGGTACCGGGACTCCTGCTATAAGCTATATTAAACCGAACGGACCGGCGGTAAATATGCCCTGGACTATGACATTTGCCGGGGCGAAATTATTTGTAGTTCCAGGCGGAAGATGGTCATTTCTTGGGCATCCAGGTTGTGTTATGATGTATGAAAACAATGTTTGGACCAATATAAGCAATACTTCAATAGAGACCAAGACAGGAGTTGCTTGTACTGATTTAATTTCCGTAGCCGTCGATTCAAAAGATAATTCACATTTTTTTGCTGCAAGTTATAGTAGCGGCCTTTACGAATTCAAAAACAATATTTTTTTAAAATATCATAATTTTACAAACAGTACTATCGAAAATCTTTTTGGAAGTTATCAATATCAAATGATGGGTGGAAGTATTTTTGACCAAGATGGAAACCTATGGCTGTTAAATGAATATGTAAAGTATGGTGTAAAAGTATATTTGGCGAATGGTACGTGGACTCAGTTAACATATCCAGGTGTGAACAATAAACCTTCAATGGGAGGAATGATTATTTCTAATCAAAATAAAAATCAAAAATGGATTTATTCAGCTCGTCCGCCAATTGGTATTTGTGTCTTTGATGATAATGGAACAATTGCTAATCAATCTGATGATAAGTCAGTCTTTATTTTTCCCTTTATATATCCAGAACAAGATAATAATGGACAAACAAAATTGATTTCTGTTTCTCCAAGAGTTCTCAATTGCATTACTCAAGATAAAAATGGAGTAGTTTGGGTGGGAACTGATGTGGGACCTTTTTTGTTTAGTGATCTAACAAAAGTATATGATACAGATTATACTTGTTCCCGAGTGAAAATTCCGCGGAACGATAGCACTAATTTAGCTGATTATTTGTTGGTAGGCGAAAACATTCAAGCGATAGCTATAGATGGAGCCAATCGAAAATGGCTTGGAACCATGTCATCCGGAGTGTATCTAATGTCGGAAAACGGGCAGAAGACCATTCATCATTTCACGGCATCTAATAGTTCCTTATTGTCAAATAATATACTGTCAATAGCTATAAACCCTGTAAGCGGAGAAGTTTTTTTTGGTACGGATCAAGGTATTGTGTCTTATCAAAGTGATGCCAGTGAAGCCGGTAGTACTTTTGATAATGTGCATGCCTATCCAAATCCGGTGCGACCGGGATATACAGGACTTATAACCATTTCCGGTTTGATGGACAATACTCAGGTAAAAATTACCGATATTAATGGTCATTTGGTCTGCGAAACAGTTTCAAATGGAAGTTTGGCAACCTGGGATGGGAAAGACATTCATGGACGAAAAGTAAATACGGGAGTTTATTTGGCCATTTGTGTCAATTCAGACGGAAGTCAAAGTGCAATAACCAAAATACTTGTAATTAATTGAATGTAAATTATTAAAATAAATACTAATTTTAGACTAGCTAATATAATTAAAATATATAATGAAGCAGAACAATTTCAACTTTTTAAGATTCTATTTTGCATTTGTTGTTGTAATTGGTCATTTGATTGAAATATCACATATAACTGCTTTTCAAAAGTTTGCTCCATATTTTAGCACATATATTTCAGTTACCGGTTTTTTTTGTATTAGTGGATTCCTTATATCACGTAGCTACCTAAATACTCCAACTTTGAAAGATTATTTAAAAAAAAGAGCTGCTAGGTTACTTCCTGCTTATTTATTTATAATTCTTTCATGCGCATTTTTTCTTTCTTTTCTGAGTAAGTATTCTTTTTCAGAATACTTTACTCATCCTGTATTTTATAAGTATTTAGCAGCAAATCTTACCTTCCTCAATTTTATCCAACCTTGCTTACCTGGTGTTTTTTTAAATAATGCTGCTTCATGTGCTGTTAATGGAGCACTATGGACTTTAAAAATTGAAGTGAGTTTTTACCTAATTATTCCAATCTTATTATATTTTACAAAAAAAATAAAGTCAAAACATTTTCTTTTTGTAGGTATTTATCTCCTTTCCGTTATTTATAGAAATCTTTTTGAGTACCTATCTAATTCACATGGAATAGAATATTACTCAATTATTGCCAGACAACTCCCTGGTTTTATGTCATATTTTATTTGTGGTATAGCATTATATTTTTATTTTGAATTTTTTATTCAAAATAAAAATATGCTTGTATTATTTGGTATAATTGTATTTGTACTAGAACATATAATTGGAGTAGAGTTCCTTACTCCTCTAGCACTTTCAATTATGGTTTTCTATGTAGCATTTAGTTTCAGACAATTAAATAACTTTGCAAAACATGGAGATATTTCATATGGAATATACATATTCCATTATCCAATTATGAAAATTGCTTCTGATTTTGGTTTTTTCGAAAAGTTCAATCCTGTTTTAGTTTCATTTACCATAGTTCTGCTGGTTTTATTAGTGGGGTATGCTTCTTGGCATCTAATCGAAAAAAGATTTTTAAAAATTACTCACTCTACTCGTGTAGAATGAAGAGTAGAATAATGTCAATAATTAAAATTCTGAGAGTTTTATTTTTGATATTCTTCTGTATTTGATTCTAAACTCATTATTTGTATTACGATCTATAAGAATATATTGTATAAAAGAACATTGCTGTCCGAACTTTTAGTTAAACACACAGATATCTAATTTATTGTATCAGATATACATGTAGTTAGCTTGAAAATTCAATAAAAAGCTGTTTAAAATCTTTTTCTTTCGTTTTCCCACTAAATAAATCTGGTGGATCATATTGTTTTTTACGGGCAGCCCTTACTGTTATTTGCGTGTTGTTTACAATGTAACCAAGACGATTGTATTGAGTCAAACAAACCCGTATTATGGTTATAAAGTGCCCAAAATGGTGATTGGTTTGACTCAATGTCCTACGAACAAGCTCCAAAAGCAGATAACATGTCAAAGCGATAAATATTTGCGACTTGCAGGCATTCTTACTTGTTCCCAAGAATGTTTTAATCTGCAAATTCTGCTTCAACAGTTTAAAAAATGTTTCTATCAACCAATGCCTTTTATATAGTTCGGCTATTGTGGCAGCCTCCCATTCCATATTATTGGTGATTAAGACGATAGTCCTGTCATCTTCTTCTATATAAACTGCAACTCGACGAAACTCGGTATTACTGACTTTGTTCTCAATAGCAGCTTTTCCCGTGAGCCGAATTATTTCGTCTTTTAGTATGTGAAAGTCCTTCTCATCGGGTAAATCATTTTCCCTTATCGATTCATACAAGATGTTCTCCTTTATCCGTGTGACAAAATGATTCTCATCCTCAATCCTTATCTTAAACAACTTTGTATCAAAATAGCCTCTGTCATCCACAATAATTGTATCCTTTTCATACCGAAAGTCATCCACCCCACGCCTGTCGCTTACTTTGGCTTCGCTGATATTTATAATGTCAGGAATCATGCTCTGCTCATCTAACGACACATGAGCCTTGATACCCCCCTTTAGCTGTCCGATATTCTGCCCAACTAAATAAATTCAAGCAAACGCTCATTATAGTGGCATCGATTATCTTAATGTGTTTGCCCTCTATCTCTTTGATTACCTTATATTCTGACCGTTGCGAAAGCTCAGATTTAAAATGCTTGCAAAGAGACAAATACAAATGTTCGAAAACCCTATAATCACGTTTCTGGTTTCCATCGCTCATGGTCGACTTAGCTGGAATTTGAGATAAACCAATATCCGCTATAAATTCTGGGGACTGATTAATCCCCAATGAAATTTCCCGAAGAGATAAACACTTGTTTAGCTGTCCGAACATCATACTCACCAATTCATCATATGTAAAGTAACGTGAGCAGCTCTTGTCCGATTTATACTTGTTGATCGAAGTTCGCAATAATGAATGTGGTATTAAATCTAAAATCTGTTTGAAAAGCGGAGATTCTGATTTTTTGCCTAACTTTGTAACCATAGAAAAGTTCTTTAAATGATATTTGAGTGTCGTAACTACAAATATACGATTTATTGGGCTTTTCTATTTTTTTTCTATTGTTGTTCGGACAGTAATGATTTACGACAACGGATTTTATAAAAAGTTTAAAGGTTGAGTCCAATGAAATCAGAAAATAAAAATAAATTGATTTTTCAGTTACCAATTGTATTAATATATGCCCTTCTTACAGTTGTGTGTATAAATCATTGTTATTTCTGGGATAACATTCAGCAAATATCCAAAGAAGCTCATTGGTTTTATCTGACAGATTTTCACTCGTTTTTAATGCCAACTCAATACTCAGGTTCGGAAATAGTTGCAACTGGCTATCATCCTCCATTGATGGGAATTATGACAGCTATTTTATGGAAAATATTTGGTTGTAAACTTTGGGTTTCGCATGTTTTTATCTTTTTATGGGCTTTGGTTTTGATATATAATACATGGAGAATAGTAAACAGTTTATTCGGGGTGAAATTTGCAGGATGGGTATTTCTCATTACGATGTTGGAACCTACTCTTTTGGCTCAATTTTCAATTTCATCTCCTGATTTTATTCTATTTACGGCATTTATCATATCACTCAGGGCGGTTCTGGAAAAGAAACCGTGGTTACTTGCCGTTGGAGTGTTTTTCCTATGTTGCATTAATATGCGAGGAATATTTGCCGGTGTAATACTATTCATTGTTCATTTTTACTACACTTATCTGCAAGTTCGAAAAAAGCTGCATATACGGTCAATTATCAAAATTGTTTTACCTTACATACCTACTTTCGCAGTCTTAGTCGGCTATTTTACTTGTTATTTTATTACTAATGGCTGGTTCTTTCAGAATTCCTCTGATAATGTCTATTATTCATTGCCAAATGGAATTAATAGAATAATCAGGCACTTGCTCGAATTCGGACTGCGTACTGTGGAGAACGGACGATTTGTTGTCTGGATTATTGGAATTTATGCAGGGTACGCTGTATTGAAGACAAAGACGAAATTAAATGCCGAGAATAAAACTATTCTATTGTTTTTTCTATTGTTGACAGGATTGTATTTCCTTTTTGTTTTTATATCTCAAATGCCGTTTTCAGGAAGATATTTTATGCCGCAGTTCTTCTTGTTGACACTTTTATCCTTGTTGGGAATCAATAAGTTTTTGAGTGAAAAGAATAAGAAAATTGCACTTGTTGTGATCCTCTGTTTCGAACTGAGCGGACATTTGTGGATTTACCCTGAGAAAATTGCAAAATCGTGGGATTGCACACTTGCACATTTGCCCTATTATGAATTAAGGAAAGAATGTTTTTATTATATTGATCAACAAAGGCTGGATTATAAACATGTTTCCGGGGGATTCTGTTTGTACGGGAACAGATGTTTTGCGGAACTTCAACATGGAGGAAAAATAGTTGGAACTGATACAAATTGTGAATATTTCATTCTCTCAAATATCTCGAATGTAGAAGATTCATTTTTTGATGACTTGAAGATTAAGACTCATTGGATACCTATAAAGACGTTTAAGGATGGAATGATTTATATTACGATCTATAAGAATATATTGTATAAAAGAACTTTAAAATCATGAAACATTCAAAGTCACTTATTCAATTTATAAAATTTGGAATTGTCGGCGTATCCAATACTCTTCTGACAGCCGGAGTTATTTGGATATTGCTAAAGGAATTGCATTGTTCTGATTATTTCTCAAATTTGGCAGGATACATTGTCGGTTTAATAAACAGCTTTGTATGGAACAGGAAATGGACTTTTGAAAGTAAAGCCAGGCTGGGAGTTACGGTTTTTAAATTTATAGTTACCTTTGCTATCTCATATTTGTTGCAGTTGGGTAACTTGTATTTACTCTTGCATGTTACTCATATCGATACCTATATTTGTCAGTTACTGTCAATTGTAGTTTATACTTGTATCAATTTCGGACTAAACAAATATTATACTTTTAAAAACTAAAGCCGAATGAAAATGAATAAGTCACTTAGTGTTATAGTCCCTTGTTTTAATGAGGAAGATGTAATCGAAGAGTCCTACAAGAGGATTAAGGACGTTTTAGCAAAGTTGGAACTGACAACGCAAATTATCTTTATTAATGATGGAAGTGTTGATAAAACAGAATTTTTGCTTGCCGGTTTTGCATCAAAAGATAAAACGGTAAAGGTTATTTCATTCTCCAGAAATTTCGGGCATCAAAAAGCGGTAACAGCCGGGTTGAATCATTGCAATTCGGATATGGCTGTGATTATTGATGCAGATCTTCAGGATCCGCCGGAGTTAATTCCAGAAATGATTAAAACAATGGTTGAAGAGGGAGCACAAGTAGTATATTGTGTCCGAAAATCGCGGAAGGGAGAAGGACTTTTCAAAAGATTATCGGCAAAAGCATTTTATCGGTTGCTCAATTTTTTCTCTGAAGTGAAACTTCCTGTCGATACGGGCGATTTCAGGTTGATTGATAAAAGTATAATCCGTGAGTTTAATAAAATGCACGAGAAAGGGAAATATATCCGCGGATTAGTATCCTGGATGGGATTTAAGCAAGTTCCGTTCTATTATGAAAGAGAAGCCCGTTTTGCAGGGGAGACAAAGTATCCATTTTCAAAAATGCTAAAACTGGCAACCACGTCATTACTGTATTTCTCGACAAAACCCCTGAAGTTGGCAACCACACTAGGTTTTATTTCTGTCGTATTTTCTTTATTATTGGGAGTTTGGTCTATTCTGGGGAAGATAATGGGCTTTACACATGCAAATTCAGGTTGGACTTCTTTATTTGTTCTGATTATATTTTTTGGAGGAGTTCAATTGCTTACTATTGGAATTGTAGGATCATACATTGGCAATTTGTTTGAAGAAATAAAAAACAGGCCGGAATATATTATTGAGAAAAAAGAAAATTTCGAATCAAAAGAAAATGAATAATCAGCATATAAGAAAAGAATCATCGCTCCATTTTCACGTACAACCGGAGAACCTGAATTGTGCACAAGCCATCCTAAAAGGGTTTCAAAAAGAGTTTGCAGTAACAGATCAAGAGATTGAAGAATACCGTGCCTGGGGTGGTGGGCGTGCTCAAGATGGAATTTGCGGAGCCTTGTTTTCAGCCGAAAGATTACTAGCTCAAGCCGGGAAACCAAGCATAACAGAAGAATTTAATGCCAGAGCAGGCGATATCCGTTGCCGTGAAATCAAAGCGATTAAATTCTCTTGTATTGATTGCGTACGACTTGCTGACGAGCTGATAGAAAAACGAATAAAGTAGAGCGTAATAGCTCTACTTTCTGTTTATAAGGTTCATAAATTCCTCTCGGGTTTTTGCTTGTTCGAATACGCCCGTGAAATCGGAAGTCGTGGTAATTGAATGTTGTTTTTGAACACCTCGCATTTGCATACAAAGATGTTGAGCCTCAATGATCACCATAACACCCATAGGGTTTAATGTTTTCTGAATACATTCTTTTATTTGAGTTGTCATGCGTTCCTGTACCTGCATTCTTCGGGCGAAAACTTCCACAATACGGGCGATCTTACTCAATCCTGTAATCTGCTTATTCGGAATGTAAGCAATATGCACTTTTCCGAAAAATGGTAGCATATGATGTTCGCACATCGAATAAAAATCAATATCCTTTACAATTACCATTTGACGATAGTTCTCGGTGAACATGGCTGTTCGAATGATTTCTTCCGGGCTTTGTTCATAACCCTGCATCAGAAATTGCATTGCCCGTGCTACCCGTTCAGGTGTTTTAAGCAGACCTTCACGATCTGTATTTTCTCCCAGAAGCTGGATAATTTGTTTGTAGTGTTCAGCTATTTGTTCCGTTTTTTCTGTGTCAAAAGGAACCGGTTGATTATTATTATAGTCCATCATTTTTTTTATTTAGAAGCAGAAACAATTATTTGTTCCCGCACAATATAGATTTCACTTCTCATGGTTGGAAAAGCTTCAATCAATTTGGCCCGGAATGCTCTGGCCTCAACTTGTGTAGCAAAATCTCCAACTCTTACTTTCCAGAAAGGGGATGAGTAATTGACATATACACCCTCGGTAGGGAATGTTTCACGTATTTCTTTTTCAATTTTAAAAGCCTCATTTTTGGCCGTACGTTGTACATTGCTCGAAAAAACCTGAACACGATAACCATTAGTCATATTTTGGTCCTGTGAATTAACCGGGTGTTTTTTGTTTGCCACCAATTGATCTATTCTTTTGTCCTGATGAATCTTTACGGTTGCAGGAATTGTTGAATCAGTTTCCGAAAGTGCTTGTAAAATATTGGTTTTCCTCGAGTCAGGGCCTTGTTGGGCATGCAACAAGCCTATAACCAGTAATAAAGCTATGATAAACGTAAAATCTTTTTTTTCCATTTTACATGATTTTTTAGGGTGCAAAGTTATATAAATGTTGCGGTTTTTTAGACATATTATACGAATTTGTTTCTTTTGAGTGTACTAAAGTTTTAAGAATCAAATTTCTGATAATTACTAATTGCCTTTTATTAATAACTGGTTAATTACATCCATGGAAGAATTCAAGGCTGTCTTTTTCTTTTACTATCATCAAGAGACGTTATTTCCTACATTTTATTTCTGACTTCTGTTTGTTTATTTGGAATCTGGCGTTGAAATGTCCTTGTAAATATAATTGAAGATACTTCTATCATCAAAGAATTTGCAATACTAATTCTTTGATGTGTTGTAAAACCGGTGATATTGAACTTTAGAATATAAACATCATGATCATTTATAGTCTGAAATGATCAGAATCTAAAGTATTCATTTGACTTTCAGAAATGAAACCAACATATACTAACGAAGTTTTTACTGAATGTCTTTTTTTTCTTACCTTTGCATTCCGTTTTAAAGAATGACAGTAAAGTTATATGTCTGAAAAACAACAGATCTATATTTAAATTGGTTATTCCGGTTTGTAAATCAAAAATTGAAAATAAAAACATATGGAACTCGCAAGCAAATACAATCCTACCGACATCGAATCGAAATGGTATCAATATTGGTTAGAAAATGGTTTTTTTAAATCACAACCAGACGATAGGGAGCCTTACACGATTGTGATTCCACCTCCGAATGTTACCGGTGTATTGCATATGGGACATATGCTCAACAATACGATTCAGGATATTTTGGTCCGAAGGGCACGTATGTTGGGTAAAAATGCCTGCTGGGTACCGGGGACAGACCATGCTTCTATTGCAACTGAAGCAAAAGTGGTCGGAAAACTGGCTGCTGAAGGAATAAAGAAAACAGATCTGACACGTGATGACTTCCTCGAACATGCCTGGGAATGGACACACAAACATGGTGGTATTATCCTGGAGCAATTAAAAAAACTCGGTGCTTCGTGTGACTGGGATCGTACGGCTTTCACTATGGATGAAGCCCGCTCGGAAAGTGTGATCAAGGTCTTCTGCGATTTGCACAACAAGGGCAAAATCTACCGCGGAGTTCGTATGGTAAACTGGGATCCGAAGGCTCTGACAGCATTATCGGACGAAGAAGTGATTTTTAAAGAACAGCAAGGTAAACTTTTTTACCTGAAATATAAGATTGAAGGAGAAAATGGATTTGCCGTTGTTGCGACAACCCGCCCTGAAACGATTATGGGTGATACGGCGATGTGTATCAATCCGAATGATGAAAAAAACGCTTATTTACGTGGTAAAAAAGTAATTGTACCGCTTATCAACCGGGTGATTCCGGTTATCGAAGACGATTACGTGGATATTGAGTTTGGGACAGGTTGCCTGAAAGTTACTCCGGCACATGATGTGAATGATTATATGTTAGGCGAAAAATATAATTTGCCTTCCATCGATATTTTCAACGATAACGGGACATTAAATGAAAATGGTGCGCAATACGCCGGCATGGATCGTTTTGATGTCCGAAAACAAATCGAGAAAGACCTTGATGCAGTCGGTTTACTTGAAAAAACCGAAGCGTATACCAATAAAGTCGGATTTTCCGAACGGACCGATGCCGTGATTGAACCAAAACTCTCCATGCAATGGTTTGTAAAAATGGAAGAGTTGGCAAAACCAGCATTAAAAGCAGTCATGAAAGATGACATCAAACTTTATCCGCCGAAATTCAAAAATACCTATCGTCATTGGATGGAAAACGTAAAAGACTGGTGCGTTTCGCGTCAGCTTTGGTGGGGACATCGCATACCGGCTTACTTCCTTCCGCAAGGCGGATATGTGGTGGCTGCATCTATTGAAGAAGCCTATCAAAAAGCATTGGCCATTGTCAACTATCCGTTATCTATTGACGATTTACGGCAGGATGAAGACGTACTGGACACTTGGTTCTCTTCGTGGTTATGGCCTATATCGGTATTTGATGGGATAAATAATCCGGAAAATAAAGATATCAAGTATTATTATCCGACCAATGATCTGGTAACTGCTCCCGAGATACTTTTCTTTTGGGTAGCCCGTATGATCATTGCCGGATACGAATACCGGAATGAATTACCGTTTAAAAATGTATATCTGACCGGTATTGTACGTGATAAATTGGGACGAAAGATGTCCAAATCATTGGGTAATTCACCTGATCCGCTGGATTTGATCGCTCATTTCGGAGCCGATGCAGTCCGGTTAGGGATGCTGCTTACTTCGCCAGCCGGGAATGATTTGCCTTATGATGACAGTCTGTGCGAACAGGGACGTAACTTCAACAACAAAATATGGAATGCTTTTCGCCTGGTAAAAGGGTGGGAGGTAGCCGACATTCCTCAACCGGAATCAGCCATGCTAGCCGTGAAATGGTTCGAGGCACAACTCGGGAAAACATTAATAGAAATTGACGATTTATTTGAAAAATACCGGTTGTCGGAAGCGTTAATGGCCGTATATAAGCTGTTTTGGGATGAATTCTCGGCATGGTACCTGGAAATGGCTAAACCGGTTTATCTGCAACCGATAGACCGTACGACTTATGAAGCTACCCTTGGTTTCTTCGATTCATTACTGAAGGTTTTGCATCCCTTTATGCCGTTTATTACCGAAGAACTCTGGCAGGCACTGGAAGAACGCAAGGATGGTGAAAGTATCATGATCCAGTTACAGCCAAAACCGGGTGAAGTGGATGAAACCCTGATTGCTAACTTTGAATATGCCAAAGAAATTATTGCAGGGATTCGTGCGGTACGTTTGCAAAAAAACATTCCGAATAAAGAACCGTTGAGTCTGCAAATCATTGGCAATTACGATACGCAATTTGATGCTGTTATCTCGAAACTCGGGAACCTGGAAACTATTCAAACCGTTACCGATAAAGCCGCAGGCTCTATTTCTTTTCTGGTTGGAACAACTGAATTTGCTATTCCAATGGGAAGTCTGATTAATGTAGAAGAAGAAATAAAAAAGATGGAAACCGATATAAAATACTACGAAGGATTTCTTGTATCGGTAGCTAAAAAGCTGGGTAATGAGAAGTTTGTAGCCAATGCAAAACCTGAAGTTGTAGAAGCGGAGCGTAAGAAACAGGCTGATGCAGAAAGTAAAATTGCTTCGTTGAAAGAAGGAATCGCTGCTTTGAAGAAATAACTTTCCTTGAATGCGGATTCCGCAAAATACGTAAATAGGGTCTGCTGAAAAAGTATAATATTATTGATATACAATGGAATAATGTCTTACTTCTGAATTAAGGTGCAAGCTTTTTGAGTATAAATGTTCATTTTCCTTGCACTTGCTTTTCTTTTTGTAATCAAAAGATCCTGAAGATTTAATGTTAATAGCTAACGGTTAAACCTACGGAAAAGAATAATAAGGAAACAAGAACCCTGAATAGGATCCAATAACAATATATCACATTGATATTCAGATTACTTCTGGGTTGTTCATTTGTATTGATCACAGTCACAGGTTTTGCAAGCTACACTGGGGGTTATTCTCATTAAACTCCTATCGGAGTTTTTCAGCAGACCCTAAATAGAAAACGAACAAACCTGAAACTATAATTTGGGTCTGTTCGTTTTTTTTATTTCTCAAACTCTCTTTGGCTTCCAAAAAAAGCTTCCAATAGCTATTGCCATAATAATTCCCGTTAGGATAAATGCCCAGATATTGGTTTTCCGTGATTGTGCCCCGATAATATAATCGGCAGGAATCATGCGGTAAGCCGTAAGTCTCCAGGATAATGTATCACCTTGAATCGTTGCATCCGTTGATTGGAGTATTTTACCTGGTAAGATTAATTTATACGTAAAGGACTCGCCAAAATACTCCACGAACTCTTGATTGTTGAAGTCTTTTTCATATCTCTTCATTGGACTGTTATCGTCTTTCCATAATGAACTAAAAGCTTCGGTTTTAAAGTAGTTGTTTAAGCATTTTTCCATGTCGAAATCAGGAAAACTCCTCGTGTTTGAATTAAAAATAGTATCCTTCATTAACTCCAACTGCTTTTTTGAGACAGGTTTTTCAAGTAATTGTTCGTAATTATCAATTAATACTTTGTATTCTGCATTCCAGTTGTTTTGAGCAAACCATTTGTTGTAGTGATCTTCTATTTCTCCGATATATTCACGGATTTCGACGCCATTCATACCTTTCAGGATGTCCGGTTTCCCGGTAAACCAGAATTGCGCTTCATCTTTGCTCATGTATTTCTCTATCGGAGTCTCAAAATTGATCTTTATCTTGGGATAAACTTCCTGATAGGTATAATACGTATAAAACCAACGGAATTTTTTTTCAAAAGAGTACTTTACCTTCATATTGCTCCAGGGATGCGAAGGTTTCAACTTGAATTGCTTTGCTAATTCATCGACGGATTTATAATTATGCCGGGCAAAAACCAGTAAATCGGGAGTCGTGTTTTCGGTTATACCACGTTTTTTCGGTTCTTTGCTTTGTTTTATATCTTTCAATATCGAATCGCAGGCTGATTTAGGGATTGGATAGTCGATGCGAAGCTTAGAATTTTTATACTTCCAGGTAATTTTCCAGGTTGAATCAATTTCAACAGGAAAAGGACTGAGTTTTGCAATAGTATCTCCCCGTAGAAACTGCGGATCACCTTTGACTGTAAACTCCCGATAGCAAGAACCATCGGAATTAATGACGGTTAGCACGTCTCCGGGTTGTTTGCAGGAAACAACGAATAAAATCGCAACATAAAACAGAAATTTAATGGTTGAGTTCATGATATTAGTTCGTTAATTGTTGACTGTATGTAGTTAACTGATTGTTTTTGATGGAGTTTTGCCGCATGTAACAAAAGTAAGTCTTTGCCGGACTCTCAGGATTGTCGCTACACAGCGAATCCGTATTTATTTTCTTCTCTAAAACAGGTATAGATTTGTTTGTAGAGGCTATTGTTTCTGATTCATTTTGCTGAAATAAGAACAATCCAACTAATAAAATCGCAGCCGCACCTGAAACTGCCCGTATCCAAATCAGAATGGAAGGTTTCGGAGCCCGTGACTTGCTCTTTATCACGTTTATTATGTTGTCGGTAAGGTGTTCTGCATCCGATAACTCCGGTTTCTGTTTGCTAAGATTGCGTAGCAAAAGATCTAGTTTGTTTTCAACATTTTCCATAATAGGGACTCTTAAAGGATTTCTAATTTTTTTCGAATGGCTTGTCGTGCCAGAAACAAATTGCTTTTTATTTTGTTGGGTGACAGATGTGTTATTTCAACGATTTCCTCTATCTCCAATTCTTCCAGATAGCGCAAGGTGAATACAATTTTTTGCTTCGGAGTCAGCTCATTCGTTAGCCTGAGAATTATAGCGCCGAGCTCCGAATTGATGAATGTTTGTTCGATATCTTCCGAAGAAATCAAGTTATTCAGCGTTTCATCAACGAATTTGGTTTGATGCCTGTGTTTTGAGGATCTTAACCTGTCCAGACACAGATTGCTGGCAATGGCATAGACCCAGGTACTGAACTTTTTGTCCAGTTTATAGCAGGACAGATTTATCCATACTTTAATAAACGTTTCCTGAACGATGTCTTTTGCTTCTTCTTCGTTACACAGTATTCTAAATGCCAATGAATAAACCATTGCCTGGTATTCTTCAACAATTTTCCTAAATGCATTGTCGTCATTCCGCTTGCTTGAAATTATCAGGTCGTTTAAAATAGATTTATCCATTATCAGAATTGCAATTTATTATAATACGATGAAACTTTCCGTTTGTCGAAAAGTATTTTGTGAGGTTGACGTTCGATGAATCAGGAAAAAAAAGGACAAATTAGAGAATCCTAATTTGTCCTTTGTCTTTAACGAATAACTACCTCCCGGTTATGGCAGGATATTTGGTCTTTTTGTCGTTATCATTTCTTTGTAAAGTCGCCGGCATAGATTAATACAAACTTATTTACGTCAAAATACTTCTTTAATGCAGAGTTTGTCTTATTAACATCTAAAGCCTTCACTTTGTTTTCATATTCGGTGTAATCTTTGAATGTTTTACCCTGTTCCAAATACTCGATAAATTGATATGACACGAAATTATCCATGCTTAAATTGGTCTGACGACCTTGTAACCATGATTTTAAAGAACTGTCGAACTCTTCTTTCGTAAATCCCTTGTCGATCGCTTTCTGAATTTCTTCTTTTATAGCAGTATTTATCTTGTCCTTAAAAATTGGATTGAAAAATGCATATAATCCCCAGCTTCCGGTTTGGTCGAAATGATTTCCGGAGATATATGATCCCGCTCCATAACTCATCCCTTCCGCTTCACGAAGTCGTTGCGGAATTCTTGATGATAAAAAGGCTCCGCCGCCAAGCATTTCATTAGCCATATCAACGGCAGGATAGTCAGGGTTGTTTTCGCCGATTTTCAAATTCAGATTACCTAAGACTACAGCATTTGTTTTGTCGTTTATTTGTGCGGTTTGTGATTCCGATTTTACATTGAAGTATTGAGTAGCAATTCTTTTAAATGTTACTTGCGGAGTCCAGTTGTTGAAAGTCTTTTCGAGGAAGTTTTTCGTGATTTTCTTGTCTACTCCGCCTACAAAAGCACTGTAAGTAGATGCTCCGCCATAGAACTTCTGGTAGAACGCTTTAATATCCTCTAATTTTATTGTACTTAGTTTGGCTAAATTCTCGTCTGTTGTACTTGAATAGTAGGGATGTGTCTTTGGATATTTGGCGGTTAGTGCAAGGAGCTTTTCATTTGCTACCATTTGTGGTTCGCTCTTGTAAGTCTCCAGTTCCGCTTTCATTTCCAACTTCACTTTTTCAAATTCATCGGCGTTAAACGATGGGTTCCGAAGGATATCATTCAGCATATCCAATGCCGTCTTCAAATTTGTTCTGTCTGTGCTCATGCTAACAAATAATCCATCAACATTGGCATTAAAATTCAGATTAGTTTTGTACACATTCAGTAAATCGTTTATCTGTTGTTTCGTTTGAGTCGTTGTACCGGTCTTTAGCATTCTTGCCGTCAGATTGGCAATGAGTGATTTGTCACTTAATGAAGATTCATCACCCATTCGCATCGTTAACCTTCCTGAAACTTTATCTCCTTTTGTCGGTTTCTCCAATATCACGAATTTTCCTCCCGAAGATAACGTGCCCTCCTCGGTTGTCTTTAAGATGTTTTCTACCGTAGGATCAAAACTACCCGTATTATTATCCTGAATCTTACCTTTGTAATTGTTTACCAACGATGCTATATCACCAACTTCAGAAACTTTTGTCCGTTGGCTATTTGCATCCGGGATAAATTTACCCCAGGTCCTGTTGGTAGTCAGGTAATAGTTTTTAGCTACTCTCTGAATGTCGGCTAATGTCAGTTTTTCTACATTGTCGCGATAAACAAAGAATAATCGCCAGTCTCCCGCACCAATAAATTCGGTTAATTCGACCGAGAAGTTCACGGTCTTGTTGTAAGTGTTCTCTATGTTTTTGATTAATTCATTCTTTGCCCGTGTCAGGTCATCTTCCGTAAAATTTATTTCAGGCACTTTATTCATTGTCCCTAAAAAAGCATTTTGTGCTGCAGTCAAGTCCTTATCTTTGGAAACATCGCACGCAAAATAGCTAAAACCGGGATCTTTCAATGTTTGGGTATAACCAGAAACCGAGCTTGCTAATTTGGAATCAACCAATGCTTTGTAAAGGGCTCCGGACGGATTGTTGGTCAGGATTGAAATCAATGCGTCATTCGCGGCATAGTCTTTATCTGAGAAACACGGAGTGTGATAAGCCATTCCTATATATTGAATGTCTCCGCTCCGTTTAAGTTCTACGTATCGTTCGCCGTCCTGGGCCGGTTCAACCGTGTAAGTCGGGTCAATGATGGTTGTTGGCTTTGGAATGGATGCAAAGTATTGTTCAATCCAGGCGAGTGTTTGTTTTTCGTCGAATTTTCCACCGACAATCAGGGTAGCATTGTTCGGTTGATAGTATTTTTGATAAAACTTCTTTAATCTTTCAGCCCGCACTCTTTCAATATCTTCTTTACTGCCAATGGTTGATTTCCCATAATTATGCCATAAGTAGGCCGTGGATAAAATTCTTTCCTGAAGGATAGATGACGGGTTGTTCTCACCTATTTCGAATTCATTGCGCACAACGCTGAACTCTTTATCCAGGTCGGATTGTAGAATTGCCGAGGTAACCATCCTGTCCGCTTCCATATCCAGTGCCCATTTCAGATTTTCATCCGTAGCAGGCAGAATTTCGTAATAATTGGTCCGGTCGTACCACGTTGTACCATTTGCAGAAGCACCTTTATCGGCTATGGCTTTCTTAATATCCGTAAATCTTGATGAACGTTTAAATAACATATGCTCGATTAAGTGAGCCATTCCGGTCTCGCCGTATCCTTCATGCCGGGAACCGACATTATAAACGATATTTACGACCACATTTGACTGTGACTGATCGTGGATTAAAAGTATTTTTAATCCATTCGGTAAGTTGTAAGCCTTAACTCCTTCGACGGACGTCTCAAAAGCGCTGGTTTGTGCTTTACATAATGAAACGATCATTAAAGCAAAGCAAAGAAATAAGATTTTCTTCATTTTTCTGATGGGTTTAAAAAGTTTAAGAAAGTTTTGTAAGATTAATTTTATTCTGGATCAAAGTTGATGATATGAATAAGCTATAAAATAAATGATAACTTATAAGTTACAACCAGGAATGCCCTCAATAGAGTAAAATAACTATAAATGATGAGCACGAATTCTTCCATTCATTTAGAGTTGTTGGATTAAAATGCGTACTAAATACTAATTTTATATTAAGAATAAGCAAAAATAGAGTTTCCATGTCTCAACTAACTATTTTTTAGTAAAATTTATAACATTAAAGCATAAATACTGAATAAACTATCATATTCCATCCAATGTTAGTTGAAAACAGACCGCTTAAACCGACGTTCCGTCGAATTGAATTCATCTCTTAACGACGGAATACCGGAAGAAACATGCTATTCATGTCATCGTCGCGGTATTTTCCTTCGGGTATATTACCGGGCTTTTATTTGTCAGATAGATTTGAAAACGATAACTTTGCATATCTTTTTAAAAATTTAAAATTATGTCAATAACATATCAACATCTTTGTCTTTTTACCTGCGATGTAGCCCGATCGGCAGGAAAATTTATGGCCGAAGAGCGCAAGAGCTTTGATACGACCCAAATTGAGACGAAAGGACTGCATGATTTAGTAAGTTATGTCGATCGTACGTCGGAACGTCGGATTATTGCCGGATTACAGGAGGTATTACCCGAGTCGGGATTTATTGCTGAGGAAGGAACTTCCACCAAACGCGGTGAACGATATAATTGGATTATAGACCCCTTGGATGGAACAACCAATTTTATACAAGGTGTTCCGGTTTACGCGGTTAGTATCGGTCTGCTGGATGGTGATGAGTTGGTGCTGGGTGTGGTATACGAAGTAGGTCGTGAGGAGTGCTTTTACGCGTGGAAGGATGGGGGCGCATTTTTGAATGGGAAACCAATCCATGTCTCCGAACGGGATAATATACAGGATGCCTTGCTTGCAACAGGTTTTCCTTATTCCGATTTTAGCCGGATGGAAGAATATATGGAATTTCTGAAATGGTCGATGACTAATTCGCGTGGTGTACGACGGTTGGGTTCAGCCGCAACGGATTTGGCTTACGTGGCTTGCGGTCGGTTTGATGCTTTTTGGGAATATGATCTGAAGCCCTGGGATGTGGCTGCCGGCGCATTGATTGTAAAAGAAGCTGGTGGTGTAGTGACCGATTTTAGCGGAGGTGAAAATTATCTTTTTGGAAAAGAAATTATGGCATCGAACCAATTTTTAAAAGAATTGTTGTTAAGGAAGTTGGACGATTTTATGAAATAGTTCTAATTTATACTTGCTTTTGAAATATTTATTTTCACTTCATCTGATTAATCTGAATAAAATATGCTAATTAACGAACGGGATACGCGTCAAGAACGATTATTGCAAGTTGCGAACGAAATGATGACGGCTGCACGCACTGCACCGAAAGGAAAAGGAATTGATATTATAGAAATACTGTTGCTCACAGGAGAAAGTATCGAAGAGCTATCGGGATTCATGCTGGAGTACTCCGCCAAAACAGGAATGAAGTTTATTATTCGTGATGCGAATAACATTCTTCAGGCAGAAGCCGTTATCCTGATCGGGACAAAACAAAAAACACACGGCTTGAATTGTGCATATTGCGGATTTGATACCTGTGCCGAAAAATTGGCTTATCCCGACGTCCCCTGCGCTATCAACACCGTGGATGTGGGTATTGCTATTGGTTCGGCGTGCTCGGTGGCAGCCGATCATCGGGTGGACAGCCGGGTTATGTTCTCGGTTGGACGGGTGGCGCAGGAACACAACCTGATGCCGGGTTGCAGTTCGATATTTGGAATACCTATCAGTAGTTCATCGAAGAGTCCCTTCTTCGATCGTGTATTCACACCACCGGTTTTGATTGAACCGAAGTGATCGGTCCTGTTCAGGCTCTGTTTTTCGTATGTTTTGATTGAAAAACATACTTTTTTATTATTGAAAACAGATGTGTGATGGTTTGGAAATTCTTTCCCGATACAGGAACAGTATAAATATGCTCGTCGTAAGCTTTCCCGACCCGGGAACGGCATAAATATACTTTTTGCAAGCTTTCCCGATATGGGAACGGTATAAAAATACTTTTCGCTACCTTTCCCGATCCGGGAACGATAGAAAAATACCCGTCGCAAGCATTCCCAACCCGGGAACAGTAGAAAAATGTTTTTCGCAAGCTTTCCCAATATGGGAACGATAGAAAAATGCTCGTCGCGAACTTTCCCGACCCGGGAACGTTTATCCGGATATCCGGACAGGCTTTTTATAGGACGGAATAACCTGAAAAAAGCTCTTATATAATATTCTTCTTCGTGTTTACACGCTATTTTTTATCTGCTTATGCATGCAATACTTCCGAATTCTAAGGAAAAGCTCTGGACGCAACCATTTATCAGCGCTTGCGTGGGTAATTTTATGCTCTTTTTTGCTTTCTACCTCTTACTTCCTATTCTACCTCTTTATTTAATAGAGCAATTTCATACGACCAAGTCGATGGTGGGTATCATCTTGTCGTGTTATACGCTGGTAGCATTGATTATTCGTCCTGTAGCCGGGTTCTTCCTGGATATGTTCAACAGGAAGCCGATTTACCGATTGGCCTACGGGCTTTTTGCACTTACTTTTATCGGCTATCCATTGGCCACTTTTGTTTCCGCATTCTTATTCCTGCGAATATTACATGGACTTGCCTATGGCGTGGTGAGTACGGCCGGGAGCAGCCTGATTGTCGATATAATGCCGGCTTCACGGAGAGGGGAGGGGCTGGGCTATTTTGGGGTTGCCAATAATATCGCTATGGCAGTGGGTCCCATGATCAGTCTGTTCATGCACGACTATTATTCTTACAATATCATCTTTTATATGGCTATCGGCAGCGGTTTGTTCGGGTTTATTATTGCCACCACCGTTAAGTCCGATAAAAAAGTAGACCGGACAATGAAGCAACCGATTGTTTTCGATCGTTTTTTTCTCCAAAAAGGGATTGGAGCCGGGTTTAGTCTGTTTTTGCTGGCCATTCCGTATGGGATGCTTACCACCTACGTGGCAATTTATGGTAGGGAATTGGGAATTAAAAGCGGAATGGGCATTTTCTTTTCAATGATGGCTGCCGGATTGATCGTTTCGCGGTTATTTGCCGGAAAACTGGTAGATAGAGGGAAGCTTATACAAGTTATCACGACGGGAATCGCAGTTTGCCTTTTGGCTCTGTTTACGTTGTCCGGATTAAACCGGCTGATTGCTTACGATAAGCTGGTAATGATCCTGTTTTTTGTCGTTGCAGTGGTGTTGGGAGTTGGTTACGGGATGTTATTCCCGGCGTACAATACGCTTTTCGTCAATTTGGCTCCGAATAATCGTCGGGCCACAGCCAATTCCACTTATTTAACCAGTTGGGACCTCGGGATTGGCCTTGGATTAATGTTAGGCGGACATTTGGCGGACACGAACGGCGGTTTGTCACTGGCTTTTTTAGTGGGCGCGCTCACGGTAAGCCTTTCGTTCGTGTTTTTCACCCGGGTTGCCGGACCGCATTTCAATAAAAATAAGTTGAGATAGACGGCCCTCATGATGGAGTACCCTAAAATCAGGCCTAGGAACTCATGACTCGGGAAAAAGTCCATAATTTCTTGTCGATTTCACGAATTCGGAGATCAATGCCGGTTGAGTTTCGAATATATTTCCGACTACGACTAGGTCGGCTCCGGCATCGAAAGCCTCTTTTAATTGTTTAGTGGTTTTAATTCCACCTCCGACGATAAGAGGAAGCGATAATTCTGCTTTGACATATCCAATCATTTCCGGCGATACGGGATTATTGGCTCCGCTTCCCGCCTCGAGATAAATTAGTTTCATTCCCAGTAGTTCGGCTGCGATAGCTGTGGAAAGCGCTATCTCTTTTTTATCGTGAGGGATGGGGCGTGTGTTGCTGATATACTCCACAGAGGTCAGTTTTCCACCATCGATAAGCAGATAACCCGTTGGTATTACTTCTATTTTCGATTTTTTGATAGCTATTGCCGAGCCGACATGCTGTCCGATAAGAAATTCTGCATTTCGTCCGGATAAAAGTGAGAGGTATAGTAATGCGTCCGCATTGGGACTAAATTGCTGTGCGTTTCCCGGGAATAAAACAATATTAGTATTGATTTCCTCTTTCAGGAGATCAATCAAAGAGTCTAAACAATTTACGGTAAGGCTACCTCCTACGAAAATAAAATCAGGGATATTGGTTTTTAATACGGCAATTGTACTCGACAGAATACTTCCGCGACATTGATCGGGGTCTAATAGTACAGCCAGCATTTTGTGTTTAATCTCCCTGTTCAGAAGGATCGTTTTGTAAATGTTTTTCATAATAAATTGTAATCTTTAGCTCAGACAATATACCAGGGTATATTTTTCTGTTTGTTGATAGAATAATTGATAGTGTGATTTAGTAGGTATATGTTGTGCCTTTATTTCGCCGGACGATGATTTGATCTCGAAGGGAAAGATCCGCAATTGATTTGCAAAATCGATAGCTTCCTTCCCGATAATTTTAAATAAAGCTTCCTTTGCCGACCATGCCAGCAGTAACTTTCGGTTGTCTTTTCCATTCGACAGGTCTTCCTGCTCGGCGATACTTAAAAACCGTTTGTAAACCTTTTGAATCTTATCAGTTGGACATTCAATATCAATGCCGACCTTTCGCGTCGGGTGAGCCATTACGGCTATCCATTTATTACTATGCGAAATGCTAATATGGTAACTCCTGTCCAAAAGATGCGGCTTGCCGTACTCATCATATTCAACTTGTATTTCCTTTCCGAGCAGTGCTTTTAGAGCTACCCGCGTACCTAAAAATTCAAGTTTCCGCTTTTCCGAAACTATTTTCGCTAGTTTTACATTGTCGCATTCTGAAAGATCAAGTTGTTCTTTCAGAATTTCAATGCTTTCGGTTAGTTCCCAAACCAATAACCTGGCATCTTCGAATGATTTTATCTCATATTTCATCGCTTCCACTCGAAACTTTCCATAATGTGGATTACATCTTCGCGGATATAATTCGCCATAGGTGCAATGGAGTCTTTATTCGGGACATTATTGAAGTATAACGCAGCCCGGAAGAAATTATGTGTGCTGTCGGTTAGTATAAATTGAAGGGAGGATGCAGTATTCCCCTTCAAATCATATAAAATACCATGGACGTTCTTTTCCGGATGTTCAAAAACCTTTTCTCCGATTCCGTCGGCACGAACACTATGCTTGTAAACTATCTTGCGCGTGTCTTCCAATAAATTCATTAGGTTACCTTTTATCGGCTTGTAGCTGCAATAAATACTCGCATTCAGTTTAGGATAATACACATCAATCCAATATATTTCATCTTTGGCTTTTCGAGAAACTACCCGGGCGTTTTTAGGTAAGTCGAACCGGTAAGGAAGATTGAGCGTATCGATGGTACGATAAGCATGTTTGGGAAGATCCACCCGAAAATAGCCATAAGGACGTGGAACAGATGTTTTACCGCAGGATACCAGTATGCAGATAAAACTGACTACTAAAAGGAGATTAAAACAACGGAATATTTTCATTTATAATTATTTTTCATTTAAAACTTACTGCCAAAAATCAGTTCACAGCACTTCACTCTTACATCTTTGCTTATTACATCACTCCTTCATTGAATATCTTCCTTATCAAAATCATTTTTGATAAATAATTTCACTTTTTTGATTCTGCGGTTGTCAGCGGCTATAATTTCAAAGATGTATCGTCCGTAACCGATCCGTTCATTCTTTACCGGAAAGTCACCTTTTATTTCGAGTATTAGTCCAGCTAACGTTTCAACTTCATGGGTTACTTTTACAAAATCTTCTTCATTAATTTCTTCAATTTTAAAAAAGTCATTGAGGAGTATTTTAGCTTCGAATATAAACGTGTGATTATCTATTTTGGTAAATAATTGTTCTTCGTTGTCATATTCATCGCTAATATCACCCACGATCTCTTCCAGAATATCTTCGAGCGTGATCAATCCTGATGTTCCGCCATATTCATCGACTACCATTGCCAGATGTACTTTGTTCTTTTGAAATTCATTCAACAGATCATCAATCATTTTCGTCTCAGGCACAAAATAAGCCTGACGCACTAAACTTTGCCAACGAAAATTTGCAGGTTTATCCAAATGAGGCAATAAATCTTTGCTGTAAAGTAGTCCTTTTATATTGTCCCGATTCACACTGTAAACAGGAATCCGCGAATATCCGGATTTAATAACCAAATCGAGTAATTGCTTATAATTTGTTTTAATATCTGCTACAACCATATCTAACCGGGAAGTCATAATATCGACGACCTGAATATTCCCGAATTTTATTATTCCTTCTAGGATTTCAGTATCTTCGTCTTTGCTGTTCGACGTAAGTTCAAGCGCATGCGATAATTCATCCATTGAAATGTTAGAATGTGTATGCTTTGCCAGTCTGTTATTGACTATGGAAGTTGAACTGACCAAAATACTGACGATCGGACTAAACATTTTTTCCATAATTGAAATAATGAGAACTGTATTCAAAGACGTCTTTTTCGCAAATTGAGTTGCATACACTTTGGGTATAATTTCGCCAAAGAGCAGGAGTACGAAGGTAATAAAGATAGCCTGAAAAATAAATCCCAAAAATGGAGCATTGTCGAAATTAAGTATAGCCGTCGTAAAATAGGTCAACAACAAAATTACAGCAACATTTAAAAAATTGTTTCCAATAAGGATGGTTGCAAGGAGACGTTGTGGCGTTTGCAGTAACTGGAGAATATTCTTATCGCTTTTCCGATCACTTTCTTCCAGTTCATTTATTGTTTGCGGATCAAGTGAAAAAAATGCAACTTCGGAAGCTGAGATAATTGCCGAAAGTCCAAGTAATAGCAAGCTGACAGTCAAAGCAATTATGGCTGAAATTAAATCTGAAGTAGTTAACGCATGAACCGTAATGCCTCCGAAGGAAGAATATAAAGCGTCCGTTTCCAATGAAATAGGTATTAATGATGTTTTTTGCAGCTATATTTGTCTTGCAACTGCAAAAGTAGTTATTTTTTTTGATATGAAATTAAGAACATTGAACTAAGAGTCATCAATGAAGACCGGAATACCCGAAACTTAAAGAACCCATCATTAGGTTAATTACCGGCTCTTCACCGAAACGATCTTGTCAACAATAAATTTATTCACACCTCTCCAGGGTAAAACACCTAGATATTCTTTATAATGTAGCTCAACGTCTTTTCCACTACAACGCATTAACGAATCTGCTACGACTTTATCTTTAACTGAAAATTGAAATATATTCGATTGAATCGTATCAGTTGATTGTGAAGGCCTGCCGGCTTCAACCATTTTTCCTTCATATGTTTTAAAAACGTAGCCTTTGTAAATGAGATAATTCAGTTCTCCGGTTTTAACTCCTTCTGAAAATACAAAATAAAATTTGAAAAACAGGTATCCGGCGAACACAATAACAGTTACAAGTGTTCCAATAGTAATTCCTTTTTTTATTTTCGGTTTCATGTTCTCATTATTTGCAATTAAATATTGTTACAAATATAAACCATTTTTTTCGGTTTGTCGGAAATTTAATCAAAAATAAAAGGAGCACCAGTTAATAATAGCTATCTTTACAACGTTATTAGAATACAGAAGAGTTTTTTGCAACAGATATTAAAATTGATTGGTAAATCAATAAATTATAGAGAATTATGGAAGATAAATTAGTTACCCTTGCGATTAGAACGTTTAAAAGGGCACAAATGATTAAGACTGTTTTAGAAGAAAACGGGATAGAAACTGTTATTCATAATCTGAATCTGGAACATCCCGAATTGGCAGTAGGTGTGCGTGTACGTATCAAAGAAAGTGATTTGCCCAGAGCCTTGAAAATTGTAGAAGAAATGGAAAGTGCATGGGAAAATGAATCGGAATCTACTTCAACAAGGAAAGTCTTGATTCCTATTGATTTTTCAGATCAGGTCTCGAAAGCCACAGATTTTGGTTTCCATTTTGCAGATATGTTGGCGGCTGAAGTCGTATTTTTATATGTCTATTTTAGTCCTGCTTTCACCATATCCTCTAACAACGATATGAGTACCTATAGTATTAGCGATAGTGATCTGCTAAAAAAGATTTTAAGTTCAGCTAATACTGAAATTGAAAATATGACTAACCAGATTCATGCCCGCATTACCAAAGGAGAACTTCCAAATATTCCTTTCAGCTTTGAAAAGAAAGAAGGAGTCCCCGAAGACCAGATCCTTGAATATTGTAAGAAGAACAATCCTGCTTTGGTAGTTATGGGTACGCATGGAAAGAAGCTGACCAATCAATTGATTGGAAGTGTTACAGCTGAAGTGATGGAGGCTTGCGTGTCTCCTGTATTTGCCGTGCCGGTACTGATGACCATGCAATCGCCCGACGATATTAAACGGGTTGCTTTTCTTACCAATTTTGATCAAAAAGATTTAATCGCGATTGATCGGGCAATTTCACTTTTTGGCTCTGAAAATACTGAGATGTATTTTATTCATGCTTCAGACAAAAATGCAGCATGGAGTGAGGTGATGTTGTCCGGAATTAAATCCTATTTTGCGCATCATTATCCTCAGTTAATAACAAATTATGATTTGTTGAGTGCAACGGATACTCCGGAATTTCTCAATAATTATATGGAAAATCATCAAATTGATGTTTTGGCTTTCAATGCCCGCCGGAGAAATCTGTTTGCACGCCTTTTCAATCCGGGCTTAGCATATAAGATGGTACTCCATTCAGATACTCCTTTATTTGTCACTCATGTATAGTCATAAAAAAAGACCCTATATTCGGGTCTTTTTTTATGACTATACATATCAGCAGAATTATTTCATAATAAAGACAGTTCGATTGATAACTGAGATCTATTGCTTGATAATCTTATGAATACTTTTGCCCTGAAGGGTGTTCACTTCCATAATATATATTCCGGAGGTCAGATTCGTAACATCTACAGAGGTATTACTTTTTATTGTTTTTACCAAGGAACCTTGCAAATTGTAGATATTTATGTTAGTTATAGCGCTTGGAGATGTTATATAAACAGAACCTGTTGTTTCGGTCGGAAAAACAGAAACACTGTTTTGAACAGTCGGGTCAGTTATTCCATTTGGTAAGTTTACTTGCCGATCTGTATAAATCAACAAATCACCCAGTTGCATGGTGATAGGCATGGCTGTGTTGGTAACATTAAGTTGCTCGCCGGTAAGCAGGTTATACCATATCCCGGTTTTACTGAATTGAGGATGTGCTGTAATAGACCCGGTTCCTGTAAAGTTGCCTAAAATAACCGCACTAATAGTACCATTAGTTAAGTAAATTCTACGTCCGTTATCCCAATTGGAGGTTGTTACCTGCCAATCCCAGCTGGTCGGATTAGAAAATAAATCGCTGTATTGATTTCTGAAATTCATTACTTTTGCATAAACATCATGCAATGCCAATCGACTGGTATTCGTTAAATAATCCCAACGTGCCGGATTTGGCGAGGTATTATTTGATCCATCTGAATTTTTGGTTGGATATGCATAACCTAATTCTCCAAATTCCCACATCATTCTTGGACCGGGATTCAAGAATATAAAGGGAGAAATTACGGATAATTGTTTCATAGCTGTAGCATTGTCAAATAACGCACTTTGCCCGTAAGTAAGAGCTTTGTAAGCCATTCTTTCTTCATCATGACTCTCTGCATAACCAACACGATTAGTTCCCACCATGCCTGTAAAATCGCTGTTTGATGACCAACCCATAGCAGCCTGTTGATAAGAAGTAGCCATATTTCTCCATAACATGGTTCCGTTATATGCAGCTAAAGCGTCTTCTTCATCACTATTGCAGAAATGTTCTAATATAGTATAGCCATTTGCATTCACCGCTTTAATTGCATCTGAGTATTCTTTTATATAACTGACACGAGTTGCGTCATAATTTGAAACAGTAGCAGTCGAACTTTGAGTTTGAGTAAACCCCTTACTTAAATCGAAACGAAATCCATCCACTTTGTATTCGGTAAGCCAGAATTGTAAGGCTCGTTTTAACCAGCTGCGGACAAAAGAACGGTCATGTCGCAAATCGTTTCCTACGCTATAAGGGTGAGGAGCCACTGCGTTATAGTATGGATTGGTTGCAAGAGGTCTGTTGTTGGTCGTATCCCAATATATCATACAGTAAGGACTTAATCCCCATGTGTGATTAAATACAATGTCAAGGATGACTGCCATTCCTCTTTTATGACATTCATCTATAAATTGCTGATAATCCAGTTTTGTTCCGTATGCTTTATCCGTCGCAAAATAGAAGTTAGGATTATAGCCCCAACTGTTATTACCATCAAATTCCATAATTGGCATTAATTCGACCGCGTTTATGCCCAATGATTTTATATAATCCAGCTTTTCTATTGCAGCTTGTACTGATCCTTGTGTAGTGAAATCGCGCAATAGCATTTCATAAATCATGAGTTTATTTTGAGCAGGTGCTGTGAAATTTGTAGTTTGCCATTGATATTTTGTCGGATTAATTTGGAAACAGGATAAGATGCCGCTTGTTTTTGTCGAAGGGTAGGCTTTTAGATTTGGATAAATAGAATAAGTTTGATTAATGTATTGATCATTATTTGGATCCAGAATCTTTTCGCAATACGGATCACCAACTTTCATGGCACTGGTGGCCGTCAAACCATCCACATAATATTGATATGCATATTCCTTTGTCGGATCTAAACCGGTTATTGTTAACCAATAAAAATTTGTATTATAACCATAAGTAGTATTTTCGAGTTGAAGATTCATCATGTACTTATTATCCAGTTTGAAATTATTAAAGTCACCCAATATGAATACTTCTGTTGAGGTCGATACCGGAGCTCCTCTGACTAATGAGAAACAAAAAGTAACGGAACCATCCGTATTAACCGTTACACCCTCTTTAAGTCCTGTAGGACGAGCTAATGATACCTGGGTTTTTGAAACGCAGACATAAACAGTATCATTCTTTGTCGATCCATTTGAGGTGGCTTGTTCAATAATATAATAATTATCAGCTGTATTGAAAGTATATGTAGTCGTAAGTGTATTAACTCCGGTTCCTGATTTAATTGGAGTTGTACCAGTAATATTGGATGCGCTGGTACTTCCTATATATAGATTGATATTACAGGGTTGCGAGCCATTGGAAGCATTAGCTGTAATTGTTGAAACAGTCCCCTGAGGAATCAAAGAATTAGTAGTAGGAGTCGCTAGTTTGACATTTAAACCGGGTTGATAAACTGAAACATAGAGATTGCTGCTTTGAAGCGATCCATCGGCTGTTCGTACAACAAACGCTAATTGTGTGACGATGGTACCAGCAGTTAGACCATAATAGGTATTTATATCTGGTATAGTTAATGTCCATTGATTCGTGGATCCTATTCGTGTGAGTGTGTTTGCTTTTGTATTTGCCAGCGCACTGTTTGTGCTATTGGGCCAGGGAGTAATCACATTTTTCCAATCAGAGTTGCTGGTACTTGCTGTGGTGATAACCCCCGTGTGTACATACAGAGGGCCTGCATTGCCATTAAGTGAGCTGATAGATGAGTTATCAAACGTTACGGTAATGGCAGAACCTGTTTTTTGTACTACAATCGAAGGGTTTGTAGTAACCTGAGCTGTAGTGTAACTAACCAAAAACAGAGAAATAATAAAAAGTAGATTCTTTTTCATTATTATACAGAATATTATTTATAGTTGAAAAAACAATGAATCGATATTTCCTTAGGAAATCAAAATCAGGGAAGGGGAAGAAATAAAGATTTAGATATTTGAGTAGAAATTCTCAATCTTACAGCTTTAATATAAGATCTGTAGAATTGAGAATTAGAATCAGAGAAATGTTTTAAAAGAGTTCTGCTTTGGATGAAAGCAGAACTCTTTTATTAATTATTTTTTTATAAACATGAAAGTTCCATCAATGTCGTTAAGTACAGCAATGTAAGTACCCTTCAAGAAAGGAATATTTGTACCTCCATTTGTGCCTATGCCGGCAGGGAAAGTACCACCTCCCCAATTGTCACCCCAACCACCATTAGCACGGAATTTCAATCCTCCACTACCAACAGGAGGTGTAAAATCACTTGTAAAAGTATAGGTTAAGTACCAAACATGGTTATTCTTTGTTAAAGAAGGTGACATGGCTACATCTGTTGCCCAGCTATTAAATTCTCCAATCATTCCCATTGACGTAAAACTTTTTGTTGGAGCGGTTGCAGAAACAATAGTTAAGTTGTTACTGATAGAATTCAAGGTAATTGTGTAATATCCATCTGCAGGAACAGTAATATTGTCTCCGCCATTATGTACATAAGCGCTACCAGTCATTCCCCATTGTTCAGTCCAACTTCCAATATCACGAATTAGTTTAAAACCATTGGCTTTCAGGAAGTATCCGGTATATGTAAAAGTCCCTGCACCAGTAGAACTGTAGTTATTGCCACTTACCACGTTCAATGGTATAAGTGATACCCCAATGTCTGCCGTTGTGCCGTTATGCCATGTGCCATCACCCAAACCTACTATATAATAAGGAACCAAAGTCACCAGATTATATGGTTTAAGTGAACGTAACGGGTTTATTTTAATAGTTATCGTATTTGAATAAAGAGGTTGTAAACTGGCTCCAATAGTTGCCATTATACGTACATCGAAACTCGTTTTAACCCCAACGGTTGCATTTAGTCCTTTAGTATCGGTTATTAAATTATATAACTGTGTTACCGTTACAGGAAGGCTGTCCGAAGTGGAACTGGTGATAGTTTGCGCATTTGCAAAATTATTGCCGGTTTTATCAATCTGTAAGTTATAGGTTACAGCCATGTTAACACCGTATTTTGCTGCTGTGCCTTTAAATGTTTCCGCAGTACCGGAACTGTCCATACTCAGTACATAGGCTGTAGAGTCTTTTCTATAAGCTGTAGTGCTCATACTGGGGGCGCTTAATACCGGTGCGCCAGGTGTTGCTGAAATCGTCAATTTAGCGTCGTCAGCACAAGCTACCAATATAAGCCCGGCAAGAAACGATATAAATATTTTTAGATTTTTCATATGATTATTTTTAATTAGTTATTTATCTGAATGTCCTGTAATTTTACAGTCAACAGTTTCTTATTAATATCCTGTATTTTGTTTCAAATTAGGGTTAGCATTCAAATCTGCAATTGGAAGTGGATAATAGTTACGGAAACTTTCTGTACCTCTACCTGACTTAACGCCACCTTTCCATTGCCACAGATAATTTGCATCGGTTAATTTGCCAAAACGAACAAGGTCGGTACGCCGAATAGCTTCTGAAAACATCTCTCGGGCACGTTCTTCCAATATGAAAGATAAAGTTAATTGACTAGAAGTAATTTCTCCATTTCCCAATGTGAAAGCACGATCTCTCAAATCATTTACATACTGAAGTGCTTGTGATGAAGAACCGCCTGTTCCTCCACGAAGTACTGCCTCAGCATACATCAAATATACATCTCCTAAACGTAACAGCGGAAAATCGGTGTCAGGGAATGAAGGCATTGGATTTGGTGGAAGTCCGGCACTATTTTTTTCGCTGTATTTCAACAACGGAACACCTTGTTTGTATTGAGAGTTGTCATCAATGCTTGGATGTCCGAAAGCAGTGTATAGCATGTTATACCTTGCATCATCGGTGATCGAATAGGCTGCATTTGCAGGCGGATTAAACCGGGCGGCAAATTCTTGTGTTGCCCTGTTTCCTCCCCATGAACCAGGAGAGGCTATTAACGATTGATTATCGCTGTTTACCATCGAAGACATTAAGAACATCATACCACCCCAGGAGGTTAGTTTTGATCCATCAAAAACAATTGGGAAAATTATTTCTTTTGAATTGTAATTGTCAGATACAAATATGTTCTGATAAGTTGGCTCCAACTTATATCCGGCATTAATCACACTGATACAATTCGTAATACAAGATGTATAATACTTGGTATCTGAAGTTCCAAGATACGTATTTGCATTCAAATATAATCGTGCTAACAATGCCCAGGCAGCAGCCTTATTGGCATGCCCGTATTTCGTGGAACTAAAACCTATCGAAGGAGCCATTAAATCCGTTTGACAAGCGGTTAATTCAGTTTCAATAAAATTGAATATTTGTTGAGAAGTTCCGTAAGGTGGTGTTACTGAAGTTCCAAGCGGACTATCATCGTTTACCAATGGACCATTTCTGTACATATCCAATACATTGAAATAAGCCAACGCACGAACAAATCTTGCTTCTGCTCTAAACTGTGTAATAGAATCTTTCAATGAGGAAGAAACGCCACGGGATGTCAGTTTAGCTGTCGTAGTTTCTTGCAAAAATGCTGTCGAAACGCTGATTTGATAATATAACCTTTCATAAAATGCTTCAAGGAAAATATCGGAAGCTGTCCATGACTGTGAATGGAAGTTCTGGATAGTTTGGTCATTCCAGCAACACATACCTTCGTCGGTAGGTAATTCCTGAAGATTCCACAAAGGTCGCAGATAACCGGCCTGGCTACCGCCATCGTATCCGGTAATATCAACGTTATTATCTCCTCCCTGTATACCCCCCGTAGAGAAACCGGCATAGAGCTTTGCAAGGAATTGTACATATGGAGCTGAGGTATTTGAAAACGTAACACCCGAAGTCGTCACATTCTTATCAAGTGGGGTTACATTCAAATCATTTACGCAAGAGTTGAAGGTAATCGTTGCCACAACAGCTACGGACAGAATTGTTATTAATCTATATTTTTTCATTGTATAATGCTATTTAAAAGTTAAGTCTTAAGCCTACCAAATAAACTTGTGGTCGTGGATAAATATTGTTATCAATACCGCCGACTACTTCAGGATCCAATCCTTTATAATGGGTAATAGTAAATACGTTTTGTACGGTACCATATAAGCTTCCGGTTATTTTATTGCTGAATAATTTTGAGAAGTTATAGCCCAATGTAATATTATCCATTTTCAGGAAAGATGCATTTTGGATATAATAGTCAGAAAAATATTGAGCATTTTTAAAATTGGTTGATAAACCACTGGAAACGATATTCTTCAAAAATCCGGAAGAATCATATGAATTGTTTTGGAATTCCATGCTTGACTGTACATTGTTGTAGTTGTAATTTCCTATTTCCGCACGCAGGGAGAAATTCATAAACCATTTCTTGTAAGACATTCTGGAGCTTAATCCCATCGTGTAGTCAGGAGTTGAACTGTGATCTACATACTTATTACTTGTTGAACCGGGGATAGTTTCATAAGCTCCTTCGATTGGTTTGCCTTTAGTATCATAAACTTGTTTATAAACATAGAATGAATTTACAGCCGATCCTACTTGATTCCAATAAATTTTGCTGCCTGTTCCACCACTGATATCTCCACCGGCTACACCATAATTTGCCGTAGTTGCCCGTGTTAATTTTGTTATTTCATTGTGGTTATAGCTTGCATTATAGCTCAAATCCCATTTGAAATTTTTTGTTTCGATAGGTCTCCCTCCAACAGTGAATTCCACACCTTTATTTTCAAGGCTTCCGATATTTGTCAGTAAATAATTGGTGAAATTAGATCCGGCTGCAACAGGAATGTTATTTAATAAATTATTCGTAACACGTTTGTAAACATCAACAGTGGCTGTTAAACGGTTATTAAAGGCTCCCATATCCAAGCCGATATTATAGTTGGTGGTTGTTTCCCATTTTAAACTGGAATTGTATCCGTCAGGACGAAGTAAATGATAATAAGAGCTTCCGAATTGATACATGGCATCCGTATAATTACTTGCCGTGTAAGTTGGAATATAAGTATAATAATTGTCACCTACATTCTGTTGTCCGGTAACACCATAACCCAATCTTAGTTTTAATTCGCTCAGCCAGTTTACATTCTTCAGGAATGACTCTTCTTTCAGTTTCCATGCCAGAGCCGTAGAAGGGAATACTCCCCAACGATTATTCGGTGAAAAACGGGAAGATCCATCATCACGCACGGTAACCGTTAATAAGTACTTATCCATTAAAGTATAATTCAAACGACCATAGAATGAAACTAAGGTGAGTGCCGCTGGATAATCCACTCTTTTAGTTGGTGCACTATTGTCGGAATAGGCAATCGAACTCCAGTTTGTCTTGTAAAAATGTTGCCATGAATAACCACCCATTACATCGAGTGAGTGAATGCCCCATGTTTTAGCATAATTCAAATAGAATTCCAACAAGGTATTGCTCTTCAATTGATAATAAGGATTGTATTCCCCGGGGCCAAATCCAACCTCCTTATTATTTCCAGATACAAAAGTCATAGGAGAATTTGCATCAATTGTGACAGAGCCATTTGCTTTCGATATGTCATATGCCAAATTTAAATGGCTCTTTAAAGCGGATAAACCATGAACGGTGTAATCTAATTGCAAATTGCCCAAACTTTGGTATACTGTCGAAACATCATGTTTCTCATTTAATACGGATACCGGGTTTGCGGTTGCTATGCTAATTGGCAAGCCATTACTTCCCAACCACATTGTATAACCATTCCCATAAATGCTTTTAGGAATTCCATTCGGATCTTCATTCCAAACAGATTGTGTCGGATCATATTGCAGTGCAGCTCCAATGGCACCGGTGTCTGCAAAACGATTGGTTGTATACGCACCTTTCAAATTTACATTTACTTTTAAATGATCATCTAATAAACTCGGATTCAAATTCACAGCTCCTGTGAAACGTTGGAAGTTAGATGTCTTCAATATCCCGTTTTGGTCTGTGTAACCGGCTGAAACCCGATAAGGTAACTTCCCGGTATAACCCGATATACTCAAATTGTGATCCTGGCTGCTTGCCGTACGAAAAATCTGATCTTGCCAGTTCGTATTCGACTTACCTAACAAGTTTGCTTCAGTAGAATTCGCTCCCCAAAATGATTTTATAAAGCTGCTGTATTCGCTTGCAGAGGGAACGCTGACTTCCTTTAGGATCCTGCTAATCGACGTATTTCCATCGTAGACGACTGAAAATTTGTTTTTCAGCGACCCTTTCTTGGTCGTGATAAGAATAACTCCTCCCGATGCACGTGAACCGTAAATAGCTGTTGCAGAAGCATCTTTCAATACCGTAAAGGTTTCAATATCCTGAGGGTTAATCTCTGAAAGCGGAGACTGTAATCCGTTAACGGTGGTTCCATCCATTGGAATACCATCAATGACATAAAGCGGATCATTACTGGCGATTAAAGAAGAACCTCCACGAATAATAACTTTTGCGCCTGCACCCGGAGCACCTCCTGAAGTGGTGATGCTTACGCCGGCCATTTTCCCTGCCAACATATCCGTTAATGATGTTGTCAGGCCCTTGTTGGTTTTGTCGGCACTAATTGCCATTACGGCTCCCGTAGCGTCATTCTTTTTGACACTACCATAACCAATAGCTACGACTTCTCCCAAGGAGATAGCATCTTCATTTAGTTGAATAACCAAAGTCTTTTTTCCTAATACAGGGACTTCGATAGGAACATAACCTAAGTATTTAACTACTAAGGTGGCACTTGAGGCTGCAGAAATAGTAAATGCCCCATCAAAATTAGTGATAACACCATTATTAGTGCCCTTTTCAAGAATACTTGCTCCGAGAATAGCTTCCCCGGTTTTAGCATCTTTCACTATTCCTGAAACTGATATCTGTTGAGCATTGGCGGTCATGCCAAGAACAAACATCGCTAAAACGGCTACAAATGCAAGCAATTTGTGCTTAAAGTGATTGTACTTCATGCATTGAGTTTTTTAAGGTTGAGAACTTGTAAATATTTTATAACAAAAAATGAAAAACGTATTTTTAATTATTAAACAACGTCTGAACTGATATGTTCATTGAATTAAATTCAAAAACTGTTAAGCATTTTTATGAAGGCAAAAATAGACGATTAGAGTTTATTTACAATCTTTGTTTTATAAATATAATTAGAATTTTAAACGCAAACGTTTGCGAAGTATATTTTGAATTATTTCTGAAATAATTTTTTATTCGGATATTCTATTCTACTTTTGTATTGGATATGGAATCCCGGTTTGCCTGAACGATAAATCATCTCCTGATTCATGGTTTATGATAACCTGTATGTCAATATCATACCTTAAATTTATTCGTTGTATTTATTATTTTTGATTACTAACAACCTAGTATGAATAAGCCTCAAATCACGATTAAAGATATTGCCAGAGCACTGAATATTTCGCCATCTACTGTTTCCCGTGCTCTAAAAAACCATCCTGATATTAGCCAGGACACGAAAGACCGTGTTAATAAATATGCCAAAGACTTTCATTATAAGCCTAACACCTTGGCTTTGAGTCTTCGAATGAATAAAAATAATACAATAGGTGTCATCGTTCCCGAAATTATACATTACTTTTTCTCCTCCATTCTTTCCGGTATTGAACAAATCGCCAATCAGGAAGGATTTAATGTGATTATATGTCAATCGAACGAGAATTATGAAAAAGAGGTACGGAATACACAAGCGTTGATTGCCACCCGGGTTTCGGGAGTCTTAGCCTGTCTGTCGAAACATACTACAAACTACGATCATTTTCAGGACATTATAGATAGTGACATTCCGTTGGTCTTTTTTGATCGGATTTGTATTGGCATCACGACCGACCGTGTCGTAGTTGATGATTATTCTGCAGCATTTGCAGCCGTGGAGTATTTAATACAAACCGGCTGTAAGCGAATTGCTTTTTATAGCTCCCCCTTCCAGTTGGAAATTTCAAAGAACCGTAAAAACGGCTATCTCGATGCTCTCCGGAAATATGGTTTACCCGTTGACGAATCCCTGATACATGTGTGCGATACCCGCGAAGAAGCCATCATTATTACACCCGAAATCCTGGATTGTCCGAATAGACCCGATGGTTTCTTTGCTATCAATGATCATTGTGCCGCAGGAATAATGTATGCTGTTAAACTGGCCAAGCTCCGCGTACCGGAAGATATTTCTATTTTCGGCTTTTCAGATGGCGAATTGGCTAAAGCCTGTGATCCTATGTTAAGCACGGTGGAACAACATGGTTATGAAATGGGAAAAAACGCCGCCAGCTTATTGCTCGATAAAATAAACGGAATAACTCATGGTCAATATACTAATAAAATTGTAAAAACTAATTTGATCATCAGAGGAACTACGAGGTGAGTTGTTCCGGTATCTGTATTTTTATGGTCTTCTTTTTTCAGGTTATTTGGTCATAGTTCAGAGGGGGTTCAGAGAGGGTTCAGAGAGGGTTCGGATAGGTTTTCCTCTTCCATGTCTCAGTTAACCCTCAATAAAAGGTCTCAAATTCCTCTTTATACCTGAAGTGGAAGTAGGCTCAGGTTCATTTTTGGGGGATTGGGACAAAAAAAAGAGCAAAAGAAGAAATAAGATCAAAAGAGATCCATTTCTTTGATAGAATTAATTTGAGATTCATAAATAAACGTTGTTTTAGAGAATATACTGCTTTAGATCTTTAACTTGATTAACTGTTATCCGTAGTTTGCGTATAGCTGGGATATTCCATTTGCGGCAGGAGAACAATAATTCAAAGAGAAAAGAACGCCATCCGTCAACTGACGAACACAAAGGATTCATTCAATAAAAATCCCAGACTAAACGACTTTGACTGATTCGTTATATCTAGGTTTGAAACAGGTGTTTAAACGAAACTGAGTTTATAAATAAATATCTAAGCGATAAAGGAATAAATAATTAATATTTCGAGTAGTATGCATGAAACACAAAACAAGGCACGTGAAATAAGGACCACGAAACCCAGATTCAATTTTCTTCAGATTCTCAGCCTGAGCATGGGCTTTTTGGGGATTCAATTCGGTTATGCGTTACAAAACGCCAATGCAAGCCGCATACTTCAGACATTTGGCGCTGATATAGAGCAATTATCATGGTTTTGGTTGGCAGCTCCGATTACCGGAATGATTATTCAGCCGATAATAGGGCATTATTCCGATCATACATGGACCAAGTTAGGCCGACGCCGCCCGTTTTTTCTGGTGGGAGCAATGCTGGCAGCTATTGCATTGATATTAATGCCGAATGCAGGTGTTTTTGCAAGCGTATTGCCCGCTATGTTTATCGGGGCCGGATTTCTAATGATTATGGATGCTTCGTTTAATGTAGCGATGGAGCCGTTTCGGGCTTTGGTAGCGGATATGCTTCCTGCCGATCAGAGTACGTTGGGCTTTTCCATACAGACTTTTTTAATCGGTATTGGTGCTGTCATAGGTTCGTGGTTACCTTATGTATTAGGAAATTGGGCGGGCATATCAAAAGTGGCACCTAAAGGTGGGATTCCGGATAATGTGGTGTTTTCCTTTTATATCGGTGCAGCGGTAATGATTATAACCATTCTTTGGACTGTTTTTACAACGAAAGAGTATTCACCGGAAGAACAGGCTTTTTTTAATGCGGATAAAGAAATTGCAACGGAGGAGAAAAGTAAGTTCTCCGATATATTCCGGGATATTGTAGCCATGCCTAAGACTATGAAGCAATTGGCTCCGGTTCAGTTTTTTTCATGGATCGCTTTATTTGGAATGTGGGTATTCACGACTCCGGCTGTTGCCCAGCATGTTTACGGATTGGCTGTTACCGATGTAAAATCAGCATTGTATCAGGATGCAGGGAATTGGGTAGGAATTATTTTTGGAGTATATAATGGTGTAGCCATGATTTACGCATTGCTTTTACCGGCTATTGCCCATAAAGTCGGACGTAAACTGACCCATAGTTTATCCCTGACGGCCGGAGCAGCGGGTTTATTGTCGATTTATTTTATTACCAATCCGGTGACATTGATTTTTTCGATGATAGGGGTAGGAATGGCCTGGGGAAGTATATTATCCATGCCTTATGCTATTTTAGCACCCGCACTTCCAGTTCGTAAAATGGGGATTTATATGGGAATTTTCAATATATTTATTACTGTTCCGCAGATTATAAACGGATTATTCGGCGGAATGATAGTAAAGCGTTTTTTTGGTTCGCAGGCTATTTATGCGTTGATGATGTCGGGCGGCTTTTTGATAATTGCGGCTATATGTGTCTTATGGGTTGAAGACCGGGTACATGATGAAAAAAAGATAATAATATAAACTCGTTTAGAAATCCGGAAATTTGCATATATCTATGTGTTCTTTTCGATTCTGCTTTTTCTCAATTTAATAGTATATCATAATTTACTGCTATGAATAAATATATACATACCGATCCCTGGTGCCTCATAGAAGAAGGATTTCATGAGAGTGATCAACTTGCTTCCGAGACTATTTTCAGTCTGGGAAATGGAGAAATAGGACAACGGGCAAACTTGGAAGAGTATTATTCGGGTGAAACTATGTTGGGATCCTATGTTGCCGGAATTTATTATCCGGAAGAGGAAGAACGATTAAACCGGGAGGCGGCAACCCGGCAAATAACCGATAAAATTGTAAATGCACTTAACTGGACGGGTATTGTAGTCTTTTTAAATGATGAGAAACTGGATTTAGCAACATGGGAAATTCAAAATTTCAAGCGGATACTAAATATGCGTGAAGGTTATCTGGAAAGGACTTTTGATGCAATTTCAAAAAAAGGTCATCATATCGAAGTGTCGGTTAAGCGAATTCTCAGTATGGCGGAAACAGAAATAGGTGCAATTCACTATTCGGTTAAATCATTGAATTTTGAAGGGCGTATTTCATTTATGCCGATAATAGATGGGGATTTTTATATTCCTAACCTGATTAATGATGGACCAATCTGGAATGTGTTACAAACGATGACTCAGGCTGATGTGGCACATTTGTGGACTCAAACACGCCGTACCGATTATCATGTTTGTGCAGCGATGACTTATGTTTTATGTAAGAATAATGAACGCATGAACATTATTCCGGCAAAGATTGAAAAAGAAAAGGTAGCCGGGTTTAGTGTGGGAACCAATGTAAAAAAAGGGGATACCCTTTATATAAACAAATACGTGGCCATTTTAAATTCGTTGAATCATCCGCGAAAAGAACTCACCGAATTAGCCTGTAGCCTGGCACGGGAAGCAAAGCAGAAGGGGTGGAGTCAATTGTTGGAAGAACATACTGCTGTTTGGGCAGAAAAATGGAACTATTCGGATGTTTCTGCTGAGGTTGATATGGAAACACAACAAGTCAGCCTGTATAGACAATTCAGAATCATGCAGGGTCTTGATGGCAACGATAAGATAAGTGATAAACGATAAGTAATTCATATTTAGTCTCTGTGTTTGGATTTAAATGATAAATTATTAATATGACAGATAGAATGAAAAAAACTGTTTTATTACCTGTAATATTCTTTTTCCTGGCTTTTCAACTCAGTGCCAGGGAGCAAAAATGGGTTCAACGGGCAGAACCGACTTATTGGTGGACGGAGATGAATCAACCTGAATTTCAGCTCATGTTATATGGAGTCGATTTACGTTCGGATGAAATCACGATCAATTATCCGGGTATAACTATAGCCAGGAAAGCACTTACCGATAATCCGGATTACGTTTTTTTATACCTGAATGTTTCGAAAGAGACTCAACCCGGCAAATTCAATATCGTTCTGAAGAGAGGAAAGAAAACACAGACTGTTGTTTACGAGTTGAAAAAGAGGAGTGAAGGATCTTCCTCCCGAAAGAGTTTTACAGAGGCCGATGCTTTGTACCTGTTGATGCCCGACCGCTTTGCAAACGGGAATACGGACAATGATTCTATCCCGGGTTATCATCAAGGGGTTCACAGAGACATACCGGGTGCACGGCATGGAGGTGATATTGCCGGAATTATTTCAAAAATACCGTATCTTGCCAAATTGGGAATAACTGCGTTGTGGACTACTCCGCTTTTTGATAATAATGATACGCAATATTCTTATCACCATTATGCCTGTTCCGATTATTATAAAATAGATCCCCGTTTTGGGAAAAATGAAGATTATCTACGACTTTCGGAAACATGCCATTCGAATGGGTTGAAGCTAATTATTGATGTGGTGCCGAATCACTGCGGATCATCTCATTGGTGGATGAAAGACCTGCCTGCGAAAGACTGGTTCAATACCTGGCCCACCTATACCTCGTCCAATTATCGAATGACTGCATGGACTGATCCTCATGCTTCTTCTGCCGACTTATATCGACTGACACATGGATGGTTTGCCCCGAATATGCCGGATTTAAACCTGCAAAATCCCTTGCTTTTCGATTATTTACGTCAGGTTTACGTGTTTTGGATTGAATCGGCCCATATCGATGGAATGCGGGTGGATACGTATCCGTACAATGATATTAAAACAGCGGCGAGGTTTATTCAATCCATACGGAATGAATATCCTCATATGAATGTCGTCGGCGAATGTTGGGTGAAGACACCGGCTGAAATTGCTTATTTTCAATCGGGAAACAGGAATAAAGATGGTTTTGATTCCCGATTGACAAGCGTAATGGATTTTTGCCTGAAAGATGTATTAAGCTCCTTGTTTAATGAAAATGAAAGCTGGGATAGCGGAATGGCCCGTTTTTATTCGTTGTATGCACAGGACTTTGTGTATCCAAATTCGAATTTGATTATGAACTTTCTCGACAACCATGATATTGACCGTTATTCAATAGCGGTAAAAAGGGATGTCCGGAAATATAAAATGGGATTAGGCATGCTTATTACTTCACGCGGTTATCCTCAGATCTATTATGGAACAGAAATAATGCTGGATGGCAAGGCCGGAAGTTATGAAGGTAATCGTTTTGATTTTCCGGGAGGATGGTCTTCGGATAAACGAGATGCCTTTACTGAATCAGGAAGAACAAATGCTGAGAATGAAGTGTTTAATTATACGAAAATACTGTTGAATTACAGAAAAAATAATCCTGTTTTGCAAAATGGCAAGATGAAACAGTTTATACCGGAGGATGGGGTATATGTCAATTTCAGGTATAATGATGATAAAACAATTATGGTCATAGCCAATAATAACGATCAAAACAAGGAGGTGGATTTAAGCCGTTTCAATGAAGTACTTACAAGAAAGACGACAGGAAAAGAAATAACAACTTCAAAAACATATTCATTGCAAAGTCCGGTCGCTATCCCTGCTAAAACGGTATTAATTCTGGAAATTAAATAAGATCCCGATACCTTTTGTCTTTTGATTATTAATTTAAAGCACTAACTTTTGAAGCATATCTTATCCATTAAATTATTTGAGTTCGTAATATGAAAAAACAATTGTTCCGTCTCCTGTTGATTGTTGTTGGATTATCAGCATGTAAACCTTCATTATATATCCCGATAAATTCCGAAAATAGCAAGAATCTGAATTCGTTGGTGACATTGAAAATCGGAAATAATACACTTTATTTGCAGGACTTTATTTTGAATCCTGCTGATATTGATTCGATAAGCAGTTCGTCCACGAAGCTCATTTGCCGGATTGATAAAAATAAAATCACAGCTGAATTAAATGTGCTTCCTGATATGGAGCATTTTGTGAATGTAAATCTTTGGTTGAAAGGAGTCCCTTATTCAGTACCTTGTCGAAAAACAGACAGGATAAACTACGTATTTACGTTCAATCCGCAAGGCAAATCCTATACTAAAGTGCAGATTTCCGGGCAAATGAACGATTGGACCGTTTCGCGAACTCCTGATTTGAAATTGAATAACAAGGGACTATATGAAGTGATACTGAATTTAAGCCCAGGGACATATTTGTACCAAATGAGTCTGGATGGTGTGCAGAGTCACGATGAGAACAATCCGAATAAGGTGGATAATGGCTATGGAAAATTCAATTCTATTTTACAGGTTGCCGGTCAGGGAGATCAATATCCGACTCTTTTTACGGATAAGTTTGGTCGCTCAACCATTACATTATCCGTCCGGAAAGAACCGAAGGAGGTATATGTCTATTGGCAAAATTTCCGCTTGCCAGCAAAACTGGTAAAAACAGAAAAAGGTAAGATCAGCTTCAATATTCCTGAAGAAGCCAAAAGACAGAACAGATCCTATATTCGTGTTTGGGCTAGTAATGAGTCGGGTGTAAGTAATGATTTGCTTATTCCGTTGCAACAGGGTAAAGTACTGATTGATTCAAAGGACATAACCCGTTCGGATAAGCAAGCACAAATTATTTATTTTATGTTGGTTGACCGGTTTAAAGATGGCGATAAAACGAATAATCATCCCATGAATAGGCCTGATGTAAATTCGAAAGTTGATTACTGGGGTGGTGATCTGGCCGGAATACAGCAAGAAATAGACAATGGTTATTTCAAGAAATTGGGAGCAAATACCTTGTGGATATCACCGTTGAATCAGAATCCTATCGTACCTTATGGTTATAGTACGCTTGCGAAAACCAAGTTCTCGGGGTATCACGGTTATTGGCCTGTCTCTTCTTCAAAAGTAGATTTCCGGTTTGGGACGAATCAGGGATTTAAAGACCTGGTAACTGATGCGCATAAAAAAGACATCAATATTCTGCTCGATTATGTGGCACACCATGTTCATATTGAACATCCTTTTTATAAACAACATCCTGAATGGACAACATCTTTATATTTACCGGATGGAACCCTGAATACCGAACGCTGGGACGATCAACGGTTAACGACATGGTTTGATACGTTCATGCCAACGCTTGATTTGTCGAATCCCAAGGTGGTGAATATAATGACTGATTCGGCCATGTATTGGCTGAAAGAATTCAACCTCGATGGATTTCGTCACGATGCAACAAAGCATATAACCGAACAATTCTGGCGAGAACTGACGTTGAAAATAAAAAAACAGAATGCCGGAGATAAGCTGTATCAAATCGGAGAAACCTACGGAAGTCCGGAACTGATTAGCAGTTACCTGACTACCGGTATGCTTGACGGGCAATTTGATTTTAATGTATATGATATAGCCAATACTACATTTGCCGGAGTGGGAGGGAGTAATTTACAACAGGTTCAAGCCATTTTAAACTCGAGTCTGTATACGTATGGCAGTCATAATTTAATGGGGAATATTTCCGGGAATCATGATAAACCTCGCTTTATGGCTTTAGCTTCGGGTGATTTAAAGTTTGGTGAAGATTCGAAAGCAGCCGGTTGGCAACGTGAAATAGGTATTACCGATTCAATAGCTTATGATAAATTGCTGTTAATGCACACATTTAATATGACGATTCCGGGTATTCCTGTCGTATTTTATGGTGACGAAATCGGGTTGACGGGTGCAAATGATCCGGATTGCCGTAGAATGATGAAATTTGAGAATTGGAATAACCGGGAAACTAATCTTTGGAATAAGGTTTCGATATTGGCTCATTTGAGAAAAGATAACCCGGTACTGATTTATGGGGAATTTATTAATATCTTGACCGGCAAAGATCATTGGGTATATGCACGGAAGTATTTTGATAAAAATGCTATCGTATTTATCAATAATTCATCCATACCAAAAGCTTTTAGTGTTCAATTACCGGCAGAACTGAATACTGAAAGTCTTAAGTCTACGTTTAATACTAAGTTTTCAGTGTTTAACCGGAATATAGAAATGCAATTACCGCCTTTTAGTGCGGAAATATTGTTCTAAGGAATGCAATAAGCGCAAAGAACAATTCGGTGTCATGTATTATACTTATTTCATAAGTATAATACATCGTATTGGCTTCATTTACATAATTCAATAATTCAACGATAAAACAATTATAATATGATTCAAGTAAAAGACAGCACGCTGGCTGCCGCAGCAGGGAAAGGGATGGATGAGTTTTTGCAGGTCTTCACGGATGCTTATCTGGAAGCTTTGGGTGGCAAACTTACAGCAGATAACATGCAGGAACTGAATGGCAGTCAACATACGTTACTGGCTTACCGTTTCTTTACCGACGAAATGCGTGATGGTGGTTTTGTGCAACTGATACAAAACGGTTATGGAGGTTATATTTTTGCAAATCCTTTTGCAAAAGCGATCAAACAATTTGGAGCGGTAGAGCTGGCTAAGTTGATCTATAAAGCGAAAGAAGTTTACGACCCGAACAAAGAAAAGCTGGAACGTGAAACTACCGATGAAGAGTTTAATGCGTTGTATGTCGATTTTGAAGTATTCGACGATCTGGAAGAAATATATTTTGATATAGAAGAGAAAGAAACTTCCATCATTGCGGCTTATGTGGATGAGCATGTGGCTGATTTTGCAGAGATAATCCAGTGATTCTAACTTCATAAACATAAAATGGAATTCCCGAATGGTATATGTCATTCGGGAATTTCATTTATGTTTATAAATTACAGTAACATTTCTTTTACTCTTTCCAGGTCTTCCTGAGTATCTATGCCGACAGTTTCCACCTCGGTAAACCCTACTTTGATACGATAACCATTCTCAAGCCAACGAAGCTGTTCAAGCGATTCAGCTATCTCGAGAGGAGATTGTTCGAGGACTGTCAGTTCGTGCAAAACATCAGCCCGGTAAGCATATATTCCGACATGTTTGAGGTAGGAGTGAAGGCTTGCCCATTCTTTTGTATCAGCTCCCCGTTTGAAGGGTATAACCGATCGACTGAAATACAAGGCTTCGTTCTGTTTGTTGATAACCAGTTTCGGATTGTTCGGATTGTTTAGAAATTCAAAGCCATCCTTTTCGGTTACCTTTTTTGCTAATGTAGCAATTTGAGTATCCGGTTCGTCAAAGCATTTCTTTAGCTCGCTGATCTGTTCCGGTTGAATAAAGGGTTCATCACCTTGTACATTGATAACCACATCGAACCATTCATCCAACTTGGAAAAAGCTTCATAGCAACGATCCGTTCCGCTTTTATGCAGTGCGGAAGTCATGATCGCCTTTCCACCGAAAGCTACTACCTTATCAAAAATGCGGTTATCGTCGGTTGCAACATAAACGTCTGATAATATTTTTGAGACCTGTTCGTAGACGCGTTGAATCATTGTTTTACCGCCAATATCTACCAATGGCTTTCCCGGGAAACGGGTTGAAGCAAAACGGGCAGGTATAATGCCAACAAAACGTAAAGGAATGGTTGTTTTATCCTGAATAGATTTAGTCATATTATTAATATTCTTTTTTCTTTTTGTATAATTTTCTTTTTGTCAAATCAAACCAATTGGCACTGCGTATCAATAACAGAACGATAAGAGGGAAAGTTGCGGTATTGAAAGTTTGTTCTGATAGCGCAAAAGCAAGTAACGACCCAACCAGAAGCAGTATGTTTATCATTTGATAGAAAAATAATACTTTACGTGATCGTCTAATCCATATCAATACAGCTACAACTAAATTTAAGGGGTTAAGCCATAGTAAATTAAAATTTGATTTTACTAAAGGATGCACCGAAAAAAACATTAAATAAAATGCAATCAATCCGCCGATACCGATTGTAGCAAACAGCAAGGTGTCAAATGCTCTGAAATGCAATCTCCTCTTTTTTATATCCCAGATTGTGAATAGAATACCTACTACTAGTAGTAATATCGAAATTGTCAGAGGTTTAAAAATAAAGGATTCGTTTTGATCTTTCACGGTCCTTTTGTTGACTAAGATCTTCGTCTCAGATACTAATTTACGGGGTTGACCGGTAGGTGAAGTAATCTGTGCAGTTTGAAACTCAGACATAAGAACCTCCGGTAGAAACATGCTTTCGCTTGTGTTTGCTTCCTGATCAGCGTCCATCCCAAAAATTACATCAATGCCGAATTTAAGCCATGTATCTGTGCCTACATAGGTTCCAATCCATTGGCGAAAGGTCTTAGATTCAGGAGAGGGTTGGAAATTGATATGACCGTGGAGTGCTGCAATTATTCTATCACGAGGCCTGGTTGCGCAATTGTCAAATACAAAATTATATCGGTAAGTCCTGTTTTGAGGTTCGTAATTTTTCAATAATAAATCTATTAGTTCCCTCTTTTCAGTAACTGTCAGATTTAAAATTTGTTCCCATACTGTCGAATTACGTTCTATATATTCAGGTAAAAAATTCCTTGTGTCGTAGATTCCTAACTGATAATCTGTTTCACCTTTTATAAACTTGTAATAAAAGTTTTCAGTCTCAAAGCTAAAAATGCCATAGTTGAAAACAAAATCATATCCATTTTTTGAATCATTTACCCGAATAGCGGTATGACCGAATTTTGCATACACTTCCTCTCCTGGGGCACAGGTGATTAAACTAATAACCGCCGAATCACTGAATATGATCTGTTGAGCATGTAGATTCAGAACGCTCAAAAACAGAATCGAAATTACAAGAAATCTTTTCATATAAATAACCATGTTATTGAATTTTGCAAAAGTAACTCTATTTATTTAATTTTTTAGAAAAAGATTTATTCTTTTCCCTACCAAGTGAGATGTTTAAATTTTACGAACATGGCTGAATTTGAAGTTTTGTCGTAGAAATGACCAATTCCCCTGCCTTTTTATTGACTTACCCAAATTGCCCGGATTGTATTAAAACCAGCGTATTTTACCATGAACTCCTGTCGAAAATCAGAATATTCTTAAGTATAAAATCAGAAGCAATCCAAAATAATCCAAGTGGAATATAAAGCCTGTAACGATGTACGACAACAATAACAGATCGTAAAGGGAAAACGTAACGGTAGCATAAATTGTTGAATCCGTATAATTTAATTTTCTGTTTTATGATCTGCTATGTCTCATGAAGCTTCTTTCTTTCCTGAAAGTTTTCAGGATAATAGACTTTGATTCCTGCTAAAATCATATAAAATTTGTTTTTTGAAATTATTTATCTTTTTTTTTTGATATTTGGTATTTTTATCTCGGAAAATTACTAAATTTGTGCTTTATAACATTGTTGTCAAACATATTTCGCGCAAAACTATATGGCAAAAAAACATGTTTCAGATCTAACACCGCTGGAAGAAATTCTAACAGTTTGGGATGTTCTTACGCCGGATGAAAGACAATTCGTACGAAGCAATTACACGGTTCATTATTTTAAAAAAAATGAAATTATTCATTTGGAAGGTGAATTGCCTACTAGTATGATGATTCTTGTAAGTGGTAAAGTAAAAGTGTATAAGGAAGGAGTTGGCAGTCGTTCTCAAATTATCAGAATGCTGAAACCCGGGGAGTATTTCGGTTATCGGGCTATTATAGCGAATGAAACATACAACACTAATACTGCTGCGTTTGAAGCTTCTACGGTTTACATGATTAAAGCCGATATATTTTTGTCGATATTGAAACACAATAATGCTTTTTGTTATCGTTTTTTGGAAGAGTTAGCTACCGATTTGGCTGCTTCTGATGCAAGAACGGTAAATCTGACTCAAAAACATATCCGTGGCAGGTTGGCAGAGGCATTGCTTTTGCTCAAAACAAATTATGGAATGGAGGAAGATGGAGCTACCATAAGCATTTATCTATCCCGTGAAGATCTGGCCAATCTATCCAATATGACTACCTCAAATGCCATCCGGACACTATCGAATTTTGTAAATGAACATGTCATAGCCATGGATGGTCGCAAACTGAAAATAATAGATGAAGAAAGGCTTCGGAAAATAAGTAAAATGGGTTAATCGTTTGATCCTTTTCTTGAAGTCTTTTTGGTATGCTAATTGTTCGTAAATTTCATATATTAGTTAAACAAGCTCTTAAAAAGTTGGTTTATATTCATAATCAAACTTATTCCAATACAATTCATAATTATGAATGCAGCACAGATTCATGCAACCTATAAGTCGGCATCACATTTCCTTGTTTTAGGACAGGTAAAAAATGCACTGGACAAAACGAAAGTTTTGGTTGATGAGTTGCAAATAGGGGATTATTCGGATAGGTTGGAAGATTTACGACAAAATTATCGGTTCTTACTTCATTATTACATAACCGGTGTAGATGATCCTCAACGGAAATCAGTCTACAATAAATTAATAGGAAAAATTTTTGTGTTGATTTCCGAGTTGAGGGAAGAGCTGATTCTACGAGGTTCTGCCAATTATGAATATGCTCAGAAACGCTATTATCCGCATACCAGAAGATATAATTCAACGGAAGATTTATTTAATGCCTTAAAATACTTCCATAGTCAATCTGCATTATTGAAAAATAAAGAGGATATACATGACGTTGAATTAAAAAGATTGCGTTCAAATTATGAACTGATAATACCTGAATTTTTCAGACTGTTTTGGTTGACAACAGTTATCGGATCAAAGGAAAAGGTACTTTTCAATCAGATTATGGATAAAGATTATCCGGGTTGGATTGAAAAATCGGTTTTAGTCTCCGCCCTTACGCTCAATTTATGGCGTATGTTTGATGAGAACAAACTAATGTTGCTTTTTGATGCCTGTCTGGTTGATGAGCAGCAAGTAAGGCAACGGGCTTTGGTCGGTTTATGCTTTGTATTAGCCAAATATAACCGGTTTTTACCGTTCTTTCCTTCTATACGAAACAGGTTGGTGTTGTTGGCAGATGATCATCATATTGTTGAAAATTTCCAAAACATCATCATTCAACTTATCGCAACATCCGAAACTGAAAAGATCACAAAGAAAATGCGGGAAGAAATATTGCCCGAAGTGATGAAAATCAGTCCCATGCTAAAAGATAAAATGGATGCGGATAGCTTGTTAAGTTCAGATGACTGGGATGAAGAGAATCCTGAATGGCAGGATATGCTTGAAAAAAGCGGTGTGTCGGATAAATTGAAAGAACTGAGTGAACTCCAACTGGAGGGAGCGGATGTCTATATGAGCACATTCTCATTGCTTAAGAATTTTTCTTTCTTTGCAGAATTTACGAACTGGTTTATGCCGTTTGATTCGCAGAATTCGGCCGTAAATGATTTGTTTAAGACAGATGACAGAACGTTGATAACAGCTTTCGTGAGTAACAATGTGATGTGTAATTCCGACAAGTATTCTTTTTGTCTGAGTATACTTCAGATGCCCGAATCGCAACGTGTCATGCTAAAACAATCGTTTACAAAGGAAGCGGAACAACTGGATGAAATGACAAAAGATGAAGCAATTCTAACCCCTAATGTAGCCTCGAAAAATATATCGAGACTGTACGTTCAGGATTTGTTTCGTTTCTTTAAGCTGAATCCGCAACATGGCGATTTTGCCGATATGTTCGCATTCTCACTATTAATGCATCGGTCTTATCTGTTTGATATTCTTTCGGTAAACAGTAATTTTAAATTAAGCATTGCAGAATACTATTTTTCGAAAAATCAATATACTCAGGCGTTGGAAGTCTTTGAAAAAATTCAACATGAAATGCCTCCAACCGCTGCATTGTACCAGAAGATCGGTTATCTTTACCAGTTGACTTCACAAATCACGAAAGCTCTGGATGCCTACATAAAGTCCGATATAATTCAGCCGGATGATTTATGGACTATTCGAAAGATAGCCCTTTGTTACCGGTTGGTGGGTGAGTACGGGAAGGCATTGGAGTATTACCAACATGCCGATCATTTGAATCCGGATCAGCTGAAAGTCCTGATGCAGATAGGGCATTGCTATGTTGAACTGGGAAAGATCAAAGAAGCACTGGCCGTTTATTTCAAGGTGGATGCCATCGGTGATGAAAATATAAAAGTATGGCGTGCAATTATGTGGTGTTCTTTTATTTCCGGAAATATACAACAAGCGGATTATTATGGTAAAAAATTACTGGAGAGTGAACCGAATGCTCTTGATTATCTGAATGCAGGACATGTGGCGTGGTGCCAACACAGGCTGGCTGATGCCCTGGAATTATACAGAAAGAGCTTAAACCTGCAACAAAATAACTGGGAGTTACTCCTCGAAGCTTTCAATGACGATAAATCATATTTGATTGCAAACGGGATTGATGCGGATGACATCCCTCTCTTCCTTGATAAACTGAACCCGATTGTACTATAGTATTAATAATTAATAGATAAGTGGCAAGATGTAAGAAGCAAGAAAGAGATTCCTAATCCTTTATTCCTCGTCACTCATTCCTCATTTCTCGTCTCTAAAACCTGTACCCAAGTCCCCATTCAATGAATTCCGCTTTTTGCAAATGAGTCTTTAATTCCAATGATATAAAAATATGTTTATCAACGGCATATTTTAGCGAAGCTCGTGTGTAAAACCAACCATCTTCCTGGTTAATGTCGTAGGAGTAAATAAGTGGCTTGTTTAATATTCCGTTTTTGGCATCGGTATAAGGCGATGTATTTTTTAAAGGATCATAGAGATACAAGCCTAAATCAATACCTGCTATGAATCGTCCAAGCATTAATTCATGTTGCCAGGAAGTCCCTACTCTTAGTTTGTTCTTTAGTTCATTGGTCGTAATGTAGTTCCGTGTATAAAGGGACGTCCCATCATATACCCCATCGTAAAAGGCATCAATGCCCAATCCCATTCGGTAATAATTGTTGAGAGGCCGGTGTATGCTTATTGCCAGAGAGGCGATTGGGTAAGTCCTGTTGTCCAGGTAGTACAATTGGCGATAACCACCGGAGGCAATGATTTCAAAAGAAAATTTACGGGGAATGTCTTCTCGCTTCTGTTTTGAAGGGAAAATGAACTTCTGGTAGTTCGGGAAGTATTTAATACCGATGAACCCATTTAATAAATTTAGTCCGGAGTTTGGAACTACAGTGCTTCCGTTGGACATGTGATTCCAGGTATACTCGGCTATCAGACTAAATCCCTTATGAACCGGAATCTCAAGACTACCACCCCATGACAGGTAAACATTCAGTGGTGACCCAATGGCAGCATTGGTACTATCGAAAGGTATTATATCTCCCAGTGAATTTGTGTTTGTATTCCTGTAATTCTTTGTCAAATAGCTGAGACCAATTCCTGCTTTCATATTTAAGTTGAAATGGTTGGATCGTATCAGGGGAAAACTCATATACGGGTACATGGCAAAAGCATTTCCCAGTTTTGGAGGGTTTCCCAGATTGAGCCAGACAGCACCAAGTCCGATAATTGGAAAAGCATTAAACTGTTGCCAAGGCTTTTCACCCATAGTTTGAAACTCGACCGATAATTCGGTACCCAAAACAGGACCTTTAATTAACGGTTTTACATGTTGATCGTGTGGAATTATATTGCCGTAGATTCCTTCTATTTTAAAACTATATTGTTCATTTGTTTGGGCTTGTAATAAATTTGCCACAAGAATGAAGAAGAGCAGGAAAAGGGCATGTCTCATTGTTCCATTGATCATTTTTGTTTTATCTATTCGTTTTTTTTGGTTACCTTTGACACCGCAAATGTAGCAAAAATCAATTGCAAATATTGACTTTTGACGGTAATAAGTAGGAAACAGAATTCGTAATTCAACTTCATATTCATGTTTACAATTTTCAAAAAAGAGTTGCGTACTTTTTTTAGTAATGCAACGGGTTATATTGTTATTGGTATTTTTTTAATCCTAACAGGCCTGTTTTTATGGGTTATTCCGGGAGAATACAATATTCTGGATTCAGGTTATGCCAATGTAGATGGACTCTTTTATTTAGCTCCCTGGCTGTTTTTGTTCCTCTGTCCGGCAGTTACAATGCGACTCTTTGCAGAAGAAAAGCAAACCGGTACCTGGGAGTTACTCGTCACAAAACCGGTAAGCAAGATGCAAATTGTTTTGGGTAAATACTTTGCCGGGCTGGTATTGGTTACGTTGGCGTTGATACCCGTATTGCTTTATTATTTTACGGTTTCTTACCTGGCTGAACCTGTCGGCAATGTTGATTCGGGAGCATTTTGGGGCTCATTTATAGGACTCTTCTTCCTGGCTGCTATCTATGTGGCTATCGGTACTTTCTCCTCATCACTTTCGAACAATCAAATCATTTCGTTTGTAGTGGCGGTAGTGCTTTCCTTTTTCCTGTACTATGGATTTGAAGTACTGACCGGATTCTTCACTTCCGGACAGTCCATTCAACTGCTTGATACACTTGGGATCCATGCCCATTATAAATCAATGAGCCGTGGTGTCATTGATTCGCGCGATTTGCTTTATTTTGTGATAGTAAGTTACGTTTTTCTGTATGCTACCCGTTGGAAAATAAAGAAGAGTTGAATCTGATCCGGATAGCAGAATGAAGTTTTTATTCCAGTTAAATTATTTTAGATGACAGATATGACAATGGTTAGTTATAAAATGAAATACGTATCTGATAATAAGAAAAATAGATATAAAATAAGAGTTAAAATATTTGGGTAATTCATTGATTATCAGTATTTTTATTGATTATTCCGTAATCTTAAAG